>WNFJ01341060.1_pt1 | contig 11865 bp, 14 predicted proteins | sample 5400461 | NCBI WGS metagenome assembly WNFJ01 (sample SAMN13153349, study PRJNA577476) | soil metagenome | isolation source: 115 cm saprolite on Douglas fir-dominated hillslope | place: USA:California | collected 2013-09-17
TGATCTGTTCCGCCGCGTGCCGCACGGCTCCGGAGTCGGCGGCTGCTGCCTCACGGAGCGCCGCCTGTTGGTCGGGAGGGATGTGTGTGAGGGGCAGGAGCAGCGCCGCTACGCCGAAGCCGATGAGGATCGCCGCCAGGGTCGTGCCCCAGAAGAACGCGAGCGTCCGAATGCCGAGCCGGCCCACCCGCCGGAGGTCGCCGAGCCCCGCGACGCCGGCGAACAACGCCGTGGCGACGAGCGGGATCACGACCATCGACAGCAGGTTCAAGAACAGCGTGCCGAGCGGTCGTAGCCACTGCGTCAGCGCGAGCAGGGAAGGCCACCGCGTCATGGCGGCGGCGACGCCCAACCCGAGCCCGGCCACGAGCCCGAGCGCCATCCAGACATGGCTTCCGATGGATCGCACGGTATTATTTCCGGGCACAATGATCACCGGCGCCATCACCCTCCGCAACCGTTAGCCCTTGGCCACGCCCGCGAAGCGATCGTTCCGCCTGACGGGGGCCACGGGGTCGCCCGTGGCTGTCGAGGTCGCGAGCGGCGGGGGGCAGCGTCCGGTCGCGGTCCTGTGCGGCCCGCTCAAACCCGGGCTCGCCGAGCGGCTTGCGCGGGCCGGGTTCGCGGTCGTGTCGTTCGACCCGCCCGGAGCGCCCGGACTCGAAATCGTGCTGGATGCGCTGGGGCGTGGAGTCTTGGATGTTGAAGCGGACAGTTATGCGCTGATCGACCCGCGCGACGATGGCTCGATCGCGCTGGCTCGAGCCGCCGCGGGCGTCCGCGTGCCTGGCGTCGTCGTGGGGGACATGCCGGTCGACCTCGCGGCGGCGGCGATTGTGCAGTGGCTGGCGAAGCATCTGGTGTGATCAGCCTGGCAACCGTCCGTCGGGCGTTGCGAGACCACCGCCCCCAGGTGGTCGACGCGCCTGACGCCCGCCCCGCCGCGGTCGCCCTCGTCTTGTTGGAAGGCCCGCTCGGTCTCGAGATCCTGCTCATCCGGCGCGCCGAGCGGGCCGACGACCCCTGGTCCGGTCAAATCGCGTTCCCGGGCGGCCGTTACAGCGCCGACGACCGGGACCTCGAAGCCACGGCGGTTCGGGAGACGCGCGAGGAGACGGGAGTGGACCTGTCGGGCGCGGAGCGGCTGGGGGTGCTGGACGATCTCTACCCCCGTACCCCGATCCTCCCGCCCGTGGTCGTACGGCCGTTCGTCTTCGCGCTCGCTCGACGCGCGGCCCTCGTGCCGAGCGACGAAGTCCAGCGCGCCTTCTGGCTGCCGCTCACGCGACTCTCGGAGCCGGGCGTTCCCCGCGAGGTGACCCTTACCCTGCGCGGCGGTCCGCGCACCTTCCCAGCCTACCTGGTGGACGAGGAGCTGATTTGGGGGATGACGGAGCGGATTCTCACCCCGTTCGTGGACTTGGTGACGAGTTTAGACCCCTAGGTATAGTCTCTCGAAATCCACATATTCGCTTGACGGTATCCCATAATTAGCTTAGACTAATAGATGACTCGTATTACGGGTCAAGTGATTGCCCTAACACCCGATACCTGACAGCCAATACCTGCCTGCGCGGCAGAGAGAATCGGCATGCAACCAGCTTTACGTGATCCCAACCCGCCCCTGACACGGTCCGTCGAGGACTACCTCAAGGCGATCTACCATCTCTCGAGCCAGGGCGGCTTCGCCGCGACCAGCGACATCGCCGCCATGCTCGAGGTCGCTCCGCCCTCGGTGAGCGGCATGGTGAAGCGGCTCTCCGAAACGGGACTGATCGAGCATGTGCCATACCGCGGCGTGCAGCTCACTTCGCAGGGACGGCGGGCGGCCCTCCGGATGATCCGCCGGCACCGGATCCTCGAGCTCTATCTCACGCAGCACCTGAGTTACGACTGGGGCAGCGTGCACGCCGAAGCGGAGCGGCTGGAGCACGCCGTGTCGGACGAGCTGATCGACCGGCTGTACGACCCGCACGGCGATCCGATCCCCACCGCGGCGGGTGACATTGAAGAGACGGCGCTCGTGTCCCTGGCCGACGCTGGCGTCGGCACGAAGCTCGAGCTGCGGCAGGTGGGGACGCAGGATGCGGCGCGCCTGCGCTATTTCGCGGAGCAGGGGCTCACCCCCGGGGTGCTGCTCACGGTGAGCGAGCGGCAGCCGTTCAACGGCCCCACCACGATCGCGTTGGTGCCCTCCGGGGACCCGCGCGTCCTGGGGCGGGAGCTGGCGCAGCTCTTGTGGTGCCAGGCGATCGGCTCGTGAAGGAGCGGTGGTCCGCTTGGTTCGGCGTCCTGCTGGCGGCCGCGGCAACCCACGCGGGTGCTCAGGAGCCGGCGGCTCCACCCTCCATCTCCGACAACAGCTTCCTGATGGAGGAGGCCTACAATCAAGAGCCCGGCGTCGTGCAGCACATCAGCGCGTTCCAGCTGTTCCGCGGCGCCGACTCGTGGGCCTACAGCTTCACCCAGGAGTGGCCCTTGTTCGGTCGGACCCATCAGCTGAGCTACACGCTGCCGATCCAGCGAACGCACAACGGGTCGGCGGTCGCGACCGGCCTCGGCGACGTCGCGGTCAACTATCGCTTTCAGCTGGCCGCGGCGGAGCGGCTGTCAATTGCCCCGCGACTGTCCCTGCTGCTGCCGACCGGGCGCGCCCAGTCGGATCTGGGTGCCGGGGCGCTCGGCGTCCAGGTGAACCTCCCGGCCAGCGTGGTAGTCGCGCGCCAGGTGGTCACACACTGGAATGCCGGCGGCACCGTTACACCCTCGGCCAAGAACGCGGTGGGTGACCGGGCAACGACGGTTGCGTGCAACCTGGGCGCGAGCGTCGTGTGGCTGGCGCGGCCGACCTTCAATGCCCTGCTCGAAATCGTATGGACGCGGGAGGAGGCGGTGACGGGTCCAGGCCGCACCGCCGCGAGCGACGGCCTGTCGATCAGTCCCGGGATCCGCTGGGCCCACAATTTTTCGAGCGGGCTGCAGATCGTGCCGGGCATCGCGTTCCCGATCGGCGTGGGCCCCAGCGCGGGTGACGACGCGGTGCTGTTGTATCTGAGCTTCGAGCATCCCTTCCGGAGCAGGAGTCACTGATGGCGGCGCCACAGCGCGATCTTCCTCTCACCGTAGCGGAGCCGGGATGGCGTCGCCCGCGTCTCGCGCCGAGCCTCGCCGAAGTCTACCGCACCGTTCCCGTCAGCACGGGCGCATGGTGGCGCAAAGCGCTGGCGTTCGCGGGACCGGGCTACCTCGTGGCGGTGGGGTACATGGACCCCGGCAATTGGGCCACGGATCTCGCCGGCGGCTCGCGCTTCGGGTACACGCTACTCTCTGTCGTCCTCCTGTCCAACCTCATGGCGATCCTGCTGCAGGGGCTCGCCGCGAAGTTGGGCATCGTGACCGGGCGAGATCTGGCGCAGGCGTGCCGCGACCACTTCTCGCGTCCGACCACGCTCGCCCTCTGGGTGCTGTGCGAGGTGGCGATCGCGGCGTGCGACCTGGCGGAAGTGATCGGTTCGGCGATCGGGTTGAACCTACTGTTCGGGATTCCCTTGCCGTGGGGCATCGCGATCACAGCGCTCGACGTGCTGCTCGTGCTGTTCCTCCAGCACAAGGGTTTCCGGCTGCTCGAGGCGCTCGTGGTGGCGCTGATCGCGACCATCGCGGGCTGCTTCCTGTTCGAGATCATCATTTCGCGCCCCGACCTGGCGGCCGTTGCCGGAGGCTTCCTGCCGACGCCCACCATCCTGGCCGATCCCAACAAGCTGTACATCGCCGTCGGGATTCTCGGCGCCACCGTGATGCCGCACAACCTGTATTTGCATTCGTCGGTGGTGCAGACCAGGGCGTACGAGGAGACTCCAGCCGGCAAGCGGATGGCGGTGCGGTATGCGTTTCTCGACTCGACGGTCGCGCTCAGCTTCGCACTGTTCATCAACGCGGCGATTCTGATCGTCGCCGCGGCCACCTTCCATCGCGCCGGTCATACGGGGGTCGCCGAGATCCAGGAAGCCTACCAGCTGCTCTCGCCGTTGCTCGGCGTCGCCGGGGCGAGCGCAGTGTTCGCCCTGGCGCTGCTCGCGTCGGGACAAAACTCCACGCTGACGGGGACGCTCGCGGGTCAGATCGTGATGGAAGGCTTTTTGAACATCCGGATCCGGCCGTGGTTGCGCCGGCTCATCACCCGGTTGATCGCGATTGTGCCGGCCGCCCTCACCGCTATCTTCTTCGGGGAGAGCGGCACCGCCAAGCTGCTCATCCTGAGCCAGGTGATCCTGAGCCTGCAGCTGTCGTTCGCGGTGTTCCCGCTCGTGTGGTTCACTTCCGATCGCCTGAAGATGGGGGAGTTCGTGAACCCCACCTGGGTCAAAGCGCTGGCCTATCTCGTGGCGGTCGTGATCGCGGCCCTCAACGTCTGGCTCCTCGCCCAGACATTCCGTGGCTGGCTCGGTTGATGTACGCCCGAATCCTCGTCCCCCTCGAGCACTCCCCCGCCGACGACACGATCCTCGCTCACGTGCGCGGGATAGCTAAGCGACTGGGGTCGGCAGTCGTCCTCATTCACGTGGCGGATGGGTGGGTGGCGCGGAACATCAAGGAGCTCGAGCTGCGCGAGTCGGAGGAAATGCGCGAAGACCGCGCCTACCTGGAGGAAGTCAGTGCCCAGCTCGAGGCCGAGGGCCTGGACGTCGATGCCGTCCTCGCCGCCGGTGACCCCGCAAGGGAGATCGCCGCCGCGGCCGAGCGGGAGCGCTGCGATTTGATCGCCATGGCCACCCACGGCCACCGGTTGCTGGAGGATGTGGTCAAGGGCAGCACCGCGACAGCATTACGACACCAGACGAAGATTCCGATCTTGATGGTGAGAGCGGAGAAGAAATAAGGGCGCGGTCAGGCAGTCCTTGCTTGTTCCAGAACTCTCAGGATCGCGCCCAACCTTCGATCGCGGGCTTCTCGCAGTTGCTCGATGTTGCTCTTGTAGGCCCGCTCGATGCTCTGGGTCAGCGCGCGCTGCTGCTCGGGCTCGAGCCGCCGCCAGGTCGCGAGCTGCCCCCACCAGCCCTCGAAGCTGCCGAGTAGCTGCTGCAGGAACAGCGTAACGCCCCCGTCGCCGGCGGCCAGGTGATACGTCAGATGCGGGCCCGCCGCCGCCCAGCCGAGCGCGGGGCCAAGTGAGACAGCGCGATCGAGCTGGTCCACGTCGATCACACCCTCCAGGACCAGAGCGATACACTCCCGCCACACCGCGGCGGTAATCCGTCCCACCACGTAGCCCGGGATCGCCTTCTTGAGGAGGATGGGCATGCGGCCGAGGGCACGGAGGTACTCCTGCGCGCGCACCACCGCCGCCGTGCTGGTACGCGCCGCCGGCACCACTTCGACCAGGGGGATCAGCTCGGGCGGGTTTAGCGGGTGCGCCACGAGGCAGCGGTCCTGGCGGCGGCAGCGCGCGAAGATCTCGGCGGGAGGCAGGCCGCTGGAGGAGCTGGTGAGCAGCGTGTCGGGAGCTGCTACCTGCTCGATCGAGCCGAACAGCTTCTGCTTCGCGATCGCGTCCTCGGGGATCGCCTCGATCACCCAATCGGCGTCCTGGACGGCTTGGAGCAGGCTCCGCGCCTGCGTGAACTCGAGCAAGCCGCGCTCCACGATGCCCTGAGTGGCGCGCTCCAGCGCCACCAGCGCGCGGGTACGGCGCGGCACCTCGGCGGCGGCGCGCTCCAGCCCCTGCGCGCTGGCGTCGAACACGGTCACCGGCCAGCCCGCCGAGGCGCACAGCGCCGCCCAGCCGCAGCCGATGTCGCCCGCACCGATCACGGTGACTTTGCGGGGCATCGTCGTCACACGCCCGCCTCCTGGGACACGATCGGCGTCGCGGTCTGGTGCACCGCCCAGCGGAACACGCGCTCCGACAGGAGGGGACGCACCGCTGCCACGTCCACCCGCGTAGCCACGTTCACCCGCGCGCCGTGCGGATCGATCCGCGTGTGGCCCCGGTGCGCCCCCTCCTCCAGATCCACTACCAGCCGCTGCTCCTCGAAGCCCAAGGCCGCGGGCTTGAGGAGCGCCGCGATCGGCAGCACGTCATTTACGATGCAGCCGTCCAGCCCCTCCTGCTGCTTGTGGAACTCGATGTAGAAGCGGAGCGCATCGTTGATCCAGCGCGCCTGCGGCCCCCCGGCGTGCTGCAGCCGCGTCGTCTCGTGCGGGGCGAGCACCATCTCGCGGGTGACGTCGAGGCCCACCATCTCAGTCGGCAACTCGGCGCGGAGCACGACGTCCAGCGCCTCGGGGTCGCACCAGGCGTTGAACTCGGAATACCGGGTCGTGTTCCCCCGGGCGCCGATGTTGCCGATCATCGCGATGTGCCGCGCGACTTTGGCCCGCACCAGCTGCGGATTGCTGCGCAACGCGAGCGCGAGGCTCGTCACCGGGCCGAGCGTGACCAGCGTGACGGGATCCGGCTGCTCGGCGAGCAGGCGATCGAGCGATTTCACGAAGTCGAGGATCACGCCGGCCGGGGGCAGCTCCGCGTACCCCAGGCCCGACTCGCCGTGCGTATCGCGCGCCACCGCGAGCGGCCGCTTGAGCGGGCGCCGGGCGCCCACGGCGAGCGTCGTGCGCTTGCCGGCGCGACGCAGGATGGCGACGGCGTTCCGGAACGCGTTCTCCACCACCGTATTCCCGTATGAGACGGAGATGCCTCGGACGTCGAGCTCGGGCGACGCCAGGGCCAACAGCAGCGCCAGCATGTCGTCGATGCCGGGGTCGGTATCGATGATGACGGGATGCGGGATGCGGGATGCGGGATGCGGCGAGTCTGGCACGGATAAAGCCTAGGGAGCGCGGACCTCGTTTGCAATAGTCAGACGCAGTCTCCTGAACTCCTCCGCTCCGCCGAACCCGAAGATCCGCTCAATGACCCGACCCTGCCGGTCGAGCAGCACGGAATAGGGCAGGCCCCGATAGTGATAGAGCTCCTTCATGCGCCCGCCCCCCACCAGGATCGGGAACGGCGGCCGGTACTTTCGCACGAACGCCAGCATGGGCCGCGAATCCACGTCGTCCGACACGCCCGCGATCTCGAAGTCCTTGCGGTCGAACTCGCGGTACAGCTCGGCCATGTGTGGGAACTCCTCACGGCAGGGATCGCACCACGACGCCCAGAAGTTCACGAGCGCCACCTTGCCCCGGAACCCGGCCAGTCTGACCGTGTCGCCCGCGAGGTCGGGCAGCGCGAGCGCGGGACCAAACTCCTCGCGTGTAGTGGGTGCAGCCCCGTCGGCGCGTGCGACCAGCGAGTCCGCGTCGAACGCGGCGAGGACGCCGCTCGCATCCACCGCCACCGCCGTCTCGCGGGCACCGAGGTGCCGCGTCGCGAGAATCGCGCCCGTCGCGGGGTCGAGCACGTCCACCCGCAGGCGCGTCGCGGCGGAATCGTCGGAGCCGAGCGCGTACAGCCGCCCCCCAGGCGGGGGGCCCACCGCGAGCGCGACGTTCACGAGCGCTTTCTTGAGACGCAGGTCGGCGCCCTTGGCGGGGAGGAATTCCGGATCGGGCTCGCTCCCCCCCGGGAACAGCCCGCGCTTCGCGGTCCAAGAGAGTTGGCCGGCGGGCGTGTACTTGCGGATCTCATCGCGCACCAGCGGCGCGTAGTAGACCGCTCCATCGGGCCCCACCGCCACGGCCCCCGCGTTCACCACGTAGTCGAGCAACGGCGTCGCCGGCCGCCGGATAGTGGCGAGTCCTCCGATGGGGCGTCCCAGAGTATCGAGCATCCGAATCAGGGGTGCCGAATCGGGCTCGGGCGTGCTGAGCTGCGGTACGAAGTACGGAGAGCGGGCGGCGGCCACCCGGCCAGCAGCCGCGGCGTACAGGGACGCCACGTCCGGGCTCTCCCATTCGCGCACCACGCGGCCGTCCCCCATGGTGTCGACCACCACGCCCTCGCCGGTGTGCTCGGTGACGAGCAGCTCCGTCCCGCCGAGCGGCGTCACGGCCATTGGCGTGGCGAGGCGAGGGTTCGTGATCTGGCGGACGACGCGGAGCTCGCGATCGAACGCGAGGAGCCGACCATGCTCGGGATCGGGCGCCCACGACAGGCCGCCGAGGGACGCGGCCGGCGAGCGGTCCAGGAACAGCAGGGTGAAGCCGCTGGGGGGGGGCGCCGTCGGGCGGCAGCCGCAGAGCGCCGCCACCAGAACGGCGCACCCCCCCAGCACCAGCCGCATCAGGTCGCGGCCGAGACCGACTTGATCTCGATGGTGTGCAGGCCGCTGACCAGACGATGCGTGCCGGTCACCTTCACCTTGCTCTCCGCAAAAGGAATGAGCTTCGAGTTCTGCGGATCGCCGGGCTTCGAGCTCACCGGCAAGTACATGGTGCCGTCGCTCGACAGTAGGCCGAGCGGCACACCGGCTTTGGCGCACGCCTGGGCGCACGCCTTGTGGCCCGCACCGGAGGCGCCGTTGGTCGTGTTGCAGTTCAAGTCGACCACCTGAGCGGTGATCGTCATCTCGTCGCCCGCCATCTTCTCGTGGGCCTGCGCCGCCAGCGGCAGCGCGCAGCACGCCAGTACGGCGGTCGTGGCGAGGATACGCTTCATCATCGTTTCATCCTCCTGTATACGGTACGAGAAAGCTGCAGAAAACCGAGGGAGCGACCCGCGGCTGCTCCCGTCTACCATACGTCCCGACCGACAGTTCCAGATTTCACGTATATTGGCGCCATGGCCGAGGCCTATCGCGAGCTGCTGGATACGTTTGGCCGCGGGTGGGAGCGCGGCGCCGTGGATGAGATCGCCTCCGTTTTCGCTCCCGATGCCGTGTTTCTCGAGACCCCGTTCAGCGCCAAGAGCACCGGCATCGACGCGATCCGCGCGTATTGGCAGGACGTTCCCCAGAACCAGGCCGACGTGACCTTCAAGTCGGGAGAGCTGTACGTCGCCGGACCCTGGTTCGCGACCGAGTTCCGCTGCACCTACCGCCGGCGCCGCAGCGGCGAATGGGTCGACGCCCGCGGGGCGATCTTTTGCGAGACCAAGGACGGCAAGATCACCGAGATGCGGATGTATTGGCATAGAGCCTAGATCCCCTGCCGGCCCCTGACGTACTCGAGCGCCTGCTCCATCAGCTCGGCGCTACGCAGTCCCACCCGCATCGCCTGGGCGACGGCGTCCTGTTCTTCCAGTCCCTGCTCCAGCATGAAATAAGGAATGAGACCGGCCCCGACGCGATTGCCGCTGTTGCAGTGCACGAAGGCCGGCCGCTTGCCCGCGAGCTCGCGCACGGCGTCCAACAGCCGGCCGAACGTAGCGTCGCTCACCGCGCCGTGCCCCATCGGAATGCTCACGTACTCGAGGCCCGCCTGGACCACGGCGTCGGGCGTCTTGAACGGGCGCGGCTCCATGGCCTCGCGGATGTCGATCACTACTTCGCATCCGGCGCGCTTCAGCCCCGCCAGATGCTCGGACGCGGGCTGCCCGCCCGTCACGATCCCGTGGATCGGCTCGCAGGCATTGGGGACGCCGGCGATGGCGTCGAGGAGTTGGCTCATTGGAATCGCGGCGGCTAGCTTTGGCGGCACAATCTACCTCAATGCCGACCGGTATGGTTTCGCCTCGCCGTCCTTCGCTCCGCGCCCATCTGAAGCCGCATCACAAGCTGTGGCTCAACTGGGACGGGGCGTTCCTCATGGGACCGCGCTATCTCCGTTTCCTCGACGCGGTCGACCGCACCGGCACGATCCGCGCGGCCGGCCTGGAGGTCGGTTGGAGCTATCGCACCTGCCTGAACCGCATCCGCGCGATGGAGCGCGTGCTCGGCGCCAAGGTGCTGGCTACCACGCGCGGGGGCTCGCATCGCGGCGGCGCCAGGCTCACCCCGGAAGCCCGCCGGCTGGTAAAGCTGTTCGAGCGGTGGCGACGTGAAGCGCTCCGCCTGAGCGACGTCGCATTTCGGAAGATCATGCGCCGATAGGTACCCAGTTGCCTATCGGAGCTCTGGGTGCTAGCTTGGCCGCCGTGCGCTCGGGCTCCCTCGTCCTGGTCTTCACATCGTGCGCGGCCCTGGCGGCCCCGGCGCAGACGCCCGCGTCGATCTCGACCACACCCAAGCTCACCGGCTACGTGCAGGCCCGCTTCCAATCGATCGGCGACTCCGCCGTCTTCTCCCTGCGACGAATCCGCTTGGGAGCCCAAGGGAATCTCACACCGTGGGCGAGCTACAAGGTGCAAGCTGAGCTGCGCAGTGGGGGCACGGGCGCGACCGCCGCGACGGTCGCAGCAACCGATCTCTACCTCGCTCTCACACACCGGCTCTGGACGGCTACGATCGGTCAGTCGAAGACACCGTTCTCCGCCGAGTTCCTCCGCTCGTCCACTGTGTTCGAGCTGCCGGAGCGCTCCATGGCGGTGGACTCGCTCTCGCCCAACCGCGATGTCGGCGTCAAGCTCGAGTGGAACACCGCCGGGACGCTAGCCCTCCAGGGCGGCGTCTTCAACGGCGACGGGATCAACCGCGCCGCGAACCGGGATAAACGATTCCTCTACATGGGACGCGCGGTTGTCCGCGCCGCCAAGGGTGCTTACGTGGGCGTGTCCGCCGCCGCGAAGCCCGACACCACCACCTGGGATGCCGAAGCGTGGGTCGAGCGGGGCCGCGTCGCGGTGCGGGGAGAATTCCTCGCGCGGCACCGCTCGGTCGCCGCCGTGACGACCCTGGGCTGGTACGCCCTCGGCGCCTACGGGGTGGTGCCCAAACGGCTCCAGCTCGTCGGCCGCGTGCAGCAGTTCGATCCGAACGACCGCGCGGGCGCCGACCGCATCACCGGCTATACGGGGGGCGTGCAGTACTTCTTCTCAGGCGAAGACCTGAAGTTGCAGCTCGAGTACACAATCTTCGATGAGCAGGGCCCGAGCATCGACAACAACCGGGTCATCGTGCAGATGCAGGCGAGATGGTGATGAAGCGAGGTCGTGGAGGTTGGTGGAGGTTGGTGGAGGTTGGTGGAGGTGTGCTCCTCAGCGCCGCCATCCTCCAGCAACCTCCACACACCTCCACTGACCTCCAGTCCCAACAGATCCTGCTCGCCACCACCACCTCCACGCGCGACGCCGGGCTGCTCGACTCACTGCTACCCGTGTTCGAGCGGCAAACCCACTACACCGTCAAGGTGATCGCCGTGGGCAGCGGGCAGGCGTTGGCGATGGGTCGCCGCGGGGACGCGGACGTGGTGTTGTCGCACGCGCCGGAGGCGGAGCGCGCGCTCGTCGATTCGGGCTACTTCGTGCGCCGTCGCATCGTGATGCACAACGAGTTCCTCATCGTCGGGCCGGCGCGCGACCCGGCTGGGTTGCGCGGCCTGAGTGACCCGGTAGCGGCGTTCCGGAGCATCGCCGAGCGGCGCGGCGCCTTTGTCTCGCGTGGTGATCAATCCGGCACGCACCAGCGCGAGCAGCTGCTCTGGAAGCGCGCGGGCTTCTCGAGCCCGCCTCGAGGCGAGTGGTACATCGAGTCGGGGCAGGCGATGGGCGCCACGCTCCAGCTCGCCGACGAAAAGCACGGCTACACCCTCACCGACCGGGCCACCTACTTGACGTGGCGGGACAAGCTGCAGCTCTTCCCCATGGTCGAAGGCGATTCTCTGCTGTACAACGTGTACCACGTGTTGGAGCTCAACCCGAAAAACGCGTCCCGCATCAACGCCGTCGGCGGTAAGGCCCTGGCCGACTTCCTGGTCGCTCCCGAGACCCAGCGGCTGATCGGGGACTACGGCAAGAGCCGTTTCGGCCAGAGCCTGTTCGTGCCGGATGCCGGGAAGGAGCCGTCTCGATAGGAGACAACGCCTGTCTCCCAGGGGGGTCACAGCCGC
>WNFJ01319214.1_pt1 | contig 11863 bp, 9 predicted proteins | sample 5400461 | NCBI WGS metagenome assembly WNFJ01 (sample SAMN13153349, study PRJNA577476) | soil metagenome | isolation source: 115 cm saprolite on Douglas fir-dominated hillslope | place: USA:California | collected 2013-09-17
ACAGGGTACGCCGCGAGATTCGGTAGTTGTCTAGTTGCTGACCTGCACGGTTGAGCATATTCAACGCGAACTACTGCCTTTCAAACTGGAAGCAGTTAGTGGATGAGCAAGCTGAGTAGGGAGATGAGGGCAAAAAGTACCACGAAGACGATCGTGATGTTAAAGATCAATCGTTCTACTCCGCGCCTGGTTTTGAAGACGGAGCCAGCACTGCTGCCACCGAAGACGCTACCCAGGCCTGCTCCACGCACTTGTAGCAGGATAAAGGTGATGACGGCAACGCAGAGGATGATCTGCACTATGCGAATTGCCGGGAGCCATTGTGCCAAAGTTTATTCCTCACTCTCGTGATATTGAGTCAATTCTGTTTGTGTGACTGCACCATACTATACAGCAACTGCGAAATTATTACAAGGTTTCAAGACTTGTAGAACACTTATCCTTATGGTACAATAAAGTTCGGGCGAGGACATTGATTGGTCCCCGCCCGAACTTATTGAGAAAAGCGGCACTTAAACAGATGGAAATTTCCTGGCTTGGCCATGCTTGCTTCCAATTGCGTGGCAAGAACGTTACATTGATTACCGATCCCTTTTCTCCCTCCCACGATAAATCGGGGAGCTACACAGACCTCCCGCAAGGGGAGCCCCGACGGCTGGGTAAGGTCAACGCCTCTATCGTCACCATCAGTCATGATCATCCAGGGCATAACTATGCCGCCGGGGTGGGTGGCAAGCCGTACATCGTTCGTGGCCCCGGTGAATATGAGATAAGTGATGTGTTGATCATTGGCGTTGCCTCCTATCACGACAATAAACGCGGTCAGGAGCGCGGACGCAACACGATTTACGTGATCCACATGGATGACCTGGTCATCTGTCATCTAGGAGATTTGGGCCATACGTTGCAAGAAGAGCAGTTGGAAGAAGTTGCGGACGCCGATATCTTACTGATCCCAATTGGCGGACAGAGTACACTTAATGTGGCCCAGGCCGCAGAAGTGATCAGCCAGGTGGAACCACGTATCATCATTCCTATGCATTATGTGGCAGGAGCCCCGGCCAATCCGCTGGACAAATTTTACCGTGAAATGGGAGTGGAAGTGATGAACACACAGCCAAAACTGACTGTAACTCGTAACAATCTGCCTGCGGAAACGCAGGTTGTCATTTTATCACAGCGCAGCTAACGCACCAGGTAAGGAGGTAGGATCCTATGTCGAAATTCATTTTTGTGACTGGTGGTGTGGCGTCATCGGTGGGAAAAGGGATTTGCGTAGCTTCCCTGGGATGCTTGCTGAAGAATCGCGGCGTCTCCGTCTCACTGATGAAGTTAGACCCCTATATTAATGTTGATCCCGGTACAATGTCCCCCTACCAGCATGGCGAGGTTTTTGTAACAGATGATGGTGCAGAGACCGACCTAGACCTGGGTCATTATGAGCGCTTTACTGATGAGCCTTCCTACCAAGTTAATAATGTGACGACTGGACAGGTATATGCTTCTGTCATCGCTAAAGAGAGGCGTGGAGAGTATCTTGGGGGTACGATCCAAGTTATTCCACATATTACCAATGAGATTAAAGATCGTATTCACGCTGTAGCACGGCACTCTGATGCCGATGTGGTCATTGTGGAAGTTGGTGGTACAGTGGGTGATATCGAGGGTGAGCCGTTCCTAGAGGCAATTCGCCAGATGCGTAAGGATGTTGGGCGGCACGAAGTACTCTATATACATGTTACGCTTCTACCTTATCTCGGTGCTACAAAAGAACTAAAGACAAAGCCAACGCAGCACAGCGTTAAAGAGCTGCTACGTGTAGGTATCCAACCCGATGTGATTCTGTGCCGCTCAGATTATCCTGTCAGTGATGAGCTACGCGAGAAAATCGCGTTGTTCTGTAACATTGAATCCAAGGCTGTCATTCCGATGACCAATGCTGAGACCATCTATGAGGTTCCATTGACTCTAGAAGAAGCTGGTCTGGGCGAATTCTTGGTCGAAGAACTCGGCTTGAAGCGGCAAGCACCAGATATGACTGAATGGCAGGCACTAGTCGCTAAGATTAAAGACTCCCGACCGGAGGTGACCATTGGTCTGGTTGGTAAGTATGTTGAATTGCATGATGCCTATATCTCGGTTGCTGAAGCGCTCCAGCATGCTGGCTGGCACCACAACGTCGATATCCGCATCAAGTGGGTTAATTCTGAAGCGTTGGAGCAAATGGGAGAAAGTTATACCGAAGTGTTGGAGGATGTTGCGGGGATTGTAGTACCTGGTGGCTTTGGTCATCGCGGCGTTGAAGGCAAGATTAAAGCTGCCTGCTTTGCACGGCGTAACAAGATTCCTTATCTGGGACTCTGTCTGGGCATGCAGGTTATGGTTATCGAGTTCGCACGCAATGTTTTGGGGCTGGCCAATGCAAATAGCAGCGAATTGGATGGACATAATCTGCATCCGGTGATTGACCTTATGCATGCACAAAGAACTGTCTCGGATAAAGGCGGAACGATGCGCCTGGGAAACTGGGTCTGTTGTTTGACTCCTGGAACAAAAGCGTATCAAGCTTATAACGAGCCCATTGTTTTTGAACGCCATCGCCATCGTTATGAATTTAACAATGAGTACCGCAAGCGTATGGAGTCGAACGGGCTGATTGTCAGTGGCCGCTCAGCTGATAATACTCTGGTAGAGATCATGGAACTGGCCGATCATCCATGGTTTGTTGGATCGCAATTTCATCCCGAGTTCAAGAGCCGTCCCACTCGCCCACATCCCCTTTTCCGCGATTTCATCGGGGCCAGTGTATGTCATGCACAGACCCAGACCCCTAATAAGAACCAAGAAGAAGCAGCCCAGTCACTAGATTTTCCACTAGAGCCAAGCAAAGTATTGCCAGATTTTCGTATTGAGAAATAACCGTGTACCTTTAGGTAAAGAGATGCTGTACTTGAGCCAATTGCTCGGTGCCTCGGTTGCAGACCAGCACAATGTGCACTTGGGCAAAATCACTGATCTGTTGACATTAGCGAGTCAGGTAGGACGCAATGGGGCGACCTACCTGACTGTGATCTTGGTTGCCAGTGAAGAGGATCAGCATTGGCGAGTTCCTTGCTCTGCTCTCGAAAAATATGGTCGTATGTGGTGCTTACGTTCTCCATCAGAACAGTTTGCGGTCCCTGCACAATTGCAAGAGGATGCGATACCCAAAGGGCCTGTGCGTCAGGAAGAAGTGAGCCTTGCTCACGAAGTTCTTGATAAACAGGTCATCGACCTGAAGCACAAAAAAGCCGTACGCGTTAACGACGTCTGCTTTGGTGATGACTGGCAGATCCTGGGCATTGATAACAGTACACTTGGACTGCTACGCCGCTTAATACCCTCTCGCCTGCTGCGTACATTAAGTCTTCCCTCAACCTTAATTCCCTGGAGTCAGGTAGAACTCATCGCCTCACAGCATTCCATCGGCAGGGAGCTGACAGACCACACACAAATACAAGTTGTTCCTACGATACGAACTCCCAGTGGACATCTTGCAGAGCTACATCCAGCGGATATTGCCACGATCATCCATCAGCTCACTGCGGAGCAAGGAGCACGAGTAATCGAGCGCCTTGATGACGAGATAGCTGCTGATACTATGGAGGAGATCGACACCGAACGCCAGATCCTTATCCTCGAAAACATTCAACCAGAGCGAGCTACCCATATTCTTGAGGCGATGGAGCCGGATGAAGCAGCAGATCTGCTAGCCCAAGTACCAGAAGAGCAGAAACAACATTTTCTGCAACAAATGGATCCTGAGGATTCAGAGGATCTCCAAGAATTATTGGAATATGAGGATGATACTGCTGGAGGGTTGATGACCACAGATTATATTGTGCTCAACCAGACTCGCACCGTCCAGGAGGCACTCGCTGCAATACGTACCAATATTCAAGAAAACAAACATGGATATCCTTATATCTACTGTGTTGCCGACGAAACAGAGGATGAAAGCTATCCTCTCGGTGTTGTCACTTTGTGGGACCTCCTCGTAGCAGAGCCGTCACAAACCCTCCAAGACTTAATGGAGACCGATCTCATTACCGTACAACCCGATACCAATCCACGAACGGTGGCAGAAATTATGGCAAAGTATAATCTTCTGGCAGTTCCCGTCGTGAGCGTAGAAGGCATCCTTGAGGGTGTCGTTACAGTCGATGATGCCCTCGATGTGCTCCTTCCTCGCGATCGCAGACGCAAACCTAGACGCATGTATTAATGACCGTTGGCTAGGTAAGAACCGTGATAGGACAAGTTGCAGATTTCGAGATCGTGCAAGTTGTCAGCTATTTGTCAGTTTTCAAATGGCCCTCTCTCGGTTATACTCTATCGCAGCGTAAGACACCGTTCATTGTGACAATTTGAAGAATCCAAAAGTCACGCAGAGTTCTGTCAGATTCACAGGATTGCCTGCTCAGGCATCGATAGCGCTTGAGAATGCTCGTTGAATAGAGAGGAATATGTATGCAGAAAAAATGGAGTCAGTACCATCTCACGAGAGAATTATCCAAAAAACATTCACATTCGACTTACCTGGCATCTCCAATCAATTCCCAAAGGGGACACGGTGAACCTGAACGTCAAGTGGTTCTCACTGTGTTTGCTTCGTCACTTTTCTGTTTACCTCATGAGTGTGAGAACCTGTTGCAGAAGGCTCAGCGCATCAAAGAGCTTCAGCACGCCCACCTGCTGCCTATCCTGGATATGGGGACAGAGAAAGGACAACCTTTTGTGGTGCGGGAGTATCTGTCCACCGGTTCTTTACGCAGCTATCTGAAGAAGCTCTCTGCTGACCGTCTGGAACTAGGGAATGCCCTCACTATAGTCTCACAGGTAGGGCAGGCTCTGGTTTATGCACATGAACACAACATCATTCATGGCCAGGTCAAACCGGAGAACATTCTCTTGGATGCCAATGGGCAGGCTATATTGACAGACTTCTCTCTTATTGATAGTAAGGATGCTATCATTCGTGACCAGACTTCAGAAGAGTATGCCTTCTGCTACATGGCCCCAGAACAATTTGTTGGTACCAGCGATGCACGCACTGATCAATACGCCCTGGGTTGTCTGGCCTACGAACTGATTACGGGACGAGTTCCTTTTGCTACTCAGAGTTTGGCTTCCATGATGGGGCACCGGGGCAATGCAGTGCCTGCCCTGCTCTCTGAGAAGGTGGCTAACCTACCTCCTTCCCTTGATGTTGCGGTGCTTAAGACCCTGGCCCAAGATCCTGAGGAGCGCTTTTTTGACTTCTCGCTGTTTCTGGAGGTGATCCAATCCGTTTTGTCACCACCACCCGCCTTTCCTCTTTTGCGTTCTACCTATTCTGGCAAGAATAGGGCCGCCTCTCAAGCCGTGCAGCCAGGAAAAGCAGGAACTATCTCTTCTCCCATTCGCAAGCATACCGCCAAGCGTGCTGCACTTCAGATACCCGAACCACCTAGAACTCCATCTAGTGCTAGGGCTGACATGGCAGAACCCGGAGGTGCTCATCTCTTAGTTGATACTAGCTTGCCCGAACCAACGGGATCTATTTCTAATCCTGAGTCGCTCACATCAGCCTTGCAATCCGATCTATTTATATCCTCTCTTTCACTGGATGTAGCACCTCTTAGCAACGAAGAAAGTGCTATCCCAGATCACCCACTCAAGGAGCACAAACACAATGAGTCTGCTGATTTCATGGTGGGGACAATGTCACCATCCAAAGGTCTCACAGCTGAACTGGCTATGGTCACGCCGATTACTGAGGAAGAACTGGATGATGCGTTACTCACTGATCCCTTTACCGAGGAAGAACTGGATGATGCGTTACTCACTGATCCCTTTGTAGAGAAGGCAGAAGAATTACTGGTGAGAGCACCTGCAACCTTATTGAATGAGCCGGGTGAAGCCGAAGCTAAGAAGATAACCTCAGTGGTGGTGAGTAATACTGATGTACCTGTGCTACGGGCTGGAAGAACATTGCGAAGCAGAAGAAGGCTACTAGGGCTAGGACTTCTTCTCTCAGCGACCCTCGCTTTGTTGGGGTATGCTTTTTGGCCATTTGGAATGTTTAGGCCTGATACGAGTTCACATACAATCAACACTACGAGTCATAAGCTAGGAGGAACTAGTCCACAGTTGATATTAGTCCCTGCACAGAGAGATAATCTGAAGGCTAGCCCAACGGCTGAGACAATGTCTCAGCTGGCAACTATTCCCCCCAGGATTATCCTGACTCCAGCTCCTAGTCCCAACCTGAAGGCAACTGCGATAGCTGCAAATCCTGATCCCTATTCCCCCTACAGTGGGACGCTAGCACTCAATGACCCGTTGAGTAGCAACAGTAGAGGCTATGGATGGCAGGAGTTTCCCACTAACTCTGTTGGCGCGTCTTGCCAGTTCATAGGAACTAGTTACCATGCTTTTTCGCAAAAATACTACACTTCCTGTCATACAGTACTCCAAGCCAGCAACTTCACCTTTGAAGTCCAAATGCAGATTATCCAGGGAAATTGCGGTGGGCTCTCATTGCGTGACACGACGAGTGTAGCACACGCTTATAACTTTGAGGTTTGTCAGGACGGATCTTACCGATTCAATCGCTTTGACAATTTTAGTGATGAGCGAACAGTGACATCAGGTTCTAGCGGGGCAATTGTTACTGGACTAGGTCAGTCTAACGTGATTGCCGCAGTTGCAAACGGAAGCATTTTTGACCTCTACGCTAATCATCAGAAGATTGCTAGCGTCAATGACAGCTCATACAGTCAGGGGCAATTTGGTGTTTCTGCTTTTCTAAACACTGAGGCGGTATATACTAACGCAAGGATGTGGACGTTGTGAGGCAATGTCTCAATCCCTGTGTTGGTCAGTGTGTTGATCAATATAATATCGATAGGACAAGTTGCAGATTTCGAGATCGTGCAAGTTGTCAGCTATTTGTCAGTTCTCAAATGACCCTTTCTCGGTTATACTCTATCGCAGCGTAAGACACCGTTCATTGTGACAATTTGAAGAATCCAAAGTCGCGCAGGGCTCTGTCAGATTCGCGGGATTGCCTACGGATATCTTCCGTAGCGCTTGAGAATGCTCGTTGAATAGAGAGGAATATGTATGCAGAAAAAATGGAGTCAGTATCATCTCAAGACAGAATGGTCCAAAAAATATTCACATTCGACTTATCTGGCATCTCCAATCAATCCCCAAAGGGGACACGGTGAACCTGAACGTCAAGTGGTTCTCACTGTGTTTGCTTCATCACTTTTCTCTTTTCCTCATGAGCGTGAGAAGCTGTTGCAGAAAGCTCAGCGCATCAAAGAGCTTCAGCACTCGCATCTGCTCCCTATCATGGATATAGGGATAGCGGAAGAACAGCCCTTTGTCATGCGAGGGTATCTGCCCAACGGTTCTTTACGCAGCCATCTGAAGAAGCTCTCCCCTCGAGGCCTGGAACTAGGAGAAGCCCTCTCCATAGTGGCACAGGTGGGAGAAGCTTTGCTTTATGCACATGAACACAACATCGTTCATGGTCAGGTCAAACCGGAGAACATTCTCTTGGATGCCAATGGGCAGGCTATATTGACAGACTTCTCTCTTGTTGATAGGAAAGATGCTATTATCCGTGACCAGGCCTCAGAAGAATATGCCTTCTGTTACATGGCCCCAGAGCAATTTGCAGGCGTCTGCGACAGCAGGAGTGATCAATATGCCCTGGGTTGTCTGGCCTACGAACTGATTACGGGACAAGTTCCTTTTGCCAGTCAGAGTTTGACTTCCATGATGGGACGCCAGAGCAATGCGGTGCCTGCCCCGCTCTCTGAGAGGGTGGCTGGTCTGCCTCCTGCCCTTGAAATTGCTGTGCTCAAGACCCTGGCCCAAGATCCTGAGGAGCGCTTTTTTGACTTCTCGCTGTTTCTGGAGGTGATCCAATCCGTTTTGTCACCACCGCCCGCCTTTCCTCTTTTACGTCCTACTTATGCTAGTAAGAATAGGGCTGCCTCTCAAGCTGTGCAGCCAGCAAAAGCAGGAGCTATCTCTTCTCCCATCCGCAAGCGTGCTGCTAAACATACTGCTCCTGAACTACCTGACCAGTCTAGAGCCTCCTCTGGTGGTGAAGGTGAGCTAACAGAATCTACAGGTGCTCATCTCGTGGTCGATACTAGCTTGCCCAAACCAACGGGATCTATTTCTAATCCTGAGTCGCTCACATCAGTCTTGCAATCCCAGCTATTTACCTCCTCTCTTTCACTGGATGTAGCTCCTCTTAGCAACAAAGAAAGTGCTATCCCAGATCACCCACCCCAGGAGCACAAACATAACGAGCCTGCTGATTTCATGGTGGGGATAATGCCACTCTCGGAAGCTTCCAGAGCTGAACTGGCTATGGCCAGGTTGATCACTGAGGAAGCAGCTGATGCTGTGGGGCTTACTGATCTCTTTATGGAGGAGGATGTATCGCCTGTGAGAGCACTTGCAAGCTTGGCTCATGAGGACGATGAATCCAAGATTAACAAGATAACCTCAGTGGTGGAGAGTAACACTGATGTGCTTGTGCCGACTGTACGAACGCGACGAAGCAGAAGAAGATCACTAGGGCTAGTGCTTCTTCTCTCAGTGATTGTGGCTGTGATTTCTTCTGGTGTGTGGTTCTCTGGAATAATCCCATTCAGTACGAGTTCGTATCTCAGCCCTTCCACAAGTGATGACTCGACAGCGAATCTGGGAGCTAATCCAACAGCTATTCTAATACACATCCCGAAGCTCAATTTGAAGGTTCTTCCAACTGCAGCAGCAAATTTTAGCCAGAATGCAGCAATTGCTGGTTCCAACCCGAATGCGGAAAACGCTAGTTACGTCCCGAGTGGAACAAATAATGGTTACAAATCGAATACGACAAGTGTTAGCTCCAACCCAAGTGCAGCGAATACTAACTCCAACCCAAGCGCATCAAATACTAATTCTTCTCCAGCTACAACAACGTCAACAGCAAACTCTGACCCCTATCCCCCCAGTGGGACATTGGCACTCAATGACCCGTTGAGTGCCAATAGCAGAGGCTATGGATGGGAAGAGTTTTCCCCTAACTCTAGTGGCGCGTCTTGCCAGTTCGAAGGGGGGGCTTACCATTCTATCGAGTCGCAGAATTACTATCATGCCTGCCATGCGTCACTCCAAGCCAGCAATTTCACCTTAGAGGTCCAAATGCAAATTATCCAGGGGAATTGTGGTGGACTTGTATTACGTGACACAACTAGCCAAGCACATGCTTATGGCTTTCAAGTTTGTCAGAATGGGTCTTATGCATTAGATCGCCTTGACGGTTTTTCTGCTGGCTGGGTAACATTGGCATCAAGTTCCAATGGGGCAATTAAGACTGGATTGAATCAGTCTAACGTGATTGCGGCAGTTGCAAACGGGAGCACTTTCGATCTCTATATCAATCATCAGATGATTACTAGCGTCAATGACAGCTCATACACTCAAGGGCAATTTGGCCTTTCTGCTGAGGGAAACACAGAAGCGGTCTATACTAACGCAAGGATGTGGACGTTGTGAGATAATAGGAAATGTCACAACTGAGACGACCGGTAGTGGTCAGCTCAAAATCCTACAGTTCAATGTCTCCGGCCACTACCAGTTAGTGTGTTTATCATACTTTCGCGCGGGCGTATCAAATGACCGATACCAGCATCATTATCCCGATGCTGTGGGCTGCAATAGGACTTGCCACGGCCCACGAAGCGACAGCGCTGACAGATAGGTTCGTTACAGTAGGAGCAGTGTCGTAATGTTAATCTCCCACAGAGGATGCAGCGAAGGATACTTGATTTCATTCTGCGATCTCCTTAGATGTGTTGTATTTAACTACCTTGCAGTTGATCCATTTAACTTTTAGCTGTTGCTACTTCCATGCTCGCGTATTCGTAAAATGCGCACGTGGTAGCCACGTGCCTCCCATTTCTGCTTTAACGTTGCTAACGTTCCTGTCAGCTCATAGTGTGTATGAGCATGGACAAGCTGGGTGAATGTGGTCGGCAGATACTCGGAGTGTATGAGGCGATACGTTATCTGGTATTGCATCTTACGTCCCTTTGTATCAGTATATTCCATCCAGATTGTATATTACGTAGTACGGACAGTGTCTGTGAAAAGTTGCGGTCAGTACGGTAGCAAAAAGTGTCCCTTTTTAAAAAACTGTGGCTGTTTCAACCTATATATTTGCTTTTTGTCAGGAATCAGCGTATTCTTTATATGAGGAATGTTGATGTTTTAAGGATAGAGATCCAAAGCTGCCGATATGGATAGTATAGCGTAAAGAGAAGGCCTTCTGTGGACTTATTCATGCATGTTGTGCGCAGTCTAGATAGTTCTCCACTGAGTCTTATCTGGATCGTACTCTTGATTGATTGTTTTATGAATACGGATCTTAAGGGACCCCAAAAACTCTGGTGGATCCTCTTCATTTTCATTACCCAATTCTTCGGTGCTCTGCTATACTTCTTCTTGGGCCCAGCACAAATATATCGCCATATAGTTAACAGAATGAATCAGCCATATCAATCATCAGACCATCCAAAAACTCGGCAGCCGGGCCAGCACTGGTATCGACGTATCTCGCAGCGTGACTATACTCAGTTCACACCATCTTCTGAGGCACAGCGGAGTACTCAGCAAGGCTCTGCTCCCTATCGAGAAGGCTATCGTTCCCAGGAGCGTGTTACACCTCCTGCCACGCAAGAAACGGGCCCCACTGATCGTCTTTATGAGGAACCTCAGGCTACTTATCCAGAAATGACCCAGGAACAGAAATAGCAACAGTAGCCTAGGCTTCCCTCCTGAGTAGTGTATAATAGGCTTGATGAGTATCATTATTATTGGTAATCCAGGAAGGAACAATGTGTTATGATCCCACCAGTCAGGGACCCGATCCCGTAGAACGGGATGGGCTTGTGAAGAGGGAGTGACTTCTGCTCGTCCGATTTGCAAGCTCACCTGACCAGACTCAGCCACCAGGAGCAATCCTGACGGGGCTACGTTAGAGGCGAATACATAGGTACCATAGGATGCATGATGCCAGTCCGATGCTCTACGGTCAGTGGTTAAACAGGTGTACAAGGGTTAAGCCAGTGCTGCTGACACACAAACCGCTTTCTAACATTGTCGAGGCTCACATCACCCGGGAAACCGGAGGCTCGAAAGAGCAATGTATCGGAGAGGCGCTGTTTGGTTCGCGCTTTCAGCGCCTTTCTTTCCTCCCAATCCGCCTCTTGGGGATGGGCCCCCAGAAAGGAAAATCTATGGAATCGAACCAACCGATACCTGAACGATCTAGCACCGCTTATGGTGCCTACGACGGAAATAGGGGGTCCACCCAGCAGCAGTATGGGACTCCGTATCAGCAGCCTCCTCAGGGAGGGACAATCGACGATAATCTTGTGGAAGCTATGTCTCAGCGCATTGCACAGCTAATGTCTCAGCAATCGACAGGCAAGGTCTATGCACCAAGATCTCAAGATAAACCACCACATGGTATGCAACTGGCTCTGGGTATTGTTTCCGTGCTCGTGTTAATCGCGCTGGCAGGCGTCTGCTTGGGTGCCTTGGGGGGTGTAGAAGGATTAGCTGCTTTCCTGATTGGCTGTTTAGCTATCGTCTGGATTGACCTTGCGTTTTTTGGTGTGCTTGACTCCTGGCGTCATTAGCTCTTAGACATAAAAATAATCTAACAACTATGTAATTGATACAATAGAGTGATCTCTATAATGCAACATAAGACAGTATACTATATGCGCAAGAAATAGTGTATCTAGTTTTGTTATGATTCACTGCG
>WNFJ01169988.1_pt2 | contig 11862 bp, 9 predicted proteins | sample 5400461 | NCBI WGS metagenome assembly WNFJ01 (sample SAMN13153349, study PRJNA577476) | soil metagenome | isolation source: 115 cm saprolite on Douglas fir-dominated hillslope | place: USA:California | collected 2013-09-17
ATCGAGTAGGTGCACTGGTAGTCGTAGTCCGACAGGGTGAGCAGCTGTTCGCGAATGGTGCCGCCGTCGCGCAGCTGGAAATTGCGGATACAGCCGACGCGGTCCGCCGGCCAGTTGCCCTCGATCCGCGATTCGGCGATCGCCGGGTGCCATTTCGGCAGACCGTTGAAGTCGCGGATATGGGCCCAGACGGTGTCCGCCGAGGCGTCGATCACGCTCGATGTGTAGACCTTGATCACGAACCGCTGCCTTCGGGCTTGGGTGGCTTGGCGGCGGCCTTGAGCAGGCCGGTCGCCATGGTCTGGCCGGCCTTGCCGGTGTCGATGCCGATCTCCTTGAGCAGTTCGTCGACCAGCGGCGCCTGGGCGCGGTAGCGCAGGGCCGAGTTGACCACCTGGTCGGAGAAGCCACCGGCGCCGGCGAAATCGCCGCCGCCGCCGCCACCGCCACCGCCCAGCCCTTCGACATGCAGGATCTTGATGCCCTCGATATTCTCGAGCGGCTTCACCTGTTCGCGGATGATGGCGTCGAGCTTGTCGATCAGGCGCAGGCGGGCAGCCGAGCCGCGCGCCTCGAGGCTGAGCACGTTCTGCGCCTCGTTCATCGCCCGTACACCCTCGGCATCGACCTCGTGGCGCAGCCGGGAGGCCAGTGACCGTATCTTGTCGGCATCCGCCTCGGCCTCGGCCTGGGCCCGCACGGCGGCGCCGCGATCGTCGGCCGCCAGTTTCTCCGCCTCAGCCGCGATTCTAATGCCTAGCGCGGCGCGCTCGGCCTCCTGGGCGGCGCCAATCAGCTCGATTGCCTTGCGCCGGCTCGCCATCTCGGTCTCGCGGACGGTGAACACCTTCTCCTCCTCGGCCACCGCGAGCGCGCGCGCCGTGTCGGCCGCCGCCTGGGCTTCGGACTGCGCCTTGGACTGCTGCGCGATGGCGATCGAGCGTTGCTGCTCGGCCGTCTCCAGCGTCCGACGCCGCTCGATCTCGGCGGTCTCGATATCGCGCTCCTTGGCGATGCGCTCGCCTTCAAGCACGCGGTCGGTCTCGAGGCGGGCGCGCTCGATCTGCTCGCGGGCGGCGATCTCGGCGCGCTCGGCCAGCTGCTGCTTTTCGGCCCGCTCCCGCGCCAGCTCGGCACGCTGGCCGGCGCGGGCAATCTCGATTTCGCGCTCCTGGCTGAGCCGCGCGCTCTCGGCGTCACGATCGATGTCGAGCGAGAGCTTTTCGGTCTCCAGATTCTTGTTGCGGATCTGGATCATGGTGTCCTGTTCGATGTCGTTGCGGATCTTCTTGCGCCGCTCGATCTGCTCGGTCAGCCGCGTCAGACCTTCGGCGTCGAAGGCGTTGGACGGGTTGAAGAACTCCATGGCCGTCTGGTCGAACTGGGTGAGCGAGGCCGATTCCAGCTCGAGCCCGTTCTGCAGCAGGTCCTCGGCCACGGCGCTGCGCACGCGGCGGATATATTCGCCGCGCTTCTCGTGCAGCTCCTCCATGGTCATCTCGGCGGCCACGGTCCTGAGCGCATCGACGAACTTGCCTTCCAGCAGCTCCTTGAGCGCTTCCGGCTGGGTGGTGCGCTGGCCGAGGGTCTGAGCGGCGTTGGCGATCGCCGCCGGCATGGCCTGCACGCGGACATAGAACTCGGAGATCACGTCGACGCGCATGCGGTCGCGCGTGATCAGCGCCTTGTCGCGGCCGCGCGAGACCTCGAGCCTCAGCGTGTTCATGTTGACCGGGATGACGTCGTGCACGATCGGCAGCACGAAGGCGCCGCCGTTCATCACCACCTTCTGCCCGCCCATGCCGGTGCGCACGAAGGCGCGCTCCTTGCTCGACCGCAGATAGAGCCAATGGAACAGCCAGACGACGATGGCAGCGACGATCGCCACCACCACCAGGCCGAGAATGAAGCCTCCGAAGTCTGCGCCTGTCATATCCGCATCCCCCTACTCGTGCGGCCTCGCCGCCGTCGCTGTGAACCGGTCACGGCGCACCGACACGCGCGGCCTCGCGCCGCCGCTCGATGCGCTTGAATTGCCGCGTCTGCTCGGCGATCGCCACCTCGGTCGGCAGACGCTCCATGCTGGAAGCCCCGAAGAAGCCGTGGCAATCGGGGCAGCGGTCGATCACGGAGGCCGCGTCCGCCGGCTGGGCGATCGGGCCGCCATGGCAGAGCACGATGACGTCCTTGCGCGTGCGGCGGGCCGCGGCGGCCCAGTCGTTGATCCGCGCGACGCAATCGTCAAGCGTCAGCGCCGTTTCCGCGCCGATCGCACCGCCCGTGGTCAAGCCCATGTGGCAGACGACGATGTCGGCGCCCGCCTTGGTCATTTCGCGCGCCTGCTCAGAGTCGAACACGTAGGGCGTGGTCAAGAGGTCGAGCTCGTGCGCCGCCCGGATCAGGTCGATCTCCGGCCCGTAGCCCATGCCGGTCTCCTCCAGATTGGCACGAAAGACGCCGTCGATCAGCCCGACGCTCGGAAAGTTCTGGATTCCCGAGAACCCAAGACCGGCCAGGCGGCGCAGGAAATCGTCCCGGATCATGAATGGATCCGTGCCGTTGACCCCGGCCAGCACGGGCGTATGGCGCACCACCGGCAGCACTTCCTGGGCCATGTCGACGACCACGTCGTTGGCATTGCCGTAGGCCAGCAGGCCGGCCAGAGAGCCGCGCCCGGCCATGCGGTAGCGGCCCGAATTGTAGATCACGATCAGGTCGATGCCGCCCGCCTCCTCGCACTTGGCGGAGAGGCCGGTGCCGGCGCCGCCGCCGACGATCGGTTGGCCCTTGGCGATCATGTCGCCGAATTTATCGAGGATGGTCTGGCGCGCGATGCGAGGCATGTCGGGTTGGCTCCGGGTTATTGCCGCCGCGCCAGGCCGCCGGCCGCCGTTTGGCGGATGACGTCGTCGAAGGCGGCGACTGCCGCCGCGGCGAATTCGGGATCGTTGATGTGATGGGGGACGCGGATCAGCTCGCGGTTGCTGCCGGATCGAAAATTGCTGGCGATGACATCGAACAAGGCCTTGTCGGCGGCCGGGTCCCAGAACGGCTGGTCCGGCGCGTCGATGCCCGACACGCCGCCGTCGGGAATCAGGAAGCGGACCGGCCCTTCCATGCGATTGAGCTTGCCCACGATGAAGCGGCCGATCTCGACGCACTCCTCGGCGGTGGTGCGCATCAAGGTGACATTGTCGTTGTGCCTGTAGAGCTTGCGGTCGCGAAACCGCGCCGGCACCGTATCCATGGCCCAGAAATTCACCATGTCGAGCGCGCCGCAGGAACCGACATAGGGCACGCGCGAGCGGATGATCGCCTCCATCCGGTCGGGCCCGGCCGTCAGCACGCCGCCTAAAAGCTCGTCGGCGATCTCGGTGGTGGTGATGTCGAGCACGCCCGCGATCAGCCCCGAATCGACCAGCTTCTCCATCGACTGGCCGCCCGTGCCGGTGGCATGGAACACCAGGCAATCGTACCTCTCCTCGAGAACCTTGGTGATCGCCTGTACGCAGGGCGTGGTGAGGCCGAACATGCTGAGCGCCACGGCCGGCTTGGTTTCGGCGACGCGATCGGGCCTCGGCGCATAGACCATCATTCCGGCGAGCGCGTGCGCTGCGTTGCCCAGCACCCGTTGGGAAATGCGGTTGATGCCCGACACGTCGGTCACCGAGTACAGCATCATGATGTCCGACGCCCCGACATAGGGCCTGACGTCGCCCGAGGCGACGGTCGACACCATCACCTTGGGCACGCCGATCGGCAGGCGGCGCATGGCGGCGGTGGCGAGCGCGGTGCCGCCCGACCCGCCGGCCGAGATCAGTCCGCCGACGTCCCGCCGTCGCTCCATGAAGTGGGCGAAGGCCACCGCCATCTGCGACACAGCCGAGCCGCGGTCGCCGGTGAACACGGCGCGCTCGCCCTTGGGATGGTGCCGGGCCACCTCGCGCGGATGCACCGCGGCCGACGACGGCTTGCCCGAGGTGGCGAGGTCGACCGTCACGGTGCGCAGGCCAAGCCTTTCCAGGCAGTCGCGCAGGTAGAAAAGCTCGCGCCCCTTGGTGTCGAAGGTGCCCGCGACGTAGGCGGCACGCATCCCGGTCGCCGCCACCGGGAACTCGAGCACCCTGCCCTCGGCGGCCGACTCGGAAAGAGCGGCCGAACTGCTTTGGAAGGACGGCACTGCTTCGCCCTTGTCGCCGCGTCCATCGAGCAACGCGTCGCGCGGACCTGCCATCGGACGATCGGCGATCGGGCGATCGGCGACGGCATGATCGACCAGGGGCGCCTGCGGGTCNGCGGCGTTCCAGCGGGTAAAGCTGCGCACCGCGCGCGGATCGGCGGCGGCAGGTCCGCGCGGCGGGACCAAATCGTCGCCCGCACGGCGGATGGTGTAGATGCGCTGCTCCGCCGCCCCCTCCGTCCCGGGGGTCGGCGCAGCAAGCGCCGGGTCGCCATCGAGCCCGTTCTCATCGGCCGCGCGCACGCCCAGCAACTGATGCTGCAGCTCGCGGTTGGCGCCCAGCTCGCCGGCCGACATCATGCGTGCGATGCGGCCGTTGACCATGACGCCCACCATGTCTGCGACATCGATGGCAACGCCGAGGTTCTGCTCGATCAGCAGCACCGAGATCTCGCCCTCGCCGGTCAGGGTCTTCAGCATATCCACCACCTGATCGACGATCACCGGCGCGAGCCCTTCGGTCGGCTCATCCATCACCAGGAGCCTGGGATCGAACAGCAGCGCCCGGCCGATCGCCAGCATCTGCTGCTCGCCGCCCGAGAGCTGGCCGCCGCCGTTCTTCTTGCGCTCGGCCAGGCGCGGGAAAAGCTGATAGATGCGCGCGACGGTCCACGGCCCCTTGCCACGCGACCGTTGTGCCAGGCGCAGATGCTCGTCGACCGTGAGCGAGGGCCAGAGGCGCCGTCCCTGCGGCACGTAACCGATGCCGAGATTGGTGATCCGGTTGGGCGGCAGGCCCAGTATGTCCTGGCCGGCGAAACGGACGGCGCCCGATGCGGGCACAAGGCCGGTGATGGCGTTGCACAGCGTCGACTTGCCCATGCCGTTGCGGCCGACCACGGCAAGCACGCCGCGTTCGAGGGAAAACGACACGCCCTGCAGGACGTGCGCGCGCCCAAAATGGACGTCGAGATTCTCGACCTGGAGGATCGGCCCGACACCCGAAGCCGAGGCGCTGCCGCCGAACACGTTAGGCGCCATGGCCGCCCCCATGCCTGCCGCCGCCCATATAGATGGCCTGGACTTCGGCATCGTTCTCGATTTCGTCGGGCGTGCCGTGCTTGAGCACTCGGCCATTGTGCAGGATCGTCACCCGCTCGACGACACGCAGGGCTATGTCGAGATCATGCTCGATCAGCACGTAGCCCATGTGGGGCGGGAAAGCCGACAACAGCGCCACCAGTTCGCGACGCTCGCCGGGCGACAGCCCGGCGGCGGGCTCGTCGAACAGAATCAGGCGCGGCGCGCCGGCCAGCGCCATGCCGATCTCGAGCTGGCGCAGCTGGCCGTGCGACAGCTCCGAGACCAGCCGCTCGGACAGATGCGCGAGGCGGGTGCGTTCGAGCAGGTCCTGCGTCGCCACGCGCGAGGGATGGCCGGCGCGCGGCCGGACGAAACTGAAGCGGCCGCGGCTGACGCCGCGGGTCGCGAGGAAAAGATTGTCCCGGACCGTGAGGTTGCGGAACAGCAGGGAGGATTGGTAGGTGCGGCGCAGGCCGCGGCGGATCCGTTCGTAGGGCGGCAGTTCGGTGACGTCTTCGCCGAAGAACCAGACGCGCCCCGCTGTGGCGGGGAAGTCGCCGGTGATGGCGTTGAACAGCGTCGTCTTGCCGGCGCCGTTGGCGCCGAGCACGGCCCGACGCTCGCCGGCGGCGACCGACAACGATATGTCCTCGATCGCCCGAAGCGCGCCGAACTCGCGGGTGACACCCTCGAGCACGAGGGCGTCACCCGAAGCCAGCGGCTTGGCGGCCGGTTGCAGTGCCGTCACCGACGCCATGCTGTCACCCCCAGGATTGCCAGGGCCTGCATCCGCTTCTGGCGATTACGTCAAGCATTCACGGGCAGTTCGGCACGTCGCGGCTGCCGATGCCCATCTTGGTGAAGTCGGCCTTCGACAGTCCGAGCGTCTGGGACACGTCGTGCACCACCTTGGTCACCTTGTTGTAGAAGGCGCCGTCGGGCGCCTTGGCCACTTCGGTAATATAGGTGTCGCCGATGGCGTTGCGGTTCTCATCGAGCTTGATGTGTCCGGCAGGACCGTCGAACTCGAGCTTGGCAAGGGCGGCCTTGAGCTTGGCCTGCTTGTCGCTGAGGTCGCCGTTGACGGCGTCGAGCCCGAGCAAGGTCGCCTGGGTGTTGATGTAGTAGAGGTAGGCGAACAGCGATGGGGTCGGGTAGGCGTTGGGGAAGGCCGCCTTGTAGTCGGCGACGAACTTCTTCCAGGCCGGCGTGTCGATGCCGTCCGCCATCGGACCGGCCGAAGCGGTGCCAAGCAGCGATTCGCGCTTCTTGCCTTTGTAGTTCAGCACCGTCTGGTCGACGGTGATCGAGCCGCCGATCAACGGCTTGTCGACGCCGGCCTGTTCCGCCTGGTTGAGGAAGTTGACCGCATCGGAGCCGCCCAGCACCACCACGAGCGCATCGACGTCCGACGGGATGCCGGCGATGACCGACGAATAGTCCTTGGTGCCGAGCGGCACCCAGGCCTTCTTCACGACGCGGCCGCCCTTGGCGCAGTAGCCGGCCATGAAGCCTTGGACCTGGGAATACGGGAAGCCGTAATCCTCCGCGACCAGGAACATCTTCTTGTAGCCCTTGCCGAGAGCGACATCGCCCAGGCCCACCAGCCACTGTGCGCCTTCGGTATTGAACCGGTAGAAGTTGGGCGACGGATCCTGCAGCGTGGTCGCCTGCGCGCCCGACGAGCCGTTGACGAAGACCATCTCGGGATGGGTCTTCGAATAGTTCTTCACGGCGATGCCCTCGTCGCCCGACAGCGGGCCGATCATGATATTGACCTTGTCCTGCTCGACGGCCTTGCGGGTCGCGGCGACGGCCTTGTCCGGCGTGGCGTCCGACGAATATTTCAGGATCTCGATCTTCTTGCCGCCAGCCATGCCGTTGTGCAGCTTCACGGCGAGGTCGACGCCGCGGTGGCCGTCCTGCCCGGGAACCGCGAACGGTCCTTCGAGGTTGGTCAGGGCGCCGATCTTGATGGTGTCCTGGGCCCACGCCGGGCCGGCGATCGCGACAGCGAACAGCGCGGTGCCGATGACCGAGCCGAGTGGACCTGTCTTGATTGCCCTCATGGTTTTCCTCCTGTTATCGGTCGGCAAAGGGCCGCCGTTGTGAGCTCGAGCCGGCGCCCGTCGCGTTCATCCAACGCTCCGGCTCTTGGTTTTCGGTTGGACACCGCCGGCCAGGACGCGGGTACGGAAGTACCCCCACAGACCGAGCAGCCCGTCGGGAGAAAACAGCACGATCGACAGGAACACGATGCCGATCACCAGGTTGAAGCGTTCGCGCGCGATGACATCGATGGCGAAGTTCTGCACCAGCACGAACACGATCGCGCCGATGAACGGACCGATCGGGTGGCGCATACCGCCAAGCACGGCGATGATCAGAATGTCGAGCATGGTGCCGACGCCCACCGATCCGGGCGAGATGCGGTTATTGTACCAGACCATCAGCACGCCGCCGATCGCCGCCAGCGCCCCGGCCACGGCGTAGGCGGCGATGCGATGAGCGGTCACGTCGAAGCCAAGCGCGTTCATGCGCCGCGCGTTTTCACGCACGCCCTGGAGCGCCACGCCGAACGGCGCGCGCAACAGGTACTTGATCAAGAAATAGCCGGCCAACGCCCAGAACAGCGCAAGATAATAGTAGGGCATCGGTTGGCTGAAGTTGATGTCGAGCACGACCGGCGCGTGGACCTGGTTGAAGCCCTCGTGTCCGCCGAAGATCGAGTAGTTCTGGTTCACCAAGTAGTAGAACGACACGCCGATCGCCAGAGTGATCATGATCGTGTAGATGCCTTCGGTGCGCACCGAGAGCCAGCCGACGAAGGCGGCGAACAGGGTGGCGATGGCGACGCCGATCGGCACCGCAATCCACCACGGCCAGCCCAGGCTGCTGGCGCCGCCCTGCGCCTCGCCGGCGATTCCGAAGATCGCCACCATATAGCCGGCAAGCCCGGCGATCGACATCTGGGCGAGCGAGACCATGCCGCCATAGCCGCCGAGGAAGGTCAGCGACAAGGCGATCAGGCCGAGCGCCAGCGCCTGGCCGCCGATCTGATAGATGAAGAACGGCGTCGCGACCCACGGGTAGACCAGCACCGCCAGCAGAACGACGACATGGCGCAGGCCGATCGAGCGGAGCGCACCGACCAAGGCCTCGCCGACGCCCGGCGCTTCGCCGGTCACGGCCGGGCCGGTGCCGGGCACCGGCGACACCCGTGCGCCTGGCGGGCGCGGCCACACGTTGCGGCCGGCGCCTGAATTCATCGCCCGGCGCCACTGGGCCGCGCTCATTGGGCGGCGCTCATACGGTCCTCCTGCCGAGGATGCCGGTCGGCCGGAAGGCCAGCACGAGCACCATGATCAGGAAGGTGAAGACGACGCCGTAGGTGGGCGCATAGGAAAGCCCGAACTGCTCGGCGAGGCCGATCAGCAGCGCACCGACCGCGGCGCCGGGAATGCTTCCCATGCCGCCGACGATCACCACGACGAGGGAGGCCATCAGGTAGCGCGTGTCCTCGCCCGGCGAGATCGACAGAGCCGTGCCGCCGATGACGCCCGCGAAGCCGGCCAAGCCGGCCCCGATCGCGAAGGTGATGGCGAAGATGCGCTGCACGTTGACGCCCGACGCCGCCAGCATGTTTCGGTCATCGACTCCGGCACGAATCATCAAGCCGACTTTGGTTCGGTTGAGGAACCACCACAGCACCAGACCGATCACGATCGCGATGCCCAGCACCACGATGCGGTAAGTGGGATACTTGCTCACCACCAGCATCGGCATCGACTTGAAGATCGCGCGCGGCGGGTCGAAGGAGTAGATCTCGCCGCCGAACCACCACAGCATGATGTCCGCCAGCACGATCGAGAGGCCGATCGTGACCATGGTCTGGCGCAGTTCCTGGCCCTGCATGAAGCGGAACACCGAGACCTGGAGCAGGAGGCCAAGCAGCGCGGACGAGGCGAAGCCCGCCGCAATGGCCAGGAACCAGTTGTCGGTGGCGTCGCCCACGATCCAGCCCATGTAGGCACCGAACAGGAAAAGCGACCCGTGCGCCAAGTTGACGTTGCGCATCAGGCCGAAGATCAGGGTGAAGCCGCTCGCCACCAGGAAGTAGAGGGCCGCGAGCGTCACGCCGTTCAGCAGTGTCGAGACGAACTGCCTCGGATTCGTGATGTTGGCCCAGACGATGAACACGACGACCGGCACGCCGATCACCGCCAGCCAGAACCACTTCCAGAACCGCGCGGAGGTGTTCATGCGGCAGGCAAGCTCCAGCGCGTGCGGTTCGAGCGCAATTCAGGCTCCTTGTGGAACGCGCCATCCTTCATGATGGCCAAGAGCTTGCCGCGGTCGAGCAGGATCGCAAGGTTTGCCAGCGGATCGCCGTCGACCAGCAGCAGGTCGGCCAGAAAACCTTCCCTGATCTGGCCCAGTTCGTCGCCCTGCAGCATGATCTCGCCGCCGAACCTGGTCGCCGCCACGATCGCCTCCATCGGCGTCATGCCGACGTACTTGACGAGGTATTGCAGGTCGGTCGCGTTTTCGCCGTGCATGGCCCAGGCGAAACCGTAGTCGCCCCCCGGCAGGATGCGCAGGCCGCGCTTGTGCAGCGCGCGCATGCTGGCGGAACAGGCTTCGAGCTCCTCCTGCATATTCCGCAGCATCACCGATCCCCTGGTCGCGCCATAAGGCGCGCCGTCATAGGCAAGCTTGACCAGCACGGAGAAGGTCGGCACGACGAAGATGCGATCCTTCTGCGCCTCGAGCATGTCGAGGGTCTGCTCGTCCGTGTAGCTCACGTGGTAGAGGACCTCGCAGCCGTGCCGCAGCGCCTGCTGGATCGACTCTTGCGAGCGCGCATGCACCGTGTTGCGCTTGCCGCGCAGCTTGGTCTCGCGCACCGCCATGGCGACTTCCTCGTCGCTCATCCAGTTGGTCTTGGCGTCGGCGTGCGGCACGAAATTGTCGCCCGACAGGTTGAGCTTGATCGTATCGACGCCGTACTTGAGGAAGGTGCGCACCGCCTTGCGCATTTCCTCGGGCCCGCTCACCACCTTGCCGAAGCTGAATTCCTCGTAGGGCAGGTGCGGCAGCGTGTCGTCGCCCAGCGACCCGGCGACGGTGATCTCGGGGCTCGCCGCCAGATAGCGCGGTCCGGGCACCAGGCCCTCGTTGATCGAGTTGCGGATCACGACGTCGAGCCGGGGCTTGGCGGTGGCGGCGCCGACCGCCGAGGTCCAGCCGCTGTCGAGATAGAGGCGCGCATTGGCCGCGGTCAGCAGCATGTGCTCCTCGAGCGGCATCAGCTGGATGGCGTCGAGGGTCGCCGCATTGTTCCAGGCGAGGTGGACGTGGGCCTCGGTCATGCCGGGCATCAGGGTGGCGCCGGCCGCGTCGATCACGGTGACGCCGGCCACCGGCACCGGCCGGCCGCCGCGCGTCACGCGCGAGATGCGATTGCCCTGGACCAGCACCTCGCCGGCATAGGGCGGCGCGCCGCTGCCGTCGATGATGCGCACGTTAGTGAACAGCGTGTTGGACATGCGCCTGCCTCCTCTCCGAGCTGGGCCTCCCGTCCGACCTGGCCGGGCCGGCGTAGAACCGCCGCAGGATCTCGATGCACTCGTCCGCTTTCTCGAGCGGCGTCCAGTGGCCGCAGCCCTTCAGCACCTCGACCCGGCTGCCCGCGATCTTCCCGCCCATGGCGCGCACCGAATGGGGCGGCGCCACGCCGTCCTCGTCGCCGGTCACCAGTACGGTCGGACAGGTGATCGCCGTCGTATCGGCGGGTTGCGCCTCGGCCAGCGCTTCACAGGAGCGCGCGTAGCCCTCGGGGTCCTGGCGCATCAACGATTCGCGCACATAGGCGACGACGGCGTGGCGCCTGGCCCCGGTCTCGGCCGACGTGGAGGCCTGGACCAGCGTGTCGGCGATCGCCTGCATGCCGGCCACGCCCTCGCCGCGCGCCTTGTCGGCGCGCGCCTTGATGTTGGCCCTCGCCACGTCCGGCGGCGCCAGCAGCGGCCCGAACAGAGCGAGGCTGCGCACCATCCGGGGCTCGCGCGCGGCCAGATGGGCGGCGACGATGGTGCCGAGTGAATGGCCGAGCACATGGACGCGGCCGATGTTGCGGCTCGACAGCACCCGCAGGCAGGCCTCGACGAACGTGTCGATCGAGAGCGCGCCTTCGACCCTGTACGATCGGCCCGAGCCCGGCAGATCGAAGCGCACGGCGGTGAAACGAGACAGCGCGGGCAAGAGCGGCGTCCAGGTGTTCGAGGTGCCGCCCAGCCCATGGATGCACAGCGCCTCATCGCCGCCGCCGGTGGGCGTCTCGATGTCCACGGCGATGCGGCCGACGAGGTGGAACTGAGCCATGCCGCGCGCTCCCGTTGCCCTGCCGATCCGCTACGCCACCGAGGCCGGCATCACGCTGCGCGCCGAGCGGATGTCGGGCTGCTTGTGGAAGGTGCCGTCCTTCATCACCGCGAGGATGCGGTCCTTGTCCTGCAGGAGGGCGATGTTGGCGAGCGGATCGCCGTCAACCAGCAGCAGATCGGCGAGATAGCCTTCCTTCACCAGGCCGAGTTCCC
>WNFJ01197873.1_pt1 | contig 11862 bp, 17 predicted proteins | sample 5400461 | NCBI WGS metagenome assembly WNFJ01 (sample SAMN13153349, study PRJNA577476) | soil metagenome | isolation source: 115 cm saprolite on Douglas fir-dominated hillslope | place: USA:California | collected 2013-09-17
CAGGCGCAGTTGCGACCGGTTGCGGAAGAAAAGCAGGATTATAGATACGTAGTCATGCCCATGAGATTGTAAAAGACAGACGTGTTTAAGGAGCACACATGATTCGGGACAATAAAGTTTGGAAATTACTTTTAAAGGTTGCGACATACAAATAAAATCTGCAACTCTAATGGATCAACAATAACACGGCCTGATAGTTAACGTTAAGCCTTTCTCGAGGCATAGCGAGACGCACTGCTGAAGGGCAAAAGCAGAAAAAATGCGGTCGGCGATCCACAGAAAGATAAGAGTTGGATCCCTGTGGGTTCAACGAAATTGCTGACAAGCGTAGGCGACCACAGCTTACGCTTTCTTGCTTTTGGAGATCGCTATGAACGTCAATGAGAGACTTACCAAAGAAGAGCTGGAATACTTAATCGAAAGATTGAAGCTATCGGACGAGGAATTGGTCCACAATGCCGATAGTGGTTTGAAAGCTTCTGTTGTCGACCAGGGAGAGCTTCAAGCCGACCTAAAGCTAAGACTGCAGCGCGGCGTCACGGAGATGAGGGCCCGAAACGAGGAAGTGCCTGAACATTTACTCAATCTCATAGAGCGTCTGTAAGACTTAGTTTGAAAGATCGTTGTCAAACAGTTCCGGGCGACGTACGAGTACTCGCGACTACAAACACGGACCGCTGCGGCCTGAAAGAGAACGAAAAGTTTCCTTCTACTTAGATTAGTTTTAGAGCAACGACCTCGAAATGGCCCTCAAGATTTCATTGGGTGAGTTCAAACTCTTCGCGTTAGTGTTCTCGGCGAAGATACTCCCGAGGCACGGCGTTAAAGCTTGGCATGCAAAGATTGCAAACAAGATGTCCACGTAACGATGTAAAGAGAACAGAGAGAACATCTGGGGAGCGGCAGCACAAATCGAAATCAAGAAACATATTGAAGCTTTTCACAAAGGATAAAAATGGAATTGACTGGAAATCCTCTTTGGAAAATTCACTAAGTGAGTAGACATCGACCATGTACTTTCGGCATGCCCGTTACTTCAATTAGCGCTTCCGCAAATGGATGCTTCCTCGTCGTCAACGGTCTATTATGACATATAGAAAAAGGTCGATTTCGAGCGCTTGCGCCAGCGCTTGCGTCCTCTTGCGGCAAACATTTGGGTGAATTCACACTTAGGCGGCACTCTGGAGCCGTCACGTTGCGGTAACAAATAAGTCGAACAAGTAAGATGTATCTGTTGAACGCAGCCAAGTTTCGGGATAGCAACGAATGGAAGTGGAACGATTTCGTCGCCGAGGTAAGAGCCGGAATAACTTCGCGTCATCGGAGCGTGCTGATCCATAATTTCAGCGCCGGTGAATCCAATGAGTTGCTAATAAATCTCGCCACTTCACTCGGACGACCTTTTACGCAATGCGGTCTTGCCGGGCTTCCTCTGGAGGATGAGATGGTTTTTCGGGTAGAGCGTTGCGGTGAGGGGATCCCAGATTCGAGGGATGTCATCCTGTATTCAACTACCCACTTGGGCTTTCCCAGCCATACGGATGGATCCGGCAAACCTAATCCTTACGATGTTGTGTTGCTCTATTGCGTACGACAAGACACGGCGGGGGGTGAATCTATGCTGATTACACTCGATGAATTGTTGCAATATCTCAAGCCTGAAAGCATAACAACTTTGCGTCGGAAAGTCTTTCCCGTTCCTTTTGGGACGGCGCCTATAATATCCGGAGAGGTATCTGATCTGCGGATACGGTACAACGCTGAGGAGTTGTCGTTTTATGCTCGCCTACATCGATTTGAATTCACAGAAAATCAAAGGCGTGCGCTCGCGGACTTGGCTGCGGCAATATCTGTTCTTGAGGTCAAACAACCGAAGGTCCGGATCTCACCTGGCCAGTGTCTGGTTATAGATAACAAGCGGGCGTTACACGGCCGCACCGCTTTTTCTCAAGATAGCAATAGATTGCTAAAGCGTGTCCGCGTGTACTTGGACTGATCGGCGAGAATTTCGGTAGTGGCCTAATTTGGATTCCTTTAACTTGGATTGTAATCACGGTCGGGCTTTTCTGGGTCGGGTTGCACTTCAAAACTCTTATCAATGGTTTGAGGTATCCAAATATCGTCCAGCGCGAAATAGCGGAAGGCAAAATCACTTATCTTCCCAGAGTGAAATCCATCCGAGTACTTAATCTCACCTCTGATCTCCGTTTCAGCGTGCCCTTGCATAATCAAGGTATATTCCGCGTCTCCAATATAGGGCTGCTCGCCAGCACCCAATCCGATCATAAGTTCAATTTGGAGGCCGGGAAACAACTTGGTGCGTTCTCCAAAGCTATTCATAAATGGCACTCTGAGCGTCCAGTGTTCGGGGTCTTGCGCCATCGTTCCCCAAAACTTGCGGGGCTGACGATCCTTAACAAATTGTCTCGGTATCGCTACCCGCAGTTCATAGACAACCATAATATCTTTTGCAGGAACTTTGCCTACGTTTCCGATATAGAAGAAGATTCGTCGCGTCTCTCGTTCCAGTCTCGGCTTGTGCGCTCCGACATAAGCTCTAGTTCCCAAAACAAGAGCGGCATCCATAGTTCGGGCTTGGTTTTTCATCACGGACTCTTGGCGTTCGATGGCGCTCAACTGTCCTTGCATAGCAGTAAGCTGCCCCTGCGCAGCACTCACTTGATTATCCAAAGCGTCAGCTTGTCGCGTAATCTCCCTGAGAGTCCGCCGCATTACCCACAACTGCCAGCCGTATATGCCAGCCTGTACGGCTACCGCGAAGAAAAGAAGAAGCTGAAGAAGAACAATTGGATCAGACCAGTGTGCGGAGTTGCTCTGGCTTTGCTGGGCTTGATTCCCGGACTGTCCGGCATTCTGTTGTGGTATCGGGCTCGCTTCGTTTTGAGCGGATTGCTGTTGAGTGTTAGCGGGAGTCTCGCTTTTGGCGCGACTCTGTTGGCCTTGTCCGAACCAGAAGCAAAGTAAGAGAAGTAGAAGCATGGCTAGATATTACATCATGTTTTGCGTAACACGACAAAGCGTAGTAGGCTTCTGCGCATGGCTAGTACTCTCTTGGGTGAACACGTCAAACCTGTTGTCCACGGCACAATCGGAAGTACGGTTGCGGTGCTCTTGGTGGCAGGAGGCGGTGCCGTGATTTCATGGTTCAAAGGACTGCCGTTTCATTGGGCAGCAGTGCTTGGGGTGGGACTTGTTCTCGGTCTCTCGCTGGCTGCGTTTCTTTTAAGTATGGCTCGCGCCGTTTGGCTTCGGAAACACGACGCACCATTGACGACAAAGGAAGTGTCGCCCGAAAAGGAGCCTGTGATTAACCAGCATGAGGCGTGTGAGCGAACCATTACCAACTTGCAGACAAGGAATAGGGCGCTAGAAGAACAGGACACAACACGTGGGTTCCAAATCCAGAAACGCGACGGGCAAATTGCAAGTCTTCAAGAGCAATACGATGAAACAGAATGGTTACGCGACATCGCCAAAGACCAATCGGATATTCAGAACCACTTGGATATTGAAAGCGCAATAAGTACGCACGATTTACTGGGAGATAATCCGTACATTAACTTTCTATTTTCCGTGACCAATCGCTGCGTCTATAAAATCAGTTTATTGGATGAACTATCCGGCCCTCTATATTTTGGGGAGCGACGGTTATCTATGGTTCCGATACTCTCAGACAATTCAGTGAAGAACCTTACCCCAAATGAAACTAAAGGTTTCATCGTAAGCCAGTCTCTCACGTCTCGGGAGGCCGCTAGAATTCTGACCGACGTTCCTGGGCAATTTCGTCTTTACGACTTACACGCGAAGTTTGTAGGGAGTCCGAACTTAACAGAATCAGTAGAACTCAATTGGCTCAATCTCACTGGCCCTATAACCAGCAAAGAGTTTATTGACAACAACTACCCTAAACTAGACATACGAATTACTCCCTTGCCGCTTCACACTTACTTTGGCCGTCGCGCCGATTCCAACTATCCGAAGGAATCGCTCGGTACAGTCTTGAACCTTCAGGTGATTTTTAGGAATCCACGACCGATCAAAGTTCGTCAGTTCAAGCTGATTACTAGCGGCCCTGTCATCGCTGCTGAAACAGGAGAGATTAAAGACAATCCATATCGTGACGCTAACGGACGCCTTGTGCCGTTTGGCAACGAGATGTCTCCCAACCTTGCCAATCTCAACATCGACATCGGCAGAGGCAACGTAACAGACGGATGGCTTCAATTCATCATTAGAGACGTTCCTCCACCGAAGATGTTGAATCCATCAGATTTCGTCATGCGTCTGCATATCGTGGACGAATCAAGCGAAGAACATTGGCAGGACGTAACAGGACTGCAATGGATGGGAAATAATTAACCGTAACACGAAATAATGCTTGACGAATTTGATATTCCGTGTTACGATTAAATCATGGCGAACATACTAAACAAAGACAAGCAAATCGCGGTAATTAGCGGGCTGGCCGAAGGCGCGAGCATGAGAGCCTTGACGAGAATGACGGGCATTCATCGTGACACTATTTGCCGTCTGGCTGTTCGTGTTGGTCAAGGTTGCGCCGCGCTTCTGGACGAGAAAATGCGCAATCTAGATTGCCATTATCTACAGCTTGATGAGATTTGGGGCTTCATCGGTAAGAAGGAAAAGCACGTCTCTTTCAATGATGATCCTACGCTTGGCGATGCGTGGACGTTCTGCGCTATCGACTCTGAAACTAAGATCGTACCAGCGTTCAAAGTAGGCAAGCGCGACCATGTAACCGCCAACGCATTCTTGGCTGACATTGCTTCTCGCCTTCGCACACGTCCGCAGATTTCGACTGACGGACTCCGCGCTTACATCGAAGCGGTAGAGAACGCTTTCGGCATGGACGCTGACTATGGAATGATTATCAAGAACTATGGCGCAGACTCTGGCCAGCATCATCAAGAGCGCCGTTACAGCGCACCGGACGTTGTTTCGATTGAACGCCGCGCAGTAGCAGGGCATCCCGATATGGACTTGGTTTCGACAAGCCATATTGAACGCCTGAACGGAACGACTCGCCTTCACATGCGCCGCTTAACTCGCCTGACCTACGCCTTCAGCAAGAAGCTGGAAAACTTTGAGGCAGCGGTCGCGCTACACTTCGCTTATTACAATTTCGTGAGACGACATGGATCGCTGCGAATGACTCCGGCGATGTTCGCGGGAATTGAACGAGACTTTTGGACTGTGGGCGATTTGCTTGAGGCTGCATTGTGAATCGAATAGACGAACTAAAGAACGTGATCCGCGATCTACATGGCACTGAGGCTACGCATGTTGAAACCGTGCCAGTGAAAGAGACGTTTCAAGGCGAGACAGTTTGGGAAGGCAAGGTCGAGGTCTTTGATCTACACGATCATCCCCAAACTTCCCGCGTCTATGCTTGGTCACACGAGACCGACGATCCAGACAATCCTCGGCAACACATAACCGTCTTACATATTCCACCGGCTACATCGCCGCTCAGGGCCGTACAAGTGGCGATTGCTGGCATGTTCAGGGAGCAAGAAGCCAATGCCGAAAGCTAAGAAGCGCGGTCGTCCGCCGTTACCAAAGGGCCAAGTCAAAGAAGGTTATATTCCGATCCGTGTGAAGCCCGAAGAGCGCAAGTTATTCGAGAAGGCAGCGAAGGCCAGCGAGCATAAAACGCTATCGGGTTGGATTCGCCACGTTCTACACGAGGCCGCGCAATAATCGCTGAACAAACCATGCAAAGCGCCATGCGAAATACAGAATCCAAATTAAGACACTACCGCGCGACAAACGACTCACAGATAAATCGCGTGCCACTAATGAACCAGTCAGATTTCAAATTAGGCCACTACCAGAATTTCTGGTGGTGGTACACTTTGAAACCCCAAGCTTTCAGTTCGCCCAAATCGCCAGTATTAGAAAGATTACCCCGCCGATGATGTAAATAACGCGATTGGCTGTTTCATTAGCGGCTGTACCTAGCCCTATCATTCTTTGCCAAGTCGCAGCCATGCGTCCCAGCGGTTTACTGAAAAGTATCATTGCCAGTGCGAAACACGTAACTGCTATCCTAACGGCGGGAGATGTCATTGCATTGCTACGACGGACAGATTAGCGTTGCTTTTTTGAGCTCGTAACGTATCCAGCTAGACAAGGTTTTGTGCTCGCTCTTGTTCGCGCACTTCGTCATCGCCCTTAGTTCCTCGTCGTTGAAACGGACAGGAACGATCCTGCCCTTCGCGTGGCCTTTCGGTAGCTTCGGCCTTCCCATTTTCTTAGCCTTCGGCATTTGATTGCGCCTCCCTAACATCATTTGCAATGGACACTTGAACGGCCCTGTGTGGCGATGTGGCTGGCGGGATATGCAAGACCGTCACGGTGCGCCGGGGCGTTTCTGGATCGTCCGTGTCGTGTGACCACGCATAGACGCGATCAGTCTTGGGGTGGTCGTGTAAATCGAATACCTCAACCTCGCCTTCCCAAACCGTTTCGCCGTTGAAAGTCTCTTTCACTGGCACAGTCTCAACATGCGTAGCAAAACTGCCATGCAGCTTGCGAATCACGTCCGCCAGTTCGGTTATGTAGTCTGCCTTCACAATGCCGCCTTAACTAAATCCGCAACCATCCAGAAGTCCTTCTCAACTCCCGCGAACATGGCTGGAGTCATTTTCAAGCTACCATGTGTCCGCACGAGATTGTAATACGCGAAGTGAAGGGCAACAGCGGCTTCAAAGTATTCGATCTTCTTGCTGAACGCATGAGTCAGGCGAGTTAAGCGGCGCATGTGAAGGCGCGTGGTCGCGTTGAGTCTTTCAACGTGCGACGTGCAAATCAAATCCATATCAGGATGTCCCGTGACTTCTCGCTTCTCGCAGAAGGTTATTGTGGGCGCACTGTATCGGCGCTCCTGATGATGCTCGCCCGTGTCAGCGCCGTAATTCTTGATTATCATTCCATAATCTACGTTCACGCCGAAAGCGTTCTCCACGGCCTCAGGATAGGCTCTCAGGCCATCGGTTGAAACTTGCGGACGATTGCGAAGGCGAGAGGCTACGTCGCTAACAAAAGCGTTCGCGGTCGCATGGTCGCGTTTCCCTACTTTGAACGCGGGAACGAGTTTGTTTTCAGCGTCTATCGCGCAAAATGTCCAGACATCGCCCAGCTCGCGCCTTCTGCTAACGCGCTGATTACTGCAACTTGTTTTTCTTTCGGTAGGACGTTTGCCATTTGCTTTATCTCCCTGCCTGAGAGATACTGTATTACATCTTGTCTCGCTTGTCAAGTGAATTTGTATTACAATTACGGGTATGGTAAAAAGGGGCACTAATCATCGCCGCAAGAAAAAGGCAAACAATCATGCCAAACGCCACGCAGCAGGCCGCAAAGGCAACGAGTCCGTCCCGCGGAAGGCTTACCGAATGAGCATTTTCCTTTCCATTCTCTTGCTTACTATCGTCGGGATTCTCGCCGGCATCGCCATTGCCAACTGGCAAAAGGGCGGCTACAAAAACGTTTGGATCGCCTTTGGTTGGGGAGTCGTGGCTTTTATCGTTTTTGGTGTCGGCGCTGGTTTGCTTTATTACTACTACATCATCAAGCCTGCAAAGACCGCTACCAAGGCAACTGTTGAACGGCGCGTTGAGGAATCCTCGCCGCGCGCCCACAACCGAGCTTGGATATCCGTCGATGTTCAACTCAATGGGCCTATCACCTTCGATGCTAGAGGCGCAATTGTAAGATTCGTTTTGAAGATCACTAATACCGGAGATTCCCCGGCCCTCAAGGTGAACATTTATCCAAAGATAATAAATCAGCAGAACCCCAATATCATCGGAGAACAACGTGAGACATGCGGCGTTCTCCCGGATGGAAGTAATTCGCCAGGGTCTAATAAGATCTCCTGGGGAACCACCCTTTTCCCTGGCCCGGATCATGCTCAGGCACAGCCCTATGTCCTGACGGTTCCTGCCGAAGAGCTTAGACGGTCGGAAGATTTCGATGGATACTTTAAGGGGAAGATCATGCTTCACATTCTTGGCTGCGTTGACTACGCGATCGACCCGTCTGGAGAACGCCATCAGACGCTCTTTAGCTACAGTATTATGACAACCACTCCCGGCAAGAGTGAATTTATCGAAATGGGGCGGGATATGACCCTCGATAGCATCTTCGTGTCTAGGGACAGCACGGGCTGGGGCGCAAACTAAGACACAGAAACCCGCTAGGGGCAGAATCCAAATTAAGACGCATGTTTTTGTGTTGCCATGTCTAAGAACCAAGAGATAGATCAAGCATCCGGCGGCAATGACAAGACAAAGAGCGGTCATGGCAAGCCCGAACCGGAGTCTCTTCAAGTCTACAAACCGCGCCGATGGCTGGCCATCGCGACTACTAGCAGCTTGGCTCTCACAGGGGCTGGCGGTTTTGCTTGGCTCTATTGGACTAGTTTGGCCTTCTCTGACGTGATAGACGGATTGAAATTTCTTACTGAAGGCTCCATTGCTCTCGCCCTCTTGCTGGTCGCCATTGTTCAAGCCTGTGTTTATTGGTCGCAACGCGGCTTGATGGCTGCGCAATGGAACACGATGGAGCGCAGCCTTAAACGAACCGACCGAATGATCGACAAGATGCAAGAGCAATTGGTTGTCATGCAAGATTCGTTGACTGAAACGCGCAACATAATTGACCAGAACGAGCGCTCGCTTGTTGCTTACTTCGGAATCAAGGAAATGAAAATGAATCCCTTGGGCATTGACGTAAAACCTGAGATAGAGATCACTTACGTTAACGGCGGACAAACCCCAGCATGGCATTTCAATGCGTGGTTTATCGGGCTGATTCTCGACACCAGACCAGAGAGCGATAATCCTTGGTCTGTTGAGGAAAAGGTTAGAGACATACGCAACACTTTTATCCCAGCGGGAAAGGAAAGGACGTTCACGTATTCCAAGACTGATTTTGTTATTACTCAAGAGAGGCTTGAGCGGATAAACGATCCCGGAAGCCATGTTCGGCTTTACGCCTTTGGGACTGTCTATTACACCGACATTAGCGGCCCCGGTAAAAAGTTTAAGTTTTGTGGAATCTACAACCCGCACACTCGCAAATTTGGCGACTTCACAGTATGACGCCAGAACGGATAAGCAGAGAATCAGTAGTGGAAGCTACGTCAGGGCAAACTGTACCACTACCAGTTTTCTGGTAGTGGGCTACTAGGAGTTGCAGAGATACACGAACAAAAGTCAAAGTCCGTGTTTTGGAAATTGCCTGATTTTTCTGTGAAGATGACACCCTCCCTTTTTCATTGACTTCTTATCCTAATCGCGTTCAAATCAAAAGCCAAAAGAAGGAGGAAACAGACATGTTCTGGTTCTTGTTGAGATCGTTGTTCTGGCGCCCGCGTTATACCTACAAGATACTTGTTGGAAGGTCAAATGCCAGCGCGGCCGACGCCGCAAAGTCCGCGGAACTTCAAGTAAACAATGCGGCAGGCTCAGGCTGGGAGGCGATCAGTATCGCGGCGGATGCCCTTTGTTGCGCTGGGGAAGAGGGAGGCGCAGGTGCCGAGTGGGACGTTCAAGTTCTTTTGCGAGCGTAACCCCTAGAAATCTGTACCAATTAAAGTGATACAACCGCAGTAGTCTGTGCGGGTTAATCAGTAGGAATTGCAAACCAGATCGCGCAACTCCCAAACGTGTCCTGTGATTCCGCTTTCCATTGCGGGCGTACATCGGATGCTAGAGTGAATGCGACAGAAGTTGTAATAAGCAAAGTACAACGCCAGCATCGCTCTCAGGTGTTCCCACTTCTTAGAGAACGCATTTGTTAAGCGAGTCAGTCTGCGAACACTTGTGCGGATGCTGAGGTTGCCACGTTCAACGATGCTCGTACAGATGCGACTCGGATCGGGATCGCCAATCATCACTTTCGTTACGGTGTCTATCACTTCCGGAGGCGAATACTTCTGTTCGCCGTCCGGATCACGATCCTTTCCGTAAACTTTGATTAACTGCGCATAATCAACGCGGGTTCCGAGCGAATAAGAAACTGCATTTTCATACGGTCGCCAACCATCGGTTGTTAATTGAAAGCGACCGCTTGTTGCTTCGTGCAGCTTCTCAGTGAAAGCCTCTGTGTCCGTCATGTCGCGCTGGCCCAAGTGCCACGCGAGAACAGATCGCAATCCGTAGTAAGCGCACCAATTGTAGTCGAGATTCTAAGGCAAAACAAGAGGTTTCTGAGGCTCAGAACATACTTTCTTTCGTCCCCCTTGTAGTAGTAAGCTAACGCGCCACACCGCCCGGAGGTCACGCTGAATGTTTGAATATACTGACGCTCAATGGAATGCCGCTAAAGAGGAGATTAGAGCTTTGCTAAATGGGAGAGCGGCGCATGATGAAGGGCCGATTTCCTATAGTGAGCTAGCCGACAATGTTCACGCAATACACTTCTCCCCTGAAGAGCACGCCTATCATCACATGCTTGGTGAAGTGTCCGAAGAAGAAGATGAGGCAGGACGAGGAATGCTGTCCGTAATGGTTGTCCACAAGGATGATTGGCGACCGGGGCCGGGATTCTTTAGGCTTGCCAAGAAGCTTGGTCGGAACGTCTCTGATCGCGAACGGTGTTGGTCAGACGAGCTGAAGCGGGTCTACGCCAGTTCAAAAATGTGACTGCAACTCCCATGTTTCAAAAAGACTATTGGAGCATGACGGATAAAGAGCTAGACCGGATTGCGACCAAGTATCACATCCCGCCTATGTCACTCCCGCCCGGCGATAGCAATTGGGGACATGCGTATGTAGATCGAGATCGGATCATCGGTATCCTTGTGGCAAGGGATAGTGCGATCCGAACAACCCTGACAACTGTCTTCTCTATCATCGCTCTTTTGTTGTCTATCGCGGCGTTCGTCAAATCTTTCTTTGGAAAGTAGCAGGTTGCTATGGTAAGGCGAGTGGCATTCGACACCGCCAGAAACGCCAAAATGATGATAAAGGCAAGGAACCAGAAGGTCGTCATGATCGTCTCCTGAAACGTTTCTCGCGAAACCAAAACATGATATGCTCCGCTAACACTGGTTCACACATCTCAGGTTCTTGGAGATCCTTATGGTATGTAGCAAAACTTTGAGCGGAAAATGGAATCTCTTAGGAACACCTCGTGACTGGACGCTGGTCGCCTTTGTGTTCAATTCTAAGGGTGGAGACGTAGTTGGCACGGCAGACTTCCTTATTAATGGAAACCCGGTCAGTTTTGATGTTCGGGGTCATTACAATGGGGCAGCCCTAGATCTGAGCTTTAGAGGAGCGTTCGTCTTCCACTTTTCAGGGAATTGTGAGCATGTCGGTGATAATATCTTTAAGGGAGGCTTAGAAGGAGAACGAGATATTACGAATGCCGCTACAATTTCACCTCTAGGGAGCTAAAAAAACCAGTAGAGAAACAGTCTCACTTCGGCAACTTCAATTTATCATCAATCAAAACGTCCGTTGAAACTCCCGCCAAGCGGGTAGTGCGTCAGTTTGAATTTTACGACTCTTGATTCTTTTCAGCCGCGAGTCTCTCACACTCCGAACAAAGCACCGCGAAGCGTCCATTAGGTATCTCGCTCACTAACCGGCGATCACGCCATCGCCGACGCCGACCGGGATCGCCGTGAATCCCTTAGTCCAGCAACACACTAACGGAGCAATACCGTGGCCCACGTCGATTGGTGGTAGACTCGGCTTGCCCGATCAGGGCTATTAAAAATAGAAAAAGGGCGGCGCTCTCACCTACGCCGCCCCTTTTTGGCTGGCTTGGGCGAGCACTTGCTTGGTTTGCCAGCCTATCCCTTCA
>WNFJ01136394.1_pt1 | contig 11861 bp, 7 predicted proteins | sample 5400461 | NCBI WGS metagenome assembly WNFJ01 (sample SAMN13153349, study PRJNA577476) | soil metagenome | isolation source: 115 cm saprolite on Douglas fir-dominated hillslope | place: USA:California | collected 2013-09-17
CGCCGCTGATCGCCGGCGATGCGTTCGCGCTCACGTTGGCGATGGATGTCACCATGAAAGGGCGCGGACGCGTAAAGCTCGAGGAAGTCTGCGTGTACGAGGTCAAAGACGGGAAGGTGGTGTCAGAGCGGTTCTTCATGTAGCTCTGAAAAACCCTTCAGTCCCAGGTGATGTCTTTAGACTCTCGCTAGAGTCGCAATAGTGTTTCAAGAAATAACAATGGAAATATCCTTTAATCTATTGATAAAACGTGGAAAATTGATAGATAAAAATACACCCTTCAAGAGCCGGCGTTGGCGGGGTAACACACCCGCTGACGCCGTCATTCTTGCCGAGTCAGCGGCGATGCAGCCCCACTCGAGTCAGGAGTAAGACTGGTCCTTCGACAGGATGAAGGCGCTCATAGCAGAAACGCCTCATAGGATCTCTGAAAGTAGTTCAGCAGGTGGCGCGGAGCGATTGGATCCTGCAAATCCGGCTGCAGCCGCGACATGAAGCATTGCAGAGCGTGCGTCTTGGCGCGCCGGGCCTCCGAATCCAAAGGAAATTTCCCCCAGCTCACCTCGCGAAACTCGGCCGGATCTGCACGCTGCCAGGTCCAAATCGGATACCGTGCCAATGGAATTCCTCGCATGCGAGCGACCTCGCAGCAGATGCTGCCCACGACATCGTGGTCCGGGTGTCCATCCCGTTCGTACGGCGCGATCATGGTCATTGCCGGCTCGATGAGCGACAGAATTGCACTGCGCAGTTTCTGTTGAAAATCAGCGACCCGACCATCCGGAAGCCCAAGCCGGACAACCGAGACGTGGGTGGCACAGAGCTTACGCAACGCCTCCTTCAACTCCCCCCGTCGGATGACATCTAGGTTCTCGCGCACCGGAAGCGCGGCTTCGCCGTCGGTTACGCTCAGCACGGTCACGGATCTTCCCATCCCCGCCCAGGTATGTATGAGTCCGCCGGCGCCCATGATCTCATCGTCCGGATGAGGCGCGACGACCAGCAATGGACCTTCTGCGGGCGACCAGTCTGATCGACGAAACAAGTGTTGCGCCCAGACTCGCTCCGAAGTTCCGGAGATCGCGGGGTTGGTGACATTGAGGTGTGAGGATTGCATAGTCATTAATGATCGCGCGGCGAAAGATCCGGCGGCTGTCAGTCGATGGGCTATTCAATTGTAGGAATACGCCGCTCGAGTCCGGCCGCCCCGCTCGAGTACAGCCGAAAGGTCGGCTTGATCGAGCCGCAACGGTGCCGTCTCAAAGGGTTTGCCGCGCATGCTCCCGCGTTACGGTAGCCAGAGCCTCGCGTAGCTCCTCCATCCGGAACGGCTTGGGGATGATCCTGATCTGATGGGCGGCAGCACTGCGGCTGGCCGCCTCCGCGTAGCCGCTGGTCAACAGCACCGGTAGATGGGGACGCCGCCGCCGAATTTCCTGCGCCAAGTCAACGCCGTTCATGCGCCCCGGCATCATGACGTCGGAAAGCACGATGTCTATCGCCCGTTTATCCGCCAGCGCACCCAGCGCGGCTTCGGCGCTCGCCACTCGTGTCGTGTCGTACCCCAGCTGATTGATCATTTCGACGGTGAGCGCCGCCACCTCATCGTCGTCCTCCACCAGTAAGACTTGACCGGCGGAGGCCACCGTCGTTTCCGGAGATCGATCTATCATGGGGTCCGCGGAACTGGCGGGGGTCTTGAGGGTTCGCGGCAGGAACAGGGATACCCTGGTACCGTGTCCCAGCGTACTGTCGATCCGCACCGCACCTTTCGACGCGCGAGCGAATCCATGGGCTTGCGCGAGCCCCAGCCCCGATCCCTTGCCGGCCTCCTTGGTCGTGAAAAACGGTTCAAAGGCATGAGAAAGCACATCGGCCGCCATCCCCACGCCGGTGTCGGTGATGTCCAACCGCACGAAATCCCCGGTCAACTCGTGATCAGCCAACGCGGGAGAATTGTAGGCGCTGATCGTGACGATCCCGCCCGTGGGCATCGCATCGCGCGCATTGACCGCTAGATTGAGAATGACGAGTTCGAGCTCACCGGGATCGACCTCGACCGGCCACAAATCCTCGGCGAACTCGGATTGAAATTGCACATCGCCTCGAAGGCTGCGGTCGAGCAATTCACGCATGCCGACGATCAGACGATTGAGGTCCACCGGCTCCGGGCGCAGCGGTTGGCGGCGCGCAAAGGCGAGCAGCTGGCGGCACAGGCTCGTGCCGCGTTCGACTGCCTGTTTCATGGCGTTGAACACGCGCTCGCGCCCTGCCGGATCGCCCGGACGTCCCATGATTTGCAGGCCGCCTGAGATTACCTGCAATAGATTGTTGAAATCATGCGCCACGCCGCCGGTGAGCTGGCCGATCGCGTCGAGTTTCTGCGCCTGCTGCAGCTTGCGTTCGGTTTCCTGAACGTCGGTAATGTCGTGGAAGAAGATGGAGGCGCCGCTGATGGCGCCGGCAGCGTCGCGCATCGGAACGCCGCTGACCAGCACATGACGCGGCTTACGGCCATCGGCGGGACGGATGACAACTTCCTTGCGGTCGGTCGGCTTGCCGGCGAGCGCGGCGGTCGACGTCTTGTCCTCGTGGGGGACCGGCGTCACGCCGTCGGTCTGGCAGAACGTGTTGACGGCCCATAGATCGGCAACGCTCATGCCCGGCCGGTAGCCGAGCATTCGCTCCGCCGCCGGGTTGGAGAGCACGACGCCGCCATCGGTGTCGATCACCAATACCGCCTCGGCGACGCTGTTGAAGGTGGTTTCCAGGACCGATTGTGCCGTGCCAAGACAAGTCGCTGCCGTCGTGGACGGCGTCGAGCGACGCCTCCGCCTCACGCAACCGCTGGATCAATTGCGCACGAGCAAGCTTCTCTACCGGATCGCGTGCTCGACCCGAGGATGGGTTCGTCATGAAGCCGCCCCGCATGGCGCCGTACGATGAATTGCGCAGTTCAACCTGAAATTGCCGCGGTGCGTAGCAGAGATTCTCCGAAAACGGCGTAGGCATCCTCGGACACGTGCGCGCGCCGCAGCGTCCGTCAGCCGGCGGTCACTTCATGGACACGAGTTCGAGCCGTCGCGTCGTCGGGCGCGAAATCCGTGCGCACGCAATTGCGCCCGGCGCTCTTTGCTGCGTAGAGCGCTGCGTCGGCCCGCCGCAGCATCGAGGTCACGGTGTCCGCAGGGGTGGACGCCGTAACACCGATGCTGATCGTAATGCATCGCTCGCCCAGCCAGCGCGCCAGATCGATCAAGGCCACCTGGGCGCGAATCCGGTCTGCGATGAGATGTGCATCGTGCGGGCCGGTATTGGGCAGCACCACGACGAATTCTTCGCCGCCCAGCCTTCCCAAGAGCGCAGGCGCGGCCACCGCGCGCTGCAGCTTGGCCGTGAGGACCCGCAATGTCTCGTCGCCGACCTGATGTCCGTGCTGATCGTTGACGCTCTTGAAATGGTCGATGTCGATGACGAGGATCGAGCATGGCAGCGCGTCTTCCTGCCGCAGCAGTGTTTCCAAAAGCGTCAGTACGGCACGGCGATTGGGCGCGCCGGTCAGCTCGTCGGTCATCGCCAAGGCGCGCATGTGGCGCGCGCCGCGCCGTTGATACAGTACCAAGGTCGTCAGCAGACCCAGCAGCATCATGCTCAACAGTATGACCATGGTCTGCAGGGCGTTCGCGCGCCGCTCCTGAACCAATGCCTTCTGGTCGGCCGCGTTCTGGCTCAGCAACAGCGCGTTTTCCTTTTCCTTCGTCGCCGTGTCGAATTCCACCTTGAGCGTCGCAAAGCGTTGATCAAGCTGATTGTGCAGCAGTTTTTCCGAGGTGGTCTGTGCTTCGCTGCGGTACTCGTAGGCGCTGCGCCAGTCGCCCATTTGGGTGTGCACCATCGCCAGCTCGTCGTAAGTCGCACCCAGCTCTTCCAGCGAATTGGCCTGCTTGAACACTGCCTCGGATTGCTCGAGCGCCGAGAGCGCCTCGGACCCGCGCTGCAGCCGCCGCAGCGCCGCACCGCGCGCCAGTTGAATTTGCGCGTTCAGCCGCGCATCCGGCGTGCGGCGCTGCAGTTCCTCCGCCTGTACCAGCGTGCGCAGTGCGCCGTTCGGATCCCCCGTGGCATTGTCGACCGACGCGAGACCGACCAGCGCGTAGGCCTCGCCGCGCGTGTAGTTGAGTCCTTGACTAAGCGCCAGACAGCCGGAGAAATCTGCGCGCGCCGCATTCCAGTTGCCGAGCATCAGGCGCGCTCGTCCGAGGTTGTGCAGCGTCACCGCCTCATCGCGGCGGAGGCCCGCATCGTGCTGCTCGGCCCGCACACGATCATAGATCTGTGAAGCCTGCTCGTAATCGCCCATCCGCTTGTAGATCGTGGCGATCGAGTTCAATACCGTGAGCGCATGCTGCGGCATGCCGATGCGATCGAATAATTCGTGCGAGCGCCGCATGTCGCTCATGCCGGCCGCGTATTCACCCTGCAGACCCCGCAGATAGCCGCGCGAGAACAGCGCGTCGGCCAGCATCTGCTCGTCATTCACGGCGGCCGCGACGGCCACCGCCTCGTCGAAGTCCGCCATGGCGTGCGCATTGTCGCCGGCGGTTTCCAGCGTCTCGCCCCGGCAGGTCAGCACGCCGGCGCGCAGACCTTTGCGTTTGGCCCGGTCGAGCAGGGCATTGGCCGCATCGATCTGCTCGCGTGCGGCGCTGCCGTCGCGCTCGGAGTAGTAGTCGCATAGCAGCAGCCGTGCGCGAATTTCCAGGTCCGCATCGGGGTGGCTGCGGATGATATCGAGAGCCCGCTCGGCGTCCTGTTTGCTCGCGTCCGGGTCCGTGCGCATTGCGACGGTGCCGAGTTCGATGAGCGCCAGCGCGGGGTTCTGGTCAGCCGCCGCCCACGCGCCCCCGCAGGGTGCGGCAAACAGCAACCATGCCGTCATACCGCGAGGCATTCTTGTGGCGAGACCGGTGCGATAACGCAAGCTGCTACCCTAGTTCCGGCGCATAGCGGTGTGCGCCCGCTATTGTAGAGGCCGGTACCATGTATTCTCGCCGATTATCCGAAGGTTTGCGCGCCATCTCTCAGTAATTGCCGCCGGGGTGCCCGGCCCGGTTGACATAAGCGCCTGGGTGCCGGACACGGTCCTAGGGCTGCCCCCCGGCCTGGATCTCACTGCGTTGATCCCGCAGGAACGGACGGTCGATCTGCTCCGCGTAGAGATCGATGTCCCCGGAAGTCACGCCACAGCTCTTGAAGTGCTCTTTCCAGCCGCCCACGACGCGCGCGACGGCGCCTGCCTCGCTGACCGCATCGTCCTTCCCCAGCGAAAACATGAGCGACATCGACAGGGCGTTGGCGATCGTAGAGTCGGCCTCCTGCTCACCGACGCGCATCTGTTGAAAACCGAGTGCCTGACCCGAGGGAAGGACGTCGTATGCCGGTGAGAGTTCGTATTGCTGCGAGTCGGTCACGAGCAGTGCATGGTTTTTCTCGTGATCGTCCGTATTGTCGATCAGGATGTTGAATACCATCCGCCGAAACAGCTCACGCATGTGATTGACGTACGCATCGCGCTCGGTCACGCCCCTGCGCCGAAGCAGCTGCGCCAACTCCGGGTAGCCGAACCGCTCGGCGGCGGCGCGCAAAGCCACGCGCGCCGAAAGACTGTGCAACCGCAGCCCTCGATCGCGATCGAAGCGTTTGACGGCCACCGCGTGTCCGTGGGTGAGGCGCACCGGCATGGTGGGCGCGACCCGTATTGCAGCCTTCTGCGCCAGCGTCATTGTCGCATGTTCGATCAGCGGTACATCCGTCGGGTCGCCGTCTGCGAACTTGATGACCCACTGTTCGCCTGCAATATCGAGGAGGGCCTTGGGCCGTGCGCCCCCCATGGTGACACCGGGCGAGATCAGGCGCTTCTGCTCCACCGGAACCGGCTCGTTGTCCAGCACCTTCCTGATCAGCTCTTGGATCTGATCCGCGTCCCCGAGCGTCGGCAAAGGACCCAGGCGCCGCGGCAAATACTCGTCGGCCGACGTTGAGACGCCAAGAGCGCCAAACCGATCGTCTCCGGCGAAGTACAAGTACTCCAGCAAGGATAAGCGCGCGGGCTTGTCGATGTGCCGGATCACCCGTTCACCCCACCGGTCCGGCCGAGCATCGTCGACGGCACCCGCGGCAACGCCTTTCTCTTCGGGAAGGAATTCTTCGTCGATGAGCGGAAGGTCTTCGCTGAGCGAAAAGCCGCGCCCCAGCCAGGGGTCCGCATATCGCAACGACACACCTTGAGTGGAGCGGACCAGATTGAGCTCGCCGATCAACACGGGCTGCTCCGGTCGCGTGAGCAGCCAGAGGTGCAACCGATCGGTCGGCCGGTAATTCGCGGCAGCGTCACGGTCAGCCATGGCGGATGTTCTTCCGGCCCAGCCGGGCTTCCGCTGAGGCAGCGGAGCGCACGGCGCGCCGCTTCAAGGCGTCGCGGACATCGCTTTCCAGGGCGCCGCGGTCGCTGCCGGGCGCGGCGAGATCGGGCAGCGCGCCCGACCTTCCGATCAACCATAGTGCGGTCGCGTAAATGCCCCCGCCGACGCCCGGATCACCTCGTTCCATCCGGATCAACGTGGGAACAGAGACACCGAGGCGCTTGGCCCAGATACGCTGCGATTCGTGCCGCCTCACTCTGGCGATTGCCAGGTTTTCACCCAGCGTCCGTAATGCCTGGGCGGCTGCCGGGGGCAGGGTCAGCAGGGCGGGAGGGCTTTTTGGCATAACATATAGTTTATCAATTCAGCGCATTTGGTCAAGTTTATACAACTTGGAGCTGAAAAGAACAAACGGCCCGCCGGCGCCGATCAGACGTTCGAGTCGGGGAACGCGCCCTTGCGCCTCGCCATATAGTCGAGCAGCGCCTCGTCGATCGCGGGGTCCATCGGCGGCAACACATATTCCGCCAACTGCTTCTTCCACAGTGCATTCGCGCGCTTCGTCATGTCGGGCGAGCCCTCGGCTTCCCACTGCTCGTAACTGTTGTTGTCGGCGAGCGGCGAACGGTAAAACGCATTCTCGAAATTGGCCTGGGTGTGGGCACAGCCCAGGAAATGCTTGCCGGGACCGACTTCGTGCATGGCGTCGAGTGCTTGCCCGTTCTCCGACAAGTCCACGCCCGCGAGCAGCGTGTGCATCATGCCGGCCTGGTCCGCATCCATGACGAATTTTTCATAGCCCATGGCCAGTCCGCCCTCGAGCCACCCGGCCGTGTGCAGCACGAAATTGACGCCCGCGAGACAGGTCGGCAGCAAGGTGTTCGCCGACTCGTAGGCCGCTTGCGCATCCGGAATCTTCGATGCGCACAGGCTGCCGCCGGAGCGAAACGGTATCCCGAGACGCCGGGCGAGAGCGGCCATGGAGTACAGCACCAATGCCGGCTCCGGTGTTCCGAACGTCGGGGCGCCCGATTGCATCGAAATGGACGAGGCAAAACTACCCAGCACCACCGGTGCGCCCGGATTGACCAATTGCACGAAGGCGAGGCCCGCCAGTGCTTCGGCGAAAGTCTGCGCCACCGTGCCCGCGACGGTCACCGGCGACATCGCACCGGCGAGAATGAACGGCGTGATGATCAACGCCTGATTGGCGCGCGCGTAGACCTTGGCGGCGCCGAGCATGGTCGCGTCGTAGGTCATCGGCGAATTGACATTGATCAGATTGATGATGGTCGTCTTGGGACGCCCGGTCAGCGGATCGTTCAGTTCCTCGCCGAACACGATGTTCGCCATGGCGACGGAATCCGCGGCGCGCTCGGGCGCCGTCACGGAGCCCATGAATGCCTTGTCGCTGTACTTCAAATGGCTGTACACCATGTCGAGGTGACGCTTGTTGACCGGCAGATCGACGGGCTCGCAAATCGTGCCGCCCGAATGGTGCAAGGAATTGGCAAGGTACGCGAGCTTGACGAAATTGCGGAAATCCTCGATGCGCGCATAGCGCCGGCCTTCGTCCAGACTGCGCACGAAGGGAGAGCCATAGGCCGGCGCGAACACGGTGTTCTTGCCGCCGATGACCACGCTGCGGGCTGGGTTGCGCGCGTGCTGAGTGAACTCGCGCGGCGCAGTGCGCTGAATGAGCGAACGGCACATGCCGCGGGTGAAATGCACGCGCTCGCCTTTCACGTCGGCTCCGGCCGCTTTCCAGATCTCGAGCGCCTCCGGGTCGTCGCGAAAATCGATGCCGATCTCCTCGAGAATGATATCGGCGTTGTGCTCCATCAGGGCGAGGCCTTCCTCGCTCAGGACCTCGTAGTACGGGATCTTGCGCGTGATGTAAGGGATCGACGCGCCCGCACGGGCCGCGCGCGCAGCCCGCTTCGCGTCGCGGCCGCTCGGACGGCGCGCGTGACTGGTTTGCGTGTTCTGTTCGTCCATCGCCATCTCCCGATCTGTTCGTGTCCGATTCTGGCGCTCTGGCGCGGCGGTTCGTGGGACCAAAACCTCAGTATGGTCACTGTGGACGGGGGCGGCTGATCAGTTTGCGTCATCGACTTGTCATGAAGCGCCATTATCCCGAGCGCCGCCGTTCACTCCCCGTAGAACTCCCTGGCGATTTCGCCGAGCAGCCCTGTGACGTAGCCGCTGAACGAACGCCAGATCTCGAGGTGAAACGCGTCGTCGCGCGTGCGCCAAAGTACGATATCGGCCTTTGCCAGTACGGTTCGCGTGCACATGCCGACGGGAAATTCTCCGAGGTCCAAGTCGAGAGGGCAGGCGCCGCTCAACAGGGTGGCCGCATGGACGCCGCTCACCTCGAGTGCAAATTGCCGGTGACTGATATTGACCAGGGCATGCGGCATCCCGCTCAACGAGCGCTCGAGTGCCTCCGCCGCCGCAACCTCCGAGGCTGTGTCGGTACCCAGCAGCAGGTATTCGTCGGGGCCCAGCCACAGCGTGGCTCGTGCAGCCTGCAGCATGGCGCGGCACGGTTCTTCGGCAAAGGGAGCTCCCCAGACCGGGGCGGCCGCCGCGCGCACGCGGGCGTCGCCGTACAAAATAAAGCGCATTGCAGGCGCCGCTGCCCTCATCCATTCGCTCGCCGGCACCGGCGGGAGGCTGCGTATCGCGGGTTCAGGCATTCGGCGTATCGCAGGTTCAGGCATTGATGCGCGCTCCGGCCGGATCGTAGAAAACCGGTGCGGTGACTTCGACCTCGAGATCGCCCCCGGGCAGGGGCACATAGAGAGTCTGCCCGAGGCGCGCACGCCCGCCTGCGACCAGCCCCAAGGCAATCGAATGGCCGAGCACGCTGCTCGCGTAAGAGGAGGTGACGTGACCGATCAGTTCCATGGGTGGCTTCTGGCCCGGCTTTGCCGCCACTTGCGCTCCTTCTTCGAGCACGGTGTGCGGGTCCTTGGTGCGCAGACCCACCAGCTGCTTTCGAGCGGCTGCCTTCATGGACGGCCGCTCCAGCGACCGCTTGCCGACGAAATCCACTTTGTTCTTGCCGATGGCCCAAGTCAGCCCGGCGTCATCGGGCGTCACGGTGCCGTCGGTGTCCTGGCCGACGATGATGTAGCCCTTCTCCGCGCGCAGCACGTGCATGGTCTCGGTGCCGTATTCGGTGATGCCGTGCGCCTGGCCCGCCGCATAGACGGCCTCCCACACGCTCCGGCCGAAATCCGCCGGCACGTTGATCTCGAATCCCAATTCGCCGGTGAAGCTCACGCGAAACAGCAGCATCGGCACACCGCAAATCCGCCCGCGGCCCACGCTCATATGCGGCCACGCCGAACTGATATCGATGTCCTCCACCAGTGTCTCGAGCACCCGCCGCGCATTCGGACCCTGCACGGCGATGACGGCCCATTGCTCCGTGGTCGAAGTGAGCCACACCCGGAGCTCCGGCCATTCGGTCTGGCGGTAGTCCTCCATCAACGCGAGGACACGGGGCGCGCCGCCCGTGGTGGTGGTCACGTGGAAGCGATCGGCGCCGGTGCGCGCCACGACGCCATCGTCGAAGATGAAGCCATCTTCGCGGAGCAGTATTCCGTAGCGCGATCGGCCGACGCCGAGGTTGGACCAATTGTTGACATACAAGCGGTTCATGAATTCGGCTGCATCGGGGCCCGCGACTTCGATCTTGCCGAGGGTCGAGGCGTCGAATATCCCACAGGCGCCACGCACCGCGCGGCATTCGCGCGCAACGGCGGCATGCATGTCTTCGCCGCCGCGCGGAAAGTAGCGGGCTCGCTTCCACAAGGCCACATTCTCGAACACGGCGCCTTTGGCTTCCGCCCAAGCGTGGGTCGGCGTGGTGCGCACCGGATCGAACAGATCGCCGCGCGAAATGCCGGCCATGCTGCCGAAGGTGACGGGGGTGAAGGGCATGCGAAAGGTGGTCAATCCCACTTGCGGGATGGCCACATCGAGGTGCTTGGCCACGATGGCCATGGCGTTGAGATTCGAGGTCTTGCCCTGATCGGTTGCCATCCCCGTGGTGGTATAGCGCTTGACGTGTTCGATCGAGCGAAATCCTTCGCGGGTGGCAAGTCCGAGGTCGCGGGTCGTCACGTCGTGTTGCCAGTCGACGAAGGCCTTATCCTTGCTTTGTGCCTCCGCTTGCGGCAGCACGCCGAGGTAGGCCTGACTGCGGCGCTCGAGCGCGTCCACGTTGAAGCGGCGCCGCGTCTTGCTCGGTTCCGGAGCCGCCGCTGCGCCGGCCGCCGCACCGTCCGCCATGGCAGAACGCTCGCACTCCGCCGATGTGCCCGGCACGAAGGCCGCGAGATCTTCGCGCCACTTGAGCTTGCCGCGCGATTGAGAAAACAAGTGCACGCTGGGCGTGTAGCCGCCGGACATCAGCACCGAATCGCAGTGGATGCGCCGCCCCGCGTGCACCTTGTCGCCCTGCACGCTTCCCAAGGTGATGGCATTGACGCGCAAATCGCCTTCGGTGCCGAGCACGGTCGATCCCGGAAGTATGTCGATGCCCGCGCGGCGCGCGGCGTCGGGCAGGGCGCCCACCGCCTCCGGGCGCAGGTCGGCGACCGCTGCAATGGCGACGCCTGCTGCCTTGAGATCCAGGGCCGCCTGATACGCAGCATCGCCGGAGGTCACGATGACCGCGCGGGTGCCGATGCGCACGCCGTGGCGATTCAGGTACGTCAGCGCCGCTCCCGCCAGCAGAATTCCCGGCCGATCGTTGCCGGGAAACACCAGCGGGCGTTCGATCGCCCCGGTGGCGAGCACCACCGCGCGCGCGCGCACCTGCCACAGCCGCTCGCGCGGCTGATGTGTCGGCGGGGTCGCGAGATGGTCGTTGAGCCGTTGATTCAGGCCGATGAGATTGTGCGGGAAATAGCCGAAGGCGGTGGTGCGCGCAAGCAATGTCACGCGGCTGTTCTTGGCCAGAGAGGCGATCGCGTTCTGCACCCATGCGGACCCGCTCTGCCCGTCGATCAGCGCGCTGGTTTCGGACAGCAAGCTGCCGCCGAACTCGGCCGTTTCATCGCATAGCATGACTCGAGCGCCGCTGTCGGCGGCCGCCAACGCCGCCGCAATCCCCGCCGGCCCCGCGCCGACGACCAGCACATCGCAATGCGCATAGCGTTGTGCATAACGGTCCGGATCGGCCCGAGTGGGTGCGCGGCCCAGCCCCGCGGCGCGACGAATCACGGGCTCGTATAGCCATTTCCAGGCCTTCCTCGGCCACATGAATGTCTTGTAGTAAAACCCAGCGGGGAAAAACGCCGACAACCCGTCGTTGATGCGGCCGAAGTCTCGCTGCAAGCTTGGCCAACGATTCTGGCTCTCGGCGATCAAGCCCTCATACAGCTCGACTTGAGTGGCCCGCAGATTGGGGGTCACGCGCGC
>WNFJ01229270.1_pt3 | contig 11861 bp, 11 predicted proteins | sample 5400461 | NCBI WGS metagenome assembly WNFJ01 (sample SAMN13153349, study PRJNA577476) | soil metagenome | isolation source: 115 cm saprolite on Douglas fir-dominated hillslope | place: USA:California | collected 2013-09-17
GTGCCTGCGCCAGACCAATGCGCTGCAACATGCCCTTGGAAAAATCGCGCAGGCGCTTGTCGCCGTGTGGTGTGAGCCCCACCAGGTCAAGCAAAGCAGGAATGCGTTCTTTCAGTGTGGCGTGCGACATGCCATAGAGCCGGCCGTGCAGTTTGAGAAGTTCGATCGAGGTGAGCCAATCGTAGAAGCGGAAGTGCTCGGGAAGAAAACCCATTTTGCCGCGCGCCTTCACGTCGCCTGCCGGGCGGCCAAGAATTTCCGCTTCCCCACTAGTCGGGAATACCAGGCCCAGCAGCATTTTGACTGAGGTGCTCTTGCCGGCTCCGTTCGGTCCTAGAAAGCCGAACACCTCACCCCGAGGAACGTCAAGGGTGAGGTTTCGGACTGCCACTTTGCCGTCGAAGACTTTGCGAAGTCCACGGGTACGGATGGCGAGATCAGAGGATCGGCTCATCTATATCGGTTCATGATCACTGCAACGAAGCGGCCAGGTTCAGAGCGTCAGACGAGCTGCCGTGCCCGGTCAGGGAATGAATGACCCCGTTTTTGATCCACAACAGACTATACCGATTTCCCTGCGGACGGGTTTCTGTAATCAAGGTGCCTTCCACTCCGTCCACGGTTACCGTCTCATACGAGCTGGTGTTGCGCGGGATGGGAACCACCATGGTCGAGGACCAGTCAACGGTCTGACAGAATGAATGGGCCTCGGAGGCGCTCATGCCGGCAAGTTCCAACGCAGCCTCAGCAATTTCTGACATGTTGAGATCGGGCGGGACGCTCACCGTCGGACTGGGAGCTTGAAGGAAATAGGTGCAGTTGGTGTTCTTCATGTTCGCCATGTATTCCATCTTGCGCTCCGCAAGAGCCTCTGCCTGCGACTGCGAATTGGAGCTCGAGTGCCTATAGCGGAGCGGGCAATCACCATACATCGAAAGCACCCTCTTGGGAATGTGGACGGCGATCAACGCGCCATTCGCCGACTCGGGAATGTGGATATCTGAACGGCCAACTTCCTGCAGCAGAGTGTCAATGCGATCACGGTTGATAGTCATCTGGAACGCGGTTTCGCCGTGAACTTCGATGCTTTGCGGCGCTCCCAGACCCCCGATACTGCGGACTGGATATCCAACCAGCCGGGCCGCCTTGGTCAGATCGGGAACCACATCGGGGTTGCCCGGATCCATGGTGACCACCAGACTGTTGGCGACGAACTGGTTGATCAGCCGGTAAGGACGCGCGTCAGGGCTGTCGCCGCTCATCAGCGTGGTGGGATCAATGCTGACCACGGCAATCTTCTGCACCCGCAACATGGCCAGGATGCGCTGTGCCCAGGTGCGAACCGGGTTCACGCCAACCACAACCGCGACAACCACGGCGACCGCTGCCAAGCCCCAAGCTGGACGCCAACGGGGAGCGAAGAGACGAATGATCCACGAGGCCTTTGGTTCTACGGCGGTTCTGAATTCGCTGCTGAACTGGGCATAGGCCATCGCGGGATTGATTGCGCTGTCGTTGCCGGCGGGGGCCAGCGTTGCCAGCAAATCCTTGGTGCGCGCCATCTCGGCGCTCAGTTTTTCGAAACGAGCGCGGCAATCGGCGCACGAGTCAAGGTGCTGGTTAACCTCTGCCCGTTCGCTACCGGCAAGTTCGCCGTCGAAACGGGCGCGAAGAATTGCATCATGAATGCAGGTCATAATTCCTCCTGGTTGGGATAAAGCGCAAGGTAACGGTTGCGAAATTCTTCCTCGGCACGGTTCAACATGGCGCCGATGCCGCTCATTTTTACGTCGAGCGAGCCGGCAAGTTCTTTGTAGGAGAATCCGGAGCTGCGCAGAATCAGCAGTTGCGCCTGCGCCGGCTTGATCGTAGCCAGCACAGCGCGCACGCGCCGGCATTTTTCCGCGCGCAACAAGTCGTCGAGCGGACCGGCGGCCGTGCTTTCCTGCGCGAGCTTGCCGGCAGCTTCTTCGTGTTGACGGCGGCGGTTCGAGGAGCGAAGCGCATCAATGCCGAGATTGGTCGCGGTGCGGTACAGCCAACCGCCGACGTTGTTAATCTCGAGCGCAGGCTGGCGGTACAGGCGCCAAAAGGAATCGTTGGCTACCTCTTCCGCGTGCGAGCGATCGCCAAGCAGGCGCACCAGAATGGCGACGATGCGGGCATAATGCTGAAGAAAAACCGCCCGGAAATCAGCTTCGTCCCAATGCTCCGGTGAACTCTCGCGCAGGGTCATAGAGCGACTCAGTGTTTGTGCAGTTCCCACGATAATGCCTGCCTTTCCGGATTCACATACCTAAAACGACGCTCGGGGGCAAATTGTGACAAGCGGGCTGTTCTTCCGGCCTAGACGGAATACCAGAAAGTTTGAGAGAAAACGCTGTCTCCCTCGTAGAATGGGAATCAGGCAGCAATGTCGAAAAAGACAAAGCTACTCGATAACCGCCCACCACTCACCGAGGAGCAGATCCGCACGCTCACAATCGGAGAGCTGAAACCATTGTCCTGCCGAATTCTGATTGTGGACTACGATCCGCAGTGGCCGAAGTTCTTTGCGCATGAGACTGAGAGAATCCGGGCCGTGCTCGGAGACCGGGCGTTGCGGATTGAGCATACCGGCTCGACGTCAGTGCCGGGCCTTGTCGCCAAACCGATCATTGACATGCTCCTCGTGCTAAGCGACTCGGCGGATGAAGATGCATACGTGCATGACCTGGAGGCCGCCGGCTACGTGCTTTGTATCCGAGAGTGCAACTGGTACGAGCACCGGATGTTCCAGGGACCGGACGCGGAAATTAACCTGCACGTGTTCTCGTCTGGCTGTCCGGAAATCGACCGCATGCTGATGTTCCGCGACTGGCTGCGAAGCAATGCCAGCGATCGCGATCTGTACGCACGTACCAAGCTGGCCTTGGCCCAGAAGGAATGGAAGTATGTCCAGAATTACGCCGATGCCAAGACCATGGTCATCGAGGAGATCATCACACGAGCCCACCTCGATTCGGAAATGAATGAAACCACTTAGAAAACCCGTTTCGGTATATTGTTTGCTTGATTTCCCTCCCCTGTTCGCGATACAGTTTCTGCAAGCTCTCGCGGTACTCCCAACCTCAAAACTCACCATCTTAAGGAACGTGTGCTTAGTTTTTGACCGTTTGCATCAATGGCTGTGCAATAGGCAGCGGTCAAAGGTCGAGCCACCCAATATATGGGGCTTTTAACGCTTGACCGCTAGTAACTTACCCGATACATTAAGCAGCAATGCTTGTGTTTTTCGGTCCCTGTCCAGCCGCAGGGAGCGAGTTACTTGCCTGCGCGGCAGCATATACGGAGTGACTTTTGCTCAAACTGAAGAAGTTGCAAATCCTCGGGTTCAAATCTTTTTGTGACCGCACCGAACTGAAGTTTCAAGGTGACGGCGTCGCGGCCATCGTGGGACCGAATGGCTGCGGCAAATCGAATATCGCGGACGCCATCTCGTGGGTCTTGGGCGAGCAGTCGGCCAAAAGCCTGCGTGGCTCGCGCATGGAAGATGTGATTTTCATCGGCACCCGCGATCGCAAGCCCACGGGCATGGCCGAGGTGTCGCTTACTCTGATTGACCCCGATGTCTACGCGGGAAACACAAACTTCACCGAAGCGGAGATCGATGTCCAGAACGATTACTCCGACGATTGGGATGAGGCCGGCGACCGCGCTGCCGCTGCCGAAGAAACCGAGCGCCACATCGCTGAAGTGCAGCCGCTGGGGCCGGAAGAGGTGCTGGTAGAAGGCGCATCGGCGCCCGATGCCGGCGCGACCGAAGGCGGCGTTCCAGACGCGGCCGGTCCAGAAGACACGCAGCAGGCGGCGGAAGGCGACACGCCCGAGCCACAAGCTCCTGAAGCCTCTGCCAGCGAGAATGCGCCACAACACGTGGTCCTGAAGATTCGGCGGCGTAAGTTCAAGACCACGCAATTTAAAGCGGGTGAACTGGTGGTCGCGCGGCGACTGTTCCGGTCAGGCGAGAGCGAATATCTTCTGAACGGAAAGCTCTGCCGCCTGCGCGATATCTAAGATATCTTCATGGGAACCGGGCTCGGTCCTGAATCCTACGCCATCATCGAGCAGGGCCGCATCGGCCAGATTCTGAGCAGCAAGCCTTACGACCGTCGCGCCATCATCGAAGAGGCTGCCGGTATCACCAAGTTCAAGACTAAGAAGCGCCTGGCGGAGGCGCGCTTAGAGCAATCGAAGCTCAACCTGGCACGCATCAACGATATTTTTGACGAAGTCACGCGGCAGATGAATTCGCTCAAGCGCCAGGCATCGAAGGCCGAGCGTTACGCCCGGCTGCGCGACGAGATGCGTGAGAAACTGCGCCTGGTGCTGGCCAGCAAGTTCACCCAGCTTGAGCGGGAGTCGAAGCAACTGGAATCCGAACTTGCCAGCTTGACGCTGGATATGCAGGCGAAAAATGAGACGGTGCAGACGTTCGAGGCCGAACACGGGGAACGCACGCAACGTGGCTACGCTATTGAAGAGGAATCGCGCCGCAACAGCGAACATCTGAGCACATTGGCCATGGAGATGGAGCGCAGCACCTCGCGCCAGCATACCAATGAAGAGCGCTGCGCCGAACTCGATGCCCGCTCCGCCGCTGCCCTGGCAGAGCTGGAACGCACGCGCGAACAGCTTGGCGGATTGCAGACGGAGCTGAACAGTAACCGCTCGGTGCTGGAATCGGCCGCTGCCGACGTTGCTGCTGCGCAAAGCGAGGCCCAACAGCGCCAGCATGAAGCCGCGACCGCAACAGAAACCCTGGCCATCGCGGAGCGCGAACAGGAGACAAAACGCGCAGCCATCATGGAAGCTGTAGCCACTGCTTCAGCCGTTCATAACCGCATGGCCAAGGCGGAAGAGCACAGCGCGGCGCTGGAGCGCGAACTGCATCGCCTCGAGCAAGAAGCCCATGACGCCAGCTCCCAGATCACAGCTTTCGGCGGACAACGCGGGCAAATTGCCTTTGAGTTTGAAACTGTCTCGCAACGGGTGGCCGCTCTTGCCGGCCAGATTGCCGACGCTCACCGCCAGGTTGAGGAAAAGAAGACTGCCGAGAGCGAGGCCAAGCTGCGCCTCGATTCCCTGCGCGCCGAATACGCTTCTGCGCTGGGAAAACGCGGATCGCTCGAAGCCCTGATCGCCGAGCATGGATACAGCACCGAATCTGTGCAGCGCCTGTTCCAATCCGGCGCCATGGAGAGAGGTTTTGCGCCCGTAGGGGTGCTGGCAGATTTTCTCGAAGTAGACGATCAATACGAGCGCGTAGTGGAAGACTTCTTGCGCGATGAGCTGAATTACATCGTCGTCAAATCCTGGGATGCCGCGGACCAGGGCCTGCAAATCCTGCGCAATGACGTAGACGGCCGCGCCACCTTCCTGGTGCATTCCGAGGATGGTCAGGAAAAGTTCGAGTTCCTCCTGGACGCGAATGCGCGCCCGGCTGTAAGGCGCGATGCTATCGTGCCTCTGAAGCAATGCATCCGCGTGTTGAACGGCTTTGGAAAGTCGCTTGAGGGAATTCTGCCCAAGCTGGGCAACGGATACATCGCTCCCGACTCCACCACGGCCCGTGACATGGCGCTGGAAAATCCCAACGCCTTCTTCCTGGCGCCCAACGGCGAGACCTTTCACAATCTCACGGTCACTGGCGGCAAGCAGCGATCCGAAGGCCCTCTTTCCATGAAGCGCGAATTGCGCGAGTTGCAGCGCAATCTTGCGGAGATGGAACAGACTTTGCGCGCCGACGAAGCCCGCACGGCGATGCTCGCCCGTGAAATCACCGAGCTCGCCGGACTTCTGGGGCGCCTCGAAGAAGAAAAGCGCGAGGCGGAAAAGCTCGCTTTGACCTCGGGGCACGCTCTGCAACAACTTGAGACAGAGCTGGAAAAAACAACCCAACGGCTGGGAACGTATCAGGCAGAGATCAGCCGCGTCTCTTCCGAGCGTGAAGAAGCCCAGCGTGCCGTTGCCGAGATGCAGCAGGAATCTGCGCTGCATGATTCGCGACGCAAGGAGCTGGAATTGGAGGTTCCGCCATCCAGTCGAGACTGGCCGCGATGAAAGAGGGCCGCGACCTGGCAGTGCAGACCGCCTCGCAGATGTCGGCGCGCGTGGCCGCGCTTGAAGAGCGTCGCATTGCTGCCTCCTCTGCGCTGCAGCGAATCGAGACCCTGGTTGCCGAAGTCAACTCTCGCGTGGCTTCTCTGGAGGGGCAGATCGGCTCCGCGCGGGCCGAAAAAGAACAACGTCTTGCCGAGAACGTGCGTCTTGCCGAACAGTTTGCCACCTACGTTGCCGAGCGCCAGGCAGCGGAAACGCGCAGTGTCGAGCTTCACAAAGAATCGGAGCAGGTGCGCGCCCGCATGGTTGAGATCGAGCAGCAGCTTCGCGAGGTGCGCCGCTTGCTCGATGCCGCCCGCGACCGCCGCGGCGAACTCTCTGCCGCGATTGCCAAGCTGACCTCAGACTCCGAGTACATGACCGAGACCTGCCGCAACGAATTGAACCTGGGCCGTGAAGAGTTGCTGGCAGATGCCAATGTGGGCCGCGTGGAAGGCGAAGCCCTCACTCTGGAAGATACCGCTTATCGCGAAATGCGCACCAAGCTCGAGAACATGGGGCCGGTCAACATGATGGCCCTGGAAGAATATAAAGAAACCGCTGAGCGCCATACCTTCCTCGAAACCCAGCGCAAAGACCTGCTGGACTCGATTGAGAACACCTTGAATTCAATCAAGGAGCTTGACGCTATCTCCCGCCAGAAGTTTGAAGAGGCCTTCGAGCGGATCAACGAAAATTTCCAGTTCACCTTCCGCAAGTTATTTGGCGGCGGCCAGGCTTTCATGCGTCTCACCGACCAGGAAAACAGCAGCGAGAGCGGCATTGACGTCATTGCCTCGCCTCCGGGGAAAAAGCTGCAGAACGTGCTGCTGCTCTCCGGTGGCGAAAAGGCGCTCACCGCCCTGGCGCTGCTGGTAGGAATCTTCCAGTTCCAACCCAGCCCCTTCTGCATCCTCGATGAAGTCGATGCTCCTCTGGATGAAGCCAACGTCGGCCGCTTCACCGAACTGGTGAAGGAGATGAGCGCGCAGACGCAGTTCGTTATCATCACCCACAACAAGAAGACCATGGGCATATCGCCCACGCTCTACGGCGTCACTATGCAGGAGCCCGGGGTTTCAAAGATTGTCTCAGTGCGCTTTGGCGGCGAGGCCGAGGCAGCGGCAAGCTAAAAGCTGCTAGCTCCTAGCTGCTAGCGGTGGTTGTGAGTATGACAGTCTTAGAGGGTCTGACACAGCTATTTAGAAGCTGGAGCTATCCAAGAATTGGTGTACCCCGCGGCACCGGGGCTGAAGCCCATTTGTTTTGCATCTGAACACGGGCCTGAAAGGCCCGCTCTTCCACGGTAGCGGATACAGTAATTGTGGAATCGCTATAGTAGCTAGAAGCTTTCTCGACGATCTCGCAAGAATTTGTACCGCTTTACATGATTGCACAACAGGGATTCCTCAGCTTCGCGTCGGAATGACAACTCCAAATTGTTCTGGCCACAACTTAAAAGATTGCCCTCTCAAAAAAATTTTCATTACGTAAAATGTGGAGCGACCAAGTTATCCACACGTTATCCACAGCTCTGTCACTTCCTGATGTGACAACAACCCAAGAATTCTGCATTGATCTAAAAAAATAATTTCTGTCAACTGTTTTTCAGCGAAGAATTCTTGCACAATAGGGTCAGGTGACCAAGTGGTCACGTTGACAAATTTTTTTGTGCGGTTAGAATACGCCACTGCCCTTGAGTAAATTATTCTGTGCATATCCGAACTGACCATCCCGTCCTCCTACAAACCGATTTCACGGACTTGGAACTCTACGCCAGCGGCAAAGTACGCGATGTCTATCGTGTTGACAATGAGCGGCTCCTGTTTGTCGCCACCGACCGCATCTCGGCCTTCGATTATGTTTTGGCTTCCGGCATCCCTCACAAAGGCCGCGTGCTCACACAGATTTCTCTCTTCTGGTTCGATTTTCTGAAGAGTGTTACCCAAAATCATCTGATCACGGCCGATGTCAGCGAATATCCGCCGCACCTCGAAAAGTACCGCGACGATCTTTGGGGCCGCTCCATGCTGGTGATGAAGGCAGACATGATTGCCATCGAGTGCGTGGTGCGGGGATACATCTCGGGCTCGGCCTGGAAGGAATACAAACAGAGCGGCGCCGTATGCGGCATCAAGTTGCCCGCCGGATTGAAAGAGTCAGACAAGCTGCCCGAGCCGATCTTTACGCCGGCAACGAAAGCGCTCAGCGGACACGACGAAAATATTTCGTTCGAAGAAATGACGAAGCGCGCCGGTCCCGAGCTAAGCAGGAAACTGCGCAGCTTAAGCCTGGAGATCTACACCAAGGCGGCCGAATATGCCGCCAGTCGCGGCATCATCATTGCGGACACGAAATTTGAGTTTGGCAACACCCCCAAAGGTCTGGTGCTGGGCGATGAAGTGCTTACGCCCGACTCCTCCCGCTTCTGGCCGGCGGAAAAGTATCAGCCTGGCCGCGCGCAGGATTCCTACGACAAGCAGTACGTGCGCGACTACTTGGAGGAGATTCGCTGGAACAAGCAGCCTCCCGCTCCGGCACTGCCCACGGAGGTTGCCGCACGCACCAGTGAGAAGTACACGGAAGCGTACCGGCTATTGACCGGACGAAATCTGGACCTGTCATAGGCATGACGGCCTTGGATTGGGGCTTGCTGGCAATCATCGTGTTGTCAGCGTTGATGGCCGCGGCGGAAGGTTTTTTCTTTGAGATATTTTTTATGGCCGGCTCGGTTGCCGGGTATTTATTGGCGGCCTGGGAGTACAGCCGTGTGGCGCCCTGGTTTTTGCAATTTGTCAGCGCGCCATGGATGGCCAATACGGCAGGTTTTTTGACAATTTTTTTCGGGGTCATCCTGTTGGCGGGAATGGCGGGACGTGTTTCGCGCTGGGTTTTCAGGCAAGCAGGATTGCAATGGTTTGACCGCGCGCTGGGCGCAGCGTTTGGCCTGGTGCGTGGAATCGTAATTGCTACGGTTCTGGTAATGAGCCTGGTTGCATTCTCGCCCGGCATCGATTTAGTTGCCCAATCTCGGTTGGGCCATTATTTCCTGGTGTTCGATTATGGAGTGAGTTGGCTGGCGCCGTCGGAGTTACGCGGACGGTTGAAGCAAGGTATGGCCAAGGTGAATGCGGCGGTCCTTCAGCAGCAAGACCGTGGCGATCCCCAGAAAGCTTCAGGACAAAAAGCATTGGAACATTAAACCCAGGACATTCGGTCATGTGGGAAGCATGGTAGGAATTAGTTTCACAACAACGATTCAGGTTTAGGAAGAGAGGCGCTCAGGTGAAAGACCAACTCGAAGCTCTGGTTCAGCAGATGCATAAAAGTGGCATTCTTTATTCCGAGGCTGTTCGCGAGTTCAAGAAACGTTTCATATGCACTGTTCTTCAGGAAAATAGCGGCAACCAATGCAAGGCTGCCCGTGAGCTGGGCATGCACCGCAATCCTCTGAGCCGAACGATCTCGGAGTTGAAGATTGACCTGCGCGCGCTGAATGGCATGCGCCGGCCTCCCCGGAGCGCGCGACCACTGGCACTGGAGAAGAAAGCGGCCCGCTAGAGCGTCTTCAGGATTAATGTAGACTTTTTTCTGGGCGCGCTGCTTCGTTGCGCGCCTGCCTGCGGCAGCAAGGAAGTGGTTCTTTCATAGCCCTTTCGGCACGGCTGAAAGAGGCTGCGGAAAAAGTCTCTCTTGAGATTAATTGCATTGTGCAGGGGCTAAAGCCCAACACATTCTGAACGACTTACGGCGCGAGTAAACTCGTGCCCTGACACGTCTTCACGCCCGTAGAGCATTTTTCCGCAGCCGTGAAAGCCGTGCCCTGACACGTGTCGCCGCCCCAGGAAGTCTACAGTAATCGTGAAAATGCTCTAATGGGTTTACATTGGGCGTTTACAGGCTGGGCGTCATGATCTCTGTTTTTCCTTGCGGACCGGGCAGGCGGAGGACCCGCACCTTGCGCCCTTCTACGTCCATCAGCTCGTCGCCCGAAAAGTCTCCTTCCAAGTCCGAAGTATCTCTTTCGGCAGCCATAATGCCAATCGCCTGGTTGCGTCCCGAGTTCTTGGCAATGTAGAGCGCCCGATCCACAAGGGTGAGGACTTCTTCCAGCGAAAGGGCCTCAGGGGCCGACCGAAACCAGGGGAAACTCGCCCATCCTACCGAGCAAGTCCGCAGCAGCGATTTACCAGCTCCCAGATTAATGGGTTCCGAGCCCACAGAGGCAAGAATGCGCGCCGCCAGCGCCTGAGCTTCGCGGCGTTCCGCGGCGCGCGAGACGATGAGGAACTCTTCTCCGCCCCAGCGGATCAGCATGTCTGACGTGCGCACCACGCGAGAAAAGCGCTGCGCCATCTCCATCAGCGCATCGTCGCCAACGTGATGTCCGTAAACGTCGTTGATCTCTTTGAAGTGATCGATATCCACAATATAAAAAACCAGGTCACGGTGGTCGGTGCTGTGCGAGGCATCTGAATAGGCGCGAATGGTCTGGCTGAGATCAGCGGCAATCATGCTGTCAAAGAACCGCCGATTGCGGATGCCGGTCAGTGGATCGGTCAGCGCGGCTTCAGCCAGTTCGCGGTTGGCTGCTGCCAACTCGGCGCTGCGCGCGGCCACAGCCTTCTCCAGACGCCTACGGTCAGCTTCAAGGGCCTTAGTTCGAATGCGGAGCATCAGGTAGATCACAAAAATCAGCAGCACCGCTTCCAGCACCCGAGCCCACCAGCGCTCCCACCATGCGGGACGGATGGAAAACGCGAATTTTGCCGGTTCGCTCCACTCATTCTCATCCAGGCGGCACGAGACCTCGAAGACGTAAGGACCGGCGCTGAGAGAGGGATAACGCACTTCACGCAAAGCCGTCTCTGTGAAGTCAGATTCCAAACCATTGAGGCGATAGCGGCAGCGGTAGCGCTGCGGTTCGCGGAAGGTCAGGGGAACGAAGCGGGCTGAAAATACACGCTGGCTGTATCTTGCCTCCGGATTAGACTCTGCCAGCCGCTCCTGATTGCCCAGACGTGCCGAGGTGACGACTACCGGCGCAGAGCGCGCGGCTTCGGCTGTTCCTGCCTTCCGCGGAGCATATAGGGCCAGGCCGCGACTGGTGCCGATCATGACGCTGCCATCGGGTTCAACCCAGAATGCATTGGCGCTGAGGTCATCCCAGAGAAGGCCATCGGAGCGAGTCAAGTTCGTAAGCCGCTGTCGCCGCCCGTCCAGATGTTGCCGGCGTGGTCCAGGCCGATCATGTAGATTGCATCGGTGCGCAGGCCCTGAGCCGTGGTGAGGTGCTCGATGCTCGCTGCAGTTCCGGAAAGGCGCAGATGCCCCAGCCCCAGCGCCTCGTCATAGCGAAACCAAATTTCATTTCTGCCAGCAGAAACAATTTCGGTGACAACATCAGAGCGAAGGCCATCTTTAACGCTAAAATGCAGCCAGTGTTTGCCGTCAAAGCGCGAGATGCCGTTGCGACCGCATGTCCACAGCACCCCATCGGCCGAGAACACCAGGTGGCTGGTGGAATTTCTGACTTCGGAAGGAAAATTGATATTACGAAACCCCCGCTTCCCTCCTTCAATGCTGATGGCCTTGAGATACTGTGCGTTGCCGATCCAAAGCTTGTTGTCGGGAGCAACCGCCATGCCGGTAGGATCGCGGGCGTTTGCAGGTTCGGTGCGAATCTCTTGAAGCTGCAGCGTCGCAGGATTAATACGGGT
>WNFJ01711943.1_pt1 | contig 11861 bp, 10 predicted proteins | sample 5400461 | NCBI WGS metagenome assembly WNFJ01 (sample SAMN13153349, study PRJNA577476) | soil metagenome | isolation source: 115 cm saprolite on Douglas fir-dominated hillslope | place: USA:California | collected 2013-09-17
CGTGTTCCCGCGGCCGAGTGGCGCGAGATTTTTGCCGAAGTGTGGCGCCGCTATCGCGATTATTTCTACGTTGAAAACATGCATGGCTACGACTGGCAGAAGCTGCGGGCAAAATATGAACCGCTGCTGGAATTCGTGGGCTCCCGGGCGGACCTCAACTACGTCATCGCCGAAATGATCTCTGAACTCACGGTCCAGCATGCCTACATCGAGGGCGGCGACCTCGGCCTCCCGAAACGTCCCTTTGTCGCACTGCCCGGCGCGCGCTTCGAGCTCGACGCCAAATCCGGCCGCTATCGGATCGCCAAGATTTTCGCCGGCGAGAACGAAGAGGAGCGCTACCGGTCGCCGCTCACGGAAGTGGGCGTGGATGCCCATGTGGGCGACTACGTGCTCTCGATCAACGGGCGCGAGCAGCTGCTGCAGGCGGCGCCGAACCAACCGGCCGAGTGGCGCGTGTCGGCAACCGCCGACGGCAAGGCGCCGCGGACCATCCGCTATCAACCGCTCGCCAGCGAAAATAACCTGCTGTACCTGGCCTGGGTCGCGCAAAATCGCGCGCGCGTGGATCGACTGAGCCTGGGACGCCTGGGCTACGTTCATCTACCGGACATGGGCGAGGCCGGGATCCGTGAATTCATCAAGTGGTGGTATCCGCAGATCCGCAAGGAAGGTTTGGTGGTCGACGTGCGCGACAACGGCGGCGGCAATATCTCCCAGTTGTTGATCGAGCGGCTGGCGCGTACGCTCCACGGTACCAGCTTTGCCCGCAATCACGAGGCGGCGGACACCTATCCGCGCGTCGTGCAGCCGGGACCGAAAGTGGCATTGATCAATGAGGACACCGCGTCCGACGGCGATATATTTGCGAATGCATTTCGCCAGTGGAAAATCGGCGCACTCATCGGCAAGCGCACATGGGGCGGTGTGATCGGCATCGACGACCACGGGCCGCTGCTCGACGGCGGCACCGTATTTGTGCCAGAGTTCGGCACAGCAGATGAGAACGGTCGTTGGATCATCGAGGGGCACGGGGTGGATCCGGATATCGTCGTCGAACAAGACCCGGTGAAAGTACTGGAAGGCCATGACCCTCAGTTGGAGCGCGGCGTTCAAGAGCTCATGAAACTTTTGCCGGCGGCGCCGGCCGGATTGCCGCAGCGTGCGGCCCCACCCATCAAAACCGGAATGCACTGAGAATGTCGGAGCTCGCCACCCTGGGACTCGCCCGCACGTCGGATGCGCGCGAAATTGCGGAAATGTCGCGCGACCTGATCGAACAGGGGCTGACCTGGTCCTGGACTCCCGCGCGCGTGCAGCATTTCATTTCCGGACCCGAATCCTCGGTGGTGGTCGCACGGCGCGAGCGGCAAATTGCGGCGTTCGCCATCATGCATTTCGGGGATGAGGTGGCGCACTTGAATCTGCTTGCCGTGGCGCCGGAGCATCGGCGCCAGGGACTTGGACGACAGCTCATGGATTGGCTGACCGCGACCGCGATCGAAGCCGGCGTGTTTCGCATCAACCTCGAGTTGCGTACGCACAATGAGCCGGCGCGCATCTTCTACGAATGTCTAGGCTTCGACCAGCTGGGGGTCGTGCAGGGTTACTACCAAGGCCGCGAAGCGGCTCTGCGCATGTCGCGGCGCCTGGCGAAGAACCAGTGCTGAATCGCGAACACCGTGATGCCGAGCCCTAAGGCATCGTGAGCCGTCGCCGCGAGATGCTGCCATCGGTCGTCGCTGACGAAGAACAGCGCGAATCCGCTGAGACTCAGGAATAGGAAAAATACCGCGAGCACTCCGCCGCTCAGGCGCCGCAATCGGCCCGGCCACCACCTGAGCACATGCCGCGCCGTGACCCAACCCAACAGGTACATGCTGAGAATCGCGACAATTCCGTGCACCAACAAGATGGCCGGCGCCCACGGGTGAGGCGTCATGCCGAATTGACCCCTTGATTCGAAAAACTCATCCAGGACCAGCCACACGCAGCCTGAAAGCCAGAGCGAGCCCAGCACCAGATAGATGGCGAGGCGCTTGCGCGCCGGCATGCGGTCGCGCGACGCGGACATTGCGTGCGGCGTCCGCCGGTAATCCGCGTGGCCGTGCGCCCGCCCATGCTCCTGCCCGCGCATGGGAGCCTGGCTAGCCTGGCCCATTGGTCGGCCGCAAGGCGGATTGCCATAGAGCGAGCAGCCAACGCACGCCCTGAGTGACGTGCTCGGAGGACAGTGTGGCGCCGGAAATATTCTTGATGTCGGTGCCGAACCGCAATTGTTCCAGCGCGTCACGGTGCGTGAATTGCCCGCGCCACGCAGCATTGCGAATCTCACCGCCGTGGCTCTCGCGATACGACAGGATCTCCAAGTTGCGCAGCGCCCCGCCGGTATCAATGCCCACGGCGTAAGTGATCAGACTCTGCCGGCCGATCACTTCGTCGACAAATACATGCCCCAGCAACACTCCGTCGCGCGTCGCGCTCCAGATGCGCAGGGTTCCGTGCGGCGGCTGCGGTCCCGCGCGGACCGATAGGGCCTGCAGCTGCTCGGGCGTTCGCGGCAGCAGCACTTCTTGGAAGGCATCGGCTTGCGGAAAGACCGCCTTCTGGGCCGCATCCACGCTGAGATAGTCGGCCGCGATCACCACCGGAACCGGCAGCAGCGCCGCCAGCATCAGGCCCGTCATTCGATGTCGTTCGTCCATGTCGTTTCGGATTGCTATTACGAATAGGAATTATTATCATTTAGTTTCGTACCGATAGCAACTGATGGGCCCAACGCAACCCATTGATTTCAGATGAATCGTTTAAAACGTCCCGGACGGCTATTTCCGGAAATCTGCGACTGGGTGAGCGGATCGCTTCGCTGGATCAGCGGGCGCACGGGGTTGTGGGGAAACCTCACCGATACACGGCACCCGCGGCCGGGGGCGGTATCGACCGTCATCTCGCCCGCCGCAGCCCGCACCCGGTCCGCCACGCTCCACAGGCCGAATCCCTCCGACCGCGGCTCGAACAAGCTGAGTTGCCATTCGAATCCCACGCCGCGATCTTCCACGACGACGCATAGTTCATCCGGCGTCTGTGTGACCTTGACGACTGCCGACTGCACGCCGGAATGTTTGACGACATTGCGGAGCAGTTCTCGAATGAGCTTGAACACGAGCACCCGAAGTTCGAGATTGTATGCCGCCGCATCCGCGGCAACCTCCAGTTCGACCTGTAAATTATCTTTTCCGCGCATGTAGATGCTGAGCCACTTGAGTGCGGGTTCCAATCCCAGTTCGTAAAGCCCCGGGGGACTCAAGTCCGCAATGACCCGTTGCGTGATCGACTGCACCTCACGCACGGTATGGGTCGCCTCGGAGAGCAGCAGGCGCACCTCGGGCGGCGAGCGTGGGGCGGCGGCGTCCAGGGTCATTGCAAGACCGACCAGTTGCTGGCCTATGCCATCGTGGAGATCCACCGCGGTCGCTCGCCGGGCTCGCTCTTCCGCGCCGACCAGTTGCCGCGCATACAGCTGCACTCGATCCTGCTTTTCGCGAAGACGCCGGTTGAGCTCGACGAGCTCGGTGATATCGCGCGCCACGCACCAGACACGAACCAGCTTCCCCTGCTCCATCACGCCGCGGAAACCCGTGATGTAGGTGAACTGCTGGGCTTCGTTCGACAAAGTGAATTGCAGGCCGTCCACCGAGTAGTCCTGATGCCCGGCTTTCCCGATATGCTCGAGATAGATCGCGGACCATGGCACGTCGGCGCGCCACAGACGTGCGTCGGCGTCGGGCAGCCCGAACAGCCGATTGAACCGAAGGTAGACCAAATTGCATTCGGCGACATAGGCATGCTCACGCAGCCACGCGATTTGCGCATTCACCGCCAGGTCGGGAGCCATCGGAACATCCAGTTCGATTCGCCATACGGCTTCGGAACTCTGCTCGATGAAATTGTGATACCGCTCGCCGCCGGTGCGCAACAGCTGCACCGTGTTGCGCATCTCGAGAAGGACGATGCTCAGCATGAAATTGATCACGACCAGAGTCGCCAGGTACAATTGCACGGCGCCCACCCGCACGAAGGGACTCGGATCGCCGGCGAAGGGGCCCAAGCCGCGGCTTGCAAAGTAGGACGCCATCAGCGCGGTCGCGGCCGCCAACCCCGTACACCAGCGCGGCGGCAGCCGAAATGCCGCGACGATCATCAGCGCCAGCAATATGAACGGCGTATCGAGGATGGCAGCGACGCTGCCGGGCGGGGCTGAAAACGCCCAACCCGTCATGCCGAGCAGCGCGCACCCGATCAGGACCAATTCACCCACGGGCGCCGACGGAGCCGAATGTTCGCGCGCGTGCCACCGAACGGCCCAGCTCATCAACACCGGTGCGATGCACAGGGAACCCAACCAGTTCCCCGCCCACCACAGCTGCCATTCGCGAAACCATGACCGCGCTTGCCGCGGCGCCGAGCGCAACCGCTGCGAAGAACTGCAAAACATGCCGAATCCGCGGAATCTCCGGAGTCGCCATGAGTCGACCGGCAATGAGAGCGCCTACGATGCCGTCGAGCGAATTGGCGACGATGAATGGCCCGTATGTGCGCAAAGTGAAATGATCGACGCGCAAGAAATCGATCGCGATCTCCAAGGCCACTTGCGTGCCCACGATCCAGATCCAATTGCGCCGCGGCGAAAACCAGAGCGCCATGAACAGCAGGCCGGCGGCGGGCCAGATGATGGTCAGTTGCTGGGAACTCTCGCGCAGAAACAAGCCGAGGATCATCAGCGTGGAATAGATGACGCCGAAGGCGGCGAGCGAGGCGACACGGCGCGCAAATCCCAGGCGCATGAAGTCCCAGGCAAGCCCGGACTCGCGGCCTCCACTTTGCACCGCCGGCATCGTCACATCCGAGACCTCCCTGCTCTCCGAACCATCGAATGTGGCCAGTGCAGTGTAAAATTCAGACTGAAGTCCACTGCGGCCGCCGTAGCCGGCGAATCACCCATCGAATAATTGTGCGCCTAATTCCTGCTAAATTACAAAGGACACCTTGTCATAAAGCGCCTGATGCACCGTGCTGCAAACATTCGAGTCTGTTGATTGCGAGTCCCGACTGCGGATCGGGCTGGGAACGCTCATTGCGATCAGCGCCGAGGCTGATGCGGCGAGCGCCTTGTCGGGGATGGAGGCGGCATTCGAGGCCGTCGCGCAAGTAGAAAACCTGATGCATCCCACGCGCCCCGGCAGCGATTTGCTGGCCATTCGTCGAGGCACGCTCGGGCGGCCGTTGGACGTTCACCCCTGGACCTGGGAGGTGCTCGCGTTGTCGTCGCGCCTGAATGAGGCATCGAAGGGAGCGTTCGATCCCTGTTTGCCCAGCGCCGCGGGACGATTGACGGATCTAGAGCTCGCGGCTCCGCAATCCGTAATCCCGCATAGGCCGCTGCACATCGACCTCGGCGGCATCGCCAAGGGCTATGCAGTCGACCGCGCGCTCGCGGCGCTGCGCGCGGCCGGCTGCCGCGGCGGTCTCGTCAATGCGGGGGGCGACTTGGCGGTGTTCGGCAACCGCGCCCGCGCCATCGTCGTCAGAGATCAGACAGACGGCGACCGCGTCATCGAGCTCGAGAATGCTGCTCTTGCCACCAGCGATGTTTGCAACGCAGCACGGCCCGCCGAGCACAACGGCTACTACCACGGCGTCACTCGCCGGCAGATCAGAAGCGGCAAGATCAGCGTCTGCGCCGCGCGCGCCGCCGTCGCCGATGCCCTGACCAAGTGCCTGCTGGCGATTCCCCGCGAAATGCATCCCGCTTTGCTCGAGAGTTTCGATGCACGGCTGGTAGGATACGAATCCAACCCATGACCGACGAAAGCACAACGCGCCCATTCGGCCCCTCTCGGCGCCGGGTTGCGGCCATCGGTCAGGGCTCTTGGAAAATCGAGGAATCGGCGGCGGACTCCGCCGTCGAGTGTCTGCGCCGTGGCCTCGATCTTGGGCTGACTCATATCGATACCGCCGAAATGTACGGCTCAGGAGCCGCGGAGAGCATCATTGCCAAGGCGATCTCGGGTCGGCGCGATGAGGTCTTCCTGGTCTCCAAGGTGCTGCCGACCAATGCCTCGACGCGCGGCACGCTCGCGGCGTGCGAGAAATCACTGGCACGCCTGCGAACGGACCGGCTGGATTGCTATCTGCTTCACTGGCGCGGCGAATTTCCATTGGAGGAAACGATTGCAGCCTTCGACACTCTGGTGCGCGACGGCAAGATCCTGTCCTGGGGTGTGAGTAATTTCGATGTCGCCGACCTCGACGAAGTGGCGGCGATTGCGGGCGCGGGGCATCCGGCCTGCAATCAGGTGCTGTACCACCTGCAGGAACGCGCCATCGAGCATGCGGTGCTGCCCTGGTGCCAAAAACAGGGTACTGCGGTGGTGGCGTACACGCCTTTCGGTCAATCGAGAACTGCGTTCGATGCGCGGACGGCGCAAGGCACGGTGCTTGCCGAGATTGCCGAAGCGCACCAGGCGACTCCCCGGCAAGTCGCGCTGCGCTTTCTGCTGCGCCACCCGGAAGTGTTCGTGATCCCCAAGGCGTCCCGCCTTGCACACGTGGCCGAGAACGCCGCGGCGGCGACCCTCGAGCTCAGCGCCGCCGAGCTGGCCAGAATCGACGCGGCTTTTCCGCGCGGAAGACCGCGCCGCGGACTGCCGACGCTTTAGTACCCGGCGCTGCGCGCCTCGCCCTTGCGGGGCATGCGCAATACGTGCGGACCCATGGCGGCGATGGACGACGTTCCGGTCAACGCCAAGGTCACGCGCAGTTCATTGCGCATGATGTCGATGGCCTTGGTCACGCCCGCCTCTCCGGCGGCGGCCAACGCGTACAGGAACGATTTACCGATCAATGTGCCGCGCGCGCCCAGCGCCAGCGCCTTCGCAATGTCCTGGCCCGAGCGAATGCCGCCGTCGAACAACACCTCGCAACGGCCGTCGATCGCCGCAACGATCTCCGGCAGCACCGAAATCGAAGACGGTGCGCCGTCGAGTTGCCGTCCGCCGTGATTCGATACGACGATGGCGTCCGCGCCGGTCGCGAGGCCGAGGCGGGCGTCCTCGGCGTCGAGCACCCCCTTGAGTATCAGTTTCCCGGGCCAGCGGCTTCTGACCCATTCCACGTCGCGCCAATTCGCGGATGGATCGAACTGAGTCGCGGTCCACTGCGCCAGAGTACGGATACCGCTCGAACCACCGATTCGCCCCGCTAAATTGCCGAATGTGCGCCGTTTTCCGAACAGCACCTTGAGTGCCCAAGACGGTTTCGTGGCCACATCCAGGGCATTGCGCAGCGTGAGCCGCGGCGGGATGGTGAGGCCGTTGCGGGGATCGCGGCGCCGCTCGCCCAACACCTGCAGATCGAGCGTGAGCATGAGCGCCGAGCATTGCGCGGCAGCGGCCCGATCGATGAGCTCCTGATTGAAGCCGCGGTCTTTCATGAGGTATTGCTGAAACCAGAACGGCTGCCGGGTCGCCTCTCGAACGTCCTCGATCGAACAAATCGACATGGTGCTCATGCAGTAGGGAATGCCGCAGGCCGCCGCGGCCCTGGCCGCGAGAATCTCGCCGTCGGCATGGAACAGACCGGCAAGTCCGGTCGGACCTATGGCCAACGGCATCGTTGCCGGTGCACCCACCAAATTCGTCGCAAGCGACACATTCGACACATCGACCATCACACGTTGACGAAAGGTCATTGCATCGAGATCGGCGGTGTTCCGCGACAGCGTGCGTTCGTCGTACGCGCCGCCGGCGGCGTAGTCGAAGATGGCGCGCGGAATGCGTTTCTTCGCGAGTTCGCGCAAGTCGTCGATGCTGAGAATCATTGGCATGATGGTTCGTTTCAGGGCGCTTCGCTCCGCACGATACTATATCCCGCCCCCGCAGCGTCAGCCGGCGCCGGTGACTGATTGGAAATGTTCGACTACCGGCGATGATTCGAGAAACGGCCCGATGGGTGCACGCCACTCGGTGAATGCCGGCGACCCGCGAAACCCCACCGTGTGATCCTCGAGGGTTTGCCAATGCACGATCAATGCATAGCGGTTGGGCGTTTCCACGGAGCGCTGCAGCTCGTGGGTCAAATATCCCTTGCTGCCGCCCAGAACCTTGATGGCGGTGAGGAATGCCGCCTCGAATTGCCGCTCACTGCCCGGCCGAATGGTCAACTGCGCGATTTCAACGATCATGCCGACACTCCGTGCTCAATGGTGATAATCCGGATACGCCGGCCTCGCCGGCTGAGCAAGTGGATGCGCCGCCAGATCGCGCAGCGCGATGGCGACCGCCGACTCCAATTGCGGATCGTGTCCTTCGCTGACTGCCTTCGGATCCTGCTCCACCGCCACATCCGGATCGACCCCGTGGTTTTCAACGTCCCACTCTCCCTTGGGGGAGAAGAAGGCGACACTGGGTGAGGTGACGTGGCCGCCGTCCATCAGGACGGGAATGTCGCTGATGCCCACCAAGCCGCCCCACGTTCGCTTGCCGACCAGCGTGCCTATCTTGGCCTGCTTGAACAGCCAGGGAAGCGCATCGCCCCCGGAGCCGGAGATTTCGTTCGCGATCATCACTTTCGGTCCGTAGATGCCGGCATTCGGAGTGTGTTCCACTCTGCCGTACCGAGGCGACCAATACGCTTCGATGTGACGGCTCATGACTTCGATGATGTAGTCGGCCATCTGCCCGCCCGCGTTGAAACGCTCATCGATGATCGCGCCTTGCTTCTGGGTCTGCGCGAAATAATAACGATTGAAATTGGTGAACCCTTCCGCGCCGGTGTTCGGCAAGTAAATGTACGCGAGCTTGCCGCCGGACATCTGCTCCACCTTCCGCCGGTTGGACTCGATCCAGTCAATATGGCGCAGATTGGCTTCGCTGGCCACGGGGACGACCGTGACATCGCGTGCCTTTCCGCCGGCGGCGGCTACGCGCAGCGTGATGGCGTGTTCGGCTGTGCCTTCGAGCGGTTGCTGGATATCGACCGAACCCCACAACTCCTGTCCGTTGACCGCGAGAATGCAATCGCCGGGACTCAGATTGAGTCCCGGCTGCGCGAGCGGCGCCTTGTCGCGCGGATTGAACTGGCCGCCGGTATAGATCTTCGCCAGGCAGTAGCGATCGTCGCGGATGACATAGTCGGCTCCGAGCAACCCCCCGGGCATGTGGCGGGCCCGTGGAATGGCACCTCCGCTGCCCCGTAAATGGCCCACCGAGAACTCTCCCAGCATCTCTTGAAAGACGTAATTGAGATCGGCTCTGGATGCGATCGACGCAACATAGGGCTCATAGCGGCGTTCGTCCGCGACCGTGTGAGCGCCGTGGAAATTCGGATCATAGAAATACGACCGTTCGATGCGCCAGACTTCGTGGTACATCTGGCTCCACTCCGCCGACGGATCGACGCGCACCTGCAGGGCCGTCAATGCCAGCGTGCCCTCGCCGGCTTTCAATGCGACATTCGCCGGTACGATGACCCACGTAGGCCGTGCGTCCTCGCCATTCGCGTCGGGCGGCGCATCGGGTTTGCGGTTGGAGATGGCGAGGAGCATCTTTTCGCCATCGGCCGAGAGTTCAAAACTCTCGATGCGTTCGGCCAGCTTTTCCGTCTTGCGGTCTTCCTGAGTCCAGCGGCTCAAGGTAGCGGCCCGATCGTCATATCGGCCGGGCTCGGAACGCACGAGAAAGTACAGACTGTCATGGGTGCCCGCGGCCAGAGCGACATACGCGGCGCCGGGTAGACTCAAGGCCACGACCCGCGACCCGATGCCGTTCAAATCAACTTTGGTGGGAGGGACTGCCGGAGCGGCGGCCGGCGCGGCTCCGGCGGCCGCATTGCGTCCAACCCGCTTGGCAGGGTCCGCTCCCTCGGGACGGACCGTGTCGTCGTCCTTCGGCTTCGCCTGCTTCGATCCCGGCGCCTTCTCGTCGTCCAACTCGGGCGCGATCGGCGAGGCCTGGTCCGCGGCCAGCACCACGGCGTAGATATTCGACCGCACCTCGTACAGGTCGCTGGTCATGTCGAGTCCGTCAGAACTGGCGCCGGCATTCGTGCTGGCCGTGAAGTAAAGGTATTTTCCGCTCCGGTCGAAGGCAGGCAGGCGGGCATCCCCCATGGAATCCGTTACCTGCGTGGAGGTACCGCTGTCGACCGAGTAGAGAAACAAGGAATGCAAGTGATTGTCGAGAGAACGCGGGTAAGCAATCCACTTCGAATCGGGCGACCAGGCAAGATCGTAGCTCGCCTCCGAAAATCCGCCATACACGTTCTTATCATTGATCACGGTGAGCTTGCCGGTAACCGTGTCGAGTAGATACATCTTCAGGCGATTGTCGTGGAATGCGATGTGCTTCGAGTCCGGCGACCACTTCGGCGCAAAGTAATAGGCAGGTTCCGGCGCCAGCGGAAATTTCTTGACCGCGCCAGCGCCCGTTTGCATGGCGCCCGTCTGCGCGGCGACATGCAGCGCGTACAGACCCGATTCGTCGGAGAAGTAGGCGATCGACTGGCCGTCGGGAGACCACGCCGGCGAGCGCTCCATGATTCCCGGCGTATTGGTGATGTTGCGGATCGGGCCTGCCTTTACCGGTACGGTCAGGATCTCGCCGTGCGCTTCCAACGCGGCACGCACGCCGCTGGGAGAAATCGCGGCGTGATCGATTTCCATGGCGACGGTCTTGATGCTGGGCCGCACTTCCGGCAAATCGGCGCGGATCTCGATCGGCACGCGGTGGTCCTTGCCGCCGGCGGTATCGAAGAGGTGGATTTCCCCCAATTGATCGTAGACCAGGGTCTTTCCGTCGCCGGCGAGGCTTCGAATGTCGGGACCGTCGTTGTGCAGAACCTCGGCAACCGCCTTCGTGCCGAGGTCGTACCGGAAGATTCCTATGTGGCCGGCACGCCCGGAGAGGAAATAAATCTGTTGGCCGCAGTACACGGGATAGAAGTCGGACGCTCGATCGTGAGGAATCTCGACCGAGTCCAGTCCCGCAAGCGCGGTGATCCAGATGGTGCTGGCGCGTCCGCCGCGGTAGTTTCCCCAAGAGACGAATGCCGTGTAGTCGAATCCAAACGCGGGAGCCAGCGGCGAGTAGGCGATGTGCGAACCGTCCGGCGACATCTGGCCCTGATAAGCCGCGGGCAGCGGCAAGCGCGCAGCCACGCCACCCTCGGCGGGAACGGAATAAAGCTGCGTGTAGCGGCTCGCCGATTCGCGCGTGGAGCGAAACAAAATCCGCTTTCCGTCCGGAGTCCATCCCACGGCGACATCCGGGACGGGATGATAGGTCACTCGATGCGGAATACCGCCCGCGGCAGGGATGGTGAACACATCCGTGTTGCCGTCGTATTCCCCGGTAAATGCAATCGTACTGCCGTCCGGGGAGAACACGGGCGCGCTTTCCAGACCCACACCGTTGGTCAGGCGCACTGCCCGGCCGCCCTCGCGCGCAACAGTCCATAGATCTCCGGCATAGCCGAAGGCGATCGATTCCCGGCTGAGAGCGGGTGATTGAAACAAGTGGGGCTTCTCTGCCGCATATGCGGCGGCGGAGATGAACGTCGACAGACACGCGAATCCCAGCGCAACTGCCGAGTGATGGATGCGATACACGAGCGGCTCCCTTGTTCGGTTAGGCAACCAATCGCGCATGTTGCGGCACGATCGCACTTTTGTGCAACCGGCGTGCGGGTACCGGCGGGAACAACCGCCTTGGGCTCCACTGTCGAAATGATGCAGGCTCGTTCGACTATACGATGAGGAATCCGACCCACCCCTTTCACTGAATTGGAGGTTGTCATGAAATTAT
>WNFJ01128976.1_pt1 | contig 11860 bp, 8 predicted proteins | sample 5400461 | NCBI WGS metagenome assembly WNFJ01 (sample SAMN13153349, study PRJNA577476) | soil metagenome | isolation source: 115 cm saprolite on Douglas fir-dominated hillslope | place: USA:California | collected 2013-09-17
GGCTTCTACCCGTTTCCGACGCCCGCCATCCTCGGCCACGAGGCGGCCGGCATCGTCGAGGCCGTGGGGCCGCAGGTGGGCGAGTTCAAGCCGGGCGATCACGTCATCGCCTGCCTGTCGGTCTTCTGCGGCGCGTGCGACTACTGCCTCACCGGCAAGACGCACCTCTGCCAGGCGCGGCCGGTCCGCAAGAAGGACGAGCCGCCGAAGCTGACGTGGAACGGCCAGCCCGTCAACCAGTTCGCGAATCTCTCGGCCTACGCGGACAAGATGCTGGTCCACGAGAACGCTCTCGTGAAGATCGACGACCAGATGCCGTTCGCCCAGGCGGCGCTCATCGGCTGCGGGGTGACGACGGGTGTCGGCGCCGTGCTGAACACGGCGCGCATCGAGCCCGGCTCCACGGTGGCCGTCTTCGGCGCCGGCGGCGTCGGCCTCGCGGCCATCCAGGGCGCGCGTATCGCCGGGGCCCGCATGATCATCGCGGTGGACACGATGGAGTCGAAGTTCGCCAAGGCCAAGGAGCTCGGCGCCACTCACACGGTGAACGCCAAGGCCGACGATCCCGTGAAGGCGATTCGCACGCTCACCAACGGCGGCGTGGACTACTCGTTCGAGGCCATCGGCCTGAAGATCGCCGCCGAGCAGTGCTTCGACTGCATCCGGCCCGGCGGCACCGCGACCGTGATCGGCATGATTCCGGTGGGACAGAAGATCGAGCTCGACGGGCCGATGTTCCTGCGCGAGAAGAAGATCCAGGGCTGCAGCATGGGCAGCAACCGCTTCAAGGTCGACATGCCGCGCTACATCGAGTTCTACCGCCAGGGCCGGCTGAAGCTGGACGAGATGGTCAGCCGCCGCGGCAAGCTCGAGGACGTGAACGAGGCGTTCCGCGCGATGAAGGCGGGCGAGGTCGCGCGCACGGTGCTGATGTTCGACTGAGCCCTTTTGGTTGGGCGGCCATTGTTGGGCGGCCATTAGAGGAGCGCCACGGGTCCCCCGAGGCGCTCCGAACGCTTGGGGGGTTTGGGGGGCCATTTCGGGGCCCCCCATTTCGGGAGGCAGCCATGCGCGCGGCGGTCATGCGCGATCGCACGCTGATCGTGGCCGACGTCCCGGTGCCGACGCCGGGGCCCGGCGAGGTGCTCGTGCGCACGCTGGCGTGCGGGATCTGCGGCTCCGACCTGCACGCGCTCAAGCACGCGGAGAAGTTCGTCGAGACCTCCCGGCGTGCCGGCGGCAGGCCCATGGACCTCGACCGCGACGTCGTGATGGGCCACGAGTTCTGCGCGGAGATCGTCGAGCACGGCCCGGGCACTGCGCGGACGCTGCCCGTCGGCACGCGCGTGTGCTCGCGGCCGGTGCTCCTCCGTGACACGGGACCGCAGACGATCGGCTACTCGAACGACCATCCAGGCGGCTACGGGGAGTTCATGCGGCTCAGCGAGGCGCTGCTGCTCGCGGTGCCGAACGGGCTGCCGACGGAGCAGGCGGCCCTGACCGAGCCGATGGCCGTCGGCCTGCACGCGGCGCAGAAGGCGCGTCTGGAGCGCGACGACGCGCCGCTGGTCGTCGGCTGCGGCCCGGTGGGCCTCGCGGTGATTGCCGCGCTGCGCCTGCTCGATGTCCGGCCCATCGTCGCCGCCGATTTCTCGTCGCGGCGCCGCGAGCTGGCGGCGGCCCTTGGCGCCGACGTCGTCGTCGACCCGGCCAAGACGACGCCGTGGGAGAGCTGGCGGCAGGTCGCGACCGTCTGGCGCGAGCCGTCGCGGGCGCCGCAGGCGCCGCCCTGGCTGCCGGGACCGCCTGCACGGCCGGCCGTGGTCTTCGAGTGTGTCGGCGTGCCCGGCGTGCTCGATCAGATCATGGCCGCGGCCCCACGCGGCTCGCGTATCGTCGTGGTCGGCGTCTGCATGGAAGCCGACGCGATCCATCCGATGCTCGGCATCTTGAAGGAGCTCAATCTCCAGTTCGTGCTCGGCTACACGCAGGAGGAGTTCGCGGCCACGCTGGGCCACATCGCCGAGGGACGCATCCCGACGGCGCCGCTCATCACCGGCCGCGTCGGCATCGACAGCATCGCGCAGGCCTTCGAGGCACTGGCGTCACCCGAACGTCACGCGAAGATCGTGGTCATATGAAGATCGTCGTCACCGCGCGCAACGGCACGCGCGACTTCGAGTGCGACCCGGGCGAGAAGATCCTCCTCGCCGGCCTGCGCAGCGGTGTCGAGTTGCCGTACGAGTGCGCCACGGGGACGTGCGGCACGTGCAAGGCGCGGCTCACGAGCGGGCGCGCGGAGAGCGCCTGGCCCGAGGCGCCGGGCCGGAAGTACTTCAAGGCTGAGGGCGATCTGCTCACCTGCCAGAGCGTTGCCCACCAGGATTGCGCCCTCGAGGTCGGCCCGCTGAAAACCCGCGAGCCCGACACGTCGATGCCGCGGGCGATGGGCGGGGTGGTCCAGCGGTTTCGTCGGCTGACGCACGACGTCGCCGCCTTCGACGTCGAGATCGACGCGCCGCTCGATTTCGCCGCCGGCCAGTTCGCGCTCCTCACCGTGCCCGGCATCCCGGGCGCGCGTGCCTACTCGATGGTGAACTTCGACCGCGGTGCCGAGCGGCTCTCGTTCGTGGTGAAGAAGAAGCCGGGCGGCGGAGTGAGCGAGTGGCTCTTCGCCGGCGGCGTCGAGGACGCGCGGCTTGGCCTCGTCGCGCCGCTCGGCCGCGCGACGTTCCATCCCGACGTCAAGAGACACGTGCTGTGCGTCGCCGGGGGCAGCGGCATCGCCGGCATGATGTCGATCCTGTCGCGGGCCTGCGCTGCGGAGCATTTCGTGGGCTGGGACGGTCACGTCTTCTTCGGGGTGCGCACGGCGCGCGACGGGTTCTTCCTCGACGAGCTGCAGGCGTTTCGCACCCGGTTCCCCGCGCGGCTGGCCGTGACCGTCGCCCTCTCCGACGAGGACGTGCCGGACGCGCTGGCGGCCGCCTATCCGGGGTTCGCGTTTGCGCGCGGTTTCGTCCACGCCGTGGCCGGCGAAGCCATGAAGGGGCGGTACGCCGACGTGCGCGCCTGGGGGGCCGGGCCCCCGCCGATGGTGGACGCGAGCTTGCGCCTGCTGCTGCGCGAGGCGAGACTGGCCCCGGCCGACATCCGGTACGACAAGTTCAGCTGAGCCGCGCCAAAGGAGCGACGATGGGCCAATACGACCGTCACGTGTTCGTGTGTACGAACGGCGAGACCTGCCCGACGCAGGGCGACACCGACAAATTCGTGAAAACCCTCCGCGCCGGTGTGCAGAAAGCCAACCGGCAGGCCGACGTGCGGGTCAACAAGGCCGGGTGCTTCTCGCAGTGCGGTCACGGCCCCATGATCGTCGTCTATCCCGAGAACGTCTGGTACGCGGGCGTGCAGGAGTCCGATCTCGAGGCGATCCTGACCTCGCACATCATCGGCGGCTATCCGGTCGAGCGACTGCGCTACGAGCCGGGCGTGAAGGGCGCGAACAAGACGGCGGAGCCGCCGCGCGCGCCGCAGGCGCCCGAGTGGACGCGCGTGTGCCGCGCCGGCGAGGTACCGGCCAACGGCATGAAGGAGTTCGCCGTCAACGGCACGAGCGTCCTCGTCGTGCACACCGGCACGGAGTTCGTCGCGTTCCAGGCGATGTGCCCGCACGAGGCGGTGCCGCTGGAGCAGGGCGTGCACGACGGCTGCCTTCTGACGTGCCTGGAGCACACGTGGCAGTTCGACCTCACGACCGGCGCGCCCGTCGGCGACGCGGAGGAGGGACTCAAGAGCTATCCCCTCAAGGCGGAGGGAGACGACCTCTACGTCGCGCTCGGGCGCTGAGCCTCACAGGGGCAGCGCCGACGGCTTGAGGCCCAGCGGCAGCGCGATCTTGTAGTAGGAGGCGAGGAAGCCCTCCCACCATTCGTGCCGCTCACCGCCGCGCGCGACCTCGACGAACAGCTGCAGGCTCTCGTCCTGCCAGCGCTGGATCACGTCGAGATTGGACGGATCGTCGTCGATCAGGGCCCGGACCAGTACGCGCGCGAAGCTGATGTGGCGTGTCTCGTCGCGCACGCGCGCGCGGTGGTTGACGGCCGAGAAGACGTCGCCGCGCGCCTCGGCGCCGTCGGCGAGGACGGCGAAGGTGCCCGGGCCGGCGGCGCCCTCGGCCACGAAGTTGCCCTTCACGAGGATCTCGATCGTGTCCTCGAGCTCGAGCAGATGGCGAAAGAAGCGGCAGGTCGTGCCCGGCGATTCCCATGCCGGCAGCCAGTCGCGCTCGGCGATGCCGGCGCGCTCGAAGACCTCGCGGTCCATCTCGAGGTGGCGCTGTTCGTCGGCGAGCTGGAACAGGCAGCACTTCTTCAGCTCGTCGAACGGCGCGTTGGCGGCCGCGGTCGCGATGTAGTGGGTGGCCGACAGCTCCGAGTAGTAGTTGTTCGCGAACTGGTCGACGGCGCGCTCGAGATAGCGCGGGCTGACGGTCCGATAGGCCATCGCGTCGGCCGGAATGGTCGCGCGCTCGGTGAGATAGCGCTCGCGCTCGCGCGCCTGCAGCGCGACGTAACGCTCCCAGGTGAGGTTCGCCGGGTCCTTGAAGCGGCCGGGATCTTTGAGGCTGATCTGCTTTCGGGCCATGCGCGCCTCCACGCCGGTGGTGCCTACACTAGCACGCTCGCTTGACTCCGCACGCGGGCTGACGCAGCCTCGGAGGCCGACGGAGGGACAGCCATGAGCGAGCTCACGCGGCGGAGGTGGCTTGGAGCGGCAGGCTGGCTGGCGGGGCTGGTGGCCGCAGGCGGCACCGAAATGCGGAGCCCGGCGGTGGCGAGCGCCCAGGCCGGCTCCGCGGAGTCGTTGCTGGCCGCGCTCAAGTCTGCGCGCGTCTTCGACGTGGAGCGATCAATCGCCCGTGCTCAACCTGAACCCGCCGTACTCGTTCGCGCTGAACCGCACGCACAAGATGACGCACGAGATCTTCGGCCAGGTGCCCGGCAGCCGGGTGTCGTGGGCGTCGGAGATCATGTTCTTCAGCGGCCAGCACGGCGCGCCCACCATCGACGCCATCGGCCACATCGGGCGCGACCTCAAGCTGCACGGCGGCGTCGACGCGGTCGCCGCGACCTCGACGCCCGGCGGCATCGGCGCGAACCTGGGCATCGACAGCTTCCCCGTGGACCTCATGATCAACCGCGGCGTGTTTCTCGACGTCGCGCGCCACGTCGCCGGCGGCGCTGCCGATCTGCTGCCGCCGGGCTACGAGATCACGGCGAAGCACCTCGACGACACCGCGAAGGCGCAGGGCGTCGACGTCCGCAAAGGCGACAGCGTGCTGATCCGCACGGGCTGGGGCCAGTACTTCGGCAAGGACAACGCCAAATATCTCGGGGAGCAGTCGCCCGGCCCCGGGCCGGACGGCGCGAAGTGGATCATTGGCAAGGGCGCGCGCCTGGCCGGCGACGACACGGCGACGTTCGAGAAGCGCCCCGCGGCGTACGGCAAGGAGCGGTTCAGCGTGCACATGATGCTGCTGACCGACAACGGCATCTACATCGTCGAGAACATGAACCTCGAGCCGCTGTCGGCCGCGAAGGTCTACACGGTGGCGCTGGTGATCACGCCGCTGAAAATCCAGGGCGGGACCGGCTCGCCGCTGCGCGCGCTGGCGGTGGCGCCATGAAGTTCGGATTGCATTCCGTCAATCTGCACACGTGCGCGCATCCCGACGCCGCCGCGCGGCTCGGTCGCGCCGCCGAGGATGCGGGCTTCGAGTCGCTCTGGGTCGCCGATCACGTCGTGCTGCCGGATCCCCCGGTCCCCGGGCGTCCGATGCCTCCGGACATGCGACTGCTCGATCCGCTGATCGCACTGACGTTCCTCGCCGCGCACACGTCGCGCGTGAAGCTCGCGACGGGCGTGATCATCCTGCCGCAGCGCCAGGCCCTCGTGATCGCCAAGCAGCTGGCCTCGCTCGACGTGCTCAGCAACGGACGCGTGATCTTCGGGATCGGCGTGGGCTGGTGCGAGCCGGAGATGCGCTCGGTCGGCGCGCCGTTCGCCGAGCGAGGCCGCGTCGCCGACGACTACCTCGCGGCGATGCGCGCGGTGTGGACGCAGCCCAGGCCGTCCTACAAAGGACCGTACGTCGCCTTCGAGGGCGTGCAGGCGATGCCGCGGCCGGTGCAGAATCCGATTCCGATCGTGGTGGGCGGGCGCACGCCGCCCGCGTATCGCCGCGCGGTAACGCAGGGACAGGGCTGGTACGGCTTCGGCCTCGACGTGCCGGAGACGACGAAGTCCGTGGCGGCGCTGCGCGACGCGGAAAAAACGTCGCGGCGGCCGGCGGCGCTCGGCCGGCTGGAGATCAGCATCACGCCGCCGGGCTTCGACGTGCCCGACAAGGCGATGGTCGACGCCTACGCCGCGGCGGGCGTCGATCGGCTGATTTTGCGGCCGCGACCCGAGATGGACGTCGGTGCGCTCGAGCGCTTCGCGGCCGAGACCGGCCGCGCGCTCGGCCTGAAGGGCTAGGACTGGGCGGGGCGCGCGCAGGACGGCGGGCGGCATACCTGCCGCAGGTATCATGAGAGCGTTGTCTGGCATGAGAGCGCTCGCCGTCGTCTTCGCGCTGATCCTGACCGCCGCCACCCCCGCCTGGCCCCGCTCGGCGCCCGGGGCGGGCCCGACCCACGGGCTGTCGATCCATGGCGACCTGAAGTACGGTCCCGGCTTCGCGCACTTCGACTACGTCGACCCGCGCGCGCCGAAGGGCGGCAGCGTCACGCTCCCCGCCATCGGGACGTTCGACAATCTCAACCCCTTCATCCTCAAGGGCATGCCGGCGGCCGGCATCGCCACCACGTTCGACACGCTCACGGTCGCCTCCTCGGACGAGCCGTCGTCCGAGTACGGGCTGGTGGCCGAGACGATCGACACGCCAGCCGATCGCTCGTGGGTGGCGTTCACGCTGCGGCCCGCCGCGCGCTTTCACGACGGCAGCCCCATGACGGTCGAGGACGTGATCTGGACGTTCGACACGCTGAGGACGCGGGGCCATCCCGTCTACCGGTCCTACTACGCGCAGGTGGCGCGCGTCGAGAAGGTGGGGCCGCGCACGGTGCGCTTCACGTTCAAGGGGAACGACAACCGCGAGCTGCCGGCCATCGTGGGCCAGCTCCCGGTGCTCTCCAAGGCGTACTGGACCGGCCGCGACTTCGCCAGGACGACCGTGACGCCGCCGCTCGGCAGCGGGCCGTACCGGGTGGAGTCCGTGGAGCCCGGCCGCTCGATCACCTATCGCCGCGTCAAAGACTATTGGGCGGCCGCGTTGCCCGTCAACGTGGGCCGCTTCAACTTCGACACGATTCGTTACGACTACTACCGCGACGGCACGGTCGCGCTGGAGGCGTTCAAGGGGGGCGCCTACGACTTCCGTTCGGAGAACTCGTCGAAGAGCTGGGCGACGGCGTATGACGTCCCCGCCGTGCGCGACGGGCGCATCCGGAAGGAGCAGATTCCCAACGAGATCCCCACCGGCATGCAGGGCTTCGTGTACAACACGCGTCGCGCGCTGTTCCGCGACGCCCGTGTGCGCGAGGCCCTGGCCGGCGCCTTCGACTTCGAGTGGAGCAACGCCCACCTCTTCTACGGCGCCTACGCCCGCACCCGCAGCTACTTCTCCAACTCCGAGCTGGCGTCGCGCGGGCTGCCCGGCGAGGCGGAGCTGTCGGTGCTGGCGCCGTTCCGGGGCCGCGTTCCCGACGAGGTGTTCACGCGCGAGTACCGACCGTCGTCGACGGGCCCGGACGGCATCCGCCCCAACCTCGTCCGGGCCCTCGAGCTCTTGAGGCAGGCGGGCTGGGTCGTGCGCGACCTGCGGCTGGTGAGCGTCGACACGGGACGGCCACTGACGTTCGAGATCCTGCTCGACGACCCGACCTGGGAGCGCATCACGCTGCCCTTCGTGAAGAACCTCGAGCGCCTCGGCGTCACGGCGCACGTGCGCACGGTGGACTCGGCCCAGTACGAGTACCGCATGAAGCACTTCGACTTCGACATGACGGTGGCGGTCTTCGCGCAGTCGCTCTCCCCGGGCAACGAGCAGGTCGACTTCTGGGCCTCCGCGTCCGCCGACACGCCGGGCAGCCGCAACCTCGCCGGCGTGCACGATCCCGTGGTGGACCGCCTGGTCGAGCTGGTCATCGCCGCGCCCGACCGCGCGGCGCTGGTCGCGCGCACGCGCGCGCTCGATCGGATCTTGTTGTCGGGCCACTACGTCATCCCCCACTGGCACATCACCGCCTTCCGCGTGGCCTACTGGAATCGCTTCGGTCGACCGGCCATCTCGCCGAAGTACGACCTCGGCTTCGACACCTGGTGGATCGACCCCCACCGGGGCGGCAGCCTCTCGTAATGCTCGTCTACATCGCCCGCCGCCTGCTGCTCGTGGTGCCGACCCTGTTCGGGATCATGCTCGCCAACTTCCTCATCGTGCAGGCGGCGCCGGGCGGCCCGGTCGACCTGATGATCGCCCGCCTGCGCGGGCACGTGAGCCAGGCGACGGCGCGCGTGGGCGCCACCGGGGCCAGCGAAACGGCCGGCGGCCTGGTCGCGCGCTCCGGGGCGGGCGAGGAGGGCGCCACGCGCGCCTCGCAGGGGATCGACCCCGACCTGGTGCGTCAGCTCGAGAAGCAGTTCGGCTTCGACAAGCCGGCGTGGCAGCGCTTCGTGCACATGATGCGCAGCTACCTGGTCTTCGACCTCGGCAGCAGCTTCTACCGTGATCGTCCCGTGCTCGGCCTCATGCTCGAGAAGCTGCCGGTCTCGATCAGCCTCGGCCTGTGGACGACCCTGCTCGTGTACCTGATCTCGATCCCGCTCGGCGTCGCCAAGGCCGTGCGCGACGGCACCGCATTCGACGTCTGGACCAGCGCGGTGGTGATCGTCGGCTACGCCATCCCGGGCTTCCTCTTCGCGATCCTCCTCGTCGTGCTCCTGGCCGGCGGGTCGTTCGTGCACTGGTTCCCGCTGCGCGGCCTCACCTCCGACACCTGGGCGCTGCTGTCCTGGCCCCAGCGGATCGCCGATTACCTGTGGCACATCGCGCTGCCGGTGCTCGCCCTCGTCGTGGGCGGCTTCGCCAGCCTGGCCATGCTGACGAAGAACTCGTTCCTGGACGAGATCAACAAGCAGTACGTGGCCACCGCGCGGGCCAAAGGGCTCTCGCGGCGGCGCGTGCTCTACGGCCACGTGTTTCGCAACGCCATGCTGATCGTGATCGCCGGCTTCCCCGGCGCGTTCATCGGCATCCTCTTCGCCGGCGAGCTGCTGATCGAGGTGATCTTCTCGCTCAACGGCCTGGGCCTGCTGGGCTTCGAGGCCGCGGTCAACCGGGACTACCCGGTGATGTTCGGCACGCTCTATGTCTACACGCTCATCGGGCTCGTGCTGAACATCGTGACGGACCTCACCTACATGGCCGTCGATCCGCGCATCGATTTCGAGCGGCGGGACGCGTGAGTCTCTCGCCCCTGACGCGCCGCCGGCTGGCCAGCTTCCGCGCCAGCGGCCGCGGCTACTGGTCGCTCTGGATTTTCCTCGCGCTGTTCGTGCTCTCGCTCGGCGCCGACCTCCTCGCCAACGACCGGCCGCTGCTCGTGCGTCACGCCGGCCGCTTCTACGTCCCGGTGCTGCGCGCCTACCCCGAGACGGCGTTCGGGGGCCAGCTGCCGACGGAGGCGGCGTACCGCGACCCGTACGTGCGGCGGCTCATCGAGGCGCGCGGCTGGATCCTGTGGCCGCGGGTGCCCTACCGGTACGACACGATCGACTGGGAGCTGCCCGGAACCGCGCCCGCCGCGCCCTCGACGCGCCACTGGCTCGGCACCGACGACCAGGGGCGCGATCTGCTCGCGCGGCTCGTCTACGGCTTCCGCATCTCCGTCCTCTTCGGCCTGGTGCTGACGCTCGCGAGCTCGCTGGTCGGTGTGGCGGCGGGCGCGGTGCAGGGCTACTTCGGCGGCTGGACGGATCTGCTCTTCCAGCGCTTCATCGAGGTCTGGTCGGGGCTGCCCGTCCTGTACTTGTTGATCATCCTCGCCAGCATCGTCCAGCCGAGCTTCTGGTGGCTGCTCGGCCTCATGCTGCTCTTCTCGTGGATGTCGCTGGTGGGCGTCGTGCGCGCCGAGTTCCTGCGCGCCCGCAACCTCGACTACGTGCGCGCCGCGCGCGCCCTCGGCGTCCGCAACACGGTCATCATGGCCCGCCACCTGTTGCCCAACGCCATGGTCGCGACGCTGACGTTTCTGCCCTTCATCCTCAATGGCGCCATCACCACGCTGACGTCGCTCGATTTCCTCGGCTTCGGCCTGCCGCCCGGCTCTGCCTCGCTGGGCGAGATCCTCGCCCAGGGCAAGGCGAGGCTTCGTCGTCCTCGCCGTCATGCTCTCGCTCCTCATCTTCATCGGCGAGGCGGTGCGCGACGCCTTCGATCCCCGAAAGGTGCGATGACGCCGCTGCTCGCCGTGCGCGACCTCTCGGTCTCGTTCGCCGTGCAGGGCGGCGAGATCGAGGCGGTCCGGCACGTCTCCTTCGACATCGCGCGCGGGGAGTCGGTGGCGCTGGTGGGCGAGAGCGGCTCCGGCAAATCGGTCACGGCGCTGTCGATCATGCAGCTCCTGCCCTATCCGACCGCGCGGCATCCGAGCGGGAGCATCCGCTTTTCGGGCGAGGAGCTCGTGGGCGCGCCCGAGGCCATGATGCAGCGGGTGCGCGGTGACCGCATCGCGATGGTCTTCCAGGAGCCGATGACGTCGCTGAACCCGTTGCACACCATCGAGAAACAGGTGAACGAGGTCCTGCGCGTGCACAAACGGCTGTCCCGGTCGGCCGCGCGCGCGCGAACGCTGGAGCTCCTGCGGCTGGTGGGGCTGCCCGAGGCCGAGCGGCGGCTGGACGCCTATCCGCACCAGCTCTCGGGCGGCCAGCGCCAGCGCGTGATGATCGCGATGGCGCTGGCCAACGAGCCCGACCTGCTCATCGCCGACGAGCCCACCACCGCGCTCGACGTCACCATCCAGGCCCAGATCCTCACGCTACTCGGCGCGCTGCAGGCGAAGTTCGGCATGGCGCTGCTGCTCATCACCCACGACCTCGGGATCGTCCGCAAGCTGACCGAGCGCGTGTGCGTGATGAGCGCGGGCGAGATCGTCGAGGCGGGCGCGGCCCGCACGATCTTCGAGTCGCCTCGTCATCCCTACACCCGTCGCCTGCTGGCCGCCGAGCCGCGCCCGATGGCGCGCGCCCCGCGGGCGGATGCCCCCGTCGTGATGGAGGCGCAGGACGTTCGCGTGTGGTTTCCGATCCGGCGCGGACTGTTGCGGCGCACGGTCGGCCACATCAAGGCCGTCGACGGCGTCAGTCTCGCCGTGCGCGAGGGTCAGACGGTCGGCGTGGTGGGCGAGAGCGGCTCGGGCAAGACGACGCTGGGCCTGGCCCTGCTACGCCTGCAGTCGTGCCAGGGCCGCATCCGCTTCGGCGGGCTCGAGCTGCACGGCGTGCCGGCGAAGCAACTGAGGCCGCTGCGCCGCGAGATGCAGGTCGTCTTCCAGGATCCGTTCGGCGCCCTGTCGCCGCGCATGTCCGTCGCGCAGATCGTCGGCGAAGGCCTCGGCGTCCACGACATCGGCGCCACGCCGGCCGCGCGTCACGGTCTCATCGACGAGGCGCTGCGCGAGGTGGGACTGGATCCCGCGCTGCGCGATCGCTACCCACACGAATTCTCCGGGGGCCAGCGCCAGCGCATCGCCATCGCCCGCGCCATGGTCCTCAAGCCGCGCTTCCTCGTCCTCGA
>WNFJ01135572.1_pt1 | contig 11860 bp, 12 predicted proteins | sample 5400461 | NCBI WGS metagenome assembly WNFJ01 (sample SAMN13153349, study PRJNA577476) | soil metagenome | isolation source: 115 cm saprolite on Douglas fir-dominated hillslope | place: USA:California | collected 2013-09-17
AGCGTGCTTCTTAGCAATTGACGCCAAGTCATTTCAGTGAAATAATGGTTTTCAGCAAACGCTGAAAATGGCCGTTTTGGTGAAAGAGCGAGATCTCGTCGGTGAAGCTTCGGACCGCCTGGCGGCAACGCTTCGCGAAGTGCCTTTTCTGATGCCGGCTAGCATGCGAAAAGAGAGCACACGTGGCGACTCACGCGTCGATTTCATTTTAGCGGTTCGTTCTGCGTTGATTGATCGTCGACTCATTTGCGAAGTAAAGTCGAGCGGACAGCCCCGCATCGCAAGAGAAGCATGTCTGACTCTGCTTGACTACGCCCGGTCCGACAAGAAGGACTACCCAGTGTTCGTCGCTCCGTATATCTCACCCACTGCCGCGGCGATCTGCGACCAGTACCAGGTCGGCTACTTCGATCTCGCCGGTAATTGTCGCCTGGCGTTCGATCAGGTGTACATCCGTCGTGAAGGTTTCCCCAATCCTTCCGTGCAGAAACGTGATCTCCGATCCCTGTACTCGCCCAAGGCTGAGCGGATCCTCCGCGTTCTGCTCACAGCTGGCAAACGGAGCTGGCGGATGCAGGACGTTGCAGACGAAGCCAGAGTCAGCCTTGGCCAAGTGGCAAACGTGAAAAAGCTGCTGGCCTATCGAGAGTGGATCGAATCGGAAGCAGGTGGCTTTCGACTTCGTACGCTGGACGAGGCGGTGTTGCCCATGCTCACGGCATGGGCCGGTAACTACCGAAGCGAACGCAGCAACGCCCGCGACTATTATTCGTTGAAGCCGATTCCGCAGACGGAAGCTGCTCTCGCCGAGGCCAGCCGGCGAATCAAGACCCAGCTCGCCTTCAGCGGCTTTTCCGGCGCGGCACGATTTGCTCCGACGGTTCGCTATCAGCGAGTCACCGCGTACCTTCTCGGCGACATTCCGAAGGTGGCCGATCGCCTGGGCTTAAAGCCCGTATCCTCTGGCGCCAACGTCACGCTATTGGAGCCGTATGATGAGGGTGTCCTTTACGGCGCGAGAGAAATCGAGCGCGCGCCCGTCGTTTCCCCTATCCAGCTCTACCTCGATCTGATGCAAACGAAGGGGCGCGGCGATGAAGCAGCGTCGGCGATCCTGGAGGAGGTCATTAAACCCACATGGCGCTGACATTTCGCGATTACTCCGCAGATCAAGTTGCGGCGGCGCGGTCCGTTCTCCTGGAACTTGTACACCTGCTGGGAGAATATCGCGATGACATCGTAGTCGTCGGTGGCTGGGTTCCGCAGCTCATTCTGCCGCAGGGCACGACACTGCACGTTGGCAGCATCGACGTGGATCTGGCGTTGAACCATCGGCACCTTCGGGAAGCCGGATACGCAACGATCCAGGCGCTACTGTCTCGGCACGAGTACGAGCAAGATTCGCGCCAACCATTCATCTACCACCGCACTGTCGTCGTGAACGGAAACGCAATCAAGGTCGAGGTGGACTTCCTCGCGGGTGAATACGAAGGCACCGGCCCGAAGCATCGAACGCAGCCCGTTCATGAAGGACGTGCTCGCAAGGCCCGCGGTTGCGATCTTGCATTCGATCTTTACGTCGAAACCGACATCGAGGGTGAACTGCCCGAAGGCGGGCGGGACCAGGCGCGCATCAGAGTGTCATCGGCGGTCGCGTTTCTCGTAATGAAAGGGATGGCGCTTCACGACCGCCTCAAAGAAAAGGACGCGTGGGACATTTATTTTACCTTGATCAATTACCCCGATGGCCTCGACGCGCTCGCCCAGGAAATCAGGCCTCATCTGAAACACCAATTAGTACAAGAAGGACTCAGGAAAATCGCCGAAAAATTCGCATCACCGGACCACATGGGTCCAAAGTTCGTCGCCGACTTCGAAGATATTCAGGATCTGCACGAACGTGCGATTCGAATGCGTGACGCCTACGAGCGTGTCAGCCATTTGCTGGGCGCCCTCGGAGTGCTTTGACTGTGCCTACCACAAATCCTATCTGGGTGTAATCCGCAAAAATGAAATCCGTCGCTAAGCAGCCGCCTTCACGAGGCCGTATTCGTGATGCAAGCCCCCGAGCACAGACCTCTTCACAACCCGGTATCCGACAGGCAGCCCGTGTCGATGCTCGTGGGGCGGGACCTGGTCCGACATGGGCTCAGGCAGACTGGGGCCTAACGCCGAATGCGGCCTCCCTCGGTTGTAGTGCGTCGTCCAGTCCCGAACAGTCATTTGCAGATGCCGCGCGTGCAATGGAATCAGGAAGTCGAGACACTCCCAACGAAGGCTGCCGCCGAGTCGCTCGCACACCGAGTTCGCCTTCGGGGCTCGCACCGGCGTCCGCAGAACCCGTACACCCAGGTTGGTAAGGCCCTGGTCGACCTCCTTGGAGAAGATGCGGTCTCGATCGTGGATGACAAATCGGTACGGATGATCGCCCGGCAATGCCTCCCGGAGTTGCTGGAGCGCCCATTCCGCTGTGGGATGGGCAGTGACATTTTGCTGGAGAATCCGGCGGGATCCGATCTCCATCACGACCAACACGTAGAGGGTGCGGAACGCGGCGGTGAACACCACGAAGAAGTCGCAGGCCACAATGACCTTGGAATGGTTGTGGACGAAGGTTAACCAGCGTTGTTTTGGATCAGGCGTGCGTACCGGCCCGTCTCTGCGGAGGTTGTGTCCGCAATAAATCCCTTCGCTGTAGAATCAACGAGTTGCCAACAAATGTGTAACGTTGTTACGTCGCGACTCGGCTGACGTTACGTCGGCAATCCTCCCAACCTGTAACGTCGATCTAACATCGCTGCCTATTGCCCGTATCGTGCTGATTCTCAAAGCGGAGGTGTTTTTTGCGGACCACACTGGGTTGGCGTGATTCGCCGGAGCCGGGATCGGCTCGCATATTTGACGCACACGTTTGCCCGAACTAGGGAAAGTGTACTGGCAATCCGTCGGCAAGTCAATCCGTTTGTACAACGGCTGTCAAGGCCGAAGCAGCCAGTGGGTATGCTCGCCTATTTCTAGCGACTAGCGGGTAAATCATCTGGCCACAATAAGACCGTCAGCAGAGCGGTGGAATCCGACCGTCGGGCGAGAAGCCGGTTGACAAGCACGGCGGAACCATGGCATAACAGAGCATACGTCGCACACGTGTGCGTAGTTTAGCCGAGAAATGGACCAAGTCGCCGATCCCGTGGCCGGACAACATAGCCAGCGGAACACATCCATCAAGGACATCGCGCGCCTGGCCGGTGTCTCGCATTCGACCGTTTCGCGCGCCTTGCACGGCAGCCCGCAGGTGAGCGTCGAAACCGCGGATCGCATCCGCAAGATCGCCGACGAGGCCGGGTATCGGGCCAGCGCCGCGGCGCGCAGCCTGGTGATGGGCCGTAGCAACCTCATCGGTGTGGTGGTCACCAACATCGCCGATCCCTTCGTCTCCGGGGTGGTGAGCGGCATCGAAGACATGGCGGAGAAGCACGGCTACTCCGTATTTCTGGCCAACTCGAATGCGGAGCCGGAGCGGGAGGTGCGGGTTGTGCGCTCGTTCGAGGAGAGGAGGGTCGATGGGATCATCGTAACCTCCTCGCGTGTGGGAGCGCTCTATGTTCCCCTGATGGAGCGCATGCACGTTCCGGTAGTGTTACTCAACAACCAGCATCCGAGCGAGTTCGTGCATTCGGTGCTGATCGACAACTTCGAGGCGAGCCTTCAGGCAACGCGGCACCTGATTCACCTGGGCCACCGGCGCATCGCTTACCTGGGGGACCGTTCCGGCTACCAGTCTGATACCGAGCGCTGCGCCGGATACCGGCGCGCCGTGGAGGAGGCGGGGATGGAGTTTGTACCCGAACTAGTGGTGCACGGAGACGGCATGCCCGAAGGCGGCAAGCAGGCCATGGCACAGCTTCTGGATCTGCCCAACCGTCCAACGGCCGTGTTTTGTTACAACGACATGTCGGCGCTGGGGGCAATGTGGCAGATCCGCGCCCACGGCCTCAAGGTTCCGGATGACGTTTCGGTGGCCGGCTTCGATGACTTGTACATCAGCCAGTATCTGGAGCCGCCGCTGACCACGGTCAGGCAGCCGATGCGCCAGATGGGACGCATGGCCATGGAAACGCTACTCCACATTTTTGATGGGCCGCATTCCACCCACAACCTGAGGGTGGAAGGGCAACTGATCGTACGACAATCTACGGCCAGTCCGAAGGAGAATCGATGAAGAACGAACTGTTGGTGGCGCCGGAGAGGTTCACGGGGCGCGTGGAGCACTTTGGCTACGAGTACCTGGCATTTACGAACGTGAAGCTGGGCGCGGACGGACGGCACCAAGCGGAGACGGCAGAGCGGGAACTGGCCGTCGTCGTACTCGGGGGGCGCTGCTCCGTGGAGTCTTCGCGGGGCGAGTGGCGGAACTTCGGCGCGCGGGCGCACGTGTTCGACGGACTGCCGTACACGCTGTACCTGCCACCGCACACGCATTTCCAGGTTTCGACGGAAAAGGGCTGCGACCTGGCCCTGTGCTACTCGAAGGCGGAAGAAGAGCACGCGGCGCGACTGGTGACGCCGGACCAGGTGCGCGTGGAGATCCGGGGCGGTGGAAACGCCACGCGCCAGATCCACCACATGTTGACGCCGGAGTTCCCCGCGCATCGCCTGCTGGTGGTGGAGGTCTTTACGCCGGCGGGCAACTGGTCCAGCTATCCGCCGCACAAGCACGATGTCCATAATCCCCCCGGTGAAGTGGACCTCGAAGAGATCTACTACTACCGCCTGGAGCGTCCGGAAGGCTACGCGATTCAGAAAGTCTACACTGCTGACCGCCGCATCGACGAGACCCTCTCCGTGCGCGACGGCGAACTCGTCCTGGTTCCCGAAGGCTACCATCCCGTAGTAGCCGCGCACGGGTACAACGTGTACTATCTGAACGCGCTGGCGGGCTCGGCGCGTTCCATGGCCGCTTCGGACGACCCGGACTATGCCTGGGTCCGCGGCACCTGGCGTGAGCAGGACCCCAGATTGCCGATGGTGACGAGATGAGCCGCATGGACGTTGTCATTCTGGGCCGGATCGGTTACGACCTGTATTCGGAAGAGCCGCACGTGCCACTGCCGCAGGTGCGGCGATTCTCCCGTTACCTGGGTGGTTCCAGCGCCAACATGGCGGTGGGCCTCTGCCTCGGGGACGACAGCCTCAGCCGCTTCCTGATCGGTTTCCTGCAAGCGGAAAAGGTGGAGACCAGTCACGTCCAGACCGCGCCCGGCTTTCTGCCGTCGCTCGCTCTGACGGAGGTCTCCCCGCCGGATCGATTCCCCCAGGTGTTCTATCGCCGCGACCCGGTGGATACCATGCTCGACGTGACGTCCGACGATCTGAACTACGTGACCGGCGGCAGCATGTTCGCCACCAACGGAACGTCGCTTTGCGGATCGCCTTCGCGGGAATCGGCCTACCGGGCATTGGAGCGAGCGAAGAGCGCCGGTTGTCGCGTGGTGTTGGATGTGGACTACCGGTCCATGTCGTGGAGAAAGCCGGAGGAAGCCGGCCTCGCGGTCCGTTTGGCGCTGCCCTTAGTGGATGTTCTGATCGGCAACCAGCTGGAGCTGAAGTTAGTGGCCGGAGTCGACGACCTGGACCAGGCGACCGCGAAGTTGCAGGCGGCCGGCGTGCCCATGCTGGTCTCCAAATTGGGCGAACTAGGAACGCGCGTCCTCACCGGCGGAGATTCGGTGTACCTGCCGCCCTATTCAGTTGAGGTGTGCACCACCATCGGCGCCGGCGATGGATTCGCCTCCGGATTCCTCTATGCCATGCTGAAGGGGCTTCCGGTGGCCGAATGCCTCCACTACGGGAATGCCGCGGCCGCCATTGTAGTCAGCCGCCTTAGTTGCTCGGAGGCCATGCCGGTGCTCGCGGAAGTAGAAGAGATGATGCGGCGACAAAGAGAGGCATAAGTGTTCTCCAGCAAACAATTCTTCCCCGATGCGCTTCTGGCCCGCTTGACCGAGGCGCGCGTAAACGATTCGGGTTTCGCCTGGCGCGCCGCCAGGGTGCGCACGCGGCGCGAGCGTCTGGCGCCCACCGGCAAGCTGAATATTCTCGCGGCCGACCACCCGGCGCGAAATGTCACGAAAGTCGGCGCGGACCCGCTGGCCATGGCCGATCGCCGCGACTATCTTGCCCGGATCCTGCGTGTGCTATCGAGCGAGCGGGTGGATGGAATCATGGCGACGATGGATATCCTCGAAGACCTGTTGGCCATCGATGGATTGCTGCGTGCGGCCGGCGCGTCCCCTCTGCTCGACGGCCGGGTGTTGATCGGCAGCCTCAATCGGGGCGGTCTGGCGGGCAGCAGTTGGGAGTTGGACGACCCCGTGACCGGCACGACGCCCGCCACCTGCCAGGAATGGCGGCTGGACGGAGCCAAACTCCTGCTTCGCCTGGACGAACGCGAGCCCGCTTCACTCAAGACGTTGCTTTCCTGCGCACTTGCGATCAACGAATCCAACGCGCGCGGGCTGCCGATGTTCCTGGAGGCCTTGCCTGTCACCAAGACCGACAAGGGCTACGTAGTGGTGAAGACCGCCGAGGCATTGGCGCGCCTCGCGGGCGTGGCGAGCGCGCTTGGCGACAGCAGCCGCTACCTGTGGCTGAAACTGCCGCACTGCGAGGGCTACGAAACCGTGGCGCGCGCCACCACGCTGCCCATCCTGTTACTGGGTGGGGAATCGGCCGGCGATCCCTCGCCATTCCTGCGGCAACTCGGTTCGGCAATGGCCGCGGGACCGAACGTCCGCGGTGCCTTGGTGGGCCGAAATGTTTTATACCCCGGCGACGAAGACCCCCTGGCCATGGCGGAAGCGGCGGGCGGCATCGTGCACGAGGGGTGGTCGGTAGAGGAAGCTTTGCAATCGATGGCGGCGAAGCGGGGTTGCGACCTGGATCGCCTCGCGCCGCTGAATTGAGGAGGTACCGCATGGAAACGCGTCGCATGACGATGGCTCAGGCACTGGTGAGCTTTCTCAAGAATCAGTATGTGGCACGGGACGGCCAACAACATAAATTCTTTGCCGGCATGCTGGGAATTTTCGGCCACGGGAACATAGCCGGCATCGGCCAGGCTCTGCAGCAGAACCCCGATTTTCCGTACATCATGGTGCGCAATGAGCAATCGGGCGTGCACCTGGCGGCGGCGTACGCCAAGGCGAGCAACCGCCTGCGCACCTTCGCCTGTACGTCATCGATTGGACCCGGCGCCACCAACATGATCACCGGCGCGGCGCTGGCCACCATCAACCGTCTCCCGGTACTGCTGCTGCCGGGCGATATCTTCGCGCGCCGCAACGTCGCGCCCGTGCTCCAGCAACTAGAGTCCCCTGCCACCCAGGACATCGGGGTCAACGATTGCTTCAAGCCCGTGTCGCGCTACTGGGATCGCATCTATCGTCCGGAGCAACTGATCACCGCGCTCCCCGAGGTGATGCGCGTGCTCACTTCTCCCTCCGATTGCGGCGCCGTCACGCTGGCCCTGCCGCAGGACGTGCAGGCAGAGGCATACGACTACCCGATGGAACTGTTCCGCACACGCGTGTGGCTGATCCGCCGCGGACAACCTGATCAGGTGTCCTTTGCGCAGGCAGTCGAGGCGATCCGCGCCAGCCGCAAGCCTCTGATCGTGGCCGGCGGCGGCGTGCTGATGAGCGAGGCATCGCAGGCGCTGGGGAACTTCGCCGCGCAGACCGGCATTGCGGTGGCTGAAACCCAGGCTGGCAAGGGCTCGCTGGCCTACGACCACGCGCAGTGCATGGGCGCGATTGGCGCGACTGGAACTTTGGCGGCCAACCGTCTGGCGCACGAGGCCGATCTCGTGATCGGCATCGGCACGCGCTACTCCGACTTCACTTCGGCCTCGATGACGGCTTTCCAGAATCCCGCGGTGCGGTTCGTCAACATCAACACGGCGGAGTCCGACGCTTACAAGGTGTCCGCGATCCCTTTGGTGGCCGACGCGCGCATCGCGCTCGAACAACTGGCGGAGGCGCTGTCGAACTACCACGTGGGCGCGGACTATGCGGCGCAAGCCGACGGACTGAAAGAAGCATGGGAAGCCGAAGTGGACCGCTTGTTCCACCTGAACAATCCGGGACGTCCGGCGCAAAGCGAAGTGATCGGCGCCATGTGGGAGGCTTCCGGGCCGCGCGACGTGCTGCTTTCGGCGGCGGGCAGCCATCCGGGCGACCTGCACAAGCTTTGGCGGACGCGCACTCCCAACGGTTATCACATGGAGTACGGCTACTCCTGCATGTCGTATGAAATCCCCGGAGCCATGGGGGCGAAACTCGCCGACCCGGCGCGCGAGGTGTATGTCTTCCTGGGCGACGGTACGTACCTGATGATGCCGACGGAGATCGTGACCTCGGTGCAGGAGGGAATCAAGATCATCATCGTGCTGGTGGACAACCACGGCTTTGCGAGCATCGGCGGGCTGAGCCGGTCGCTGGGACAAGGCGGCTTCGGCACCAGCTATCGTTTTCGCTCCAAGGAATCCGGGCAACTGGATGGCGACACCCTGACGGTGGATTATGTCGCCAATGCCCGCAGCCTGGGCGCGCACGCTCTTAAGGCGACCTCGCTGGCCGAACTGAAGGCCGCGCTGAAGACGGCGAAGACTCTCGATCGCACTACCGTGATCGTCGTGGAGACCGACCCCTCGGTAGGAGTGCCGGGCTACGAATCCTGGTGGGACGTGGCGGTGGCCGAAGTCTCTGAACTCGAGAGTGTTCGGCAGGCGCGCACCCGCTACGAAGCAGCGCGCAAGAACGAACGGCATCATCTCTGATGGCGGGAAGAAAGAGCATCCTATGATCCAACGTCTTGAAAATTTCATCGGCGGCGCATGGCGCCCTTCCAGCGCGGCACAGGCGCTAAACGTGCTCAACCCGGCATCGGCGCAAGTGCTCGCGGAGGTGCCGCTTTCCCCGGCGGGAGAGGTGCATCAGGCCGCGGAGACCGCAGCCCGTGCGTTCTCCGCCTGGCGCCGCACTCCAGCCGGAGAACGCGTCCAGCCGCTGTTCAAACTCAAGGTCCTGCTGGAAGAGAATCTGGAAGACTTGGCGCGCACCATCACCGATGAGTGCGGCAAGACTCACGCCGAAAGCATCGGCGAGATGCGCCGCGCCATTGAGAACGTGGAGACGGCCTGCGGCATCCCCATGCTGATGCAAGGCTGCAACAACGAGGACATTGCCGCCGGCATCGACGAGCACATGATCCGCCAGCCGCTGGGAGTAGTTGCCGCCATCACTCCCTTCAACTTCCCGGGCATGATCCCGTTCTGGTTCCTGCCCTACGCGGTGGCGGCCGGAAACTGCTTCATCCTGAAGCCTTCCGAGCGCGTGCCGCTCACCTCATGGAAGCTATTTCACCTGGTGGAGTCCGCGGGCTTTCCGTCGGGCGTGATCCAACTGGTGAACGGCGGCCGGGAGGCGGTGGACGCCATCCTCGACCATCCCGAGATCCGCGCCGTGAGCTTTGTCGGCTCCACCGTCACCGCGCGATACATCTACAGCCGGGCGGCGGCCAACGGCAAGCGTGCGCAGTGCCAGGGAGGCGCCAAGAATCCCGTGGTCGTGATGCCTGATGCCGACATGGAGATGACTACACGGATCCTGGCTGATTCCGCGTTCGGCTGCGCCGGGCAACGCTGCCTGGCGGCTTCGGTGGCGATCACCGTGGGAGACGCTCGCCAGGGCTTGACGGAGCGGGTCGCGGACGCCGCCCGCAAGCGTAAAGTGGGCTACGGCTTGAGCATTGGTGTGGAGATGGGCCCAGTCATCTCGGCCGAAAGCAAGGCTCGCATCGAAGGGCTCATCGCCAAGGGGGAACAGGAAGGCGCCCGCGTCCTGGTGGATGGAAGAGGCGGTGAGGTGGTGGGCTATGAAGAGGGCTTCTTCGTTTTCCCCACCATCCTGGACGATGTTCCGCCGCGCGGAGAGATCGCGCGGACGGAGATCTTCGGCCCCGTGCTGAGCCTGATGCACGCCGGCACCATCGATCAGGCGATCGAATTGGTGAACCAGCGCAGCTATGGCAACATGGCCTGCATCTTCACCAGCGACGGCGCCAATGCGCGCCGCTTCCGCTACGAGGTGAACGCCGGCAACGTGGGCATCAATGTCGGCGTGGCGGCGCCTATGTCGTCATTCCCCTTCAGCGGTTGGGGGGAAAGCTTCTTCGGCGACCTGCATGCGCAGGCGCACCACGGCGTGGAGTTCTACACCCAGACTAAGGTGGTTGTCGAGCGCTGGCCCAAAGACTGGAGCCGGAAGTTCTGAGGGAGGAATCATGGCGAAGCTAATGGTCGGCAATGCCCCTTGTTCCTGGGGCACACTGGAGTTCGACGAGGCGAAGGGAGAGCAGATCCGGTTCGACCGCATGTTGGACGAACTCGCCAAAGCCGGCTACACCGGAACGGAACTGGGTGATTGGGGCTATATGCCCACTGACCCGACGGCGCTGAAAGCGGAACTCGACCGGCGGGGCCTGGTGATGCTGGGCGCGTTCGTGCCGGTGGCGTTGAAGGACGCTTCGGCGCACGCCGGCGGCATCGGTAATGCGGTCAAGACCGCGCGATTGCTGGCAACCGGCGCCGTATCTGGTGTTGGCGGACGATAACGGCTCCGTACCCGAACGAACCCGCCTGGCCGGGCGTGTCACCCCGGCAGCGGGACTCAGTCCGGCGGAGTGGAAAACATTCTCCGCCGGTGCAGACCGGTTGGCGCAAACCGTTTTTGAGGAAACGGGCCTGCGGACCGTCTTCCACCATCACTGCGCCGGCTATGTGGAGACGCCGGATGAGATCGCCACCTTGCTGGAACTGACCAATCCACAGCGGCTCGGGCTGGTGTTCGACACCGGCCACTATTGCTATGGAGCCGGAGGTGTGGACTGCGACGTGGTCGCAGCTCTGGAACGTTTCGGCGAGCGGGTCTGGTACGTCCACTGCAAAGATTGTGAGTCGGAGATCGCGCGGCGGGCAAGGGCGGAGCAGTGGGATTACTTCACGGCGCTGCGTCACGGAGTCTTCTGCGAATTGGGCAAGGGATGTGTCGATTTCCCAGCCCTGCTGCGTCGGCTCGCCGCGCGGCGCTACGCGGATTACGTTCTGGTGGAGCAGGACATTCTACCCGGGATGGGTACGCCGAAAGAGAGCGCGCGGCGCAACCGCGAATACCTGCGCTCCATTGAAGCCAATTTCGATTAAGCATCTCCAGAGAGGACCACCTTGAGCACAAAACAACTGAATGTCGGAATCATCGGCGCCGGGCGAATCGGGAGGGTACATGCTGAAACCGCGGCGTTCCGTTTGCCGGAAGCCCGGATACTGGCCATCGCGGACGTCGACTGCGATGCCGCGCAAGCGTTGGCGGCGCGCTGCGGTATTCCCACGGTTGCCGGATCCAGCGCGGAGATTTTCGCGAATCCGGAAATCGACGCTGTCCTGATCTGCTCATCCACTAATACCCACGCGGACCTCATTGTCCAGGCCGCGCAGGCGGGTAAGCACATCTTCTGTGAGAAGCCGATCGCGCACAGTCTCATTCAGATCGATCGCGCCCTGGCGGCCTCGGAACAGGCCGGAGTGAAGCTACAGATCGGCCTCAACCGGCGCTTCGATGCCAACTTCGCCCGCGTGCGCCAAGCCGTGGTGAGCGGAGAAATCGGCACTCCGCGACTCATGCACATCATCAGCCGCGACCCCGCGCCCCCGCCCATTTCCTACGTTCGAGTCTCCGGCGGCATCTTCCTGGACATGACGATTCATGACTTCGACATGGCGCGTTTCCTGATCGGCGATGAAGTG
>WNFJ01755218.1_pt1 | contig 11860 bp, 7 predicted proteins | sample 5400461 | NCBI WGS metagenome assembly WNFJ01 (sample SAMN13153349, study PRJNA577476) | soil metagenome | isolation source: 115 cm saprolite on Douglas fir-dominated hillslope | place: USA:California | collected 2013-09-17
GACCCCGCCGCTCATCGAGTTCGCCTGGCCTCAGGACCATCCGGTCACTGTGATCTGGATAACAGTGGCGCCCGCTTTGCGCCTGACGCACCGGACTGACTTATGCATTCTTACCCATGACCAAAGCAGGGTGCGCCGACGCCCCGGTGCTCACGACTGAACGCCGGTGGCGAAGGCCGCCCACGGCGAAGGGCGCCCGCGGCGCCCCGGCATCGTGACAGGATCAGACCCGGCACCCGCGCCAGGCGCTGATCCGCCGCCGCGAGGGCCTTGGGCGGACCCGGCACCCGCGCCAGGCGCTGACCCGCCGTCGCGAGCCTTGGGTGTACCCGGCGTAGAAAGACGCGGAACAGAAAGCGGACAGCGACGGCATGTTTCACGCCGACCTGCACATCCATTCCCGGTTCTCCCGCGCGTGCAGCAGGACCTGTGACATCCCCTCGCTTGCCTGGTGGGCCTTGCGCAAAGGGATCACCGTCGTTGGGACGGGCGACTTCACCCACCCGGCGTGGGCGCAGGAATTGCGCGAGACACTCGTTCCCGCCGAACCAGGGCTGCTACGGCTCCGGCCGGACCTGGAGGCGCGACTGCGGCGCAGCGCCCCCGCCAGTTGCGGGCAGCAGGTGCGCTTCATGCTGTCGTCCGAGATCTCGACCATTTACCGGGGTGGCGAGCGGACCAGGAAGGTGCACCATCTGCTCTACGCACCGACCTTCGAGGCCGCGGACCGGATTACCGCCACGCTGGCGACGATCGGGAACCTCGCCTCAGATGGCCGCCCGATCCTCGGGCTCGACTCGCGTCATTTGCTGGAGATCACGCTTAACGCCGGTCCGGGATGCTACCTGGTGCCCGCGCACATCTGGACACCCTGGTTCGCGGTGCTCGGCTCCAAATCTGGGTTTGACGCCATCGCGGACTGCTACGCGGATCTCGCGGAGCACGTGTTCGCCGTCGAGACCGGGTTGTCCTCCGATCCGCCCATGAACTGGATGTGCTCCTCTCTTGACCGCTACCAGCTGGTGAGCAACTCCGATGCCCATTCACCGCCGATGGTCGGCCGCGAGGCGACGACGCTAGGCACCGAAATCGACTATTTCGCGATCGAGGCCGCCCTGCGGACTGGGACAGGTCTGGCCGGGACGATCAATTTCTTCCCCGAGGGCGGCCGTTACCACCTGGACGGGCACCGCAAGTGCGGGATTCGCTTCGAGCCGGGCCAGACCATGGAGCACGGCGGGACCTGTCCGGAGTGCAGCCGACCGCTCACCATTGGCGTGCTGCACCGGGTCACGGAACTCGCCGACCGGGCCGCGGGCGGCCGGCCGGAGGGAGCGGCCGGCTCCACCAACCTGGTCGCGCTGCCGGAGATTGTGGGTGAGATCCTCGCTACCGGCACCAAGAGTAAGAAAGTCAGCGCCGAAGTAAGCCGGCTCGTCGCCGCGCTGGGCCCGGAACTCGCGATCCTGTGCGAGGCGCCCATCGCCGAGGTGAGCCGGGCCGGCGGCAGTCTGCTCGGCGAAGCCGTGGCCAGGCTGCGCCGCGGCGAGGTGATCAAGGACTCCGGCTACGACGGCGAGTACGGCTCGATCCGCCTGTTCCGCCGTGGGGAACTGGACGCCGCCGGTGCACTCTTTGACATCCCGGCCCCACCGCAAACGGCCAGACCGATTCCTGCCAAACGTTTTCCTGCTGTCTCAGCCACCGCATCCTCCGGGGTCGCCGATGCATTGTCACCCGGGGCGGCTGACCCTCGGGTAGATCGGCCGGGGATGGGGGACGGGCCGGGCAGGTTCGTTAGGAAGGAAAGTAAGAAGGTCTCGGCGGCTGGTTCTCTGCTCGAAGGTCTCGACCTGGACCAGCGGGCCGCGGCCATGGCGGGCGGGCCGTTAATGATCATCGCGGGTCCCGGGACTGGGAAGACGCGCACGCTCACGCACCGGATCGCCGCCGTCATCACGCGGGGCGTCGCCGCGCCCGAGTCATGCCTCGCGATCACCTTCACCCGGCGAGCGGCCGAGGAGATGCATCAGCGGCTGGCTGCCCTGATCCCGCGGCAGGCCCCCCGGCTGACCGTGACCACCTTCCACGGCCTAGGCCTGATGATCCTGCGGGAACAGCATGAGCGAGCCGGGCTTTCGGCGGACTTCTGCGTCGCCGACGAGCAGGCCCGGCAGGCAGTGGCCACCAAACTCGCCGGATCGCCGCGCTCGGGCCGGGCGCTGCTCGCCGACGCCGCCAGCGACCCGGCGCGGCGCGACCTGCTCAGGAAGGCGCTCACCGCTCGCGACCTGGTGGATTTCGACGGCCTGGTGGAACTGCCGGTGACGCTGCTCCGCGACGAACCGTCCATTGCGGCGGCCCTGCGGGACCGCTGGCCGTACATCAGTGTCGACGAGTACCAAGACATCGACGCGACGCAGTACGCCCTCCTGCGGCTGCTGAGTGCCGCTCCTGGAGGCGCTGGCGCAGACGGGGCCGACCCGGACGGAGCCGGCACAGACAAGGCCAACCCAGGCGGGGCCGACCTGACCGTGATCGGGGATCCCGATCAGGCGATCTACGGGTTCCGCGGCGCGGACGTGGGGTACTTCCTACGCTTCGCCGAAGACTACCCAGGGGCTACGACATTGCGGCTGACCAGGAACTACCGGTCGAGCCCCGCCATCGTCGCCGGAGCGCTGCAGGCCATCGCGCCCAGCACGCTCGTTCCGGGCCGGGTGTTGCGCGCGGTGGCCGTGGGCCCCCCGCCCGCCGTCCGCTCTGACCGCTCTGACCGCTCCGACCGCTCCGACCGCTCCGACCACTCTGACCATGATCGCCGAGGATCCGCGTCACAGAGGGCCGGGAATCCTCCCCGATCATGGAATGCGGGGCCCGCCACGGCGATCACCTTCCATGAGGCAGCAGACGAGCATGGCGAGGCAGCCTGGATCGCGGAGGCCATCGACCGGCTTCTCGGCGGCTCCTCATTCCACTCGCTGGACAGCGGCCGGGCAGACGGTCACGGCCATGACGGGATCGGTCTCGCCGATATCGCCGTGCTGTACCGGACCGACGCCCAGGCGAGCCCGCTTGGTCAGGCGCTGACCCGCGCGGGCCTGCCCTTCCAGAAGCGCTCGCATGACCTGCTGGAGCGCCGGATCGGGGTTCCCGAGATCGTCCATGAGATGCGCCTCATGCACGCGGATGCGATGCAAACCGGGGCGTCCGGGCCGCCAGCCCTGGCTACCCCGGGCACGCCAACGGCCACCGGGGGGTTGAGCGTGCTCCACCGACTGCGCGGTGCGGTAACCCGGCTCGCGTCGTCTTCGGGAGGACCTGGTTCGGCTGCCGTGGACATCCGGGCTGCCGGTGAGGTCCTCGCGCCACTCGCCCGACGCTGCGGCGACGACTCAGAACGCTTTCTCACTGAGATCTCCCTGGGGGCAGAGGCGGATGCCCTCGACCCTCGGGCCGACGCGATCACGCTGCTAACGCTGCATGCTGCGAAGGGCCTGGAGTTCGCGATCGTCTTCGTGGCCGGCTGTGAGAAGGGCCTGCTGCCGCTTTGGCTTCCCGGCATGCGGCCCGAGGCCGGCCTCGACCAGGCCGAGGAACGCCGACTGCTCTTCGTCGGCATGACCAGGGCCCGGACACACCTGCTTTTGACTTGTGCGGCCAGGCGCAGGAGACACGGAGCCACAGCCGACGGAGGTCCCTCGCCCTTCCTGGCCGCGATTGAGCCGCGCCTGCTGGACCGCTCAGCGCCGACAAGTCCCCGGCGTTCCACGGCCCGGCAACTCCGGCTCCTCTGAGCACCCGGTCCCGCGCCACCCTCGACAGATGATCTTGATAGTCAGCAGCGTGCCGTCCTGGTGACTGGCTACCGCCGATCGCCGGGCTACGGGACGGCTGCCTCTGCGAACTTAGCTTCCGTGCTTGGACGAAAATGTCAGAGGCACTCGATAACGTGTTCGTAGGAAGTCAAGCCCGACCGCTTCCCCGGCCAGCTAGCAAAGCCCGGCCAGCTAGCAAAGGAGGTGAGCCAATGCCAGAAAGGGCCAACGCCCGCAGACCCTCCAGCCAGCGCGGACGCCTCGTCGTTGGTGTTGGCGACTCTGGTGCTGGTGACCCTGCTGGTGCGGACGCCCGATTCGATCTGGACTTCTCTGAATGCATCGCACTGTCGTGGCCGGCGAATACGGGCCTGGAACAGATGCTGCTCGCGGCCGACTTGTGTGGCAGCCAAGTGCCAGCCACGGCCGCGCGGATGGACTCCGCTAATGAGGGCGGCCCGAACGCTGCCACCGGGGAGGGCGGCCCGGAGACGGCCGAGGATGGCGGCACGGAGACGGCCGAGGCTGCAACCGAAGAGAGCGGCCCGGAGACGGCCGAGGCGGCTGCCGAAGAGAGCGGCACGAAGGCCGCCGCTGAAGCGAGCAGCGGCCCGGAGACGGCCGAGGCTGCCGCGCCTGTTCGGGACGATGGGCCTCAGAACGGACTCGAGGCGGCTCCCGCAGCCGCGTCGCGGAACGTCCCTTTCAGTGATCTGGCTGGACGTGTGGTCGAGGACATGCTGCCCGGACCAGGGCTCGCCGGCTGGCTGTCCCGTGCCGAGGCGGGCTGCCTCGGGGAGTTTGAACTCGCAGGCGTGGCCGCCGCCTGCCGACGGCTGGCGAGCTGGGCGACCGCAGCGGAGCTGACCGCCGTTGCGGAGATGACCACACGTGCCGCCGCCCGGGACAGTTCGGTTCCGGTCGAGACCGATGGCCGCCCGGCCTCCGTGTCGCCGGAAGCCGCGGCGGAGGTGGGCCTCGCGCTTACGATGTCGCAGTTCGGCGCGGCGTTGTGGGCAGATCTCGCGCTGAACCTGCGGTGGCGGCTTCCAGGCTCGCTGGCTGCTCTTTCCGAGGGTCGGATCGATCTATCGCGGGCCCGGCTCATCGCCGAACTCACCAGCGTGCTCAGTGATGATGACGCCCGGACAGTCGAAGAAAGGGTTTTGGAGCGAGCAGGGCAGCAGACGCCGGGCCAGCTTCGTGCCGCGCTGCGCCGAGCGGTCATAACTGTTGACCCTGCAGCAGCGGAACGGCGGCGTGAAGAGGCGGAACGGCGGGCCCGGGTCGGGCTCTACGCCGACCAGGAAGGGACGGCCACTATTTCCGGGCATAACTTGCCCGGAGTCCAGGCTTGTGCCGCGATGGCCCGGATAACGGCGCTCGCTCAGGCCATGAAGGCAGCCGGAGCCGACGGCGGGATCGACATGCTGCGGGCCCAGGTTCTCATCGGACTGCTCCTGAATACACTGCCCGGCATCCCAGCGCCGCTTGAAGATCCGGCCGCGCCTGGCCCCGTTGATCCAGGCCAAGGCCGCCCGCACAACAACGGCGCGGGCGATCCACCCGACCACGACCCAGGCGACCCACAGGACCAAGACCCCGATAACCCGCCTAACAACGACCCCGACTGCCCATCCGACAACGACCCAGATGACCCACCCGACCAGAACCCCGACGACCCACCGGGCCACGGCCCAGGCAACCCACCCGACCACGGCCCAGGCAACCCACCGGACAACGACTCTGACGACCCACCCGACAATGACCCTGGTGACCCATCCGACCGAGGCCCCGACAACCTATCTAACGATGACCCAGACGGGCCGCCCGACCAAGGCCCAGGCGACCCACCGAACCGAGGCCGCGACGATCCACCCGATCGCGGCCCAGACAATCCCAGGGGCGATGCCAACGACAGGAGCCCGCCCGATACGGACGGCGAGAGCCAGCCAGAGGCGGGCTGCAAGAGCCCTCAAAGCGGCGGAAACCCATATGACTTTGACCGCGAGAGCCCGCAGGATGGCGGGAGGCCACAAGACAACCGCACTGGACCTATAGACCCAGAGACAAGCCGACGGGGCCGCTTCGACCCGCCAGATGGCTGGAAGCACAGCCCAGGAGATGCCGGTGGCGTTCGGGCGCAGCCGACCGCGGACCAAGATGGCGAGATGACCCGGCCCGCGCGGGGTTCTGGAAATCAGGACGCATGCTTTGGGGATAGAGATCCTCCCGATGGGGTCGACGACGACGTCGGCGGCGAGACCGGGGACGAGGATCCGAGGCGGGACGACAAATGGCTGCGGCTACCCATCGGGCCGGTCCCGGCTTGGCCTCCCCTGCCAGCCCCCAGCGACGCGGAAATCCCGGTATCCGGGCGCCCGGCGGGCCGCGCGGGACGGGTAGTGATGGAGGTGCCGTGGCGGACACTAGCCGGGATTTCAGCCGAACCGGGCAGCATCTCCTGGCTCGGGCCTATCACGCCAAACGCCGCGCGTGAGCTTGCTGCAATGGCGGCTGCCGATCCCCGGACAGAATGGAGAGTCATAGTTACCGACCGGGCCGGGTGGACGATATTGACCACTCGCGTGCCGAAACGAGGCCACCAGGGCCGACGGCTCGACCAGCCAAGCGGCGGCTCCGGGTTGGTAAGCCGGATTACCCTCACGCTGCCCCTGGATCTGGCGGTCGGTCTTGCCGAGCCGGCGGCCGGGGCGGCCGTAGCGCCAGGGGGATCGGACTTTCTGAGGAAGAAGGTACTGGCAGCAGCCTTGGCAGCCGCCATTGCAGCAAGCTCACGCGCGGCGTTTGGCGTGATAGGCCCGAGCCAGGGGAGTCGGAGGCTGCGATCACACGGGGGCAGAGGCGCACTACAGACCCTCGGATCGGCTGCGCGAACTCATCGTGGCGCGGGACCAGACATGCCGACTCCCCATCTGCCGGCAGCAAGCCTGGCAGTCTGACCTGGACCACACTGTGCCTTTCGACGATGGCGGCCCGACCTGCCGTTGTAACGTCGGCCCGGTGTGCCGCACGCATCATCAGGTCAAGCAACGGCCCGGCTGGCACCTCAGACAGCGCCAGCCAGGCATTTTCGAATGGAGCACCCCTGCTGGCCGACGGTACCTGGTCGCCCCGGACCCGCATCCCATCTGATCACTCCCGGCCTTCCTGAATCCGAGCCAGCGATGGAACTCAGAGATGGACCAGCATTCGGGTGTTGCCAAGGGTGTTCGGCTTCACCCGGTCGAGGTCGAGAAACTCCGCGACGCCCTCGTCGTATGAACGGAGAAGCTCCGCGTAGACCTCATGGGAAACCGGCGTGCCTTCGATCTCCTTGAATCCGTGGCGCGCGAAGAAATCGACCGCGAAGGTCAGCACGAAAACCCGGCTCACACCAAGGTCACGGGCACTATCCAGCAATGCCCCGACCAGTCGGTGCCCGACGCCCTGACCCTGGCAACTCGCATGCACCGCGATCGTCCGGATCTCGGCCAGGTCCTCCCACATCACGTGGAGCGCACCGCAGCCGATCACCATCGTGTCGTCGGCTCTTTCGGCAACCCAGAATTCCTGGACGTCCTCGTAGAGGGTGACGGTGGCCTTGCCCAGTAGTCGGCCTGTCTCGAGATTGTCGCCGACCAGACTGCCTATCGCGCGGACATCCCGGGTGCGTGCCCGCCTGATCGTGTACTCCATCGCCCGCACACCTTAACGGGGAACTCAGGGCGGTGACACAACTGGGAACCGATCCCGCGACACGACCTGGCCCGCACACAGAACGTTCAGCCCGCCGGGCCACCCCAGCTCGCCAGGCCACCCCAAGCCGCCAGGCCACCCCAAGCCGCCAGGCCACCCCAAGCCGCCAGGCCAGCTGTGACGCCGGGCCCGGCCCGGGAACGCCTGGCCTAGGCCAGCGAACACCGGGCCCAGGCCAGGGGAACGCCAAGCCAGCCTGGAACGCCAGAGCCAGCCTGGAACGCCAGAGCCAGCCAGGGAACGGCCAGGTCCAGCCTGAGGGAACTCGTGAGTGAAGCGTTCAGAACCAAGGCGCGGAACCGGTGCCTTTCTGCCATACCCAGCGTTACCGCACAATCACGATTTGGCGTGAAGGGTGGCCCCGGCTTGATTCATCGCACATCACACGCAGATCACGTACTCACGACTTCGCGCCAGCGCATGCCAATTGAGCTGGGGAAACACACGCTCAGTACGACCGGGAGGGCGTAGTGGGTGCGCTGTAGAACGTATACAGCCGCCAGTCGGCAATCCAATCGGGCAGCGGACCCACGCCCGCTGAGTTAAGGATTCTGCGGTTCAGGCCACCGCGTGCCGTCCGTTCCATTAATGTTCAACGCTGTTACCGTGCCCGCCCACCCCCCAGGGCGACCCGCACGATCCGCCGAGTTCCTGATGCGCAGCCAGCGTCCCAGGAAGCCGGGGACCCACAGTGTGTTCCCGGGGTGAATCCGTATGGAGTGGCTCGTTACGGCTGCCCCCTGCGGTAGGGCTCCTCCGCCCGAACCCGTCAGCTAACCCGGTAGGCGGCTGAGGAGAGGAGACTACGTGGAGCGCTTGTCCGTAGGCAGGCACGCAACCGGTGACTCACCGTGCGCTCGTGCTCGCAACGGCCGACGCCGCGTCTGGCCACGTACCGCCATGCTCGTCGGCGTGGCAACGCTGGCCAGTCTTGTGCTGCCAAGCGGGGCAGGCAGCGCCGCCACCCGTGCTCCACAGCCGAGTCTCAGTAGCCTCGTCGCCCAGGCCCGGCAGTTGTCCGAGCAGATCAACACGCTGAGCGAGCAGTACGACGGGCTGCGCGTCCAGCTGACCGAGGCGCAGGCCGAGACCAAGATCGCCCAGACCACCGCCATGATGGACGCGAAGCGGCTGGGCGCAGGCCAGGCGGCCATCGGCCAGCTAGCCGCCCAGAGCTACATGAGCGGCGGATTCGGTACCCCGCTCCAGGTTCTGACCTCAAGCAACGGGCAGACCCTGATGAGCCGCGCGGCCATTATGCAGCAACTCCAGCTGGAGAACGGCGACAAGGTCAGTGCGCTGACGACGGCTGAAGCTGCGGCACGCCGCGCACACGAGACAGCGGTTCAGCAGGCGAAGCGTGTGTCCGCTCTCGTAGTCAAGATGGCGACCAAGACCCGGGCGATCCAGAGCAAGGTCAATACGCTCAACAGCGCGGCGTTCAGTCAGGCCATGACGATCTTCCAGCAAACCGGGCAGTACCCCAACATCAACATCCCTACCGGTAACACGGTGGGGGCCGAGGCACTGCGCTTGGCGCTTGGCAGGCGGGGCTACCCGTATGTGTGGGGGGCCGCCGGACCGACCGCGTTCGACTGCTCGGGCCTGGTGCTGTGGGCCTACGCACAGGTCGGCATCAGCCTGCCCCACTACACCGGCGACCAGTGGAACCAGGGCCAGCACATCTCGCGGAGCCAGCTTGAGCCCGGCGACCTCGTGTTCTTCTACCAGGACCTCGGCCACGTCGGCCTGTATATCGGCAATGGCCTGATGGTTGACGCGCCCGACTTCGGGCAAAACGTCATGGTCCAGGCCATCGATTGGAGTGTCTACGTGGGAGCCGTTCGCATCGTCGCCTGACGACAGACAGATCGTGATCACAGGTACGTACCTCCTGGTGATCACATGCACGTACTCCTGGCTACTCGGGCTTGACCAGCGGGAACAGGATCGTCTCCCGAACACTCTCGCCGGTGAGCATGATCAGGATGCGATCGATGCCCACGCCCATGCCGCCCGTCGGCGGCATTCCGTACTCCAGCGCCTGGAGGAAATCCTCGTCGAGTTGCATGGCCTCGGGGTCACCGCCGGCGGCCAGCAATGACTGCGCGGTCAGCCGGGCCCGCTCCTCGACCGGGTCGACAAGCTCGGAGTAGCCAGTCCCGATCTCGGTCCCGAAGGCCACCAGGTCCCACCGTTCGGCCAGGCGTGGATCGTCCCGGTGCGCGCGAGTCAGCGGCGACACCTCGACGGGGAAATCGCGGTAGAAAGTCGGCTCCACCGTCTGCTTTTCCACAAGCCGCTCGTACATCTCCAGCACGATCTGGCCCCGGTTCCAGGCTGGATCGACCGGAACGCCCGCCGCGGAGCACAGCGCACGCAGCCGCTCCTCGCTGGTGTCCGGCCCGATCTTCTCGCCGAGCGCCTCGGAGATCGCGCCGTGCACCGTCTTGGACGGCCACTCGCCACCGATGTCGTACTCCCCGCCGTCAGTCCGCCGCACAACGGTGCTGCCGAACCCAGCTACGGCCGCCTGCTGGATCAACTCCCTGGTGAGCGTGGCCACGGTGTTGTAGTCGCCGTACGTTTCGTAGACCTCGAGCATGGTGAACTCGGGATTGTGGGTGGAGTCCACTCCCTCGTTGCGGAAATTGCGCCCGATCTCGAAGACTTTCTCAATCCCGCCGACGATCAGCCGCTTGAGATACAGCTCCAGCGCGATCCGCAGATACATATCCATGTCGTAGGCGTTGATGTGGGTCTTGAACGGACGGGCGTTGGCGCCGCCGTGCACCGTCTGCAGCACCGGCGTCTCGACCTCAAGGAACCCGCGCGCATACAGTTGCTCGCGCAGCGACCGTGTGACAGCGCTCCGGGCCTCAGCCAGCCGCCGCGACCGAGAATTAACGATCAGATCGACATAACGATGGCGTACCCGCGACTCAACGTCACTCAGGCCCTTGTGCTTGTCCGGCAGGGGCCGAAGGCTCTTCGCGGTGATAGCGAACCTGTCCGCGAGCACGGAGAGCTCACCCCGGCGCGAGGAGATGACCTCGCCGTACACCCCGATGTGATCGCCGAGGCCCACATCCTGCTTCCACGCGGCCAGCGCGTCGGCGCCAACGCGGTCCAGGGAGATCATGACCTGGATGTCCCCGGTCCCGTCGCGAATCGTGGCGAAGCAGAGTTTCCCGCCGGTTCGCGACAGCATCACCCGCCCTGTAACGCCGACCTTCTCCCCGGTGGCGGTGTCCGGTTCCAGGGACGGATAGCGAGCACGCAGCTCACTGATCGAGCCAGTCCTGGGGAAGCCCACGGGATAGGGGTCAACGCCGGACGCGAGCATGCGTTCGCGCTTGGCCAGCCGTACCTTCATCTGCTCCGGCAGGTCGTCGCCGATCGTCGGTCGCGCCACCACGCCGTTCTCGATTACCGGCGGCTCCGGCACGTCGTCAGTCTGCTCCGGCAGGTCGTCCACACCACCGGTACCCTGAGCGTCCTCCACGCGGACGAGGCTACCGGTGGGCAGCCCCGGGTCAGGCATCAATTTCACCGCGCCGGCCCGGGGATCCCTGGTCTCGCACTTGTGTGTCTCGTGGATCTTGGTCGTCGTTAGCGGACGCGCAGCAGGCTGAAGATCTGCAAGACACACCCTGGTGATCTGCTGCCCCGGCGACGCAAGTGCGCAGTAGGACCGGTACGGTCCGTTCCATGCGGATCGTGCTGGGAAAGTACGAGATGGACGACGACCCGGGTCGCGTGGACCGCAACGAGCTCTGGCAGTTCCTCTCTGAACAGGCGTACTGGGGACGCTGGCGGACCCGTGACCTGGTCGAACGGCAACTGGATTCGGCCTGGCGGGTCGTCGGTCTGTACGAGACGGCCACGGGGAACATGGTCGGCTTCGCCCGGGCGGTCTCCGACGGCGTGGGCTTCGCCTACCTCGCGGACGTCTACGTCGTCACGGACATCAGGGGCCAAGGGCTCGGTTCCGAACTGATCCGCACAATGATCGACCGTGGCCCCGGCTCCACGTTCCGCTGGGCGCTGCACACCGAGGACGCCCACGGGCTATATGCGCGATTTGGTTTCGCCAAGCCCGACCGGACCTACCTGGAACGGCCCGGCACGGTGCCAACCGGGTGAACCGTGGCCAACCGGGTGAACCGTGGCCAACCGGGTGAACCGTGGCCAACCGGGTGAATCGTGGCCAACCGGGTGAACCATGCCGACCGGGTGAACCATGCCAGCCGGGTGAACCGTGCCAGCGGGGTGATCTGTCA
>WNFJ01448077.1_pt2 | contig 11859 bp, 5 predicted proteins | sample 5400461 | NCBI WGS metagenome assembly WNFJ01 (sample SAMN13153349, study PRJNA577476) | soil metagenome | isolation source: 115 cm saprolite on Douglas fir-dominated hillslope | place: USA:California | collected 2013-09-17
TGTTCCGCATGGACGAGAACATCGATCACGTGGAGGTCGTGCGCGGCGGCAGCTCGGCGCTGTTCGGGTCCAACACGCCTGGCGCGATCATCAATCTCATTAACAAGACCGGCGGCCCCGAAGTGAGCGGCTCGCTCAAGGCGACGGGCGCCACGGGCGGCCTCGCGCGCAACGATTTCAACGTCAACGGTCCGCTGGGCCAGGACTGGACGTTCAATCTTGGCGGGTTCTACCGCTACGATCACGGCGTACGCGATCCTGGGTTCCCGGGCATTCGCGGCGGACAACTCAAGGCGAGCATCACGCATCAGCTGACAAACGGCTACATCCGCGCGTCCCTCAAGTACATCGACGACCACAACCAGTTCATTCTCGATCTACCGTTCCAGAACCCGGCCGACCCGCGGTATGTGCCAGGCTTCTCGGACTACGGTTCGTTCAACAGTGCCGAAGGCAACCACATTCGCGTGCCCACGCCGGCGGGCGGTCTCGAGCTGCCGTTGGACAACGGGCTGCAGACCAAGGGCTACTGGCTTACCGCGGACGCGCGCTTCGATCTGGGCGGCGGCTGGAACTTCCAAAACTCCGCACAGGTGATGCAGGACAACCAGGAGTGGAACGCCATCGTGCCGTTCAACGCGCTGCCGGCCGCGACGTGGATCACGAGCCTCGGCCTCACGGCGGACTCCACCAAGCTCTATTTCACCAACGTCGTGGACTCGGTTGGTGGCAAGGTGCGGTTCAACACGCCGAACGGGCTCGTAGCCCCGGGCGGCGAATGGCACGTCGCGAAGCCACTCTCGGCGTTCCAAAACCAGGTGCAGCTGCGTGGGCAGGTGGGTCGGAACTCCTATGCCGCGGGGTTCTACTTCGCTAACTACACGCAGGAAAACCACTGGTACTTCACCGATATCCTGACGAACGTGGCGGACCAGACGCACTTCCTGGACCTGCTCGCTTTCCAGGGCGCCAACACGCTCTTCGTCACCAAGAACGGGTTCCGGAACTTCCTCTCGCTCTACCGCAACGCGGAGGGCCAGACGACCGTGGCGTCGCCCACCGCCAGCGCTTCGCTGCAGTTGAGCGACAAGTTGCGGGCGGATATCGGTTTCCGGGCCGAGTGGGACGTGTACGTACAGTCGGCCGAGAATACGTCGGCCTTCAACCTCGACGGCAACCCGGCGACGACGTACGACAACGAGACCTTTGGCAACGGCTCGTTCCGCCACTTCAATCGCACCATCGGCGACTGGGCTGCTTCGGGCGGTGTCAACTACGCACTGGCCCCACAGACGTCGGTCTATGCGCAGGCGAGTCGCGGTTACAAGATGCCGGCATTAGACGAATTCATTGATGCCCAGGCACAACAGCAGGTGAACGTGTTCGGTCCGCGCCGCACGGTGATAGGAGAGTTCGGTGTCAAACATGCGTCGCGCCGCTCAGGGGTCGCCGCCAACGTGTTCTATTCCAAACTGACACACCAGGTGGGACAGGGGTTGGTAACGATCCTCGGCAAGACCGCGTGGGTGAGCCTGCCGACACCGGATGTAGCGTCGTTCGGGCTTGAGGCGGAAGCCTCGGTGGCTCCGACGAGTGCCCTGAGCCTGCTGGGCAGCGCCACCGTACTCAAGGCCGAGTATTCGACCTGCCCGGACTCGACGGCCACCGCGCCCGCGCAAAAGTGCCCCGCGTTCACTACAGTGGGCACGTACACGACGGGCGTGCCAAAGGTGATCGGCAATCTGTCGGCGACGTACACGACGCGCTCCGGAATCGTGCTGGTCGGTGACTGGCACTTCGTCGGTGCGCGCTACATCGATACGCCCGACGTGGCCAGCAAACGCAACACGCTGCCGACGTACAACTATGCGAACCTGGCCGCTTCTTACAGAATCCCAGGAGCGGGAGTCACGTTCTCCGCTGCCGTCCTCAACGTGTATCAATCGCTGGGACTGGAGGAGGGCAACCCGCGGCTCCAGGGCGGGACGACGAGTACCATCTTCCTCGCCCGTCCGATTCTGCCGCGTCGCTTCCAGGCGTCGGTGGGGTACACGTTCTAAGATGATGTTGGGCGAGCCAGCCATCGGCCGGGGGACACCGGTGGCTGGCTCGCTGTTGTTGCTCCTCGTCGCCGTCCTGCCGGCGCAGGACTCGACGTTCTTGCTCTCCACCACCGATCCGACCTACCGCATCCCCGCCTTCATCGGCAACGGGGCGTTCAGTCTGGTGTCCACGGCGCTTGGCACGCCACCGGCTGCCTCATACGCCGCCGGCGTCTACGACCATTTCCCCGGCGACGTTGCCCGCCTCGCGGAGCTACCCGCGTGGAATGCGTTCGACGTGTCGGACGGCGCGGCATGGCTCAACGACGTCACCCCGGACACGGCCGCGCTGCGCGACTACCGCCAGACGCTGGATCTCTACAGCGGCGTGTTGCACACCCAGTACGAGTGGATCCACGGTGCCCGCCACACGGCCGTGGACGTCACCGCCTTCGTGTCACGCGCCGATCCCCACGTTGCCGTCGTGCGCCTGCGTCTCGTGCCGCACGAGGCAGGGCGCCTGACGGTGCGGTTCGGCCTGCACGCGTGGCCGCCGCCGCCGCGACTCGCGCTCGCCAAGCTGGAGCGCTACCAGCCCCAGTGGACGCAGGACAGCGTGTGGTATCCCGGCCAGATGGTGAAAACGGCCGGCGATTCCCTGTGGATTGCATCGCGCGCGGCAGGCGGCACGACCAGTCTCGCCGAGGTGGCGCAGGTCTCCTCCGACACCGCGGGCGACACGATCACCGTCTCAAAGATCGTGGCCGTCGTGACGTCGCTGGAGACGGCGCAGCCGCTCGCTCGCGCGCGGACCGCGGCGCGCGCCGCCGCCGCCAAGGGCTATGGCGCCCTGCTCGCGGCGCACACCGCCGCGTGGCACCGCCTGTGGCAGACCGATATCGTCGTCGCAGGCGACCCCGAGCTGCAACGCATGGTGCACGCGATGCTGTTCTACCTGCTGTCGAGCGTGCGGGAAGGAACGTCCGAGAGCATTTCGCCGATGGGATTGTCGAGCGACGGGTATTACGGCCACGTGTTCTGGGATGCCGACACCTGGATGTTTCCGGCGCTCGTGGCCCTGCACCCGGCGCTCGCCCGGTCCATGGTCGACTTCCGCTTCCGCGCGCTGCCCGCGGCGCTGCGCAACGCGCGCGCCAACGGCCTGCGGGGTGCCATGTACCCGTGGGAGTCCGACGAGATCGGCAATGAAGCGACGCCCGCGTTCGCGGGGCAGAACGCGCGCTGGGAGAATCACGTAACGGCGGACGTCGCCCTCGCGCAGTGGCAGTATTTCCTCGCCAGCGGCGACTCGGCCTGGCTGGCGCGCCACGGGTATCCGGTGATCGCCGCGACGGCCGATTTCTGGGTGAGCCGCGCCCGGCGCGATGCCCGGACGGGGCGCTATTCGATCCCGCACGTCGTGTCGGTGGACGAAGGAATGATCGGCGTCGGCAACGACACCTACACCAACGCGGCGGCCAGGAAGAACCTCGAGCTGGCCGTGGAGGCGAGTCGCCGCCTGGGTCGCGCGCCTGACCCGCGCTGGGCGGGCGTGGCGGCGGGACTCGTGATGCCCTACGACTCGGCCGGCCAGTACCATCCGACCTACGAGGGCGCGCCGGATTCGACTCGCGGCTCCGTGGTGCCGTTGCTCGCGTATCCGTTGGCGCTGCCCATGTCCGACGCTGCCAAGCGCAACGATCTCGACGCGGCCGTCGCGCGGCTCAAGACCGAGGGCGGCGGCGCGATGATGACTGTGACGCTGTACGCCGTGGTGGCGGGCGAGCTGGGCGAGCGGGCGCTGGTGGACACGCTGATGCCGTTCAGCTATCGCGAGCACCTGCGGCCGCCGTTTGCGGTGCTCGCCGAGACGGCGCACAATCAGGCGGTGAACTTTCTGACCGGCGCGGGCGCATTCCTGCAGCAAATCGTGTACGGTTGGGCCGGCGTGCGGCTCGGTGACCAGGGACTGCAGGCCGCGTTTCGGCCGGCGCTGCCGTCCTCGGTGCGCCGCCTGACGCTGACCGACGTCCCGCTGCGCGGCCGACGCTACGACATCATAGTAGAAGGCGACAGCACGCGGCTGGTGCCCAAATGATGCTGTTTGCGTTCGTTCTCGTCGTTCAGGCCGCCGCTCGCGCCGACACCGTGCCGCCCTACCTCTCCTTTCCCGAGCGCGGCCTCGACGATCCGGCGGCGTATCAGGGCTATCGCGCCCGCCTGTACCGCGATTCGCGCCGCAATACGGTACAGATCTACCTCAATCAGACCACCGGCCGCGTGGTGCACGTCTGGGCCGACGGCTTGGATGAGAGCATCGGCTTCACGGCGCGCGACACCGCGGGCCATCCGGCCGCGATGGATTGGGGCGCGGGCGGCGCGGTCGTTGCGACCGCTGCCCCGCGCCGCACGCTGCGCTATGCCCTCGCGCTCCCCGCCGAGCCCACGCGCCTCGGACTGTTCCTGCTCGGCTCGATGCGCGTCGAGCGCGACCTCCAGTACGCCGGGCGCGACACCGGTGTATTCCAGACGCCGGCCTTCGTGCCCGCGGAGTTGGAGCAGCTGGTCACGAATGTCGCGGGACTGCCCCCGCCTGAGCGGCGCCGGGCGCTCGGATTGCTTCGAGCTCCTGGTGTCGCCGCGTTACGCGCCCGGCTCGAGCCGACCCTCACCATCGAGCAGAGCGCCACCACGTGGGCCGTCCACATCGCCCAGCCGAGCCTCGACGGCAAGTATCATCTCGCCCTGACGATCTCGGGTGACGGCCGGCGAGCCGTCGTGGTGCCGGGGCGGGGCGTGGTGAGCGTGAAACCCGTGGGGCGCGGACCGGTTACCCTCACGGTGGAGATCGCGACCGACGGTCCCGCGCTTACGCCACTCGATCGCCAAGCCATTTTCAACGCCGCCTTCCGCCGGTTCTACGAGCGCGTGCGTGCTGACACTGCCCATCCGCTGCGGTTCCGCCAGGTGGAGCGCGAGGTCCGGGGCTTCGAGTTGTTGAGCTCCAAGGAAAAGCTGATGGCAGGTTTGCCCACGTACGCCACGTATTTCGGCCGCGACATGCTGATGACGGCCCTGTTGATGGAGCCGGTCTGGTCCGACACGATGGCGGAAAACGTGATCGCCGCGGCGCTGCGCAAGCTCGGCCCGGCGGGCGACGCGAGCCACGAAGAGGCGCTGGGCGGCCAGGCGATCCGCGAGAACGCCCACGCCTACAACCAGAACCCCGACCCCGCGATCCTCGCGCACCTCGACCAGGTGCGCGAGAACTACTACATGGTGGACGACGACTTCCAGCTGCCTGTCGTCGCGGCGCACTACTTTGCGAATCCCAACGTCTCCGCTGAGCGCAAACGGCGCTTCGTTGCGCGCTACGGCGCGCAGCTCCGCAAGAACCTCGCGTATGTGTGGCTTCGCGCCGCGGCGTACGCGCGCGATCCCGTGGCCCCGAACCTCGTGGGCTTCGTGCGCGATCCCGACGGCTGGTGGCATCCGGGGAGCTGGCGCGACTCGCGGGTGGGCTATGCGGGCGGGAAATTCGCGTTCGACGTAAACACGGTGTGGGTGCCCGGGGCGCTGCGCGCGATCGCCGCGATCCGCGGGCAGCTCGATTCCGCCGGGGGCCTGCCCGACTCGGCCACGCTCGCGCGCGCCATCGTCACCTGGGACGGCGCCGTGAAGCATTTCCGGGTGGCGTTGGCGCCGGCCGAAGTGGCGGCGCGCGTGCGCGCGAAGGTCGCGGCGCTGCCGGAGGTGGAGCGGGTCCACTGGGACAGCGTCCTGGCGCGCAGCGGTCTTCCGCAGGACACGCTGCGGTTCTTCGCCGTGGCGCTCGATTCGCTGGGTAATCCCATTCCGGTGATGAGTACGGATCCGGGAATGCTTGCGCTGACCGGAGGCCAGGGTGAGAGGAGCTTCCTGTTGCCGTATCCCGTCGGCTTGTTCGTGGACGGATTGGGCCCCCTCACCGCCAACGACGCTTACGCGCCGCCCGCGGTCTGGCAGGTGTTCGAGCGCGACCGGTATCACTCGCCGCGCGTGGTGTGGGGGCGCGACGTGAACGTGCTGCTCGCGGCGCTGGCGCAGCGCGGTGAGCGCGCGGCGCTGGACTCGGTTATCACGGCGGTGGATCGTTCTGGCTTGCGGCACGCGGAGTTGTGGAGCTACCAGATCGACGCGCAAGGGTTGCATCCCGTACGCTACGGCACAAGCGGTGACGTGCAGCTCTGGAGTCTCACGGATCTGGCCGTGCAGTTCCTCCTGGCGCAGAACGCGGGTAGGAATTGAGTGTGACCAGACTCCCATCGCGTCTATTCGTCGTCGCCGTCGTGTTGTTGGGCGGCTGCGCTCGCGGCGCCACCCGCTACGATCCCGCCCACGACCTCGGGCTCCTTTTCCAGGACGTCCAGCTCGCAGGCGTTTTCCCGGACTCAAAGACCTTCGTGGACGCGCGGCCGCTCGTCGCGCCGGCCGTGATCGTCGCCCGCTACGACTCGGCGCGCCGCGCCGCGGGGTTCCAGCTCGCCGATTTCGTCCACCAGAGCTTCGCGCTGCCCCACCCCGCCGGCGCCGTCGCCAACGTCGCCGCGCCGTCCATGGAAGACCACATCCGGGCGCTGTGGCCCCTGCTCACGCGTTCGCCCGACACGGCCGACGCGCAGTCGTCGCTGATTCCGCTGCCGCACCCCTACATCGTCCCGGGCGGCCGTTTCCGCGAGGTCTACTACTGGGATTCGTACTTCACCATGCTGGGCCTGATCCAGAGCGGCCGGACCGATCTGGTGCGGGACATGCTCGACAATTTCTCTTACCTGATCGCCACCGTCGGGCACATCCCCAACGGCAATCGCACGTATTACCTGAGCCGCAGCCAGCCGCCCTACTTCGCCGCGATGGTCGGACGGTATGCGGCGGCAACCGACACGACGCAGGCGCTGCGCTACCTCGACGCGCTCGAAACGGAATACTCCTTCTGGATGAATGGCGGAGACCGCGTCGCGCCGGGGGAGGCCTACCGCCGCGTGGTGCGGCTGCGCGATGGCTCGGTGCTCAATCGCTATTGGGACGACCGGCCCGAGCCGCGTCCCGAATCGTTCCGCGAAGATTACGAGCGCGGCCAGACGCTCTCGTTCGAGCAACGGGAACCGTTCTACCGCAACGTTCGGGCAACCGCCGAGAGCGGCTGGGACTTCTCGAGCCGCTGGATGCGCGATCCGACGGATGTGCGGACGCTCGAGACCACCGAGCTGGCGCCGGTGGATCTCAACTGCCTGCTCTATACCGCCGAGCGCACCATCGCCGCGTTGCACGCGTTCCGCCGCCAGCCCGGCGACGCCGCAGTGGCGCAGCGGTTCGTACGCGCGGCGGAAAACCGCCAGCGCGTGCTGCTCGCCGCGGCGTACGACTCGGCCACCGGGTTTTTCTACGACGTCCGCTGGCGCACGGGGGAGCGCGTGACCGATCGGCCGACGCTCGCGGCCGCTGCGCCGCTGTACTTCGGGCTCGCTTCACCGGAGCAGGGACGGATGGTGGCGGCCCGTCTCGAGCGCGACTTCCTGAAGCCCGGCGGCTTCGTGACGACGCTGGTCCACTCGGGCCAGCAATGGGATGCCCCCAACGGCTGGCCGCCGCTCGAGTGGCTGGCGATCGAGGGTGTGCGGCGCTACGGCGGCGCGGCCCTCGCGCGCGCCGCGCGCGACCGCTGGCTGGCGCTGAACCGCCGTACCTACCGCGCGACCGGGAGGATGATGGAGAAGTACGACGTCACCGACTTGAACCGCCGGGCGGGGGGCGGGGAATATCCCACGCAAGACGGCTTCGGCTGGACCAACGGCGTGGCGCTGGCGTTGTCCGCAGGTCAGGTCCCCATGAGGCGACCCCGCTCGTCGCCGCGCTCTATATCTTCACTCGTCGCGTTCTAAGGGCGGCCATGCGCGCAATCATACGATTCAGTTGCCTCTTCCTTCCCGGCATCGCTCCGCTCGCCGCCGCGCAGCACGCCGAGCACGCGCCCGGCGAACACCAGCAACTGGGCCGCGTCGTCTTCGCGGTGTCGTGTGCGCCCGAAGCCGGGCGTCGCTTCGAGCACGCGATGGAGCTGCTGCACTCGTTCTGGTGGGACGAGGGGGAGCGCGCCTTCCGCGCCGTCGCCGACGCCGACTCGACGTGCGCGATGGCGTATTGGGGCCTTGCCCTGAACTACTGGGGAAACCCTTTTGCGAACGGTCCATCGGGCGACAACCTGCGGCAGGGCGCTGCGGCGGCGGCGCGGTCGCTCGCGCTCCGCGCGCCGACGGCGCGCGAGCGCGGCCTCCTGGCGGCGGCGGGCGCCCTCTATCGCGATCACGAGACGGTGCCCAACGCCCGCCGGCTGCAGGCCTACTCGGACACGCTGGCGCGGGTCGCCCGCGATTTCCCCGACGATCCGGAGGTGGCGATCTACTATGCCCTCTCGCTCGTTGCGACCGCGTCGGCCACCGACACCACCTTCGCCCGCCAGCAGCGCGCGGCCGCGATCCTGAACCCGCTGTTTCGCCGCTTCCCCGATCACCCCGGGCTCGCGCACTACATCATCCACGCCAACGACTCTCCGCGGCTCGCCTCCCTGGGACTCGACGCGGCGCGGCGCTACGCGCAGATCGCCCCCGCCGCCCCGCACGCCCAGCACATGCCGTCACACATCTTTGTCCGGCTCGGGCTGTGGGACGAAACGATCGCCGCGAACCAACGGTCCTTCGAGGCCGGCATGATTCACGCGCACGCACAGCACGTCCATGGCGTCGCTGCGGAGCAGTTCCACGCCCTCGACTATCTGGTCTATGGCTACCTCCAAGAGGGGCGGGACTCGGCGGCGCGCCAGACCGTCGTCGAAGGCCTGGCGCTCACGACTGCCGGGTCGAGCGACGCCTTTGTGGCCGACTACAACCGCGTGGCGATGGAAGCGCGCCTGCCGCTGGAGCGCGGCGACTGGGAAGCGGCGGCCCGCCTTCCCGTGCGCGCTGCGGGACAGGGTGGCATCGGTGAGGCCCTGGCCCGATTCACTCGCGGCCTCGGCGCGGCGCGGACGGGCGACACGGCTCAGGCACGCACTGAGGTAGCGGCCCTCGCCGCCATCGCAGCAACGCTCGCGGGGCAGCCCGGCTACGACTGGTCCCGCATCGTCGCCATCAAGCGAGAAGTAGTGATCGCGTGGCTGCAACTGGCGGCCGGCGACGCCGCGGCCGCGGTGCGGGAGGCGCGAGCCGCGGCGGACCGCGAAGACCTCACGGAGAAGCATCCGGTCACGCCCGGCGAGCTCCTGCCCGCGCGCGAGGTGGAGGGCGACCTGCTGATGGCCGTCGGGCGGTACGCGCCCGCGCAAGCGGCGTACGAGGCGACGCTCACGCGCGAGCCGGGTCGCGCCCGCAGCGTGTTCGGCGCGGCGCGGGCGGCGGAGCTCGCCGGCGACAGCGCCAGCGCGCGGCGGCGGTATCGGGAATTCCTGACGCTGATGGCAAAGGGTGACGGCGGCCGGGTGGAGCTGTGGGCCGCGCGGGAGTTCTTGTCGCGGAGGAAGTAAGCGATCGGCAGCGCGCCGGCGTTGTGGCGCCCCGGTAGCAGCTTTGCCCCCCGTCCGACACATCGCGCGGCGAGCGGGCGCCGCCGCTGGTCTGCAAGTGCTTATGGGGCAATGGGCTCGTGGGGTTCGAGTGGTGGCACCCCGTTTGCAAATCGATACGGTGGCGCGCGCAAACGAGCGATGCCGTGGACCCACTACCCCGGACAGAACCATGCCATCGCGTTTTGGGCGGCTCGTTGCCGTTGTTGGCGCCCTGCTGCTGCTCGTGACGTGCACCGACGATCATAACCCGACTTCCTTCTCCAGCTTCACGGCCCCACCGGCTCCCCTCGCCGCCCTCACCGCCTCCCCCCTCGCTGTGCAGCTGATCGGCGCCGGCAACATCGCGCGCTGCGATCGGACGAACGATGAGGCCACCGCGCTGTTGATCGACGGCTACCCCAACGCCACCGTCTTTACCGCCGGCGACAACATCAACGGCAATGCCACGCTGACCAACTACAACAACTGCTACCAGCCGTCCTGGGGGCGCCACAAGGCGCGCACGCGTCCCGCGGTGGGCGAGCAGGACTACAAGACCGCGAACGCCGCGGGCTTCAACCAGTACTTCGGCGCCGCCGGGGGGACCCTCGGCAACTACTACTACAGCTACGACATCGGTGCGTGGCACATCATGGTGTTGAACGACCAGATCTCGATGGTCGTGGGTTCGCCCCAGGAGCTGTGGCTGCGCGCGGAGCTTGCCAACAACACGAAGAAGTGCACGCTCGCATACTGGCACCGCCCGCGGTTCACTTCCTCCGGAACCAACAACCTCGCCGCGGTGAAACCGCTGTGGGATGCCCTGTACGCCTATGGGGCGGACGTTGTGGTAAACGCGCACGCCAGCATTTACGAGCGGTTCGCACCGCAGTCGCCGACCGCCGTGGCGGATCCTGCTACCGGCCTGCGGGAGTTCATTGTCGGGACTGGTGGACTGAGCGTCTCCAACATCGGCGGCACGATCCGACCCAACAGCGAGGTGCGGAACAGCGGCGCGTACGGCGTCCTGCTACTCACGCTGGACACGCTCAACTACTCGTGGCAGTTCCTCCCCATCGCCGGGCAGGTGTTCACGGACGCGGGCACGACGGCTTGCCATACGAGGATCGCCGTCTCCTCGGTCGACGTGAGCCCCGCGTCGGCGAGCGTGATCGTGGGCGCGTCGATACAGCTCACCGCGACCCCCAAGGACGCCGCCGGGACTGCGCTCAGCGGCCGCGCGGTCACCTGGCAGTCGAGCAACGCCACGATCGCGACCGTGGACGCGAACGGCCTCGTCACGGCGAAGGCCGTCGGTGGCCCGGTTACCATCACGGCAACGAGCGAGGGCAAGAGCGGTACGTCCGCGATTACCGTCTCGCCCGTCCCGGTCGCAGCGGTGGCCGTCACCCCGGCGACGCCGAGCGTGCAGCTAAACGCCACGGTCCAGCTCACCGGCACGCCGAAGGACTCGAACGGCAATCCGCTCACCGGCCGCACCGTGACGTGGCAGACGGGCAATGCGACGATCGCCACGGTAGACACGAACGGCTTGGTCACGGCGAAGGCCGTCGGTGGGCCGGTGACGATCACGGCGACGTCGGAAGGAAAGAGCGGCACGTCCGCCGTCACCGTCACGCCGATCCCCGTTGCGTCGGTTGTAGTCCTCCCCGCGACGGCGAGCGTCGCGGTGAACGCCACGGTGCAGTTCAGCGCAACCCTGAAGGACGCGAACGGCAATCCGCTCACGGGCCGCACGGTCACCTGGCAGACGAGCGACACCACCATCGCCACGGTGGACGCGACGGGCCTCGCCACCGGCAAGGCCGGGGGCGGTCCGGTGACGATCACCGCCACTAGCGAAGGGAAGAACGGCACCGCGGCGGTCACGGTCACCGTCCCCGTGGCGTCGGTGGCCGTCACACCTGCCACACCGACGATTCAACTGAACGCGACGGTCCAGCTCACGGCGACGCCGAAGGACGCGAACGGTAATCCGCTCAGCGGCCGTACCGTGACGTGGCAGACGAGCGATGCGACGATCGCCACGGTAGACGCGAACGGCCTGGTCACGGCGAAGGCGGTCGGTGGGCCGGTGACGATCACGGCGACGTCGGAAGGAAAGAGCGGAACGTCCGCGGTCACGGTCATCCCGATCCCGGTGGCGTCAGTGGACGTCACACCCCCCAGCGCCAGCATTCAGGTGAACGGCACGGTGCAGTTCACCGCGACCCCGAA
>WNFJ01197987.1_pt1 | contig 11858 bp, 6 predicted proteins | sample 5400461 | NCBI WGS metagenome assembly WNFJ01 (sample SAMN13153349, study PRJNA577476) | soil metagenome | isolation source: 115 cm saprolite on Douglas fir-dominated hillslope | place: USA:California | collected 2013-09-17
AAGAGCGGGTTATCCATACAAAGGTGACTCGCTCAATCGGCTCCAGAAGCCACTGCAATTTCTTATCGTTGTTTTTGGGTCCATTACTACTCGACCCCCTATTTCCAGAAAAACTCCCAAAAAGGCACGAGATAGGCGTCTATACAAAGGGAGTATCTGTCGGTCATTGTCAGTTCGTCTGTTGAGTAATGAGGCATCTGCCATGGATGTTGATCAGTTTCTGTTAGAAGACTTAAAACTCAAAGTGGACTTTCTCAATGCTCATTTTCAAAGAATGTGGACACGCTTCAACTTTTTTATTACGATAGAATCTGTTCTCGTCGGCTTCCTTTTCTCAACTGGAACGAACGGATTATCAGATAAGGCCATCTACTTTGCTTCTGTCGAGGCATTGCTGTCCGTCGTTTGGTGGGTGTTTGGTGCACAAGACCGCTATTTAGTACGGCATTACAGAGCCCAGGTCAAGGACGTCGCAGGCAGAATTGCTACAACAGATGCCAAACTCTCCTATTATCGGTACCACTATGTGAGTGCGACAGCAGAAGAACTAGAAAAGGACCCCGAAGCACCCAAGCAGAAGAAACGGTGGAATCCCCTTGAGTGGCGGATTGAATTCTTGAGTATTACAAGGTTAGCCGCGCTTTTTCCTTTGGTTATTCTTTTCCTCTGGTTACTCGTGATAGTGCTTCTGCTGGCACAGAGGCGATGAGAAGCTGATTTGAACGTCCAAGGCTCTTCACGTGGCTAATACTGCTGGGGTTTAGACAACTTCGCCCAGTTCCGACTCCTCATGAATTATCTACACCCTTTCATGGTACTCAGGACATGCAAAAAGTGTACAAAGTCCACCTGAGCGGATGCACCACTAAGCCTTCAAGATCGATGGCTGACGTAAAGGACGCCGTGGTTGCTGATCAAGTGCTGGCCCTGCCTCGAAATGGTATTTTCCGTAGCGGTTAATATGCGCGTACAATGCCGGGGACAGATGCACGAGATCACTGTCTGCTACCGCATGCCCTTTCGCTCGCAAGTTCGTAATGGCATCCATCATATAGATCGTGTTCCACGTCACTACCGCATTGGTCACAAGGTTGAGACAACTGGCTTGATTGGCTTGATCTTCGGGTTGATGTCGACGAATGTATCCCTGATTAGCGAAAAAGAGAAACTGCCGGAGGGCATGCAGGGCTTCCCCTTTGTTGAGCTGGGTGTGGATGCGCCGTCGGTAGTCTGGGTTCTCCAGATAGCGCAAGATGAAGAGGGTCTTCACCAAGCGGCCATATTCTTGTAAGGCTCGGGCAAGAGCGTTTTGACGTGGATACGCCTGCATGCGACTGATGAATAGGGACGAAGTGACCCAGCCTCGTTTGAGCGATCCGGCCACCCGGATCAAATCATCCCAGGCATTGGTGATCAGCTCTTGATTGATCACTCCTTTGAGCAAGGGCTCGATATGCCTGTACGCCTTCGTTCGATCCATGCGATAGAGCCGCTGCTCACCCAGGTCGCGAATACGTGGCGCGAACTGCAGCCCAAGCAAATCGAAGAGGGCAAAGAGCATTTCGGTATACCCGGCAGTATCGGTGGCATGTTCGACAATGGGCAGCTCCGTTTCGTTGTCCAGAATTTCATCCAACACATAGGTCGCATCGCGACTGGTGGATGGTGCGACCTTCGAGCCGTACTGCGAGTACTGATCACTTGTCCAGGAAAAGAAGGTCAACCCTCGCCCCAGGCCGAAGTAGCGGGGCAAGGCCGTTGCATTGCGTGTTTTGACTGCCACAGGGAACCTCTGCCCATCGGAAGAAGAGAGCGTTCCACCTCCGAAGTGCCGACTGAGCGGCAAGCGATGCTGGTAGTTGACGACAGTGGTCACAGCAGGGCGGAGGGTCTCTTCGCGCAGGTACCAGTTGGTACACCATTCCAACTGCTCATAGGAGAGGTCTGCGAGCTGGGCCATTGCCGTGATGCCCAGATTACACGCCTGCGCCAGGATAGCTGCATAGAGATGGGTTAAGCGCTCTTTCGTTCGCGGCTCCCCGTCCCCGGCATGCTCGAGATGCCGACTAAAGTGCGTCCAGCTATCCACTTCGACGAGCAGGTCGGTCAACTCGACCAGCGGCAAACTTTCCTGCACCGCCTCCTGGAGGATGCTCACTCGTGCTGGCACCTCTTCGGCTCGTAAGGGCGAGACGATCAACTCGCCCTTCTCAATGCGCACCTGGCTGTTGCGCGGCAGCCCTTTGTCAAACTGAGAGAGACGCGCCTCCAGTTCCTGCTGTCGCTCCTGGAGACGGGCTTTCGCTTGTTCGGGAACCTGCACTAGGCGGCAGGTCTCTGTGCGTATAATTGCCCATTGATCACGCGGGATAAGATAGGTCTCCGGATTGGCATAGCGACGACTACCTTCCAGCCAGACATCACCTGCCCGCAAGGCTCCACGCAGTTCCCATAACACACACATTTCGTAATAGTGCCGATCGATCTTGCTCTCCTTATCCAGGACATAGGGCCGCCACTTCGCAGACACGAAGTCCACCGGGGCGTTTTCCGGCACCTTCCGTTTGATGCGGTTCAAGACAGAGACCGCCTCTACCAGGGGCTCGCCCCGTCGGTTAGCGCGAAACGTGAAGGCAGAGAGAAACACTGGAGCGAATTGACGGACGTAGTTGTAGCGCCCGGTCAAGAAGTCGAAGTAATTATCATCCAGGGGGCGCATGAGCCGCTCGCTTTCTTCCATTGCTGCCTGCAATTGCTCTTTGGGGTGTCGCTTGTAGATGTGCGTGCGCAGATCAGGATCGGCAATCTGTGGATCAAGGATCATGCCCGTCAGGTCAGTGAACATTGCGACTTTCTCATTGGTGGCTCGTGCGGCATTGCGCCGGAACTCTTCCAGGTCCCGCCTCGCTCGGGCATCGACCTGCGCCATGCAGCGATCGAAGAGGTCCATCACTTCGTCCATCAGTTCCTCGGCCACCTGACGCAGAAAGGCGACGAGGATGGCATACCGGCGCTCAGGCGGCGTTCGCTGTAATGCCTGGTTGGTCGATTTCTTGCCGACCTGGGACAGGAACTTGCGCCGATTGGGAGTAAGTGCGCTCACATCCCAGCGTTCGACGCCAAGGGACCGAACGTACGAAAGCTTCTCGATTTCTCCGACGATGGCTGCCGGGGAGAAGGACACTGCTCCCTGTCGCAGCCAGACTAGTGGTGTGCGTTTGATCGTCTCGGAAGGCTCAAGTATCTGGTCGAGCCTGGCACGGAACTCCTCGGTGAGCAGCGGCTCGAGACGACGATAGGTTTCGCGTTCGGCCTGTTCACGGGCGGTGATCACCATGCGTTCCAGCGTCGTCACGCCAGGGCGAACGATCCGCTCGGACTTGAGGTGCTCACACGCCATCTGGAAGAGGGCCATCGGTTTATCATGCTCCAGTGCGCGCTCCAGCAGAAACGCCGCCAGCGTTTGGAGGTCTGTTGCGCTCGCCTCGCGAAATTTCAGGTAGGACAGAATTTCCTGCAAATGGTCGGTTCGTGTTTGCGGGCGCAGACCGTACTGTCTAAGTACCCCTGGGGACACGCCGATCTGTCGCGCCACATAGGCGACGACCGATAAGGGTGCCGTCGAGAGATCGTCTGGCGAGAAGCCCAGATAGCGTAGGGTACAGGTCTGTAAGGCGAAGCCGAGATAATTGTGTTGACCGCGATGCAGTAAGACCTGCGTGATATCCTTGGGTGACAAGGTAAACGAGCTCACCAGATCTTCAGGAGGGACCTCCGCTGGGAAGCGGGTGAGGCGCTCGCGTTCTGCATCCGTCAAAAAGCGTCCTGGCATCAGTAGTCCACCTTGAGTCCTTCCATCGCCGCCTCGCGGTCGGTTGCCGTCGGTAAGCTGTAGCGGCGCGTCGTTTCCAGCCGCTTGTGCCCGGCCAGTTCAGCCACCAGCACCAGATCGTTGCCATTACGAACGAGACTGGTCAGACAGGTGTGCCGGAGGATATGGGCAGAGAGCGAAAGATTCGCATCCTGTCCGAGCCGCCGCACCACATCATCAATCGTGCGTGTGGCAAGGCGAGTGCCTTGCTTGGTGAGGAACAGCGCCGATTCGTTTCGTTGTGCTACCAACTCCTTGCGCTGTTCCAGCCAGGCGTCGAGTGCCGTTCGCACCTGAGCGTTCAAGGGGACCTCCCGATAGGTATTGCCCTTGCCCATCCGCACAATGACCAGTCCTTTGCGGGAGGACAGCCGCACATCATCCATAGTAAGTGCTGCGCATTCACTGATGCGTAGACCTGTGTAGAACAGCAGCAGCGCGATCGCACGATCCCGCACGGATGAACAGCGCTCCACCGCCCGCAGAAACCGTTTCTGCTCTGGCGGCTCCAAAGCGCGAGGAGCCTGTGCGGGCAGATCTTCGCGTGCCACCTGAGGTGTTGGCAGATCAAGAAAGCGGTAGAAATGATCGACCGCAGCCAGGGCAAGATTGACGGAACTGGGCTTGGCGTGGTGAGCCACCTTGAGAGCCGATTTATAGTCACGTACTGCGTAATCACGTGCATGTGGTTCCTGAAGGGGATGACCATACTCCCAGTGGAAGGTTGAGAGATACGCGCAATAGCGACGCACCTGCGTCAGATAGGTCCGACGGGTGTGAGCGGACAAGGGTTGTCGTGCCAACCAAAGTTCATACGCAGCCAATGTCTCTGGTACGGTCGTGAAAAAAGCCATGTGTTTCTGCCTTTCGTATTATCAGCACTCGGAAAGGCTTGTTTTCGAGTGCCAAAAAGCGTATTATCAGCAGAAGACGAATGAGTTCACCGCTGATAACAAGAGTTATCCGCAGGTCCTACTTGACGAGATAAGCATACGCTTGAGCAAAAAAAATTCGAGTGCTAAAATATGGTGCGGTGGCGTTTTAAGAGTGAAGGTGTACGAGAGTCACTACTGTTAACTTCATGATTCAGTGAACTATAGTGCTACGTCACTACAATAGAGTTGTGATACCCCAATGTCTGCTCTTCTGGGACTGATAACAAGATTGAGTGTCATTCTGGATGCAAGTGTGAGTACGAAAAGTAGGATGAGATCATCATGTTTCCAGAACCGCCTTCAGGTGAGGGAACAAGCCTAGCAAAGCACCATCTCCCGATCCCACCCACGCCGCTCATCGGGCGCGAACAGGAGGTGATGGCTCTCTGTCACACGCTACGGCGTCCCGATGTGCGCCTACTCACGCTCACCGGTGTGGCTGGCGTCGGCAAAACGCGTTTAGCACTGCAAGTGAGCACTCAACTCCTCGATGACTTCGCCGATGGCATCCTCTTTGTTTCCTTGGCTCCCATCAACGATCCTGATCTCGTGATCGCCACCATTGCGCGTACCATAGGACTGATTGAGACCGCTCATCAGCCGATGCTTGTCCTGCTGAAAGCATTTCTTGCCCAGAAACACCTGTTGCTGGTGCTGGATAACTTTGAGCAGGTGGTCCAGGCCGCTCCTCTGCTGGCAGAACTTCTGGAGGCGTGCCCTACTTTGAAACTGCTCGTGACCAGTCGTGAGCTGCTGCGCCTACGTACAGAACATCACTATGTGGTAGCTCCCCTGGCTCTTCCAGATCTCAAGCATCTGCCAGATGTCAAGGGCATTTCCCGGTATGCTGCTGTCGCTCTACTCGTCCAGAGTGCGCAGGCTATTCAGCCAGATTTCCAGGTGACCAGTGCCAATGCGCGGGTCATTGCCGAGATTTGTATTCACCTGGAAGGTTTACCATTGGCCATCGAACTGGCAGTGGCTCGTCTCAAGCTGCTCTCCCTCCCAGCCCTGCTAGCACGGCTGCGGCAGCGCTTAGAACTCCTGACCGGTGGGGCACGTGATCTTCCCGAACGACAACAGACGCTGCACGCTACCCTCCAATGGAGCTATGATTTGCTTAGTGCGCAGGAGCAGGAGCTCTTCCGAAGTCTTTCTATCTTTGTCAAAGGCTGCACGCTCGAAGCCGTGAAAGAGGTGTTCCCTCTGCATGGGGATCGCATTGTGGACAGCGTCAGCTCGCTGGTTGACAAGAGTCTGGTACAACCCAGAGCGCAGGCTGATGGGGAGCTACGCCTCCATATGCTGGAGACCATCCGCGAGTACGGGCTTACGTGCCTGCAGGAAAGCGGCGAGCTAGAGGCAAAGAGACAAGCGCATGCGCACTACTATCTGCTGCTTGCAGAAGAGGCAGAGCCGCATCTCAGAGAAGCTGGGCAGATGACCTGGTCAAGGAAATTGGAAGGCGAACTGGAGAATCTGCGGGCTGCCCTGGCCTATTTGATCGAGCGAGAAGAGACGGAGCTGGCTTTACGCCTGAGTGGCGCACTCTGGCGCTTTTGGTACATGCATGGTCACTGGAAGGAGGGGGCCCGGTGGCTAGAACTGATATTACAATTGCCCCCGACAGAGTCTCAGGGATACCAGGCGATGCGTGCCCGTGCGCTCTATAGTGCCGCGATGCTCACTCACCATCAGGGAGAGGCTGCTACCACACAAGCTTTTCTGCAAGAAAGCCTGCGGCTCCATCGAGCATTGGATGAGAAGCGTGATCTGGCCGAACTCCTTGGCATGCTAGGAACGGTTGCCAGCCGGCAGGGCGATTTGGAGATCGCCCAGACCTGGCTGGAAGAGAGCGTGAGAGTAGCTCGTGAGGTTGATGATAGAGGCACCCTGACCTACGCGCTGTTCATATTAAGCATAACCGTACATTACCAGAGTGATCCTGCACGAGTTGTCCCGCTGATTGAAGAGAGTATGGCGCTGTTCCAGGAACTGGAGAATGCTCATCGTCTCTGGTTAGTCCTGACGCTTCTGGCTTACAGAGAGCGATCATTAAAGAGTATCTTACGGGCAGCGACCTTAGCTCGGCAAAGTCCAGTATCCATCGGAGAAGCAAACAATCCCGGACACATCAACTGGGTGCTGGTTGTGCTGGCGGGCCTCACTCCATATTATGACGATACCATACAGTCAGGGGAGTATGCGCAAGAAGACTGGTCACGCTTATATGAAGTGTGCAATAAGAACTATCTTACGATGGCTTTAACCGTTTCAGGATCGGTCAAACAGAAGCAGGGAGATTTTGAGCAGGCAGCGGCGCTCCATCGCGAAGGTCTGGCATTGGGAATCGAGATCGGGAGCGTGATGGCTATTAGCTGGAGCCTTTATCTGCTCGCCAGAGTAGCCACAGCCAGGGCGCAACCAGAGCTGGCAGCTCGTTTACTCGGAGCATTAGAATCATTGTTTGATCTCACCGTGGATATGGAGTCTTTTGAGCTTGCGGACTATGAGAACACCCAAGCAACTCTGCGCAAGCAACTGGGCGAAGAGCGCTTTCTGTCAGCGCTAGCTGAAGGACGGACTAAGACACCGAAACACATCCTCGCTGACCTGGAACTTATGTGGAAGTCTGCGCTCACAGCTTCACCCACGAGAGCGGTCACACTTCCCTTGGTGCCTCAGACAGGGCTTACCTCGCGTGAGATGGACGTACTGCGTTTGCTCGCGCAGGGCTTGACCAGTGCGCAGATTGCCAAGCAGCTCATCATCGGCGTCGTCACCGTCAATTTCCATGTACGCTCGATCTACAGCAAGTTGGGAGTCACCTCGAGAGCCGCTGCGACCCGGTATGCTGTGGAGCACCACCTGGTGTAGCCTGGCTTACAGCAAGCATCATCGCTACGGATACCACTCTCTCCATCCTCTCTGCCCTTTCACCATCACCATCTCCCCCTCAAAACTGACGGGGCATCCCGAGCTGAGTATGCTCTGCTCTTTCAGGAAAACCCTCAGTTCTGACGGCGCATTCTCCGCCATCATACACTAGACTTGTGAGCAGAACGACTGCGGTCGAGACACAGGGGACAGGGAGCAGGCCATCATGGAAGAACGCATGGGCGAAGCCTTCGCTGGCCCTGAGCAGCTCACGGTCATTGGCAGGCAGCTGCAGGCAGGCGATCCGGCCCCCGACTTCCGTCTGGATTACCTGGATCTCGCGGATCTGGCCGTGCGCACAGCCGGCCTGGCTGACTTGACAGGAGTGGTACGCTTGCTCAACGTCGTGAACAGCCTGGAACGGCCGCTCTGCCAGTTGGTGACGCGCCGGTGGGAGGCGCTCTGCGCGGCGTTGCCACCAAATGCTTGCATCTATACCGTGAGTATGGATCCACCCCAGATGCAAGCACGCTGGCAGGAGAGCGCGGGCATGCTGCACCAGGTCCTCTCGGCTCATCGCAGTGAGCAGTTTGGCCAGGGTTATGGCGTGTGGCTCAAGGAGTGGCGTCTCTTACAGCGGGCCGTCTTTGTAATTGATCGCAGCGATCGCATCGTCTACGCCGAGTACGTCGCCGATCAGCTACGGGAGCCAGACTATGCAGCGGCCATGCAAGCGGTGGAGCTTGCCATAGTGGAATGATGGTTCGGAGGAAGAGTCCCCTGATTATCCTGTAGAAGGGGCGTTGCATCAATTGCAACACAAGGAGCATCAACGTGAGAGGTGATGGAGACGAGAAGCTCGAGGTGTCTAGTCTACAGCTCTTGCGCCGTGCGATTGCACACAGCGATCAGGATGCCTGGGCAGGGTTCCAACAGTGCCTGGAGGAGAGCGTACTGACCTGGCTGCATGCGCATCCAGGCAGAGAGGCTGCGTGTCGAGGACTATGTGAGAAGCATGTGGTAGCACAGGCCTTTGAGCGATTCCGGCAGGGAGCGGGCCAGGCGCAGATGGCATTCGAGACGCTCGCTGGGGTACTGGTTTACCTGCGCGCGAATCTGCATGGGGTCATCCTGGAGAGACTGCGGACCCTCTCCCAGCCAAAAGAAGTCTCAAGGGTTGTGCCAGGTCTGGCAGACGAGCCACGCGTGGAAGACCAGATTGACAGCAACGCGATCTGGGAGGTCCTCCAAACCCTGCTGTTCAGCGCGCGTGAGCGGTGACTGGCCTACCTGCTCTACCACTGTGGGTTGGGTCCTCATGAGATTCTGCACTGCTGTGCACAGGAGTGGAGTGATGTCCAGGAGATCTATCGCTTACGGCGCACCATCCTCGAGCAGCTCCTCCATCATGCCGATTCCATAGTGCTGCTGACTCAATCGCCAAGAAGCTCTGGTAAAGAAGGTTTACTCCTAGAAGAGAAGATTCGGCCTGTCTTTCAGCCACTCTGCGGTATATGACAGCTTCGCTACTTCTAGCCCATTTTTGTAAATGGTACGTCGACATGTTCCAATAGACAAGCCGAGAGCGGCTTTTTTTAGTCGTTAGGTCGTGTATGACTAGCACTAGCCCAACACGGGAGAGGAGACTCCATGATACCGCCGAATGAATCGTTTTGGAAATTTGTTGGTCCGCGCAATCTTCTCGCTGACGGGAGGTTTGTCAGCGGTCGCGTGAATGCTGTCACTTTTGTTCCTGGTGCATCTGGGACGTATTACGTTGGAGCAGCCGGGGGCGGGGTATGGAAAACGACCGATGCTGGTGCCACGTGGTCGCCTCTGTCCAATACATGGCTTTTCCAGGCAGTTAGCAGCATAGCCGTAGATCCTAACCAGCCAAATATGCTCTACGTCGGGACAGGCGACTTCGCTGGAGATGGCTTACAGAGTTTCGGTCTGATGAAGAGCACAGATGGCGGGGCTACTTTCACCAACCTTGCCGTCACGGAAACGGCCGATACGTCGATTAGCAGAATTGTCGTAGATCCCGATCAGTCCAATATAGTTGTTATGACTTCTGGAGGACGCGCCCAGCATGGAGCTGGTGGAGTTTGGCTTTCCACCGATTCCGGCAGCACTTGGAGTCCTGCAGTGAACATCCCGGCGGATTGGGGCGACGTGGTGATCGGGGCCCGAGATGCCTCTGGAGGGCGCTGGTATTACGCTGCAGGGTGGAACGCGTCAGGTGGAATGGTCTATGCTTCACACGATCGCGGTACAAACTGGACTCCCCTTACGCTCCCTGTGAACAGTGCTGGCCAATCGACCCTGGCTCTTGCGACGTCCCCAACGAACAGTGAGCAACTGTATCTGCTCATTGGTTCCGCCCGGAAAGTGTTCAGCAGTGGTAATGCTGGGGGAAGTTGGATTGACATAACCGGCAACCTTCCCCAGGACGATGGAGCTTGGAATCAAGAGTTCTACGACTGGTACCTGCAATGTGGGAAGGCGTCAGTCGTGCCTTTCGGTGACGTTGATGTTCTCTTTCTGGGTCTGAAGGAAGTCTATTGGTTAGTACCTGGTGGAGCCTGGGCGACCTTGCCGGGCACACATGCAGATCAGCATGACCTGGCAATTAATCCAAATGGCGAACAAAACTTTCTGCTCGGCAATGACGGCGGCTCCTGGTTGATGTCATATGATGACAGCCTAGGGGTTCCAACCTGGACTCCCAACTCGCTCAACGCCGACCTGGGAATCACTCAGGTCTATAAGGGTGCATTCTCCAGTACAGATCCGAATACCATCCTGGCGGGAGGGCAGGACAACGGCGCGCTCTCAGCGCAAGGCGACCTCAACGCCTGGCGGCAGGTGGATCTTCCACGGACGACTGATACCGGTCCATGTGTCATAAGTCCTACAAATATCAATGTCCAGTTTGCATCCCTGACAACTGCGTTCTATGGAATCATTCGAACTGAGGATCGCTGGCAGAGTCAAAAGGAAATCACACCACCACCACCACTGCCCGACGATGTCATTCCGCCCGGCGGTCCCCTTGCCATGGATAGTGCCGGTCAGCATCTCTTCTGGGGAACAAACTTTCTCTGGATGTGGGATGAGGCGACGCGAGCGTGGACTCCACACGTTGGTGGTCAGAAGCTGGCGAACACCAGTAACCCCAATGCGGTCTTGCAAACCATTGCAATTGCGCCGTCCGATAACACGAGGGTTTACACTGGAGCTGGTACAGGTGAAGTGTGGATGTCTCGCGCACCCCATCCCGCCTGGGATTGGGTGCAGATAAATGCAGGAAGCACTTCACTCCCTACCCAGCCTGTGTTATCAATTTCTGTCCATCCCGATGACCCCAATGATGTCCTGGTTGGATTGGGGGGGGGCGGTGGTACAGGTAACGTCTGGCGCTGCACAGATCCTCAGAGTGTGCAACCACATTGGTACAATGTAAGCGGGGCAGGCACTCTCCCGGACAGTTCGGTGAATGCTGTCACCCGTGATCCCGTGGACCCTCGAAATACCTGGTACATCGGGACTGATGTTGGCGTGTTCTACACCGAGGATGGTGGAGCAACCTGGCATGATCTGCGCCAGGCGTATGGAATGCCGAACGTGATCGTGAAGGATCTCGTCACAGCTGGCAGCTACCTGAATGCCGCCACCTTTGGGCGAGGTATCTGGCAGGCAGCGATCATCAAAGCAGGCATGCCGTGGTCTACAGTCCAAAGTGTTCCCAACGGGAGCTTCGGCGGCTGGTCACGGCTAGGTGATGCCGCCGGCGTGGGTCCGATCGCCGTGATTAGCGGCATCAACGGTGGGCTAGAGATCTTTGCAGTCGATACGGGAGCTGGCTTCGTCTGGACGAACTGGCAAAACGGCCCCAATGGGGATTTTGAGGGCTGGGTGATTGTCGGCAATAGAGCGGGGTTCCGCCAGGTGACTGCTGGTCGCAACGCCGACGGTCGGCTAGAGGTCTTTGCCATCGATGCCAATGGAGTACCCTGGCATACTGCCCAACCCACTCCAAGCAGTGGCTTTCCCGACTGGTCGCAACTGGGTGGTGGGGTAGGCCTGGGTCAGATCACGGTAATCAGTACTCACAGTGGCTCACTAGAAGTCTTCGCGACTGACACAGCTGCGGGTCTGGCTTGGACGATCTT
>WNFJ01252199.1_pt1 | contig 11856 bp, 13 predicted proteins | sample 5400461 | NCBI WGS metagenome assembly WNFJ01 (sample SAMN13153349, study PRJNA577476) | soil metagenome | isolation source: 115 cm saprolite on Douglas fir-dominated hillslope | place: USA:California | collected 2013-09-17
CGGCTCGACAGAATTGTCCGTCGCCTGTATCCCACCTTTGCCGAGCGGAAAGAGAAGCAGGAGAAGCAGGGCCAGACCCGGAATTCTTCTGCGCATGGAACACCTCCGCTAGTACGTACCGCCCCCTGTTACCCCAAGTGAGGTCCCATTTGAACTTCCGTTATCTACTCACGCGCTTGCGCGCTGGCTCGCGGCGTTGCGCTCCAGTTCTTCAGCCAGAATCGACACACCGAGCGTGCAAGCCTGCATCCCCTGTACCACACCAAGCTTCAGAACCTGCATGATTTCGTCGGTTGTTGCGCCGGCCTTAAACGCCTTCTTAATGTGATGACGCGTGTACGGACCATACGCGCTCCCGTACGAAGCGTCGAATGCGATGAGCAGAAGCTCAAGCTCCTTGGGTGAGAACACTTTCTCTCCGTACAATTCGATGCACATGGCCATATACAGGTCGGTCCACACCGGGGCAAGGAAAAGAAGACAATCCCAGTCATCACCCCATTGCCCGATCGCCTTCATCTTTTCTACAGCCGGAGTCGCTTCACCAACCTTTTGCAATCGCTTCGCCCGCACTTGGCTGAAGTCCTCCAAGCTGCCTGAACTAGCTTCTTGTAGAAGAATAGGCGCGCCAAAGGTGACGGAGTGAATGGACATTACCGACGCACACTTTAGAACAAACAGAATCTCTTGCCTATTCGCCCCCGCCGCGATGGCGGCCCGGATGTGGCGGCGCGTTCCATCGGGGTTGAGGTTTGTATGCGCAGCATTCAAACCAACACTGACCAACTCGATGAACTTGGTTGGCAAAACACCTTCCTTCCAGGGACTCGTCGTCATCTTCACGGCTTGCTCCGCCCAGGCGGGGTCCCATTCGCGCAGCTTACTCAGCGCCGCCGCCCATGGGCTTGCCGCCTGGTCGCTGCCTGGAGCCTTCGCGGTCTCTTCCCCGGTTGCCATATTCTTTCCTCCTTTTTCGCGTGTCCTTTGCCAGTCAGGAATCCTCTTGCTGCATTGGATGAACAATCGCGTCGGATGATGCAATCTTTCTTCTGACTACTTCGGCGTCCGATTCCGCCTCTTAGAATCCTGGCTGACGATCTGGGCAAACGCTTTCCGGGAGATACGATTGTGCAATTCAACTACTTGCCGTCGATCCGTGCTCTGCTTGTTCGTGATGCTGGCAAGGCCATTGAGATGCTCGCGGCCGCTGCTCCATACGAATTTGGAGAGACAAGTGAAGCCGTGAATTTTGCTTTGTACCCAGTGTACTTTCGGGGCGACGCATATCTGGATTAAGACTGGCATCTTTTCCCATTACGGTTTCGACGACGGGTGTCTCCGAATGGCAATCTAGGATTATTTAAGACTCTCCACGTAGGCGATCAGTGCCTTCAAATCATCGGGCGGAAGATCGATCCGGGGCATTCCGCCGGCGGTCATCTTGGCGGTGGCATGCGCGAAGAGTTGCGCAAGTTGATCGGAAGAGAATCTAGCGGCGATGCCGACGAGAGCGGGGGCTGCGGCCGTGCCCACGCCAGCGTCGCCATGGCAGGCGTTGCAGGATTGGGCCTCGAAGATGGTCTTCCCTTTGGCGGCGAGCGGATTGGCCAGCGCTACGTTTGCCGCGGCCAGTGAACCGGGCGAAAGCTCGGGTTCGAACGGCTTGCGCATGTATTCTTGTTCCTCGGTTTCTTGCTTGACCAGTTGTTTCGCAACGTCAGGATCGTGCTTGTCCAGGTACTGACTGCGAAGGCCGAGCCCTACGAGCGCACACAATACGAATGCATAAGCTCCCATGGCGACCGGGCGCTTCCAGGGGCGACGCTCGATGCCTCGGTCGAGAAAAGGAAGCGCGATTACGGCCGCCACTAGAACGGTTGGAATTACAAGGACACCGACGACTGAAGCCGCACCGCGCCAGTATTTCAGCCACTGAAAAATGGGCAAGTAATACCACTCGGGCCGCGGAATGTATTGCGCATCAGCAGGATTGGCAGGGGGACCCAGTTGCATGGGCGCGAAGAAACACAGAACGCCGAGCCCGATGATGAGCAGCGCGGTCAAGGCGAGATCCATCAGCACCTGGCGAGGGTAGAAGAGTTCGGTTTTCTGCTTTAGATCACTGGGATGTTCGCTGACTGGTCCGGCGGCTCCCGCCTTCCGAAAGAGAAGAAGATGGGATGCCACAAGCGCAAAGATGCAGGCAGGAATGAGAAAAACGTGGGCCACAAAGAACCGCGAGATGGTGAGCGTGCCCATGTCCGTGCCACCGCGCATCATGCGCTTGGCGGTTTCGCCGATCACCGGAATCTCGCCGGCCGCATTGGTTCCCACGGCAGTCGCAAAGTAGGCTCTCTGGTCCCATGGAAGCAGATAACCCGTGAAAGCCATCCCGAGAACGAGCGCGAAGAGCACGCATCCGGAGAGCCAAAGGATCTCCCGCCGTCCTTTGTACGCCCCGTAAATATAGGTTTGTGACAGGTGCAGAAGTAAGACGATGACCATGGCGCTCGCGCCGTAGGCGTGCAGACTGCGAAGAAACGATCCGGCGGTGACCGCTTTCGTAATATAAGCGACCGTCGTATGTGCGTGGTCAGCAGATGGAACATAGTAGAGCGCGAGAAAAACTCCGGTGATGATTTGCGAGAGAAATATGAACAGGAGCCCGGAACCGAATACGTAAGCGAACCGCGCTCCGCCAGGAATGGGTTCATCGAGAGCAGTGCGAAGCAAATCATCCAGGCCTGTGCGACGATTTAGCCAGTTCCATACTCCCGTCTGGGGTGGAGGAAGAAGGTTGCTTTGATCTTTCTGGGTTGAATCCATCTCTGAAAATCTCCTTCCTTAGCCAATGACTTCCTTGTCAGCCACGAGTTGCCGGAAATATTGGAATCGCACCAGGAGTTGACCGTTCTGAATGGATGTTTCGAGTGTGTCCATTCCCCGGAGTGAGGGCCCGCTGATACGAGTTCCATCGGGCATGTACGTGGCCCCATGGCAGGGGCAAATGAACTGATTCTTTTCCTTGTTCCACGGCACTGTGCAACCCAGGTGAGGGCAGACGGAGGTGAGCACACGAAGCTGGCCTTGCTGGTCTTTCGTAATATAAACGGCTTTTTCGGATATTGCTTTCCGCCAGCCATCCACCTGCTCAATCTGAATGGTGCGCATCACCGGTTCATTCAAAGTAGAAAACTCGCCCAGTGTTCCCACGGGAGACCTCTTCACTTCTGTCGTCCGGCGCAATAGTGGGAAAAGCGTGAAGCGGATGAGTGGCACGCTGAACAGGCCGCCCACAAGGACCGAGCCGAGTCCGAGCAGCGCACCGAGAAAAGAGCGCCTATTTCCGGAAGCCGGGTCAGGACGCGAGATTTCCCGCGCCGGATTTTTGCTGGAATGGTCTGCGACTCCCGCCATCACATCCTCCTGCATCCAAAATCTTGAACGCCTATAGAGCCTATCGGATTTGAATCCTTCAGCCGGGTGTTGCCAAAGAATGTTTCATTTCTTCGGCAGTTGGCGGATGTAAGCCACCAGAGAATTGATCACATCCGGAGACAACTTCGAGCCAAAGGCCGGCATCTTGCCGCGCCCTTTGCTAATGACCGCTGCCAGCTCTGCATCCGTTTGCTTCTGCACGTCATCTGACTTGAGATCTTTGGCTTTCAGGGCCTTGCCGGTAGGTGAATTGCCGCTGCCATCCGCCGCATGGCATTGCGCGCAATCGGTTTTGAAGACTTTGGCGGCATCGTTCTGGGCGCGTCCCGCAGGCGGCAGAGCCAAGATTGTGAGGCTGACAAGAAATACCGCTGATGTAAGACGTAGAATTATTTTTTGCATGTGGTCTCCTCCATTCAATTCGAGTAGAAATCCCGCCGCAAAGCTTTCGCAAGCACGTGGGCACGCTAATTCTTCACCTGGTGCTGACTTCTTCGTTGCATTGGGTTGAATTGACTGTGAGGCTGGTTGTTACTCGGTCTCAAGAATTTCGGCATCCACCGCGCAGCATAACAAAAACTGGACCATTGGGGCGGCCTGGGTGGCGGTGCTGCCGCATTCGGAGCATCCGCGCGCGCCTTGCTGCTGACCGTAAGCCCGGCATCGAATGCCAAGGTCAGCTTACACCGCCCCATAGTCCGCTCGCAAATTTCCTCGCCCGCAACGCTCCGCCAGCCGATACGTCCAAAGCTCGAGCCTCGGGCGATCCAGTCAGAAAGTAAAGAAGGCCAGCAGGTAGATAGTGTTGTTCGCGCTCGCTTTGCGTCCCGCGCCGTCGTAATTTGTTCCGAGGCCGTTGAACCGCGTGTAGCCGGTGTATGTAGCTGAAAGTTTGAAGTTTTGCTGGGGCCACCACGAAACGTCGGCAATGTACCCCGTACTTGAGGGACTTCCGCTTGCGCTACCGAAAATCGGCGCCGGGGCGAACAAAAGGGGGTCTCGTGTTCCGGTTATGTTAAAAAAGGCGCCGGTCCCAATAAGACGCGTGCCAAAGTGATATTCGACGTTGGCCTGCACGCTGTTGAGATGGTGGGCTGGCTGAGCGGCACCCCCGGCAGCGAATGTCGCTACCAGAGCCGAATTCTCGCGAATATAGTTGCCTCGGAACGACAAGACATCGCCGGATTCCGAAATGGTGCGATAGTACTGAAAGTCGACGGCCCAATCTGTGTAGCTGTCTGTCGGGCCCGCACCAAAGATTGTTGCACCGGAGAAGGTGCCGGGAGAGCTTCGCATGTGCATGCCATAGGTGCCAACTACAAAGTCGTTATTCGCGTTGGAAGTCTGCCACGCGACGCGCCAATAAGGGGCGACGCCACGAATATTAAATGTGAATCCTTTTCCTGGATTTGGCTGAGGTCCGCCAAGGTGTTCGGAACGGTAAATTGTGCCCTCCACGTAGAAATGATCGTTCCACATGGTGTATGCCCCGACTCCTGCCACATCTTGGGCGAGACGGCCGTTGATCACGGCCGCCGCAGCAGGTGTCGGAGCCACATTGGAGGAAGTAAAAGGAAAGCCCCAGGCCGGCGTGCTGTTCCACAAATCTTGCACCGTCGGGTTGTTATTGAGGGTTATCCCGTACGTGAAGGGCTTCCTCAATAGATGCCGCTCGTTGTTGGCATAACGGATGTCCGTGTTGTCCCAGCTGAAGTGGTTCGCCACGCCGCTATAAGTCACCTGTGCGAAACTGCCCAGATGCTCCGCCCATTTCCCAGCGAGAAACAAGGAAGCCTGTTGGGGAAATTGGAAATTGCCATTCTCTGTTCCCGGTTCGGGGGATTTTAGCAAGGTGAACGAAGTAAAAAAAAGCCCCGAAAGCGGAAGGGCCTCGAGTATGTGCAATCCTGAATTGTGGCCCTTCGCGTCATCGCTGATCTCGGGCTTTGTCGTGAACGTGTAGCCTTCCCATTTGAATTTTCTTCCAAACGGTGTTAGCTCTGGCGGAGCGTAGTGGCAAACGGCGCAAGCAAGCCCGGTCTGCCGTGAATAACTGGGAACGGCGTGGGCATGCGGCTCTGACAGAACAAACAGGCACGCGATTGGAAACAGCAAAACAACTATCTTCAGTACGATTGCGCCTACAGGATATCCAGGTTTTGCCGGTAGCATTGTTCCCCCTTGTTATCGTATTCAGCGATTCGACGGCCGGAACAGCCACTTCCAGACCTTCCATCGAAATCCCGAACGGACTTTCATCGAGTCCAGGTAAGGCAAAATGAAGATTCCTATGTCACTCAAGTCCTTCAAATAGCGGCGTTCCCCGCTTGGAACGTGAGTGATATGTCCTCTCCAGCGCGCCTTTCCCGTCTCTTCGAAAGTGTCTTCAAGCCAAATCTTCACGATGAAGGAATGCGTGTGCCCTTCTTCGGAAAACGTTGCGCTAGACTCCGAATTCGGCTCGACATTTGCTCGTTTCCTTCTCGAATCCACCCTGAGTCCTTGAAACTGGATACGGGATTACGATACGAACTGGGTTTCTAGAGGGCAGGCGTCTTTCGGAGCGTCTTGCCAACGTCTGCAGTTCCGTCTTTGGCGTGATTTTTTCTACCGGCAGTTAAAATTCTGGAGAGATACTGGAAGTTGCGCAACCGGAGCAAAATCCTGTGAAATGCTTCAGTGCCGGATTAACCGCCTCGCGGCACTGGCTTCTCCGCTCAGAGAAACCTTCCCTAGATAACCTCACCTAGATAAAAGGTTGAATTTTGTTGTGAACTTTGGTTCGGCAATTGTGCGGATCAATGCTTTTCCGTAGGAAACGGGTGCGAATTCGCTGAACGAACCCTTTCCATTTCCCGTATATCTCTATCAAGACGGTGATGCGCTTTCAACAAGAGAGATCGAATTGCCCGAAGGCGAGACAAAAACAGATTTGGAATTTCCCGTCCCGAGGATTCCCTCAACCGCCCTGGCGCATCGGAATCAGTTTCCAACTTATCTGTTCGAACCTGGTTGTATAACTCGAGGGTCCGGCGGGAAGGCAGGACGCCCAATTCTTTTTGCAATGAGGTCTCGCAACGTTGGAATTGACGAAGCGCTCCTGGGCGGTCACCCGCCAGATAATGCAACCGAATGAGGCGGCGGTAGGTCCGCTCGCTTGCTGGGTCCTGTCGCAGCAGCAATTCTCCATATGTCATTCCTTCTTCGAATTTACGACGTACCTCGCAGTAGCCCATGAGCTTGTCCAGCATCGCAGTGTAGGCGTTCTGGAGTCGCTCGCGGTGGAAAAGGCACCAGTCTTGGTAATGTCCTTCTAACAAGTCCCCTTTGTACAGTGACACGGCATCATGCAGGCCACGTACTTGTTGTTCCTTGACTTGTTCCCCGGCAACTCCCTGCACCGGAACAAATGCCTGCTCAAAAACAGCCGTATCGAGCCACAAGCTGGGTTGTGAATCCAAGCGGAGCGATTCGTCATCAACCTGGAGCAGCCGGTCTGAATGTCGGGGCGCATGCCCTTGAAGCGTCTGCTGGAGTTGCCACAGGGTCTGCCGAAAGTATTTCTTCGATTGCGACGTAGCGCAATCGCCCGAAAGGAGACTAGCTAGAACCTCGCGCGAATGAGACCGGTCTCGGTGGAGCAGGAGATAACAGAACAATTCCTTTGCCTTGGCTGACGGGAACGACTCAATTTCGCAGTTGTTGCGTTGTACGCTGAACTTGCCAAAGAGGCGAACATTGAACTTACACACAATCGCACCTCCGATGAGCATGGCGTTGACAATCTTGAAAGGACTGCTAGTGGCTGGGGTGGCTGGTCCTGGGAACGCCGAGGTGCCGGTACGCTAAGAAATAGGAGGCAGTACACAACAGTGATGCCAAACTGAGGGGACCGCGTTCAGTTCACGTCGATTGACCGCGACTTCCTCGCGCAACACACCACTGGATGTTGGCGGGCAAGAACACTCGTGCCGGCCACGATAGTGAAAAATCCGGGAGCAAGTTTGAAGCTGGTCAGTTCTTCAAGCAGGCCCCGTGGTGCAAGCGCGAGTCTTCCAATCAGTAGAATCCAAAACGCGATAAACAACACGACATTGAGCCACATGAGAGTTGCAACAAGCCTCTGAATACCATTGAGTACACCGCGATCGATACAATGCCAGTGGCCATCACCATGGCGAAGTAGACAGGCGGAAATGCTTGGACCGCCTGGCGGATACCGGCCGATGGGGACCCGGGCTTAACTGCATCCACTGACGACTGCATGACTAGGAACTCGCGCATCGAGCTTGAAAGGAAAGAACCATAGGAAGGTATCCCGAAGGCCTTGTGAAGATCAATTCACTTTGCGAGATATTTTGCTCTATTACCTAGGAGATACAAACGTCTATCCAAGGTACGCGGTTGAGAACAGAACAATTCTTGCTTCGCCTGCGGCTCTGAGCCCGCCGCGAGATGCCAGGTATCACGCCAGGTGCACAATCCCACGCTCCAGAGCAATGCGAATGGCCTCGGCGCGCCCGCCAGCACCCAGCTTCTTGAGTACATGACTGATGTGGACCTTTACGGTGCCCTCGGTAATGTTCAGCGCCGCCCCGATTTCTTTGTTCGTCTTGCCAGCCACCAGCAATCTAGCGATGTCGACTTCCCGGTCCGTCAGGTCCGGACCGCTCAACCTTGCGGCCAACCGTACGCCGATTGAAGGAGATATGCTCAGACGCCCGGCATGGACCGCCCGAATGGATTCGAGCAATTGCTCGCGGGGAGAATCCTTTAGGAGGTATGCTTTCGCCCCGGCCTTTAATGAACGGTAGATGTCTTCGTCTCCGTTGTAGGTACTCAGCACGATAATCCTGGCTTCGGGCGCCTTTTCGAGAATGGCGTGCATAACTTCAATTGCGTTCATCTCCGGCATGCGGAGGTCCAACAACAGTATGTCGGGCAGATGCAGAAGAAATTGTTCAACAGCCTGCTGCCCATTCGCTGCTTCACTGACAACCTTCATATCCTGCTGGGAGTTGACCAACGCTCGCAGCCCCTCCCGGACTACGGGATGATCATCTGCGATGACAGCGCGAATCTGCTTACTGCAGGCTGTCTCGGACTTCCTCTTCATGGCGAACCCTCGAGCGCCTCGTGCTGCGAAGCGGAACCGTGACGGTGATGCGTGTGCCTCTTCCTGGGTGGCTCTTCATCTCACACTTCCCGCCAATTTCCTCTGCGCGATCACACATCCCGTTGATACCCATCCCGCGACCAGGCCGCTTTGAAATTATAAATCCCTGACCGTTGTCTACGATCTGCAGTCGAACCTCCTTTTTACCGAATACCAACTCGATTCGAATTCCTTTGGCCTGCGCATGTTGCAGCGCATTATCCAGCGCTTGCTGAGCAATGCGCAGCAGATTTTCCTCGAATCTAACATCTAGATGCTGGGGCGTTCCACGCACGGAGAATCCCACTCGGATCCCTGTATTCGAACGTACTCTGTCCACTGAGTCGCGAATCGCACCAGCCAAATTTCCCCTCACTGCAGGTGAGGCAGATAACATCAGAACGGAGCGTCGCACTTCTTCCAGACTCTGGCGTGCCACATCTCGCGCACGCGTGATGCGATTCCGCACTTCTTCCGGCAGATCCGCCGAGGCCTCTTCTGCCGCTTCCAAGTTCAAAACGATGCCTGTGAATCCCTGGGCCATGGTGTCATGGACATCGCGAGCCATGCGACTGCGCTCTTCCAGGATGGTGGACCGTCGAGCCTGCTGCTCGAGCTGTTTGCGTTCAGTTATATCGCGAATGGTGGATGAAACAAGGGTGCCATCCACGGTCTCGATCGGGCTCAGGCTGATTTCGACGGGGAACTCGCTACCGTCTTTGCGCACCACACATAGTTCCTGGCCCGCTCCCATGAAGCGAATCACCGGTTTTCTCAAATAGGCTGAGCGGTTGGCAGCGTGCCCCCTCCGAAAGCGGTCAGGCACGAGGATTTCGACCGGCTGGCCAATCAGTTCTTGTTGTGCGTATCTAAACATGTGTTCCGCTCGGGGGTTTGTCATGACGATTCGTCCTTCTGGGTTAACAAGGACGATCGCATCAGGTGCGGTCTCCACGACTCTGCGGAACTTCTCCTCAGCCTCTTTCAACTGAGTCAGATCCCTAAGCACGGAATAGAAGCCATAAACTTCGCTGCCGCGGTCTCTGCGGGGCACAAAATCAATGTGGATATATCGCAGCCCGGTCTTCTCGAAAGAGAGGTGACCCTCAAAGCTGGCGCTCTGGCCCCGCAGTGCTTTCTCTACGTAAGACTGGATGGTGCCGTAGATTTCCTCACCCATCACTTCCCGGACCGAACGGCCCTTAGCTTGTTCCGAGGACCAGCCGAACCATTCCTCAAAGGCCACATTGGTGAATCGGTAGCGCTGGTCAGGAGCGATGTCGGTGAGAGGCTCAGGCAGCGAATCCGCGATGACTTGAAAGCGCTCTTCCCCTGCGCGCGCAGCTTCTTCTGCACCTGCGCGCTTGATTTGTTCATTTCGCAGACGCTCGCTCGCCGCTGCGAGATCGGCGGTCCGTTTGGCCAACTCACTTTTCCGGAGTGCTTCTTCGGTCCGCTTTCGCTCCTCGATGTCGGTACGTGTGCCGTACCACCGAAGGATGCGTCCCTGTTCATTCAGGAGCGGATTGTCTCGGATCAAAAACCAGCGATACTGCCCGTCTTTTCCCCGTATTCGTGCCTCGAACTCAAAAGGGGTCCCCTCTGAACGCGCGCGCTCACAAATGGCCTCTACCTTCTTCAGATCTTCCGGATGGAAGATTCTGGCAACTGCGTCTTTTGACTGCGCCTCTTGCAGAGTAAGCCCGGTGTATTCCAGATCTCGTCGGTTCGCAAAAAGAGGACTCCAACCCGAGTCGAAAACAAAGACTTGCTGGGGAATCACATCTATAAGCTGTCGAAGCTCCCCTTCGCTTTCCCTTAGTTCCGCTGTCCGCTCTAGAACCTTGAGTTCGAGCTCACTATTCGCTTGATGCAGTGCCTGCTCTGTACGTTTGCGTTCGGCAATTTCCAGCTTCATAGCTTCCGGGCTGGGAAGTGCCAGCGCCTGGGGAACTAATCGAACAAGCAGTATCGCTGTAGGGACCGAGGCCATAGCGGTGACAACTTTGATCGCACCAGAGAGCCAGTACGTGCCATGCCAAAGTGTCCACACTTCCATGGTGTGTGTGGCGCCGCAGGCCAGAATGAACATCCCAAAACTGACGAACATCCAGTTGAAGGGTAGGTCTCGCCTCTTGCGGATGAAATAGATTAGAGTCACGGGAATGGAAAAGTACGCGAGTGCGATGAGGGCATCTGAAACCACGTGGAGCCAGACCAGGCCCGGCTTCCATAAATAGCAGTAGCCGTGGGGCATAAAATCCGACGAGAACAGCTTTTCTAGAAGTTCTTCCATGTGCTTTCTTCCTTGTGCTACCTCAATCTAAGAAGCGGTCGCGGGAATTAGATTCCCTTTGCCCGGAGTAGTGTTCCTCTCGATGCGGTAGGAACGACAAGGCAGCCATGCGCGTGGAACGAATCGTCCTCGTCGTGGAACAATGACACTGAGACTATTTCGCTGTTGATCTCTGACGAGCTGTCGAAAAGAATCAGATGTTTGCCGGGACTCGGGCGCATCAGCATTCTCTGCGACGATTCTACTCACGATTCGATTGCACGGAAAGTCGGTCAAGCAGCCGCCCGACGTGCTGTCCTTGGAGGTATGGACAGACTACAAAATCGTCCTTCCGGAAGGATTCAGGTGCGAACAAAGGGAGTCACTGTATCGTCGTTTGCTTGTGGTTTCCCCTGATGCACTGCTGAGACGACGCTTCTCAGATTCGCGGCTAAGCCTTGAAGCGATTCTTGTCAATCTTTAGTGACCTAATTTTCGATTCCAGAGTGGACCGTGGCATGCCCAGTTTGGCGGCGGCGCCCGACGGTCCGAATACCCGTCCTTGGCATTCTCGCAGAGCTGCTTCGATTAGTTCTTTTTCTTGAGCTGCTACCTTCTCCGATAAATAAAGCTGGCTCCCGGCTTTCTTCTCAAGAGGTTGTTGAGATAACCAGCTTTCATCCACCGAGAAATTGGCTGTTTCACATACGATTACAGATCGTTCGATGACGTTCTGTAATTCGCGTATGTTTCCGGGCCAAGAGTATGACTCAAGTAATCGGAGAGTCTTCTTGTCGACGGTCGTAATGTTCTTACCAGCTTTTCGTGCGTACCGGTCGATGAAGTATTCAACCAGCAGGGGAACGTCCTCTCTTCGTTCTCGGAGAGAAGGAATCTCAATCGGAAAAACATGCAGGCGGTAAAACAAATCATTCCGGAAGGACCCAGCGCGGATGGCGGCCTGCAAGTCACGGTTGGTGGCAGCGAT
>WNFJ01167366.1_pt1 | contig 11855 bp, 11 predicted proteins | sample 5400461 | NCBI WGS metagenome assembly WNFJ01 (sample SAMN13153349, study PRJNA577476) | soil metagenome | isolation source: 115 cm saprolite on Douglas fir-dominated hillslope | place: USA:California | collected 2013-09-17
ATTCGCTGAAATTTCCGGGAGTATCTCTTTCTCTTCACTGTGGTTCCTTTCCCGGAAACTGTGCCCTATTTTTGTGTGTCAGTTCAAGGGTTCACTCCACCCGCGAGGACCAATCCTTGGCCGAGAACGAGCCGGAGCACGGACCGAGTGCTGGCGCCCAAAGCAATCCGCACGCCGATCTCTTTCGACCGCTGGCCTACGGCGTGCGCCATCACGCCATAAACACCAGCCAAAATCCCATCGCTCTCCTTTGCCGGGTTCAACCCGAAGATCGCGTCCGGCATTCTCTTCAGCGGCATCGTATCACTCGTGACGAAGCAACTGCGCCGGCTCAATCCTCAGAGCGCGTCGCGCGGGCACATAGCACGTCGCCATTGTCACTAGCAGCAAACCAAGGGCGGCGGCCGTTAGCGTAAGCGGATCGGAGGGCGACACGCCGACGAGCAGACCGCGAATCAGGCGGGTAGCGATATAGATGCCGGGCGCACCGATCAGCAGTCCCATCATCACGAGCAGCGTGCCTTCTTTCAACACGAGCCGGAGGACGCTGCGATGATCGGCGCCGACCGCTAACCTTACGGCCAACTCGTGACGTCGCCGCGTCACCGATCCCGAGACCACGCCGAACAACCCCATTGCCGCGAGAAGGACCGCGCCGACCGCGAATGCACTGACCAGGGCCCCGCCGATCGCCTGTGGGCTGAGCGACGCTTGGACGATGTCGTCCATGGCCCGGGCATCGCTGACCGGAACCCGCGGGTTAATACGACGAACGGCCGAACGAACCTCGGGGGAGAGCGAGTGCGGTTCACGGGTTGTGCGCATGACGAAGAAAAGAGGGCGGAAGCCGAAGTCCTCGGCTCGAACCAGAATCTGCGGCCGCCCGTCCGCATGAAGATCATAGAGTCGAGCTTGATTGACGACGCCGATGATCGTAAGCGACCGTTCACCCAACGGGATCTTCGCGCCGAGAGCATTGCTTCCTGGAAAGAAACGCCTGGCAATCGCGGTGTCAATGATGGCTTCGGTCACGCCATTTTGACGGGCCTCCGTGAAGGTACGGCCAGCGAGCAGCCGCATGCCCATGACCTCGACGTAGTTCGCGCGCACGCCGATCATGTCGGTAAGCACCTTGTCCCGCTCGGCGTCGCCAGTGTTCCCGGGCGCGTCGGGAATCGTGATCGTCCACTGAGAAGCTGTCGCCGTAAGAGGCAGCGCCGAGGCGGCGCTCGCCCCCGTGACACCGGGAATCGCAGCGAGCGCGTTCTGCACGCAATCCCGAAATGCGACGACATCGCTAATTTTAGGAAAAAACTCCGGTGGCATCCGCAGCCGCACGGTGAACACGCCACCCGGCCGGAAGCCCGGATCTGCCCGAAGCAACCGCTCGAAGCTGTGCATAACGAGTGCGCCACTACTCAGCAGAACGAGCGAGAGCGCCACCTGCGCCACGATCATGCCGCGGCGCCAACGGCCGTGTCCGCCGCCCCCGCGGACCGCGCTGCCAGCCAGAAGCGACGATAACGATGTCCGCGCCGCCCACGCCGCCGGCACCGCCGCAGCGAGGACACCGAGCAAAGCACCGACGGCGATTACGGTGGCGCCGATGCGCCAGTCGATCGCGATCGCTTCGCGGCGCGGCAGGTCGAGCGGAGCGAGAGCGACGAGCGCACTCGTGCCCCAGATCGCGGCGAGCGCACCGAGCGCACCGCCGGCGAGGCCGAGCAGGCCGCCCTCAAGCAGAGTCGAGCGGACGATTTCGATCGTGTTCGCGCCGAGCGCACGCGAAACGGCCACCTCATGCTCGCGCTGCGCCGCCCGCGCAAGCAACACCGACGCGAGGTTCACCATCAGCATGAACACCAGCACCAGGCTGGCGGCGGCGAGCACGACAAGCGCGGGCCGAATCCGTGAGATGACGTCGGCCTTCAGTCCAACCGGATACAGCTTCAGTCCACGGCCGTTGAAATCGCGCGCGTCGATGGCGCGGCCGACGGCGCCGACACCAGCGGCAACCGCGTCGGGCGATGCGCCGTGAGGTGCACGGATGAGCCCCACATATGCGCCTTGCTGTGGATTCGCCTCCGCCAGATGTACCTTGAACGGGATGAACGCATCCACACGCTGCGGCGGCGCGGCCGCGTCGTTTCGCACGAAGGTGAACTCCGGCGGCAACACGCCAATGACTGTAAACGGCCGCCCCTGCAGGCGCACATCCGTGCCGATGATGCCGGGGTCAGCCCCGAGCCCAGTCCACAAGTGGTGTGTCAACACCATCACTTGCTCCCGCCCCGGGCCGACCTCGTCGGGCGCAAAGCCGCGGCCCAATGCGGGCGCAATGCCAAGAAGATTAAACAAGTTCGGTGACGTCCGCGTCACGGCGATTTCCATTGGATCGGCGCCTTCCCGTAACGAGAAAATCCCGCCATCGAACGGCTGGAGGCCCGCGGCGCCCTCGATAATGGGGTTCGTTTTCTGAAGCTCCGCGATATCGGTTCCACCCAGTGCGCCGCGTTTGAGATCGGCGATGGGACCGTAGTCGCGCCAGACGTAGTACAGGTCGCCGGGGTCCTTGTAGGGCATTGGGGCAATCAGAATCTTCTGCACCGCGGTATACACCACGGCGACCATGCCAAGCCCAATGGTCAGCGTGCCGATCGTCGTTGCGGCAAAAATCGGAGCGCGTACCAGCCGCCGTCTGACGAGCTCGATATCGCGGCCCCAGTTGCCGGCGCGCCGCCACGAAGCCGCCGGGCGCACGCGCTCGGCAGCGCCGTTGCGCAACGAGTCGACAAGCGCGCGGAGCCAAATCGCAATGAGATGGACCTTCCCGCTGTTTTTCAGCGCGTCGCGCACGCGATCCATGTACGCTTCGACCACCGCGTTGCCCATTTCGTCGCGGAAGTCGGGCGGATAGAGACGCTGCAGGAGCGAGAACCAGCACTCCGACATGTGGAGCATGCGACTGCGCATCATTTGACCTCCTTTGGCAGCAGGCCGCCGATGCGCGCTGCCCGCACCAGAGCTCCCAGCCGTCGCGCCTCAGCGCGCGCAACTCGCATACCTCTGGTCGTGATGCGGTAGTAGTTGCGGCGCTCGTCGCCGATATCGGGTGCCGGTCGGCCGGCCGCGGCCTCAATCAACCCGCTCTCCACCATGCGTGCCAGCGCGCGGTACATCGTCCCTACGTCAGGGACCGACGTTTCGCCGCGCGCCTCGATGTCTTGAATGATTCCGTAGCCAGGAGGATGTGAAACTCGACTCGCCGCAATGGCAGGTGCTTGTCTATCCCCCGGTCTCGATCCATTCCCATTAGATACCTCGCCTTTGATACCTCGCCAGCCGACTATGACGCGTTCCATGTGTGGCACATATAGTAGTATGCGCGGCGCATGTATCATTGTCAAGCTTTGGCGGTATTTCACAAGCACCTCGGCGAAACACGAACTTGTTCCCGATCGCAACTCACGCGTTGCACAATCGTCACTGCGGCGCAGTCGCTCTCCTGTACATGTCCACTTTTGCGACGCAATTTCCCAAGATCGACACATCGCCTACTGGATTCCTCGATACTTGAATCTTTAACTTGTTGACGGACTGAACCTTGACTTATTGCTAGGTTGGCGCGGGAGATGCGCTAGACAGGACTCAGCAGGCTTTGCGTGTTCGGCGGAACCTCTGGTGGGAGGGTCGAGATGTACGCACTGCCTCAGGACCTGCGGTATGGACCGAAATGTCCCCGAAGTCCCGCACCTGGAACACCTGAAGGGACTCGACGTTGTGCCACACAGGAGTGTCATCCGACGCATTGGGGATCCTGAAAGGTCAGCGTTTCCTGAGGTCGATAAGGAGCGCACCGGAGAGGCTGCGGCAATGATGGCGAAGGGCAAGGTGAACGACAAGATGAATTCGTTCAATCCAATAGGCATCTGTATACGGTGGATTTACACGAAATTACAACCAAGCGTACTAATGGCACGCCTGCGTAGCAACGTAAAGCGAAAAGATAAGATGATAAGCCCGCCCGTTGTCGCCTTTCGTTTCGTAAGAAAAGCCTTCATCGTGTTGACCTTGCCGTTTTTAAATTCCCCTCTCTGTGCCCAAAGGGAGCCTCAAAAGATGAGTGATCACATGCTGGAGCGCGCACAGGCAGGACATCTCCCGGACGAGCTTAAGGTCGCTCGCGCGTTTCGGTTTGGCTTTGGAGTGGACAGGGATCTGAACGCGGCTGCCCGTTGGTTCTACAAAGCCGCAAATCAGGGTGACCCGACGGCACAGCACGAACTGGGTCTGCTCTACCTGGACGGTACGGGCGTTCCGCACGATGATCGCGAAGCGTTCAAATGGTTTCAGCGTGCTGCTGTCGAGAACTATCCACCTGCTCAATTTGACCTTGCCGACCTTTTCCTGGAAGGCCGCGGTATCCCTCAGGACCTTCAAGAAGGGGTCAGATGGATGCTGCGTGCAGCTCAGCAAGGATATCCGCCAGCGGAGGTGAATCTCGGCATTTTTTACCTTCGCGGGTTTGCGCTCACTGCTGACGAGGCGAAGGCACTTGGCTGGTTACATAAGGCCGCGAAACGGCACTTTGCTCCCGCCGAATTCGTGCTGGGCACGATTTATGAATATCAAGCTAGTCGGCAGACCGATAAGAGACTCGTGGAAGCTATCTATTGGTATCGCAGGGCTGCTGAACGGGGGTATGCGCCGGCGCAAAACAATCTCGGAAATCTCTTGGACAAAGGTACTGAAGTACCCCGCGACGTTCACGAAGCGATAAAGTGGTACAAATTGGCTGCGGAACAGGGTGACGGTGCTGCCTGCGTCAACCTTGCATATCTGCATGCGGACACTAGCAGCCCGAATTTCGACCTCGCTCTAGCCTATTTCTGGGCTTTCGTGGCGCTTCACAACCCCCCAGTTCTCTCAGAGCCTTTGTCTTCGGAATTCGCAAACGGCTTGCGTAAGCGACTTTCGGGCGAGCAAATAGCCGGCATTGAAGCAAAAGGGGAAAAGTGGATCGAAGAACACCACATTGGGACCAGACCGCAACATTGGTTGTTCGTGGATATCCCGTCTCTTAGGGCAGTCGGTCGACCCATACATTGAACGCGGTGCGGCGCAATGAAACTGAGTCGCGACGGCAACAGGTTAACTGGCACGTGGTCGGGCGCATTTGGTGTTGTCCAACCGGTGAGTGGGACGTGGCGCGATGGCTACGTAGAGCTCAGCTTCACAGGCAGTTGGCCGAAGGGGAGACCCGGCACGCCTGGGAATGTGACCTTAACCTTCGCGGGTTGGATTGCTGACGACACCGGAAGGGGGCGGATGCCGACTTGGCCAGAGTGCGGGAATATAACCCCTAGTGAACGCTCGCTCAGGCGCACAAGGTGCTGAGGGCTGCTGGCCCTTCGAATCTTGACTTGGATACAATTCAATGCCACATGGCCGACGCGTCGAACACTATCGCGTTTCTCTTTGCTCAAACCGTGGCTTCTTTCTCGCGCTCGGAGCTGCTCTGGGAGCTCGCGAATATTGCGGCCGCCGTAGCACTTCTGTCCATCGCTCTCGCCGCGGTCGCTCTTTTCTTTTTTCGCCGCAGGACGCGCGAACTGACGCTGATTTACTTCGGCCTGTTCTGCATTCTTTATGCCGTCAGGTTGTTGGCTCTTCTCTCATCCTTCCGCTCTCTCTTCGATCAGTCGTCAATGTTTTGGAACTACGTCAATTGGGTCATCACCTGCACCATCATTCTTCCCTTCCTCCTCTTCCTCTACGAGCTCGCCGACGAACACCTCAGAAAGTTCCTTCGCTGGCTTCTTGCGGCACAAGCGCTCTTCGCGGTTTTCGGAATCCTTGCCGCGGCGCTCGGAGTCAGCCTGACCAAGCTCGGCATTGCCAACAACTTCATGGTGCTTGGCACGTTCGTGGCCACCGGGCTGTTCTTGGTCGCGAGTAAGCAGCGCTCCAATCAGCTCAAACACTTAACCCACGAGATTCGAGTATTTTTAGCGGGTTTTCTCGTTTGGCTCCTGTTCATCGTGCATGCAAATCTCTTGGGCCTTAAGATCCTGACTGGGCCCAACGTGGAGTTTCTTGGTTTCCTGGTTTTTGTTGCGTGTCTTGGATACATCTCCGCGTACCGGACCTTCGCGAACGAAGAACGACTCGTCGCCATCAACAAAGAGCTGGAAATCGCCCGTCGGATTCAGTCCTCCACACTTCCGCAATCTGTTCCCGCCCTCACAGGACTCGATATTGCTGCGCGCTACGTGCCCATGAGTGCCGTCGCCGGCGATTTCTACGATTTCCTACCCATCGACGAGAAGCGAGTCGGAGTGCTGGTCGCCGATGTCACCGGACATGGCGTGCCAGCTGCGCTGATCGCCTCTATGCTCAAAGTCGCGTTCGCGGGCCAAGGGACCCACGCCCACGATCCCGCGCTCGTTCTCACCGGATTGAACCGCGCGCTCTGCGGCAAGTTCGAAGAGCATTTCGTTACCGCCGCTTATCTCTTTGTAGATTTGGAAAAGAGCTTGCTGCGCTACTCCGCTGCGGGCCACCCGCCGATTATGCTCGCATCCCGAGCCTCAGGTACCGTACGAGAAATCGAAGAGAACGGCCTGATGCTCGGCATGTTTCCCGAAGCAGCCTACTCTTCCGTGGAAATTCAGGTTGCTACCGGAGATCGCTGTCTGCTCTACACCGACGGCGTCTTCGAAGCCAAGAACGCTGCTCAGGAAGAATTCGGCAAGTCACGCTGCAAAGAATTTCTGGAAACGCAGCGCGATATTCCTGCTGAGCGTTTCGCTAACGCCCTCCTCGACCGCATCGCCGGTTTTTCCGGCCACAACTCCGCCCGCGCGCAGGAGGACGACATTACCCTCCTCGTCCTCGACTTTCAGTTGGACTCTTCTTTCTCAAGAGGAATTTAGTCCATGCGACGCCGAAAGTTTTAAACCCTGGAAGCAAGCACGTCAATGTCGCCCAGCTCTTGTCCGGTGACCCGCCTAACAGTCCCAACTCCCGATTAACGTTAGCGCTTTATCGGAGGCGCGAGCCTGTTAAACGTAGCCATTTTTAGGACAGACTGTTAGTTTCGCAATTCATCGAGTCTCGGTGGTAAGGTCGGCTTCCTACGCGCTTCGAAAAAAGTAATATGGAAGTTCCGATTGCTCGCAACGACGGGAGCGAGCCCTTTCCCCTCGTACTTCGACAAGAGAGGTTATAGTGTCTTGTAGAAGTGCAAAGGGAGCGCATGCCAGAACAAAGTATCGATCTTCCGCAGGGCACGCTTGACCTGTTGATCCTCCGAACTCGCCCGTGATCTGCTCATCGAGGCGCTGGTGATCCGGCGCTGAACGGCCTGTAACGAAGACGCGCGGGCCGTGTTGAGCGAGCTCGCGCCCGATGCCTCGGCCAACGCCCTTGGTGGCTCCGGTCACGACTGCGACTCTACCGTCTAAACTCATGTCCGTAATCCACGCATTCCAAGCTGCGCGGTGTCGGGCAACAATGCGTCGCGGCCATCACCTTTGGGGTCAACCACGAGAACAGTCCACACCTCTCCTGTCACGCCGACAGGCACGACAATAACGAACGAGAGGAGCAACAGGATCTTTGAAATAAACAGTAATAATCGTTAGCCGTTCATCATCGTGTCCTTCATCCTCCTCCTCTGTTTCCAACATTGGACCGCCAAGCACCCTTGTGCCAGACAGATTCGGTGAACCGGCTAATTCTCTCGGTGAATGGCCAACTGGGAAGGAGGACTTGAGATATTCTGGGCGAAATGGTCCGGAAGCTGATCAAGCGCTGCGCCGTCGCTTTAGCCGCATGGCTGCCGTTCTTCGCGATATGGCTTTTGGTTGCCATGTCGTTCGCGCGCGACCGATTTTCCACGGTTCTGATCGAAAGCTTGGTCTCGATGGGGAGCGCAGGTTCTTAGAGGGCTGGGCGCTAGCAATGGCGCCCGGCCGCTCGACAGTGATCCGACCGTGGAGACAACAAGCCGTCCGATGATCCTGGTCAGGCGTTACCGCATCGCCCCGCAGCTCCTTAAGAAGCCCGTGACTTTGAAGCTCCGGGTTTCCCTTCTCTACGACGTTCCTGAGCTTGGACATTCCTTTCTTTCTTTTCCCGATTTTCTTTGGGCTCACCGCTCGGGTAATTCCTCTCCGCTCCGCCCTACGCGTCTTCTGCTTTCACGGTTCCTCGCCAGACAGCATGGGTCCCTCCCATAAAGCAGACGCTAGCCTGCGACTCCACGCCCCCTCGCTCTCTCTCGTGCCCCAAAGAAAACGGGGCAGAAAGAAAGGTAAAAGAAAATGTCCTATCTATATGTTAAGTGGAATAGGTTTTCGAGGTACTTCTCTCGCCGACCGTTCGCTTATTGAAGCATGCTCTGCGACTCATGGGCCACTCCCGAAGCGGCGGCCTGCGACGCCGTAGGCGGAGCGCTTAGGCCACAGCGGAGGGAGTGGCCCATTGAGCGAGATTTTCAGACTATGATCTGGGGTTGGCCGGGGCTACCTCTACGACTCTCCCGTTCACCGTCCATGTGAATTACTGCCGAGTCCGTCATTCGGGCTGAATCCCGCACTGCGACTAATGACGCTGCACGTTAGCCCGACGATTGGTGAATCACTTCTTGAGAGGTCTTTTGAACACCTCGTACATCACGTGTCCTTCGTCGGCGCAGCCGTTTCTAGCCTCCGTGGTAATGGAGTAGCCAAGAATGTTCAGCTCACTGATAAATGCCAAAGTGCGAGTACTTCTTGCGAAGCTCGTCTACCTCTGCTTTCGACAGCGGAACGACTGGTTGACCTGCTGGGACAGAGATAGCTCGCATGTACTCCTGAAACCCTGGTGCTGACCAGACGTCGATATGGGTTAAGTGGTCTTTGCCGATATTTTCCATGCCTATCCATGTGTCGCTAGGAATAAAGACAATTGCGCCGGCGTGTGCTTCTTGCACTTGGTCGCCTAGCGTCACCCTTCCAGTTCCGCTTTGAATAAAAATCAGCTCATCCGCATGGGGATGCCGGTGGGTAGGAATTTTATCTCCTGGCGCCATGTCTTCGGTCACTACGGTCATGTGCTCGGAACCGCCGTTTTTGGGATCGATCTTCAGAGTGAACGTGACGCCAGGTCTTGTTCGGAACTCCCGCCGTTCGCCTTTGTTCGACGCCAAGATCAGCGGAGTTGGTTTGATCGCTGGCGCTACCTGCTCAATCGGAACTAGCGGCGCCGCGAGAGCGCCGCAACACACAATCGATAAGACGCCTGTCGCCAACCGGACAAATCGCATAAACACCTCCGTGATGCTCCATCAGGGATGCTAGCAATGTTCGTCAGATGCTACTCGACCCAACCTTCCGTTACCAAGGCAGAACAGACAAAAAGATTCATTCAGGTCGGGAACTGAAGCCGGACGCGGTCAACTTCTCACCCGGACTTCCGAAACGTGAGACCCTCGGTCCTACTTTGCCTTTTCCCACACAATCGTCCACCGATCAACGTTTTGGTCATCTTCTTCCGGCGCTTGTTTGTCGGAAAAGATCAAACGCTTGCCTTCAAATCGGTACGGTCGACGTTGTTTTGTACCCACGAAGTTAGGGTCCAGTGCTAGGTCGGGATAATGCCACATGATATGGTTCACTTGGGTTCACTTCGTCAACTTCAAATCGCCCGCAATACGCGGAGAAGGTCTCCATGGCGGCGATTTTCTGCGCAGTTGTCGCAGGAACCTTCCACTTCGGACGATCTGCACCCGTTAATTCAGCACACATGTGCCCGTCCGCGGTGTATATCAGATAGCCTCTGCCACGGGGCCCCACGTCTTGGTACGGGCGCGAACTCCCGTCCTTCAACTTTTCCTCGGTAGAAATCAATATCCAAGTGCCTATGAACTGCACCCGTGCATTGGGGGTTCCGTGAATTTGCGCAGCCAAAGAATACCGAGCGACGCCCAGCACGCCGGAAATCACCAACACTCCAGCCAAGACGACGCAAAGTCTATTCATCTCAGTTCCCCCAACAAAGGTTGGCGAAGCCCAAATCATTTCTACGGGCCAGCAGTCGCATTCGCACTTTCCGGTGCGAGACTTCCGAACTATGTTTCGAGAGCTTTGATGAATTGCTCCGAACTTGACACCTAGCCCAGCATTAATTGAATGAGCAGCAAAGTTGCCTCGTGATTGCTCCTCGGCAAACCGTAGCCGACAGGCTCAGCCGTACAATCCGCCAGCAGCACTGGCGAGTAGTCCCGGAACATGGCGTCGCGTATCGTGGACTCCACGCACACACTCGTCGTGCACCCAGTAACGATGAGGTATCGGATTCCCAGGCCCTTCAGTTTGTTGTCCAGTTCCGTTTCATAAAAACCACTGAACCGGCCAGATGTTCTGCTAACTCGTGCAAGGAAGAGAAATCGTTCGGCGTCAGGACCTTGCGTTGGAGGATGGAGAAAAAATTTCGATTTGATTGATCCAACTGGCATGGACCGGCCCTTGAACGAGCACCAGGTTGGGATAGTTGTGCCGGAGCCTTTGGACCGCCCGGGGACCTCGATGCGAAGAACCATTGTCGACGATCCAGAAGACCCGTTCGTGCCCGACGATAGGGATGCTGGCTCATGACTCATCGAGCGCAGCCAACTCCGCATCGCTCAAGGGAATCTCTTGCCGCATGCGAAGCAGGTTGCTTTTGCCTTCCAGTCTTGGCTTTTCCCCGGACGCGAGGAACCGTAGCGATCCATCACACAGAACGGACCCACGCAATCCATTGATATCACTGGCCAAAGCCCCTGTCACCCGGCCAAACTTAACGCTCAAATGGCCGGCCGGACGCATCGCTTGCCATTCCTCGCAGCATGGCCAAATTCATCGCTCGCGCGGCTGGCCAAATTCATCGCTTAGAATCGCTTACTGTACGGCCAAAGTGATTGCTTCTGCGGCGGCGACACGCACAGCAGACGCTAACTGAAGGAGTGGCCCACGAATGAAGAGATCGCCGAGCCTCGGTCCAACCATCCAATCCAGACCGGATTTCTGCCCCGCTTGCGACGGGCGCCGGATCGTCAAGCGCGGCTTGCGCAAAAACAGTTTTCGGCATCTGCAAATTTATTGGTGCAAAGACTGCGGTGGCTACTTTGTGTCTTTGGTCGGACTGAAAGGGGTCAAATATCCGCCGCGGGTGATCGCACGAACCTTGTGCCTCTATAATCTCGGTCACTCGCAAGAAGCGGCTGCGCGCCGCATCGCCTCGGAGCACCGCATCACCGTGCCGCGCCGCACCATCTCCCACTGGATCTCGGGCTACCGATCCGTCACCACGTTCCACCGGTTTCGCGCCGCGGCCATCCTACAGTTCGGCAACAGCATGCTCCGGGAGCGAGCCCTGGAGCATCAGCAGACCTATCAATACAAAGTCCACTTGGCAAAGCTGGCTCTCACGGGAGGCGCAATCCCTGCAGACACCGCCGTAAAGGTGAAAAATTATCTGTTCAGCGTCTTTGAAGATTTTCCGGATTCCTTATTCCAGGAGGACGCGACGGCGAATCTGGATCAGCAGGTGGCGCCGGACGATAGACCGCCGCAGCCGCTGCCTGCGATGAGATCATCGAAGTCCCGATTCGAGATGCTCCCGTTCGCCCGCATTGAGAAGCAGAATCTTGCCAATGACCTTGCGGCGCTCGGTCTGCTCCTGGCACGGAAGAACAAAGACCGCCATCCTTCGGTGCAGGATTTCATGCTGGCCAACGATTCTTGCACGGTCGCTTGCGAGGTTCCTGTTTACCTGACTGCGGAGGAAATTGGCTATTACAAGTCCAAGGGATTCTTCGTGACATTGCC
>WNFJ01282236.1_pt2 | contig 11854 bp, 19 predicted proteins | sample 5400461 | NCBI WGS metagenome assembly WNFJ01 (sample SAMN13153349, study PRJNA577476) | soil metagenome | isolation source: 115 cm saprolite on Douglas fir-dominated hillslope | place: USA:California | collected 2013-09-17
ACCGAACACGCAGTGGATTCTGGAAGCGGACATCAAAAGCTGCATCACGTTTGGCGTGAAACCCGTCGGCAACGGCCCGCCGGAAACGGAGGTGCCTGTCGATTTCGGTTTAACACAAGTCGAATTCACAGTAAGTGCACTAACCCCGACGGAAAAGTCGAGGTCTGCGTTAGCAGACTTTAGGGTAGAGGATGTCCCTGTTCCCGAGCCTGCAACATTGACTTTGTTCGCCACCGGAGCGCTTTGTCTTACTGGATTGGTGTGGCTTCGCGGGGCAACCGGGAAACCACTTAGGACTGTTTTGTTGGCAGAGGCTCCTTGCCGAAAATAGGAGGCAGTTGATTGCATTACGGTCGCTCCCGGCAAGAAACCGCCTGACTATTTCTTTATCTGAATCACACCGAGCCCAATTGTTTTGCGCAGACGCTCAGGATATTTCTCACGCGCCTTCTCCGCTTCTTCCCTCGTTTTGAATGGCTTGGACAACGGCGTGAACTCAAGACCGACATATTCGAAAAGCAACCACCGCTCGACTGGCTCAGACATTCCAGATTTGCAGCACGACCGCACCACTCCGTGCCGCCCTAGTACTCACTAGACGATTAAGCACTCACGTTTAACGGGCATAGACGGTCAGACAGTTTTCTCCGCGCTCTACTTTTTGTCGAACACCACAACGTTGTGAACGTCCTTGCCTTCGGCATTCTTGCCGCGCCATGTGGACGTCCGCGTCTTTCCGTCTTCGGACACTTTCGTCGTAATGGTCATCACTACCTTCCCATCTTTCTTTTGCTTGGTTTCGACAGTGTTCGGGTCGATTCGCTTTACCGAAACTGTGTCCGCATTCGCGATCCCAGTAGCTGGATAGTCCTTTCCGTCAAATTTCGCAGTGTACTGGACGTGGATCGGCTTTCCGTCACCGTCCGTCCCGGTTGCATCTATCTTGTAGTTATTCTCATCAGATTCGACGACGACCGTCAGACTTTTTGGTGGCGGTCCTGGACTGTACTTCGACTTTTCTGCATTCATACTCCACGTCCCCGATGACTGATCGGCTCCAGCGGTGGCCACAAACAGCGTCAGCGCTGTAAGCAGCATTACTATCAGAAAACCAACCAAACTTTTATTTCGCATGTTGCCCTCCTCGGCGAGATTCCAGGATAGGCCCTTTGTCCTCCTTATGTTCTCTATTGCCCAAAATGTCCAGCACTTCCTTGGAGTACGATGGCGACGATTAGGTGATACCACGGCTGACATGAGTTTATAATCGCTCACTTGACCAGCCAAAAGCAGCGGCGTATGAATATGGGAAATAATCTGTATCTACGGGGCCGCGCGACCCAACTTAACCGCCTATGATTGCTGCGTGGCCTCACGTTCTCATGCCCGGAGCAACTTATGCTATACGCCAGTGGCGAAACTCCTAAAGTAGGTGATTACGTTAAGAACCAATGGGAACAGCCGGGCACTGTGACTAGAGTTCACGTAGAACAGCATGAACAGGAACGGGTCTGCATAATGTGGAAGGACGGCGGTATTAGCCTTCTCTTTTCTCCTGCCTCCGAATACAGCCTGATTTCGAGGCGAATCTAGCCGGGCTGCTCAGATTCTTTTATCTCTTCCGCAGCCATTTTGAAGACATCCTCAAAAGTACAAGGAACACCGTCAATCCAGATACGCATTGCGTCTCCGTACCGTGCTGACGGAATATGTGCGTCACCTATCTGATGCCCAGCGTCCCTCAGAATCGTCAGGGCCGCATCAAGCCTTGGGTTTGAACTCATATTGACCTGCCGTTAATTTCAGGGGGACAGGACTGAGGGTTAAGCAAGCGTAGCACGCAACTTTTTTCCTTGTCTATTCTTTGCCGCGTGGTTCGCCACCTTCGCTTGACACCTACATCACATGGCCATAGTGTTGCGGTTTCAGAGCATTAAGAGAACAGCTCTATGGCAAACAGGAAATTCACCGCTTCGTCGAAGAAGCCATTCAGTCGCTGCCGGAGATTTACCGGGAAGCTTTCGTTTTGCGCGATGAAATCATCCGAACATCTGCGCCATCTACGACATCGGCGAGGGAAACAGCCGGCCCTTCATCGCCATGGAGTTTTTGGACGGACAGATGTTGAAGGCTGTGCTGCGCAATAATTCCATCAGGGTTCGAAGTTTGACCGATCCGAGAGATAAACCATCCGCTTAACCTTCATACATATATGGAACGTTGGTAGACAGGAGCGGTCGTAATTGTTGGATTCGAACCAGTGGTGGAGACAAACTCAGTACAGATGGGAACCAACGAGTTTTCTCCTATCTCGTTCGCCTCGTTGCAGACAAAAGGCACCTGCAGTCCTGCCACTACAGCCACCAGAAATTGGGGAGATGCAATCAAAGCGCAGCGTCTTCTGAGAAGTTCTTCACGCGGCGAGCCTTTCCCAGCGGTATTCGTGATGGAGGCCGCCGAGAACCACGCCAACTGCGAGCTTGCAGTCTTGGGCGAAGGAATGTCTGCCGTGACCTTGCAACGGTCGGAATACCGCGGCGGGTTCAGGAATCCTCGGTCCGAGGCTCAAATGTGGGCGCCCTTGGTTGTAGTGCGTCACCCACTCCGCCAGGATTCTGCGCAGCTGTTGCTCGCCCAGCGGAATCATGAAATCCAAACACTCTCGGCGTACGGTTCCTACTAACCTTTCACAATAGGCGTTTGCCTTTGGCGCTCGCGCGGGTGTGTGCAGCACCCGCAGTCCAAAAGTCTTGAGCTGCTGGTCCACCTCTGTCGAGAAGATCGAGTCACGGTCACGGATCAGAAAACGGTAGCAATGGTCGCTCGGGATCGCCTCGCGAAGCTGCTGCAAGGTCCAGGCTGCCGTTGGATGCGCGGTGACGTTGCAATGCACGATGCGCCGTGTCCCGACCTCCATCAGGAGGAACACATAAAGAGTTCGAAATCGAGCGGTCACCACGATCAGGAAATCGCAGGCGACGATGGACTGGGCGTGATTGCGGACAAACGTCCTCCAGTTCTGCGAAGCGGTCCTCCGGTGACCTCGTCCCTCCGGCTCGGGAGGCCAACAGGCGCGCACCGTACGCGGAGAAACATAGATACCCAGCTTCACCGACAGCTCCGCTGAGACGCGCGCTTGTCCCCACGTCGGATTCTCTTTTGCCATTTGCACGATGAGGTTGCGGATGTTCTCAGGAATTCTTGGCCGACCAGCTTGCGACTTCCATCTCCAGAACAACTGGAAACCCTTTCGATGCCAGCCAATCAGGGTTTCGGGTTTGACGATTACCAAGGCCTCTTTCCAATTGCAAAGGCGAGACCAGAGGATGAGAGAGAAACGGGCAGAGTCGTTCAATCGTCTTGGTTGGCCCTGCCTCTCCTGATAGAAGGCCAGTTGCTTTCGCAGGAACAAGACCTCCGCGCTCAGGGTTGTGCGTGAGCGGAACAGGAGACGGAAGAAAAGAAGTCCGTCCGCGAGCAGATCGGTGATCAAGTTAAGCAGAGAATCCAGTGAGCGCCTAGCGTTCGGAAAGAATCGAAACATGGGCAGTCAGGATGGCACAGGTCGGTCCGGCTGAGAAGTATTTTCTGTCGCAGGATTGGTTATTGGGGTTTCATAGGGTAGGAAAGCTGAACAATTAAGTCCCAGTATTTCTGTCAGATGGGAGCCGGATAGAATTTTTGCGTACCACAGGCTGAGTCTCAGGTACTTTCTTTATAGGCAGCGGACGGTTCAGGTGCCCCCGATTCGGACTCTGGTTCAAGGTCATCCGTGCTTCTCCGGCCCCAAACTGTTCCTACAGGATGACGCTTCGCGGCTTCTGGGTAAACCACCCTGGCGCGGCTCAACGCTTCGGCGATGCTCTTGCACATATTCTCGGACCCGATGTGCTGTTGAAACTCAGCCTGATGCATGAGTCTCGAAGGTTGTTCCCTTGCCCCGCAGAGAATGAGTTCTCGTCCTGATTCGTGAACTAGGTCCGCTAAATTCTCCAAAGCCTGTAGGCCGGTGGAATCGATTGCGGTCATGTTGCGCAGTCTTAGAATCAGGATCGGGGGCAGGGTGGCCATACGAGATGTGATCTCCTCGATCTTGTCGGTTGCTCCAAATAGAAAAGGGCCATGAATCCTGAAGATGGCGACGTACGCGGGGATTACTTTGTGCTGCAAGATGTGAACATGTCCTTCGCGGACGTACTCTTCGGTTACCTCCGAGACCGTGGTGGTTTGCGTTACCTTCTTAATGAAAACCAGCACAGCAAGAATCATGCCTGCTTCCACGGCTACGGTTAGATCCGCGAACACCGTCAATAAAAACGTAACGAGCCAAGTCGCAATCTCCAGTCGCGAGAGCTTCAAAAGTTCTGGGATTTCTCTCCACTCACCCATGTTGTAAGAAACAACCAGGAGGATTGCAGCGAGGACCGACAACGGAATGAATCTTGCCAGGGGAGCAGCGAATACCACGATGGCAAGGAGAGTTAAGGCATGGATCATTCCCGATACCGGAGTTTTTGCACCGGAGCGGATGTTGGTGGCCGTTCTCGCGATGGCGCCCGTCGCGGGAAGCCCTCCGAACAACGGCGAAAGAATATTGGCCACCCCCTGCCCCACAAGCTCCACATTCGGGTTGTGCTTATCGTTGCTCATGCGATCGGAGACGACCGCGGACATGAGCGATTCGATCGCGCCCAGCATGGCGACGGTGATTGCTGGCGAAATCAACGGCCGGATTAAGTCGAGGCGAAAGTGGGGAACCTTGAGGGTCGGAAGTCCGGACGGAATGCCGCCAAAGCGAGTGCCAATCGTCTCGACGGGCAACTTGAACAACACCACGACCGCCGTGCCGATAAAAAGCGCCACGATGTAGCCGGGCACCCGCTTTACGTAACTCATGAATACGATAATCACGGCCAGGGCTGCGACCGCCAGGCCCGTCTCAACGGGCGAGAATGAAGAAAAATTGTGCGTGATGGTTTGAAGCCGGCCGAGAAAATCCCCGGGGACCTTCTCGATTTTTAGCCCAAAGAAATCCTTGATCTGAGTGCTCGCTATAATCACCGCGATACCGTTCGTAAAGCCGACGACCACCGGACGCGGTATGAATTTCACCGCTGTGCCCAAGCCCGTTGCGCCAAGTATCAAGAGGAGGACACCGGCCATCATGGTGCACATGAAAAGCCCATCCACTCCGTGTCTGGCGACGATTGCAAAAACAACAACGACAAACGCGCCGGTTGGCCCTCCAATCTGAGTCTTGGACCCACCCAAGGCGGAAATTAGAAAGCCTGCGACGATCGCGCAGTACAAACCGTCCTGCGGCGGAACACCCGAAGCGATCGCGAAGGCCATCGCCAGAGGCAGGGCAACGAGCCCCACGGTTATGCCTGCCATGAGATCCGCCACGAATAGGCGCTTCGTATACGACTTCAAACACAGGATGGATTTGGGTAACCAATTATTCATGATTTTTTTATATCGCCCGTTCTTTCAGATTCCGCATGACTTGCCGCTCGCGCAAACGGGCTTCGCGGCATCAAGCGCTTCTGTCAGGTTAATCATAAATCCCATAGTTGAAGTGAATCTTTTAGTCGAATTACCTATTCCCTCTCGAGCTCGAAACTGCCCTAATGCGGACCGTTCGCGTACGCTCGGCCTGTCGTGATCGTCAAGTCTTACTTGACGGAATCGGGTGCCGAAGTGGGAGAATCGGGATCTCATAATCACTTGCTTGCTGTTGAATCGCAATTTTGGTCATCACTCCCCCGATCTGCCTGGTTTCGAGCCAGGGCGCCCTCATTTTCCAGAGCCGCTTTGAGTTCCAAAGAAAGGCGACTCAGGCGCGCCAACAGCGCTTTGAGATAAGGATTCTGTATCCTCGTCTCTTCCTTATTGGCCATTTCGGCCAGCGCGGTCAGCACCGCCGGCTCAATTGACTCGAATTCCATTTGCGTCACCGCTGCCGCTTTCTTATCGTGTGGTCATAGCACTTCGTCTGCGCTGCTCAACCGGGGCTGCTACCGCACCTGCGGCACGCTGTAAGTGGAGTCCGAATGTTTGTGGCGAATCTCACGGAAAGACCCTTTGCTATTCCTGGCCTCGCTGAATCAGAGGTTTGATTTTGCCCGCGCGTCTTCCTTCCCGCCGGTCCAACTCGTCGTACTCCACCCAGTCCCCTACTGCGAAGTCCTGAGAGTCCAGTCCCTCAAGCGAGGATTCATCAAACGCGACCAGGCACCCGTCCTCACCCAAGATGTAGCCGGGACGCGGCTTCCTTATCAATTGAGTGATGGATCCCTTTACCCGCATCTTTCAATCTCGCTTCACGCATGAAACTCCACTGCGGCTGCTCCGCCAATTGGCGAGAGAGGCGAAGAGTAGACTGGTCGCGCTGCTCGGCAGAGGCAATCAGCGCACGGAGAAAGAGTGAACTCCGACTTGCGGATTTGCCCCGAGGGTTGGGTATGGCCCTGACGCTTGCAGCTCGCAGCCGTTCGTGTCCAAAGTGTTCCCAATATTCCACAGCCCTCCCAATCGAAAGCACGCGGCTGTCGACTCCTTGCGGCGAGGATGAGATCGAAATATGCCTCAAAACCATCTTCGCCGAGGATATAGCCACAGCCCATCTTCTCGTTCAGTTGTGTAACGGAACCACGCATTTCTGCACCTTCGATTTCAGTCTGCGGAAGTTCGGCCTTACTTCAGGGTCCTACTGTCACCTCCGACTCCGCCTGTATACGCGATTCTCACCGTCGACAATGCATGCACCTCAACGGCCTCTTTCCCAAGCCAACCATCCTGAACTTGAAAGCAGACTCTCTGGCCAGAAGAGAGTGCATGAAACTCGAGTCCACTCAAGGCGGATTTTCGAAAAGTGACCTGGGCTCCATCGTCGCCACGAATCATGCCCTTCCCCTGGTTACGATAAATGTGCCAGATCACGCCTTTCATGCTTCTAACTCCTACTCGCCTGGAGCTACGCAAACTCCGTTTCCCATTCGGTCGCCAGAGAATAATCCCTCGTCTTTGTGACCGAGAAAGCGAAAAGTCTCTCGTCCCGTCGCGACCGCTCGCGGTGCTATGCGAGCCCCATTCCACCAGGATCTGGCGTGGCTGTCTGTACGCCGGATGCAGGTTGCACATTGATGGCTGTGGGAAACCTCGCTCCGCTTGCGAAAAAGATCCCGTAAGACACTTTTGAGCCGAGAGTAAGCTGATTGTAGGCAAGACCCACCACAAGCGATTCGCTGTTGAAGGTCACGTCGTATCCGTCCTCTCCATGAATCATGCCCGTGTTCTCCGAGTAATAGAGTTGCACAATCTCCCCGCATAAACCTTCCCTCCGCACCAGATCCCGCAGCTTGATACGTATTCTCATCAGGCCTCCCGGGAGAGACTGACGGCGGATGCTGAGGGCACTTCCCGTGATTCGAGCCCGGCCTTGGTTTCTTCTTTTGAAGATTCTGTTGGCGTTAAAAGCGGACGCCTTGCCTTCTCATGTTTGAATTCGAGCGTACCATCGATAAGTTCCTCGAGCGCGGAGTTCACGATTTGTGCCGCGTTTGTGTGGGCGTTTCCTGACATCATGAGTTGCCGGGTGCGCTGCGAGATCAAGACGCACAGGAGGAACGGGTTGGAGATTTGCTTAACCGCTTCCGCGAGGAGCCTCGATCGCACGCTCATGTTTCTAATCCTTACCCGGTTCTTCCACGGGGATTCGCTGCGCGATAAATCCCTGGGTTCCCTCCCACCAAAGCCAGTTCGGAAACTCCACCGGCTCAACCTCCAAGCGAAAGCATCGCGTGTTCCCATCGAGCCAAGCCAGAATCGTCATGCACTCGGCCAACATGTTCTCGACAGGTCGCGCCAAGGCGTGTCCAGCAGCAGCCGAGAGCAACGCGATCAGCACTCCGGCAAACCAATCGCTCGCCAGACACTCACGGCAAGCAGGCCCCCGGTCATCAACCACACGGCAACGAGAAAACGAACTGCTTTACAAGCGGGTCGAACTGAAGGTCGTTCGCACCGTTGGGTCATGCCTCGCCAGGCAGAATCCACAGTCCCTTGAAGCAGCGGCTTGTTGTGCCCGACTCCGATCAACAGGAAACCATCCGCTATTGCGAAACCATCGGTTTCAATGGATCGGCCGATCGATTCAAGTGCCAAATCCTGCGTCCGATGGAACCAAAGGTGATTCACGCGTTGGCGACTACTGACGACCAATTGCAAGGCTTCCCAAGGCGCCGCCCAAAACAAGGGTGTCGGGTCTACAAGTTCTTGCAAGAGCAGCACGAGAGCTGCCCCAGCAACTCCCAGGATCAATGCCTGCCCAAGAACTCGGAGTAGCAAGAGAAGTAGAAGCGCGTACGCGAGCCTTCGCCCGGCATGGATCAGTCCTGCGTGGTGATTGCGACTCACATCTTTGGCGCTTCGCAGATGGTCTGCGCCCCGAACACCCGATCTCGGCAAGCGAATTCCATGCTCACTCCCCGAGGCCATACCTAATCCTTCCGCGCGCTGGTCTTCGCAAGCCAGTGCTGTTCCACTTTCTGCAAAGCTTGCTGCAGATCAATTTTGTCTTTTCGTGCCCACCGAACGGCTACTCGCAAGCGGTACATTTGGTGGGAAGATAGAAAGGATCTCCCATCCTTCTCAGTTGAATGAAGCAGTCCCTTCCTCTGAAGTTCCAGGATGTTGGATTCGGTGATTCCCAATGTTTGGGCTGCTTGCTGAAGGGTGTAGTAATCCGACATCGTTATTGGTCTCCTCGCTCAAGCTCAATAGGCCGGAGACGGGTTTGCATCTGCGAATATTTGCAGATGGCGGTCAAATTTTTTTAGCCCTGTGAAACCGTCTCCATCTGCTGCAGCATGTCTCTCACACCCACCAGGTGGTTGTTGAAAATTTCTCTCGCCACGTTAAGCAGTTGGAAGAGTGTTGGATCCGAGACCGTGTAGTACACATTGCTGCCCGCTTTGCGGCCCACGACGATGTTCCGAACACGCAGAATCGCTAGCTGCTGAGAAACGTTTGCAGCTTCAATTTTCAGAATCTCGCTGAGTTCATTGACACCCTTCTCGCCATCACGGAGTGAATCCAGGATACGGATGCGAACCGGGTGCGCGAGGGCTTTGAAGAACTCCGACTTGAAGTTGGCAAGCTGGTGTGGCATGCTGATCCTTCCGTACGCGCATACTGTAATCTGCGAAGTTTGTTATTTCAAGTAGATTTGAACAAGCAGCTAAGATCGCTGGTTCCTTTCAATAGAAAATAAAGCACTTACACGCCCGCTGAAATGTTCCGGGCGGGGAGCAAGTGGCCACGATGTCCAGCAGACCCAAGCATCAGGTATTTCGACCTTGGGTAGAACCCTCTAAAAAGAGCAACGGGAACGGGCTAGATTTCTCGTTGTCTGTGGTTGACGCGGCAGAAGAACGGAAGACAAACCTCAAGCTCGTATGGTTTTTCGTGGCGGTTGCGCTTGTATTTGTTTTTGTAAATCAATTAGATCATCTCAAAAATGCGTCTCCTGTAAATTCCGATTCGCTCTCCGTGGCCGGTGTGAGTCTGACTTTATTTCCACCCGAGAGATCCAGTGATCGAGCCGGGTTCTCTGTGCGTTTTCGACTAAGCAACAGGGGCAACCATGCGATCTTTTATCCGGTTGGCACACCGGCAAATGGGCCGATCGGGCAACTCGCCGCACGAACATCTCCATCATCGGATTGGATGATCTTAGGCGACGCCTCGAAAGATCGCGTCCCTGCGCTGGAAGAATCGATGGATTCACGTCTCGCTTGGATTGAGATGCCACCGGGAGGTTGGGCAGACGGCGAATTTCATGATGATGGCGAATCTCCAGAACAGCGTGCTTATGTGATTTACGTGAGGCCAGCGCGGGATGCGAATCAAGTCAGAATTGTTTCGAACCCTTATGCTTCTCCTCCAAGTAGGTAAGAATGACCCGGTTCCGCTTCGCAACGAAAACAGCGATTTCGGGCGTTCCGCTTTTGAACCCGTAGGCCAAGCAACGGAGGACAGGAACAAATCGCGCAAGGGTTCGAGGTGAAGCAGTGTAAGGCGGTTGCGATCGTAACGGAAAAAAGCACGGAAAAGTGTGCGACGAGGTTGTTGAAAGTTCTAAGATCAAATAGTCATAGACAGGTTTCATGAACACGTTTCCGGTTGCCACAATCTTCGCGCTTAGTCTCGCGGCCTACTCGGCCGGCGCTCTTGCAAGTCTCGCGACTTGGCGGAAGCCCGTGTTGTGCCGCTACGTTTGCTGTAGCAGCGCCTTGGCTGGTGCCGTCTTTGGCGGCCTCGCCGCTATACTCGGGATTCTTCAGGGAACACCGGTCCACTGGTCTGTGTCTTCAGGAATTCCGCTGTATGCCTACAGCTTCAACTACGACGCTTTGGCTGCTTTCTTCAACTTGACCCTGGCGATTCTCGCAGCTGCAGTTTCCGTTTATTCGTTCAGCTATCTGAAGGAATTCGAGGGCAAGAGGAATATTGGATTGTTCGGCTTCTTGTTCCATCTCTTGCTCCTCAGCTTGACAATCGTGTTTACCGCCGCCAACGCCTTCTTCTTCTTGATCGGGTGGGAAGTAATGGCGCTCGTTGCCTACGGACTGGTCGCGTTTTACCACGAAGATCGGGAGACCCGGCGAGCAGGGCTGCTTTACATCGTCATGGCCCATGTGGATGCTGGGTGCCTGCTCCTCGGTTTTGGGCTCTTGATGCATGCCACTGGCAGCTCAGACTTCGCGAGCTTCCGCACCACCGCAGCGCAATTGTCTAGCACCCAGCAATCCGCCGCCTTTGTACTTTTCTTTCTTGGCTTCGGAATTAAGGCTGGCGTCATTCCGTTCCACATCTGGCTTCCTGCCGCGCACCCGGTTGCGCCTAGCAACATCTCAGCGCTGCTTTCCGGAATCGTGCTCAAGGCAGGTATCTATGGAATGGTGCGCATCTTCCTGGATGGACTTGGCGTGCTGCCATCTTGGTCTGGGTTGCTGGTACTCGTCGTGGGCGTGGCTTCCGCCGTTCTGGGTGTCTTGTACGCCTTGATGGAACATGACCTTAAACGTCTATTGGCCTACCACAGTATCGAGAATATCGGGATCATTCTCATCGGACTCGGCGCCGCTTTGGTGTTCCGCGTTGCGGGGCATCCGCAACTGGCTGCGGTCGCGCTGATTGCCGCGCTATTTCACACTCTGAATCACGCGATCTTTAAGTGTCTCTTGTTCCTTGGAGCTGGCTCCGTACTCCATTCGACCGGGACCCGAAATATGGAGGAATTGGGCGGCCTAATCCGTCCAATGCCAATTACCGCTTTCTGTTTTCTGATCGGAGCGGTCGCGATTTCCGGGCTTCCTCCACTCAACGGATTTGTCAGCGAGTGGCTGACCTACCAGAGTCTTCTCGCCGGATTTGGAGCGACCGGAGGGCTGACGCGAATCCTGTTTCCCCTTGCTGGATCGATGCTCGCGTTGACAGGAGCATTGGCCGCCGCCTGCTTTGTAAAGGCATTTGCGATTACCTTTCTTGCCCTGCCGCGCAGCGCGGAGTCCGGCAACGCTCACGAAGTCCCGCGCTCCATGCTGATCGGCATGGGTTGGCTGGCGATGGCTTGTGTGGCTCTCGGCCTGGGGGCCTCTTGGTTTCTCCCGGTCTTCGGTCCACTGACCGAGCAACTCCTCAGACAAAACGTCGGTGCTAATCTCATCACCGGAAGGGGATTTGTCGTTTCTACGGGCCTCGGTCATGGAGGTACGGTATCCACTGCCGTCATTGGAATTGGCCTGTTGGTGTTGGTGATTCCTGCTGTTCTCCTCGTTTCGATAGCGGG
>WNFJ01324832.1_pt1 | contig 11854 bp, 14 predicted proteins | sample 5400461 | NCBI WGS metagenome assembly WNFJ01 (sample SAMN13153349, study PRJNA577476) | soil metagenome | isolation source: 115 cm saprolite on Douglas fir-dominated hillslope | place: USA:California | collected 2013-09-17
GAGATCGTGCTCGACCCCGGCCCGGTTGTACCAGCTCCGGTCGAACAGCACGATCTCGCCCGCGCCCGGCAGGTGGGGGACGTAGCGCTGGAAGTACCACTGGGCCTGTTCCCGCTCGGTCGGCGCGGGCAGGGCGGTGATCCTGGCGATCCGCGGGTTGAGGAACTCGGTGACCCGCTTGATCGTGCTTCCCTTGCCCGCCGCGTCCCTGCCCTCGAACACCACCACGAGCCGCGCGCCCTCGGTGCGCACCCATTCCTGCAGCTTGACCAGCTCGGCCTGGAGCCGGAACAGCTCGGTCTCGTAGATCTTGCGGGGCATCCGCGCTACTTCCTCGCCCGCGCCCGGCTCGTCCCGCTTGCCGCTCTTGCCGCCCTTGCGCGCCACCGTGACCCTCCTTCCCGCGGGCGGCCGCGCAGCACGCCGCGGCCTTCCGCGCCTCATTGGGGATATTTGCCCGCAGGCGGCTACTCAAGCACGTCTCGGGCGGGCATTCGCGGTATCGCGGGCCCGGCGGGCTCGAAGCCAGCCCCCAGGTCCTGGGCGGCCCACCTGGCGACGTAGCTGAACCGGTCGGCGCGCACCAGGCCGTGCCGCCACTCCACCGGTGTCCCGTGGCTGGCGGCCAGCCGCTCGATGGCGAGCGCCGGCGTGCGGGCGCCCAGGCCGAGCAGTTCCCGCTGCTCGGCGGTGGGCAGCACGGGACGCAGCCGCTCCCAGCCGGCGTCGGGCCACAGCCCGCACCTGGCGTGCAGTTCGTGATACAGCGCGGTGCGGGTGAAGTCGACCCCGAGCAGCGGCCGGGCCAGCGCGGCCGGGAGCCAGGAGCAGTCGAGCACAATGGGCTGGTCGGCGGCGAGGCGCAGCCGCTCCAGGTAGACCAGCGGCTCGTCCGGCGGCCTGCCGAGCACCTTGGCCGCCTCCTCGTCGCGGCGCTCCTCGAGGTAACGGACGACGCTGCGCTGGACGAAGCCCTGCGCCTCGACCGAGCGGAACAGGCTGTAGAGGGCGCCGAGGGGCTGTTCGATCAGGGTCCCGGTGACGAAGGTGCCGCGGCCGCGCCCGCGCTCGACCACCCCTTCTGCTTGCAGCCGGCGCACCGCCTCCCGCACGGCTCGCCGCGCGCCAGCCGGCCGCGCAGGTCACCGAGGACCTGGGCCCACAGCGGCAGCGGACTGTTCCGGTCGGGGATCACCCTCCCAGTATGCGGCCTGGCACCCGCCCGGCCAGCGGGGAGCCGCGCGGGCTGGCCCGGAGCGCCGCGGCGGGGGGATACTGGCAGCGCAAGTGACGCCCGCATGGAGTGCCCGTGGTCGCACGACGCCTGAACTGGTCCCCCGACACGCGCCTGATGGTGGCCGGGCATCCGGTTCCGCAGAACGTGTTCACGCTGTACGCCGAGTACGCCCGCTCGTTCTTCAGCGGCGGACCGTCGCCGGTCCTCTACTAGTGCCGCGGCAGGTAACGTCTGCCCCGACGGCTTGCCCGGGCAGCAACAGGCGCCGCGGTTGGCGGGGCATCCGCGACTGGTCCCGGTCCGCGAGCCTGGACGCCCTCGTAGCTGACAGCGAGGCGGGCTGGGCGGAGGTTCCTGGGCTCGCCCAAGACTAGAGGTCTGCCAGCGCCAGTAGGCGCCCCTGACCGTGTGGCCCCGAACCGGCCCGTCTCAAGTCCAGGGCAACTGGAACCGCAAGGGACCGAGCGGACAGAGAGGTATATGGAGCCGGATCTGCGCGCACGCGTCCGCGCCGGGGATTCAGATGCGTTCGGCATGCTCTTCGACGAGTACGCCCGCGCGGTCTACAACCTGGGCTTCCGGCTGACGGCGAACTGGTCTGCCGCCGAGGAGGTGGTCTCGCTCACGTTCCTGGAAGCTTGGCGGAAACACGGCAGAATCGAGCCCGGCGGCGAGTCGCTGCGGCCATGGCTGCTAGCCATCGCGGTGAATGTATCGCGCAACCTGGCCAGAGCGTCCCGCCGCCATCAGGCCGCGATGAGCAGGCTTCCGCCGCCGCCCGTGGTGCCCGATTTCGCCGAAGAGCTGGCCGGGCGGCTGGACGACACGGCTCAGCTACGCGAGGTCGCGAAGGCGCTGGCCGCGCTGCGCGGCGGCGAGCGCGAGCTCATCGCGCTGTGCGTCTGGTCGGGGCTGGATTACGCGTCTGCCGCGGAAGCGCTTGGCGTGCCGGTCGGCACTGTGCGGTCCCGGCTGTCGCGGGCACGCCGCAAGCTCAGGAAGCTCGGGCCCGCTGGCGGGGAACCGGCGGGCGGCCGTGAACAGGTACCGGGTGACCGTGAGAACGCGGCCCGGCCGACACCGGAGGGAACTTGATGAATGCCGACGGCGCCCGTGGCAGGGACATGGCCGAGCTGGCCCGGCTGCTGCCGGTCCCGGCCGAACGGGACCTCCCGGCCGGCCGCCAGCAGGCCCTCAAGGAGCACCTGATGAGTGAACTCCGCCCGGCCAGCAGTCCACCGGCAGGCAGGCCCGCCCAGCGCCGCCGCCGCAAGCCGGCGATCATCATCGCAGCCGCTGGCGCCGCCGCCGTGGCCGCAGCCGCCACCGCACTAACCCTCCTGCCCGGGAACTCTTCTAGCTCCTCGCCCGCCGCCATGCGGCTGCTGGCCAAGATCGCCACCGCCGCCGCCCGGCAGCCAAGTCCGCCCGTGCGCAACAGCCAGTTCTGGTACATCAAGAGCTGGGTGGCCTTCCAGTCCTGCAACGGCGGCAGCGCGACCAGCAAGTGCGTCATGGAAAGGCCGCACGAACGGCAGATCTGGCAGTCGGTGTCCAGCCTCTGCGTGGCCGGCCTGCTGCGCGAGTACGGCCAGGACACGCGTCTGACGTTGTCGCCAGCTGGCTTGATGACGTTGCCGCCAGCTGGCTTGAGTGTGCCGGGCTCGCCCCGCCCGCGTCTGCACTGCCCGGACCGGGGCGGCGTGCACGACCCCACCTACCGGTTCCTGCAGTCGCTGCCCACCGACCCGCATGCCCTGCTCAGCCTCATCGAGCGGGAGATGCAAGGGCAGCTGCCCCGCCCGGAGGAAGCCTTCACCACCATCGGCGACCTGCTGCGCGAGGCGATCGCGCCGGCTCGGGTCAGCGCCGCGCTCTACCGGGCCGCCGCCCTGATTCCCGGCGTGACCATGGTCGCGAACGCCACCGACGCGATCGGCCGTCACGGCGTCGCGGTGGCCATGACCTCCCAGGGCGTGCGAAGCGAGTGGATCTTCAGCAAGCAGACCCTCCAGTACCTCGGCGAGCGCGACATCAACATCGCGGACGGCGCAACCAACGGCGTGGCCGCCGTCCTGCAGCGCGCCTTCGTCAACCACGCCGGGCAGGTCCCGGGCTGAGCAAGCCCTCAGCACACCAGGCCAACGCAGCCTGCTGCGGCACTAGTCGGCGCAGGTAAAGCACTTCTTTCCCGGTTCTGGACAGCCATATTGCAATCGTTTTCTGAACCCGCCCTCGGGCCGCGGACGTGACTTCTATGAGGCACCCCCGCCGTCTCGCCTAGACTCCGGCGGCGGGCTGCGGGCGCAGTCCGTCCAGGATGAGGGCCAGCATCCGGTCGGCCTGGCCCGGGTCGGTCGGCCGGCGTTCGGTGGCGATGTTGACCGCGTGCACGAGCCGGATCAGGTCCCCGGCGTCGGCATCCGGGCGCACCACGCCGGCCTGCTGGCCACGGGCGAGCAGGGACTCGGCGGCGCCGCGGATCCTCTGGCCGCACGAGGACAGCAGGTCCGAGTCTTTGCCGAGGGTGGCCAGCAAGGCGGTGGTCAGGCTGCGCTTGGTGCTGCTGAACTTCACCAGGGCCCGCAGCCAGTCGGCCAGCGCATCGCCCGGTGACTCGGCCCCGAGCAGTTTCTCGGCCCGCCCGCTGAGCAGGTCCACCTGGTCCCGGTAGACCGCTTCGAGCAGCGCCTGCCTGGTCGGGAAGTGCCGGTACAGCGTCCCGATGCCGACGCCGGCCCGCCGCGCGATCTCCTCCAGCGACACGTCGTCGGCACCGTGCTCCAGAAACGCGGCAGTGGCCGCGTCCAGCAGCCTGGTGTAGTTGCGCTGAGCGTCGGCCCGCATCGGGCGCGGCTCCCGGGCGTGCGCCGGGGCCGGTGCGCCGCTCGCACTCATCGGCCGTCACCTGCCCCTGTCATCCTGCCACGATAAATCAATTTGCTAAACGGAGGGTACCTCCGTATAGTTAACGGAGGTTGGCTCCGCTTACAGAGTATCCAACGCGAGCCGGGCCGGCGCTCATTCCCGCCGGCCGCCTCACCTCCAGCTTGTCGGAAAGGAAGTCATGTCGACCTCGTCGATCATGCAAGAAACCTCCCGGCGCTCCAGCCGCCTGCCCGCCCTGCGCGACCGCCGGGGCCTGGCCCTGGCCATCGTCCTGGGCGCCCAGCTAATGATCATCCTCGACATGACGGTGGTGAACATCGCCTTGCCGAGCATCGCCCGCGGGCTGCACTTCTCCGCGGCCGGCCTGTCCTGGGTGCTGAGCGCCTACACGCTGACGTTCGGCGGCCTGCTGCTGCTCGGCGGCCGGGCCGGGGACATCCTCGGCCGGCGGCGGGTGTTCATGGTGGGCATCGCCGTGTTCACCGTGGCCTCGCTGGCCGGCGGCCTGGCGCAGTCGGCCGGCTGGCTGATCGCCGCGCGCGCGGCGCAGGGCGTGGGCGGCGCGATCGCCTCGCCGGCCGTGCTGGCCATGATCACGGCCAGCTTCGCGGACGGCCGCGAGCGCGCCCGCGCGCTGGGCATCTACACCGCCGTGGTGATGGGCGGCGGGTCGCTGGGCCTGGTGCTCGGCGGCGTGATCACGGAGTGGGTGTCGTGGCGCTGGGTGCTGTTCATCAACGTGCCGATCGGGGTGCTGGTCGCCCTCGCCGCCCCGCTGTTCCTCCCCGAGACCAGCCGCCAGCCCGGCCACTTCGACGTGTCCGGCGCGGTGACCTCCACGGCCGGGATGGCCTCGCTCGTGTACGGCATCATCCGCGCCTCCGCCAACGGATGGAGCGACAGGGTGGCCCTGGCCGCCTTCGCCGCCGCGGCCGTCCTGCTCGCCGGATTCCTCTACCGCGAGTCCCGCGCCCGGCAGCTGATTACCCCGCTGCGCCTGTTCGCCGACCGCCGCCGGGCCGGCTCCTACCTGACCCGGCTGCTCCTCGTGGCCGGCATGTTCGCAGTTCATCCAGGACATCCTGGGCTTCAGCCCGCTCCGGGCGGGGATCGCCTTCCTGCCGATGACCGCCGCGCTGTTCACCGTCTCCCAGCTGTCTCCCCGGCTGATGAGCCGGTTCCGCCCGGGGATGCTCATGGTGACCGGCATGCTGCCGGTGGTCGCCGGGATGACCTGGCTGTCCCGTATCTCTCCGGGAACCGGGTACCTCGCCGGGATCCTCGGCCCCATGCTGCTGATCGGCGCCGGCATGGGCGTGGTGTTCGTGCCGCTCACCATGGCCTCCCTGGCCGGGGTGCGGCCCGAGGACTCGGGCGCCGCGTCCAGCATGGTGAACGTCATGCAGCAGGTCGGCGGCTCGCTCGGGCTGGCGGTCCTGTTCACCGCGTTCAGCAGCGCGACCAGGAACGCGGCGCAGCATCCGGTGGCCGGCCTGTCGCGGCTGGCGCAGGCGCACCTGACCATGTTGCACGGCGTGTCCAGTGCCTTCACCCTGGCGGCGGTGCTGGACGTGCTCGCGCTCCTGGTCGTCTTGACGGTGATGCGCGCCGGGCCGACGGTAAATGACAACCTGGCCCGGTGAACCGCCAATGGGGTAAGACCGCCGGCCGGTGCTGCCATAACCACGGAAGCAAACTCCGGACCTATCAGGGCTTACCTGGCACGCGGGCGGAAATGGCTTGGGCCAAGTCATTTCCGCCCGCTGCCGGTGTGGCATCATGAGGGCGTGCCAGAGCCGCAGGCCCGGTCAGCGCCGGTGGATGCCGAGCCGGCCCGGCAGTGGCGCCCGCGCCGGCCCGGTAACCCTGAAATATCCTCCTGCGTTGTGCTGGCGCTGATTTCGTTTTCCTTTTCCCTTTACCTGAACTGGCACCTGCTGGGCGGTTTGCAGAATCGGATGATCGCGGGGAACACGGACGATATCCGGCTTTTCACCTGGTATCTCGAGAACGATTCGGTGTCCGTGCTGCACGGACATGATCCGCTGTTCTTCACCACGATGAACGCACCCGCCGGCGTCAACGGGATGTGGAACACGTCCCTGCTGCTGCCTGCGCTGCTGATGACCCCGGTCACGCTGCTGGCCGGCCCGGTGGCTTCCTACAACCTGCTGTTCATCCTGGGCCTGGCCGCCGGGCCGGTCTGCGCGTTCCCGCTGCTGCGGCGGTTCGCCGACAGCCGGGTGGCCGCGGGGCTCGGGGCGCTGGTGTTCGGGTTCTCCCCGGCTGTGCTGGCGGCCGGCCTCGGCCACATCGATCTCGCGCTGACGGGGCTGATGCCGATCACCCTGCTGCTGGCCCATGACCTCGCCACCGGCCGGCGCGGCCCGCGCAGCGGCGGCGCGGCCCTGGGCCTGGCCGCGGCCGCCCAGCTGTTCACCTCAGAGGAACTCCTGTTCCAGACGGCCCTGGTCGTGGTGGTCGCCGGTGTCCTGGTGCTGGTGACGCAGCCGCGGATCGTCACGGCCGCGACGCTGAGCCGGATTGCCCGCGGGTCCCTGGCCGCCCTGGGCACGTTCCTGTTCATCTGCGCCGGGGCGCTCTGGCTCCAGTTCTGGGGGCCGCTGCACCAGCACGGCAGCCCGTTCACGCTGTCGTACTTCGAGGCCGATCTCCGCGGGTTCTACGTCCCTTCGCACCTGTTCTGGCTGACCACCAGGGGCAGTTCGGCGTTCGCGGCCTCGTACGCCGGCGGCGCCCCCGAGTACCTGGCCTACCTGGGCATCCCGCTGCTGATCGTGGCCCCGCTGACCGGCGTCGTGCGGATCGCCGACCCGCGGGCGCGGCTGCTGCTGGGCACCGGAACCGTGTTCGCGCTGTTCTCCCTCGGCGGCACGCTGCTGGACAACGGGCGCCAGACGGCCGTGCACCTGCCGTGGGGGACGATGGAGAACTGGCCCGTCTTCGGGTCCGCGCTGCCCGACCGCTTCGCCATCGTGGTGGCACTCGCGGCCGGCGGCTTGCTGGCCATGGCGGTCGACTGGCTCCTGCGGACCGGGCGCACCGCCGCGCGGATCGCCGCCGCGGTGCTGGCCTGCGTGTGCGTCGCACCGCTGCTGCCCCGGCCGTACGCCACGACGAGCACCCCGCCCGTCCCGCCGTTCTTCGCCGCTACGGGCCGGTGGCTGCCGGCCGGCTCGACCGTCCTCGTCCTGCCGTACCCGACCGGCTCGCAGACCCGGCCGCTGGCGTGGCAGTCCGCGGCGCACATGACGTTCCGGATGCCCGGCGGCTACTTCATCGGGCCCGCGGCCGGCGGGCAGGCGTATGTCGGCGGGCCGGGTCCCACGGCCGTGGCCACCATCCTGATCCACATCCAGCTAGGCGCCCGGGTGCCGCCGGTCACCCCGGCGCTGCGGGTGAGCTTCTGGCAGGACATGCGGTACTGGGGCGCCCGCGCCATCGTGGCCGGCCCGGTGGCCCGCGCCGCGCTCACCGGGTTCGTCCGGCAACTGGTGCAGCGCCCGCCCTTGCGCACCGGGGGCGTCCTGCTCTGGCGGCACCTGCCCTGAGGTCCCGGGTTAGCCGCCGACCGGGGTTGCTTGGGCGAGAATGCCGATCATGGCGGAGACGGCTTCGGCCGCGTCGGGGCCTGCGGCGCGGACCGTGATCTGCTGCCCGCGGGTCGCCCCGCCGACGGCCAACGCCACCGCCGACCGGAACTTCGCCGCCGCCACGGCCAGCGATCCGGCGGGGCGGGCATGCAGGTCCCCGGTCAGGGTGATCGCGGCCTCACAGCTTCCTGACATGACGCGCCTCCTCGGCCGCCTGGAGCACCGCCTTGACGTCTCCGCCGGCTGCGGCGGTGACCGTGGCCGCGACCGCGCCCTCGACGAAGGGGGCGTCGGCCATGGCGACCGGCCACGGGAAGTCCTCCTCGGCGAGGAGCGCCCGGACGGTGAGCACCGAACTGCCGAGGTCGGGCAGTATCACCACGCCGGCGCTGCCGCCGGCCCGCAGCAGCGCATGGCGGACCCGGGCGATGCTGGTCCCGATGCCGCCCTCGTCGGTGCCGCCCGCCGCGGCGATGATCACGCTTCCGCCGCTGATCTGCCCGGCCACCTCGGCCGTTCCCTCGGCGAGCGCGGCGCTGTGCGAGACGAGGACGATCCCTACCCTTGTTTCGTCGCTCATGCCTTATCCTGAATAGCGTTCGACATCACCGAAAGGGCTTTATGATCCAGTCCGTGGAGCGCGCGGCGGCGATCCTGGGCGCGCTCGGCTCGGGCACCCCCCGGCTGGGGGTGACCGAGATCGCTGAGCGGGTCGGGCTGGCCAAGCCGACCGTGTACGGCCTGTTGCGCACGCTGGAAAAGCACGACCTGGTGGTCCAGGACCCGGATTCCGGTAAGTACAGCCTCGGGCCCGGCGTGCTCCAGCTCGGCAACGCCTATCTTGACGGTTCCGAGCTGCGGGCCCGCTCCCTGCTGTGGGCCGAGAACCTGGCCCAGCGGGCCAGCGAAGCAGTCTGGGTGGCGACCCTGTCGGGATCGCGGGTGATCGTCTTGCATCACGTGTTCCGGCCCGACAACACCGTGCAGATCCTCGAGGTCGGCGCGGCCATCCCCTGGCACGCCTGCGCGCTGGGGCACGCGATCGTCGCGTACCTGCCCGCCACGGCGAGCGCCCGGGTGATGGCGGCCGACCTGGCGCCGCTTACCGGCCGGACCAAGACGTCGCGGGGCGCGCTGAGCCGGGCACTGGCCCAGGTCCGCAAAAACGGTTTCGCGGTGGAGGACCAGGAGGCCACCGTGGGCGACGCGGGCGTGGCCGCGCCGATCATGAACCGGCACGGGTCGGTGGCCGGCGCGATCGGCGTCGTCGGGCCGGTCGAGCGGCTGCTGGCCCCCGGCACCAAGGACGAACTCGCCCGCGTTGTCCTTGAGTCCGCCCGGTCGGTGTCCAGGGACCTGGGTGCGGGCCGGGGCGGCGCCGCGCTGTCCGCGCTGAGCTGAGTTGTCTGCCCCCCCCACGGTGCGTCGTGCCGGAGGCGCGCCAGCAAACACTTCGCTGGCTCGGGAGGCCCATCGGGGGTCCGGGGGTGTCCCCCGGACTAGCAGAGTCTCGGCGCCGGGGAGCCGCATCGCGCAGCGATGCGGCGTTCGGCCCGGCGGCTGTGGCGGGTTCATAGCGCCGGCACCAGCTTCCACACCGCGTCCACGTCCGGGGCGGACAGCGCCCGTGCGGCCAGTTCGGCGCAGGCGCCCGCGTCGAGCGCCGTCACCCAGGACCTGACCCGGGACACCCGCGCGGCGGGCACGCTCAGCGTGGCCACGCCCAGCCCGACGAGCAGCGGCAGCACATGCGGGTCGGCGGCGGCGTCACCGCAGACCGAGACGCCGATGCCAGCCCGGCGGCCGGCCCGCACGACGTGCGCGACGAGCCCGAGCACCCGAGGGTCGGCGGCGAGCGCGGGCCGTGCGCTGGGGTCGCGGCGGTCGAGGCCGAGCACCTGGCCGGCCAGGTCGTTCGTGCCGAGGGAGAAGAAGTCCACGGCCGGGGCGAAGGTCTCCGCCGCGGCGGCGGTGGCCGCCAGTTCCACCATGATGCCCAGCCGCGGCGCGGGGGCACCGAGCGAGGCGGCGGTTTCGGCCAGCGCCGCGCGGACCCGGGTCACCTCGGCCAGGGAACTGACCATCGGGATGAGCACGGCCAGCCGGGCATCGCAGCCGGCCTCCAGGATGGCGCGTAGCTGGTCGCGGAGCGCGGTGGGGTGTCCGAGCAGCGCGGCCAGGCCGGCCGCCGGGGCGGGGCCAGGCGCCGGGCCGGGCCCCTCCCCCGCCCCGGAACCAGCCGCCGCCTGCGGGCCAGCGCCCGCCCCGGGGCCGGCCGCCGCGAAGGCATCGGGGGACACCGCCGCGCCGTCGCCGGGAAGCCCGGCCAGGAAGGGGGGGATCTTGTCGCCGGAGAAGTCCAGCAGCCGGACCGTGGCCGTCCGGCCGGCCAGCAGGCCCAGGATGGGCGCCAGATGCGCCTGGTGCTCGGCCAGCGTTGGCCAGGCCAGGGCGCCGGTGAACGGGATCTCGGTGCGGAGCAGGCCCACCCCGGTGGCGCCGCCGGCCAGGCCGCGCCTGGTCTCCGCGGCCGACGCCACGTTGCACAGGACGGTGATCGCCCGCCCGTCGATGGTGGCGGCAGGACCGGTGTCCCGGGCCTGCCGCTGCCCGTTGGCGACCGCGACGGCGGGCCCGCCTGCCCCGGACAGGCCTGCCCCGGCGGCCGCGTCACCCTCCCCGGCCAGGCCCGCCCCGGTGCTGGGCCCGATCCACAGCTCACCGGCGACGGCGTCGAGCACGGCATGCTGCCCGTCCGGCACGGCCAGGACCGCCGGGTCCACGCCGGTGATCATGGGGAGGCCGAGGCCGCGGGCGACGATCGCCGCGTGCGAGCTGCCGCCCCCGGCCACGGATACCGCGCCGACCAGGCCCGCATCGGCGAGTTCGATCAGGTCGGCGGGGCTGACCTCGTGCCGTACCAGGATGAAGTCCCCCGCGGGACGGGGCGGCGCCCCGGCCGTGGCGAGGTGGTCAAGCACCGCGCTGGCGACCTGGCGTACGTCACCGGCCCGCTCCGCCAGTTCCGGCACGGCTAGCCCGGCGAGCACGGCGGCCTGGGCTTCCGCCGATTCGGTCACCGCGGTTGCCGCGTCGGTCCCGCCCGCGACCGCGGTCAGGGCGGGCCCCACCAGGGCGGGATCCGCCGCGATCAGCGCCGCCACCCCGATGATGTCCGCCTCGGCGGCCCGACCGGCCCCGCGAAGCCGTTCGGCCAGATCATGACGGTCGCTGGCGACGGCGGCGAAAGCCTCGCGGACCTGCTCAGCCGTCGCATCGGCGGGCGGCCCCGCGCCGGCCGCGTAAAGCCGGCCGGCAGCATTCCCCTCGGACACCGGCCGGCCGGTGAAGCGCGCGGGCTGGCTCATGTAGCCCGCCGTGCCGCGACATCGCGCAGGGCGCCGAGGATCAGCGCCATCGACGCCGCGCCGGGGTCCTCGTGCCCGACGCTGCGCGGGCCGAGGTAGCTGGCCCGGCCCTTCAGCGCCTGCATCGAGATGGTGGCCTGGGCGCCGGCCTGCGCCGCCGCGGCGAGCGCGGAGAGGGCGCCGTCAGCCGGCGTCCCCTCCGCGAGGGCCTTGGCGAGCGCGCTGACCGCCGGGGCCAGCGCATCCCCCATGGTCTTCTCGCCCTCTCGCGCCGCACCCAGCTTCTGGACTCCGGCCAGCGCCGCTTCCAGCGCGCCCGCCAGGGCATGCAGGTCGGCGTCGGCGGTGTCGCCGAGTGCCTTGCCCGCCGAGCGCAGCGCCATGCCGTACAGCGGCCCGGATGCACCGCCCACCTTCGAGATCAGCGTCGATCCGGCCAGCGTCAGCACCGAGCCCGGGGTGGGCGTGTCCTTCTGTTCCAGTGCCGCGGTGATCGCGTCGAAGCCGCGGGCCATGTTGATGCCGTGGTCGGCATCGCCGATGGCCGCGTCGAGCTGGGTCAGGTGGTCGCGCTGTGTTTCGACAACAGCCGCGGCGGCTGTCATCCAGTCGCGGAAGAATGCGGCGTCCATGGGCGCTCCTTTGCGGTAGGAGACCGGTATACCGCTACCGTCCCCAGCGCAGGGCGGGCGTGTCCACCGGCGCGTCCCAGAGTTGCTCCAGCGTGCCGCTCAGCCGGCACACGG
>WNFJ01693790.1_pt1 | contig 11854 bp, 12 predicted proteins | sample 5400461 | NCBI WGS metagenome assembly WNFJ01 (sample SAMN13153349, study PRJNA577476) | soil metagenome | isolation source: 115 cm saprolite on Douglas fir-dominated hillslope | place: USA:California | collected 2013-09-17
GGTTGTCATACGACCAGCAGTAGTGGCAGTCCAGATTGCATTTCCACTCGGTAAAGAGGTATGCAATGATCGGCTGGAACTCGCCCGGCAGGACGCGTGACTTGAAATACGGAAACATCCAGCCCCGCATGGTCTTCATGACCTTGGACGCAGGCCAGTGTCGCTTGCCGGTCTGAAGGACGGCATCGTGCGCAGCGATATCAGCATCATCGAGCTCGTGAAACAACTCCGGATACTGAGGAAACACAGCTGTAGGTAACGTCTTGGGTTCCGTCGACGTCGGTAGGTGAGGCGACGGTTTGTGCGACGGTTGTTGCAGGAGCTCGTGTAAAGGTACATCGAGCCGGAATGGCTGACTGGGTAGAGTAGGAAAGTGCTGGAGTTCGGACATACCACCCCCTTATTTTCTTGACCCTCCGGGTCGCCCCGGACGGCCGACGATCCTGCTTTTCGCACTTCTTCTTTCGGCAATTCGATGCTCGATACAGGCCAAGAGACACAAAAAAATCTTATCCCGGCCGATCCCGTCGCCAGGCACCGGGCGGAGTCGAACCACGATCCGCGCAAAAAATTGTGTCCTCTCCTTCGCGTCGGACATCTAAGTGCGCAAAGGAGGGCCGAAATTGCGTTTGCCTTTCGGCACGGAAGGACGGGATGTTGGACCGTCTTCGGGTCGATTGGCTCGCGATTTTAGTGTCTTGTGCTCCGCCCGCTGCAGCGGGGAGGTGTCAGGGGCTTTTGTGGAAGATGATGGAGCGGCGCATCCAGGCGGAACGGCTGCGCCGGCAGTGTGGGTAGAGATTGAAGCCGTTCTGGCGTTGAACTGGACATGGGCCCTCCCGGTGGACGTAGTGCATCTCTTATTCGAGTTCGGGGAAGCGTGCATGCTTGGCCAATTCGCAAACTACCAATTTCCGCATGCCACGCAGTGGGAAGCACTTACGGCGTGTTGGTGGCTTCGAGGTGCCTTGGCAGGCGGTCGTTTCCCGCGCCCGTTAACCGACAAGTTTTTGACGTCCTCGTCAAGCCTCTGCCAACGCCATTCCGATTGTGCGAAAGCTGCTTTGCCGCATTTTTCTCAGAACCACCAAGTGTATTCCGTTCAAGCGGTTGCTCTTTCCCCACGGAATGACGCAAAGTGCCGGACCTCCCTGGAGTGGAAGCGGAAATGCCGTGAAGCACCAGATACGCTTGCTGCAGACGGTGATGAACTTCAGAAGTTCCAGTACCAGCAGGTTGACCTGACGTTCGCAGCAGCGACGCATGCACCAGCCCTTCACGTTCCGGCGTTTCCGGTGGGAATCGACGCGCTCTGGGAAGCGGAAAATCCCATAGTGCGGAATAAACAGGAGCACACGAGCGAAGAACCCGAGCTCGTCTAAGAGACCAGTCGGATTGCGGAACGCGGTGGGTGTCGGCGTTTTCTGCGGTCCCAGCGAAAGGTGTAAAGCTGAAGACATCATGCAACTTGAAGCACGTGGATCTTCCAATGCAGCCAATTGCATTGTAACCGTTGGTCTACTGGCGGCGATGCTCTTGCACGCCGCACGCCTGCCGGCACAGGAGACGACGGGGAAGCACGGGTCTGTCAAAGGCATCGTATCGCTGGTGAACGCGACACAGGAACGTTCCACCCCCGAAGGCCTTTTGCTGGAATTGAAGCCTCTGGCGGATGGTCCGGCTTCGTTGTGGGCAGTGACCGACGCAGCAGGGAACTACGAATTCAAAGATGTGCCGGACGGCGACTACACTCTTCAGCTCCAGGCGGAAGGTTTCGAGCCGTTCACAGCGACGCTCCACCTGCAGAACGGAACGTCCATCGTCGAAAACATTTCTGTAAAGTTGGCCGGGCTCACGCAGAAAATCGAGGTGAGCGAACAGATTGAGCCGCTCTCGGCTGATTCTTCCAGCGACTCCAAGTTCGGCCAAAAACAGCTCGCCACTCTGCCGCTCGCCGAAGAAAACTTCAAGGCCTCGCTCCCCCTGACTCCCGGCGTGATTCGCACGCCGGAGGGAAAGCTGAATTTCCGCGGCGCAGCCGAAGATCAGTCGATGCTCCTGGTGAATGACTCGAAAATGACGGACCCTGTCACGGGTTCGTTTTCAATTCCTGTTCCCCTCGATGCGGTGCAGTCGGTCAGTGTCCTCAAGACTCCTTACAGCGCCGAAAACGGAGGGTTCTCCGGGGGCCTGACGGCCGTAGAAACCGTGCCGCCGCCGGAAAGGTGGAAGTTCGGCGTGCGAGACCTCAATGTCAGCCTGCGCGGGAAAAACGACCACTTTGTCGGCGTTGGGCGCGCTACGCCGCGCGTGGTCTTCGGCGGTCCGCTGCTCAAGGACAAAGTCAGTTTCTCCGAAGTCTTTGAATACGACGTCATCCGTGATCCTGTGCGTGGGCTGGCTTGGCCGCGCAACGAAATCAAGAAGCAAGGATTCGATTCCTACAGCACGCTGCAGTTGATCGTTTCGCCGCAGCATCTCGTGACCGTGACGTTGAACGTGTTTCCGCAGCGAACGCAATTCGCCAACATCACCGCGCTGATTCCTCAGACCGCTTCTTCGGACTACGACCGGAAAGGCGCTTCCGCAAGCCTCTCCGATGTGTACAGCTTTTCTTCCGGTGCGCTCTTCCGCATGGCACTTACCTACACGAGGTTTGACAGCAACGCGCACGGGCAGGGCAGCGAGGCGATGCTGCTCACGCCGGAGGGCTGGGGAGGAAATTTTTTCAACTCGTGGGCGCGGTCCGCCAGCCAGGTCGAAGCCGCCCCGATTTATCAGTTTGCCTCTCGCCGTCTCCTTGGGCGCCACGAAATCAGGATTGGCGCCGACGCGACGCACCGCTCGTTCCGCGGCAGCAGTCTGTCCCACACTGTCCGCCTCCTGCACGAAGACGGCGGTCCTTCCGAACAGATCCGGTTCGCGGGCCCGGGATTGTTGAACGCGTCGGTAGCGGATGTGGAGGAGTTCATCTCGGACCACTGGATGCTCAACGATCACGTAGCCGCGGACCTGGGAGCAAGATTCACCAGCCAGAGCGTGGGCCGCACGGCAGCCTTCGCGCCGCGCTTCGGGATCGCTTTTTCGCCGGGGAAAGACCGCAAGACCATCCTCCGCGCGGGTGCGGGCCTCTTCTACGACCGCGTTCCGCTGCTCGCGGCGGATTTCGCCGGAAATCCGGCGCGCATCATCAGCCAGTACGACCTAAGCGGTCAAGCGACCGGAAATGAAATTGCTCTCGAAAACGAGTACATCGCGAACGGAAGCGGTCCCATCGCATCGCGAATCCGTCATGCACCGAACACCAGCGCTCGCAGTTTTGTAACCAGCGCAGAGGTGGACCGCGCGCTTTGGACCGGCGCGGTTCTGCGGCTCGCCTATGTCCACAGCGCCACGCGCGATCTGTTCGTCGTTTCTCCTCTTATCGGTGCCGGGAGCGCCCCGAGCGTTCTAGGCCTTCTGAGCTCGGGAAGAGAAAACTACAACGAGGCGGAAGCAACGTTGCGCTTCCATCCGGTCAAGGAGAGCGACCTGAGCATCTCCTACGTCTGGAGCCGGTCACGCGGAGATCTGAACACGCTCGGGGACGTTCTGATTCCATTCGAGCAGCCGGTCATCCGGCCAAACGTTTACGGTGTTCGCCCTTCGGATGTTCCGAACCGTGTCGTCATCTGGGGGACTTTTCATCTTCCGCTGGCATTGGTTCTCGGACCGGTCGTGGACGTGCATACGGGTTTTCCCTATTCCAACGTAGACGAGCGGCAAAATTACGTTGGGCCGCCCAACACACGGCGGTACCCGACTTTTTTTTCGCTCGATTCCCAGGTCTACCACGACTTCCGCTTTCCGTTCGTGCATCACAGCAACTCGCGCAGGATTCGTCTCGGCCTCTACGTGATCAACCTCACCAATCACGGCAATTTCAACTCGGTCTACAACAACGTCACTTCTCCCTTTTTCGGCGACTTTACGGGATTCGAGCGCCGGCGGACGGCGTTTCTGTTGAGCGTGGTCAACTGAGCCGCAGGACGAAGTTCCCCGCGCCAAGCGCCGTGCGGCCTTTGGAATTCGCCCATTCGAAATTCGCCTTGTCCGCGGAATTTCACGTCACTCAGCAACGCGGCGCTGACAGTGTTTTCCGCATTCTTCCCGGCGAGCTCACCCGTCTTTCGATCGAGTTCAATCCCGCCTCTTCCGTCTTCTTCCCATCAAACGCCGCCGTCCGCTTCGTCCCCGTTTTCAGACTCGTCTTTCGCACCTCATCGCCTCCCCCCACGGCGCCATAGACGCACGCGATCCTTCCGGCGCAGCAGAGTGAAGCGTATAATCCCCTCTCCGAAGGGAAGGAATCAGAAATAAGCGGGGCTCATTCCCTTACAAAATGTTTTCCCATAGGAGGACTCTTCCCATGAAGTCCGGACTAGCAATTCTGTGCGTGGTGATTGCCTTCTGCGTTGCGATCCCCACTCTGCCGATCGCTTTGTACCCCGCCGGTGCTCCCCCCGACCGCCAGATCGCCATCACCATTGACGACTTGCCCGCTAGCGCTGCAAGTAGCATGTCCGCCGCTGAAATCACCGCCATGACTACAAAACTCCTCGCCGCGTTGCAGCGGCAGAAAGCTCCTGTGGTCGGTTTCGTGAATGAACGAAAGCTCTACTTCAAGTGGGGCGAAGTCGATGAAAGAATCCATGCTCTCGATATGTGGCTGGATGCCGGCTTTGACCTGGGAAATCACACCTATGGCCACACCTCGCTGAACCAGGCTGGCCTCAAGGATTTTGAAGACGCCGTGATTCAGCGCGAATCCGTTGCAGCACAACAAGAAGCTCCGCTACTTCCGCCATCCTTACCTCGATACCGGCCGCGATCTGCAAACCCGGCGCGAAGCCGAAGCGTTTCTGGTTGCGCGCGGCTACCGCATCGCTCCTGTCACTTTCGATGCCTGGGACTGGAATTTCGCGCCCGTTTATGACGACGCCAAAAATCGCGGCGACGCCGCGGTCCAGCTGGAAGTCGTCAGTGCCTACCTTTCGCATCACGCCGCGGTGTTTGCCTATGAAGAAAAGTTGTCGAAGGATCTCCTGGGCTATGAGCCGAAGCAGATTCTTCTGCTTCATGCCAATAATTTGGAAGCCGAGCACATCGGCGAGCTGCTCGAACTGATTCGCAAGCGCGGCTACCGCTTCATCACCCTCGAAGACGCCCTCAGCGATTCCGCGTACAGCCTGCCGGACACATTCGTCGGTGAGCAAGGAAACGGCTGGCTCGAGCATTGGGCCATCACTCGCGGCCAGCCTCCTCAGGGCGCCCCCGTCTTCCCGTCTTCCATCGGCGATCGAGCCAAGGCGCTCCATCGCCCTCAGCCCTAGCCGACTGCGGTAAGTTCGTGACCATCGCGATCCAAAGCACCTTTCTTTTCAACATTTTCCCCCTCCATTCAACTGATACCCAACTTTTCCTTGACGGTCCTCTATAAACTGGTATAATTGACTCCATAGAAAACTCCATTTGGACTGCGGGAGCTCTGCTCGCGCTTTTTCTTTTGTAGGCGATCCCGTCGTATTCGGTTAGGCTTTAGCCTGCCAGAGAAGCAATCCGAAGCCATCCGCGCTAGTTTGCACAACTTCAGTGCAATGCAACTCCTTTAGAATCAACACTTGCAATGGATGTAAAAGTGTATCAAAACAAAGCACTTAGACTCCCTTTAGAATGAACACTTACGAAAAGCAGGGAGGAATGAGCCCATTTTGTACAATTTTGGTGCAACGTAAGTCCCTTTAGAATGAACACTTGCAAAAGTGTATCAAGACAAAGGACTTTAACTTCCTTTAGAATGAACACTTATGAAAAACAGGGGGTAGGGGGCCCCTGCCGCAAAGTACACGGCCGCACAAACCGTACGTAAAACTAGAGACATGCGACAAAGCATATCTATCCTGAGCGACCATCGGGAGCGAGCGATCACTCGTCACACGCGACGAAGCGCCTCCGTTCCCAGCGGCCATGGGGACCGGAGGCAATGATAAAGGTTAGTCGGAGTTATCGCGCTTCGGCGGTGGTTTGGGGATGCTCCGAGAAATACTTTTCCGGGCTTCCCATAATCTCGCTTATGCCGCTGTGGACATTGCGGCCATGGCAGCAACGACCGCCTTGACGTCTTTTCCGTTCACGGTTTCGTCGTGCGAGTAAGTGCGGCTCCATACCGCCGTCCCGGTCTTGGAGTCGCGCAACTCGAACTCAAAGGCCACGCGGGCCGTGGGTACCTTGCTGCCGATCTCGCGCAAATCATACAACCGTCCACGGAGGAGATAGTCCCCGCGAGCGTCACTGCGCAAGAAATAGACGTGCTGGTAGCGTCCCGACGCTTGAAGCTCTCGAAGCAGGACGTCGCTAATCATCTCGGATGGTGGCTCAGCCCATCTCTGATATTCGTACGTGCCCATCGGCTCACCAGCGGATGTGTAGACGATGCGGTCGGCGATCAAGAATGCGCTGGCCAGTTTGTGCGTAACCACGGGTTCAGGATGCAGGGCCGGAAGTATTTGGTTTGTTGTCATCGATTACCCGCGAAAAAGAACAGGGCCGTAAAGAACAAGTCCACCACGACAACAAGAAAGATGGACATGACCACGGCTCGGGTGGTGGACCGGCCGACCTGCTCCGCTCCTCCGCCAGTCGACAGGCCCTCCAGACATCCGACGGCGGGGATGGTGATGCCAAACATCACGCTTTTCACCAATCCCGTGGTGATATCGCGCAGGAGCAGAGAGTCGATCGAAGCCCGGATGTAGCGCACAAAGGTGAAATCCGCTTGAGCGACGCCGAACAGCGATCCACCGAGAATGCCCATGACATTAGCCCAAATGGTCAAGCAAGGCAGCATCACCATCATGGCTAGGAACTTGGGCGCTACGAGAAAACGGATCGGGCTGATGGCCATTGTTTCCAGGGCGTCGATTTCCTCGTTCACCTTCATGGTTCCAATTTCAGCAGCGAATGCAGAACCGGAACGTCCGATCACAACGATGGCGGTGATTAAGGGGCCGAGCTCGCGGGACATCGTGACAGCGACCGCTGTTGCCACGGCGCTTATCGCGCCAAATTTGCGAAGTTCGTAGGCCGCCTGAAGCGCGAGGATCAGGCCAATGAAGAAGGTAATCAGGGAAAGGATCGGCAAGGCGCGGACGCCGGTGTCCATGGCTTGCGATATCGCGCGTTGCAGACGCAGGGGCTTTCCTTGAAACGGGGCCACCAAGGTGAAATAGGCCGCGCGCGCCGAGTGACGCGAGGGAGCCGATATAACTAAGGCCGTTGAGAGTGCTGGCGCCGATCTGCGAGACGATTTCCATGTCAGGAAGCCAGTGCCTTTTCTTCGTTGTCGTAGATTTCAAAGACCTTGATGAGGCGGGATAGTTGCAGAACCTCCCGGGCGGCATCGCTCAGCCCGAACAAAATAAAGCGGGAACCGAGATCGCGGGACGCTTTCAATCCCTCGACCAAAGAAGCGACACCTGAACTATCGATGTAACGGACCTGGCTGAGATTCACGAGCACGCGCGGCGTGCGACTTTCACGGATCTCATGCAGCACCGATTGGCGTACTTCCGGGGAGCTCGCGAAATCGATGTCTCCCGAAACGTCGAAGATTGTGGATTTGTCGTGGCGCCGAGCGGAAATCTGCATGGTGTCTTCTTCCTTAGAGGGCGTCGTTCGCCTGCGCCAGATACTTGACGAGTCGCAGCCGGTTCGTGGGACCCTCGCGGGTGAACTCCACGGTGTCCATGGCTTCGCTGATCAAGTGCAATCCCAATCCGCCGGGCCGTATTTCTTCGAGTGGCCGCCCTCGTAACTTGTTCGGGTCGACCGCGTGACCTCGGTCACAAAGCAGTATTTCGAGTCCTTGTTGGACTTCCCCGTCTTGGCGGCGCTGCGTTCTTCGAAAGTACATGGCGATGGGCCGGTCGAGTCGATTGCCGTAGGAATGCCGCACGATATTGGTGAGAGCTTCATCGACCGCGCGAGTGATCGACCTGCACTCTACCGGCGGGAATCCCAGAGTCTCCGTCAAACGTTCCACCGCTCCCCGCACTACCGAGAGCCACTTGGGATTGCTGTACAACGCCAGCATCAACAACAAACCTCCTCGTTGCCCGGAGTTTCGCTCCTGGTCATTACTCGCGTCCGGGCGAGGAGAAGTTTTCTTGTGCGACATGGGCGGCCTTCTTGGCGAAGTCGTAGGTAGCTTTGAGATTCCCTCCAAAGAAACGGACTTTGCCGTTCACATCCCGCTCAAGAAGGGACGTTCCGTCCGGGCGCGTGAACTGGCAATGAACCGTGATGGAGGTGGCGCCGGTAACGGTAGTTACCTGGCGGGCCCGCTCACTGCCCGCCTTGAAGCCGCGAACCGTGCTATGAAGAACAACGAGGTCGGCGACATTCGTGGCGTTGCGGTCGCCGTCGCGATAGACATGCGTGAATCCGTTTTTCTCGAGTTGGCGAATCAGGTTTTCGTAAAGCGCAATCTGGAACTCGGCAGGCAGCTTGATTTCGTCAGACTGGATCATCTCGACTTGGATCGCCGCCGCCTTGATCTTGGCGGGCTGGTTTTTCTGGGCGAGCAGGGGAGAGGCAGCGAGAACGAGGGTGGACACGGACAGCCGGATACTTGCGTTTAGAATGCGATTCATTGTTTTTGCTCCTTGTCGGGGGGAGTACTGGAGGAAGCGGGAGCTGCAGTGGGTTCAACCTTGGCGGTGGTACGGGCGCCTTGTGCCACAAGCTCTTTCTTGATCACGTCGGCGGTGCCGACGGGCATCGTAAAGATGGCACCGTGAAGGCCTCCGCCAGCATCGCGATACTTAACGGTGAGCGTATCGATTTTGGAGCGGAACAAACTCAGGAAGCGGCCGCCGCCGTAGGGCGCAGCCATACTTATCATGCCAACCGTATTGCCGACGGACTTTCGACTGTCAGCGCCCGTCACGACGTCTTCAATCGAAGTTGCAGTTACATCGGAGCTTTCTTTACCATGCACAAAATGAAGCCGTCCGTTCTCCACATTCAGGGTGCCCTTTGCATTGTCTTTAACACCTGTGAGACCGGTAAGCTGGACTGCTTTGACAGGCCCTGGAACCTGTTGCGCGTTCCCGCTGGAAGTCACCAGCCCTGTGAATGGCAACACAACTGCGACCAGAACCGCTCTGCTTCTGGGTGTCATGCGCATCTCCTTGATCTTAAGATTCAATCCGTGTCAGCGAACGTGCACCAGCATGAGAGAAACGTCATCGGTCGGCGGTCCCTCGCGCCAGGCAGCCACGCCATCGAGAATGCTCTGCTTCATTTCGCCGGGAGGCAAGGACGATGTTTGGCGGACGATTTCCCGGACGCCTTCGATGCCGAGCATCTCACCCCGAGAATTGAAAACTTCGGTAATCCCGTCGGTATAGAGGACGATGCGGTCGTCGGGCTGGAGTTGCACCTCCAGACTGGTTGTGACATCCACGGCTTCAGGCAGCGCGCCGAGAACCATGCTACGGGACTCGAGCAGCAGAGGATTCTGGCCGCGACGCGCGAGCATTGCGGGGGGATGGCCAGCTCCGGCAAAGACCATGCTGCGTCGACGGGCAGCGATCCGGGCGGCGGCCACCGGGACAAACAATCCAGAGCTGCCGATGTCTTCGATGAGGAAGCGGTTCAACTCCGCAAACATGTCGATGAACGGCATACCACTCCGCAGGTGCGCAGTCGTCTCCGAGTAGATTCGGTTGGCGACCAGCGCGGAACCGATGCCGTGACCGGAGACGTCACAAACAAGCAAGCTGAGGTGCTCGTGGTCCGGCGAGTTCACCAGGGCGAAGTCGCCGCCAATCGAGTGCACAGGCTGGTAGAAGGCGTCGACACTCATGGTGTCCCAGACCTGGGATCTCGGCGCGAGGCTATTCTGCACGCGCGCGGCGAGCCGCAGATCTTCCTCGATTTCCAGCTGGCGTTTCTGAAGTTTCACGTTGGCGGAGCGAAGTTCGTCCTCGGCTCGCACCTGTTCCGAAATGTCCGTGAATGTCAAAATCCCGAAGCGGCTGCCGGAATTCTCAAGTGTCCGGGAACTGATAATGACGGGCAAGCGACTGCCGTCCTTTCGAGGCAGAACAAAGACAAAACGGTTGTGCCCGGCTCGGAGCGCAACATCAGTCTGCTGCGTCAGAAAATCCCATTCCTGTGAGGAATAGAAGTGGGAAGGGTCAAAGCCGATCAGCTCATGCCGGGGCCTGCCGGTCATTTCTACAAACCGGGAGTTCGCAAAGAGAATCCTCCTATTGCTGTCGTCCGCTATGACGACACCCTCGTTGAGGACCTCGAGCACGGTCTCCATCTGGGTGAGCCATTCGGGCTTTTCCATCTCGATCGAATCTTTCCTGGTCACTGACATCTGGCGCCCCGGAAACAGGAGAGCGGTGAGGCCGTCTCTGTCATGAGAACGCCATTTCTGGAGACGAGATCTCAGCAGTCCTTGCGGCAACCGTCCGAAAATCATCTTTGCCGGAAGAAAATGCGGAATGCGTCGCCCTGGGGATAGGAGCCACAAGGCAGCCCTGCGCCCGATTCATGAGATGTTGCTTGGCCCGGGAAAGTCGCGACTTGAAAGTCCCCTTCGAAACGCCCAGTAAGGCGCCTGCCTCGGCGATGAACATTTCGTCGTAGTACCTCATCGTAAATGCCTGGCGAAGCACTAGACTCATTTTCCCGAGCAGAATATCGATCAATTGGAAAGTTTCTTTCTCCGCGAAAATCATTTCCGGATCGGGTTGCGAGGTCGGAATCCTTTCCGTCCAAGGAGACTTATCCGTCGTGCAGGATTCCGGAAGCGAATCGATCCGCGAAGTTTTCCGCTTTCGAAGGATCATCAAAGCAGCGTTCACCACGATGCGGGTGAACCAGGTCGTAAAAGCAGACCGGCCTTCGAAAGCGCGCAAGTGGAGATAGCCCGAAAGCGCGGCATTCTGAACCGCGTCTTCGGCGTCTTCCTTATTTCGCAAGATGGCGTAGGCCACTCCGACGAATCTCGGGCGTGAGGCCATAAACATTTCCTGGACTGCTTCCCACGCATGGCCTTCCGGTCGAGCCTGGACGAACCTGCGGGACTGGTAGCTGGCCGAGCCGCAGGAGTTTGGCCGCGCGTTCTTGTTCCGCCCTCCGGAAAGATGCGAGCGATTGTCCGCTGTTGATGCGTAAGAGCAGTCGCCACAATTTGCAGATCTGGATGTGTAGTTCACCGGGGATCTCCGATTCGGTCTTTGTTCCATGAAGCATCTGTAGGTCCAACGAAGGGGCTACGCCGAGGAATCAGCCATCCTTTTTGTTTTCAACAGGAAGGAGAGATGCTGGCGGCGAGAAGTAAATGAGGGAACTAACTTCGCCGGACAACCACGATGAGAGTTCGACAATAACGTCTAGGTCGTGACGAAAGAACCGACAATTGTATGGCGCGCGCTCCGCCTGGCATAACTTGCGCCACAGTTTGGCGACAAGACACTTCGAATTCTTCGTTGCCAAGCTGCGGCAGGAAACGATGAGAACAAACTCCGAGATTGTGAGTCCCAGCCGTAAGACCAATGGGCAGCTTCATTTTGGTTCAATGAACGTCCGTAGGACGCGACCTGCTGCGCATTTTGAGCGAGGCAGGCCTATGACAAACTGCGGAGCCATGCCAGTTCATTACTTTGTAGTTTTATGTGCTTTCGCTCGAATGCCCGCGGGCGCTTTCCTCTTCAATTTGATCTGATTGTAGTCAACGGCGGCACGGACGAGATTTTTTAGAGCACGCTCATTAATCTTATCGCCCTCGAACAAATCG
>WNFJ01015378.1_pt1 | contig 11852 bp, 10 predicted proteins | sample 5400461 | NCBI WGS metagenome assembly WNFJ01 (sample SAMN13153349, study PRJNA577476) | soil metagenome | isolation source: 115 cm saprolite on Douglas fir-dominated hillslope | place: USA:California | collected 2013-09-17
ACGCTGCGCCACGCGCTCGCTCCCGAGAACATTCACTCGCACTCGCATCAGCACCTCGCCGTGATCGCGGCCGTCGAGGCGATCGGCGCGGTGCTGTTCCTGCTGCCGCGCGTGTCGCGCGCCGGCGCCCTCGTGTTGGTGGCGGTGATCGGCCTAGGGTTCATCGCCCACTCCCTGCAAGGCGAGTGGCGTCCCGATCTGGCGATCTATGCGGCCGGCGCGTGGCTGGTCTACGCCATGGGCGGCGGCTGGCCGTCGCGCGGCTCCACGGGCGCGGCATAGCACGTCGCCCGGAACTGCTCCCATTCATCCCAACGCTGCGCTCATCGAAACGTTCTATGCGGCTTTCCAGCGGCGCGATGCGGCCGCCATGGGGGCGTGCTACGGGCCCACGGTCACGTTTCAGGATCCCGTCTTCACGCTCGCCGGGTGGCGCGCCCGCGCCATGTGGCGGATGCTGTGCGAGCGCGGCAAGGACCTGCGCGTGAGTGTGAGAGACATTCAGGGCGACGCCACGACCGGATCGGCCCGGTGGGAAGCGTGGTACACCTTCAGCGCCACCGGCCGCCCGGTGCACAACGTGATCACCGCTCACTTCGAATTCACGGACGGCTCAATCGTGCGCCACGTCGATCACTTCGATCTGCACCGCTGGGCGTCGCAAGCGCTCGGCCTCAAGGGGTTGTTGCTCGGTTGGGCGCCGCCCGTGCAGCGCAACATCCGGCGCCAGGCCGCCCGGAGCCTCGACGCCTACATCCAGAGTCGCGGCTTGAGCGAGCGGACGGCATGACCGGGACGGCGCTCGCGTTGGGGTATCACCTGGCCAGCCGCTTGGCGTACGCTGGGGGTGTGGGGATCGCCCTCGCGCGCCAGCAGCGCGATCAAGTGTTCACGCGCCGTGACGGCGCCGAGGCCGGCTTCCGCCGCTTCCGCCGGTTGGCGGCCGCGCTGATGAACAACGACGTGTTCAGCTTCGTGTTGTTGTGCGTCGTGACGCGGCATACGATCGAGGCCGGCCCGTCGCCGACCGTGCTGCTGGTGAGCGGCGTCCTGCTCATTGTGGTGGGAGGCTCGGTCAAGTTGTGGGCGGCCGCCCAGCTGGGCGTACCGAGCTACTACTGGCACAACTTCTTCGCTCCCGACCCGCCGCGCTCGCCCCGTTCGTCCGGCCCCTATCGCTTCCTCAAGAATCCCATGTATACAGTCGGCTACCTGCCGGCGTACGGCCTGGCCCTGATGTGCGGCTCCTGGCTGGGGCTGCTGGCCGCGGCCTTCGATCAAGTCGCGATTCTGACCTTCTATTTTTGGGTGGAGAAGCCGCACTTCGACCTGCTGACCAACGGGACGGTGCGGGGGTAGTAGGGAGCAACCTTGGAGGACATCATGCCAACTCGAACCGAAAAAGTCGTGGGCGTCGCGGTGCGCGCAGCCACGAAAGCCAAGCAGTGGGCGCAGGCGGCGGTGCGCGAGGCGGACCGCTTGATGCATGAGGCGAAGCGGCGGGCCGAATCCGAGGACCGGCGGCGCCGGCTCAAGCAGACGCTTCTGAAGACCGGCCGCGTGCTGAAGACGGCGGGGCGGGCGGCGCTGGTCGCCGCGGTGGCCGCGGGGATCGCGGCCGCGCGCCACCGGCGCGACGCCAAGAAGTCCACGAAGGCGGTGAAGCGCCGGAAGCGGTAGTTGAACCGGTGCGGCCCCCCGCATAACTTTCGCCATGGGAACCTTCCGCCCGACTCCCGCGCTGACGTTCGACGATGTGTTGCTCGTGCCGCGCCACGCCACCGTGCACCCGCGGAGCGTCGACGTGAAGTCCTGGTTCACCCGCAAGATCCCCCTCAACATCCCGCTGGTTTCCGCCGCGATGGACACCGTCACCGAGTCGGACATGGCGATGGCCATCGCGCGCGAAGGCGGCATCGGGGTGATCCACAAGAACATGTCCATCGATCGCCAGGCGGCCGAGGTGGACCGGGTGAAGCGCAGCGAGTCGGGGATGATCCTGAACCCGATCACGCTGGGGCCCGATCGGCCGGTGCGCGAAGCCACCCAGCTGATGGCCCGCTTCAAGATCTCGGGCGTCCCGATCGTGGACGATGCGGGCAAGCTCGTCGGTATCATCACCAACCGCGATCTGCAGTTCGAACGCCAGCTCGACCGCCCCATCAAGGACGCGATGACCAAGGACAAGCTGGTCACCGCACCCGTCGGCACCACGATGGAGGACGCCGAGCGCCTGCTGGGCAAACACCGCATCGAGAAGCTGCCGGTCGTGGACAAGCAGGGCGTCCTGCGCGGCTTGATCACCATCAAGGACATCTTCAAACGGCGCCAGCATCCCGACGCCAACAAGGACCAGCACGGCCGGCTACGCGTGGCGGCGGCGGTGGGCGGCACTGCCGAGGCGCACGCGCGCGCCAAGGCGCTGCTCGATGCGGGCGTCGACGTGATCGTGATCGACTCGGCGCACGGTCATTCCAAGGGCGTGCTCGACGTCGTCGCGCTGCTGCGCGAGGCGTTTCCCGACGCGCAGCTCGTTGCGGGCAATGTGGCGACCACGGCCGGTGCCAAGGCGTTGGTCGAGCGCGGCGTGGACGCGGTGAAGGTGGGCGTTGGACCCGGCTCGATTTGCACCACGCGCGTCGTCACCGGCGTGGGCGTGCCGCAGATCACCGCCATCGTGGATGCCGTGAAGGGTGCGGGTGACGTGCCCGTGATCGCTGACGGCGGGGTCAAATACTCGGGCGACGTGGTCAAGGCGCTCGCCGCCGGCGCCGCCAGCGTGATGATGGGCTCGATGCTCGCGGGCACCGAGGAGAGTCCCGGGGAATCGTTCCTGCTCGAGGGCCGTCGCTTCAAGGTGATCCGCGGCATGGGCTCGCTCGGCGCAATGGAAGAAGGCTCGGCCGACCGCTACTTCCAGGAAGGCGAAGTCTCGCCGTCCAAGCTCGTCCCTGAAGGCATCGAAGCGCGCGTCCCGTACAAGGGCCCCGTGTCCGACGTGATCTTCCAGATGACGGGTGGTCTGCGCAGCGGCATGGGCTACTGCGGCGTGTGCGACGTCAAGGCGCTGCGCACCGAGACCGAGTTCATCCAGATCACCACCGCGGGACTGCGCGAGTCCCACCCGCACGACGTCGTCATCACCCGCGAAGCTCCGAATTACAGCATCTGAGCGCTTGACACGTCGAAAGCCGGGGTCTACCATTGCGCCCGGCTTACCGACGAATCGTCAGTTCTGTCCATCCTCCTGACAGAGGTCCGCATGGATCTGTTCCGACGGAAAAGCGTCACCGACTTGCAGGCCGAGGCGGCGACCGATCACAGCCTGAAGCGCGCGCTGGGCGCCCTCAACCTCACGATGCTCGGCATCGGCGCCATCATCGGCACTGGCATCTTCGTGCTCACGGGCATTGTGGCGGCGCAGAATTCAGGGCCCAGCGTAGTACTGTCATTCGTGCTGGCGGGCATCGCATCGATCTTTGCCGCGCTGTGCTATTCGGAATTCGCTTCGCTTGTGCCCATGGCGGGCAGCGCCTATACGTACGGCTATGCCACCCTGGGTGAGCTGATCGCCTGGATTATCGGCTGGGACCTGATCCTCGAGTACGCACTCGGTGCGGTGACGGTGGCGATCGGCTGGTCGGGATACGTCGTGAGTTTCCTGAAGGACGTGGGCATCAGCATCCCGTGCTCGCTTGCCGCCGCGCGCGGGGTCGTCGCGCCGGGGTGCACCGAACCCGCGATGTTTAACCTCCCTGCCGTGATCATCATCGCGCTCGTCACGGCATTGCTCGTCATCGGCATCAAGGAGTCGGCGAACTTCAACAATGTCATCGTGTTCGTGAAACTGGCGGTGGTGCTGCTGTTCATCGTGGGGGCGGCGCATGCGGTGAACCCGGCCAACTGGCATCCGTTCATTCCCGCAAACACCGGTACGCGTGGTGAGTATGGTTGGAGCGGCGTGATGGCTGGCGCCGGGCTGGTCTTCTTCGCGTACATCGGTTTCGACGCCGTGAGTACAGCGGCGCAGGAGGCGAAGAACCCACAGAAGGACATGCCCATCGGCATTATCGGCTCGCTGCTGGTCTGCACCGTGCTCTACATCCTCGTGTCAGGGATCGCGACGGGCGTGATGAGCTACAAGGATCTGAACGTCCCTGACCCCATCGCCCTGGCCGCGGACCGCGCCGGGATGGGCTGGATGGCGTCTCTAATCAAGCTGGGAGCAATCGCCGGCCTGTCCTCCGTCATTCTCGTGATGTTGCTCGGCCAGTCGCGCGTGTTCTACTCGATGGCACGCGACGGGCTGCTGCCGCCGTTCATCAACAAGACGCATCCGCGGTTCCAGACGCCCTATATCACCTCGATCATCACCGGCGTGGCCGTGGCGTTCGTCGCCTCCCTCCTCACGGTGTCCGAGGCGGGCCGGTTGGTGTCGATCGGCACGCTGCTGGCGTTCGTGATCGTGTCCATCGGCATAGTCGTGCTGCGCGTCCGCGAACCCAACTTGCCGCGAGCGTTCAAGACTCCGGCCGTGTTCATCGTGGCGCCGCTCGGCGCCATATCGGCGCTGTACCTGATGGCGTCGCTGCCCTGGACCACGTGGCGGCGGCTCATCATCTGGTTCTTGATCGGCATGGTGCTTTACTTCGGGTACGGGATGCGTAAGTCGAAGCTGGCGCAGAAGCCGTAGCAGGAAGAACCGTCTCGAAGAAGGCGTCGAGGGGGGGCGTTACGCCTTTCCTCGACGCCTTTATGTTTAGGCCATGCGCAGCCGCCTGAAATGGCTCGGCTTCTGGACCCTGCTGGGGCTGATCTCGAGTACCCAGCTGTTCCTGGCGGATCGCCGGTTCGCCGCGCATCCGTTCACCGGATGGCGCGCCCTGGCCGCGAGTCTCTCCGCCTGGTACGTCTGGGGCCTCCTCGCGCCGGTCGTCGGCTGGCTGGGTCGCCGCTTCCAGGTAGACCGCGCCAACTTCGGCCGCCACTTCTTCATCCACTTGGGCGCGAGCCTCGACCTCGCCCTGCTGCACGTCATCGCCGCCGTCGGCTTGCAGGACCTGTTCCACGTGGCTGCGGGGCAGCCGTTCGTCTTCGGCGACGTGCTGCTGGACGACTTCACGCTGTTCTATCACTGGAACGTCCTCATCTATTGGGCGATCCTCGCGATCGTGCACGCGTACGACTACCATCGCGATCTCGAGGCCCGTCAATCGGCGCTGGTCGAGCTCGAGCGGCGCGTTACGCGCCCCGACGCGCTCGAGCGCGTGCTGGTGGAGGACGACGGCCGCCGCGTCTTCGTGCGCACCGCCGACGTCGATTGGGTGGAGGCCGCGAAGAATTACGTGCGTTTGCACATCGCGGAGCGGACCTACGTGCTTCGCTCCACCCTCGCCGCGTTGGAGGAGCGGCTCGACGCGCGCGTGTTCCGGCGCATCAACCGTTCCGCGCTCGTCAATCTGGACCGCGTCAAAGAGCTGCAGCCGTGGTTCCATGGCGACGCCATCTGTATCCTGCGGAGCGGCGCGCGCCTCACGGTGAGCCGCACCTACCGCGATCGCGTGTTCGTGCCCCTCACGTCGTAAGTCCGTCCGGGCCCGCCGGGAGTCCCGGTCGTCCCTGAATCGTTGTGAGGGTCGTGGCCGCCGCCAGATTTGGTGGCCATGACCCTCTTCGCGACCAAATCCATCACCACGCTCCGCGCCGAGGCGGATGCGGCGGGTGAGCGGGCGCTGCGGCGCTCGCTCAATGCGGTACAGCTCACCACGCTCGGCATCGGCGCGGTCATCGGCGCGGGCATCTTCGTGTTCACCGGCGTGGCCGCGGCGCGATATGCCGGCCCCGCCGTGCCGCTGTCCTTCGTGGCGGCCGGCATCGCTTGTACCTTCGCGGCCCTGTGTTACGCCGAAATGGCGTCCGCCGTGCCGGTCGCGGGCAGCGCGTACACCTACTCGTACGCCACGATGGGTGAATTCATCGCCTGGATCATCGGCTGGGACTTGGTGCTCGAGTATGCGATGGGCGCGTCCACGGTCGGCGCCGGCTGGTCGTCTTACTTCGTCGCCCTACTCAAGAACTTCGGCGTCACCCTCCCGGCGTCCGTCACGTCGGCGCCGTACCTCTGGTGTGACGCGAGCGATGTCGGGACCAAGGCCGGGTGCCTGGTACAGGGCTTCAACGTGACCGGCGGCGTGGTGAATGTGCCCGCCATCTTCATCGTGGCGCTCATGTCGCTCGTGCTCGTCGTGGGCATCCGCGAGTCGGCTCGCGTGAACAACTACATCGTCGCGCTCAAGCTCGCGGTGATCGCGCTGGTCATTGTGGCGGGGACCGCGTACATCAATAAAGCCAACTGGCACCCCTTCGTGCCGTCCAACACCGGGGTGTTCGGCAAGTACGGCATCTCGGGAATCTTTCGCGGGGCCGGGCTGGTGTTTTTCGCGTTCATCGGCTTCGACGCCGTGAGTACGGCGGCGCAGGAGGCCAAGAACCCGCAGAAGGACATGCCGGTCGGCATCATCGGCTCGCTGCTGATCTGTACCCTGCTGTACATCATCGTGTCCGCGATCCTGACGGGCTTGATGCCGTACACCACGCTCGACGTGGCGCACCCGGTGGGGTTCGCTGTGGATTCGATTCCCGGGCTGCGCTGGATGGGATGGATCGTCAACCTCGGCGCGGTGTTGGGGCTGGCCTCGGTCGTTTTGGTGATGCTGCTGGGCCAGTCGCGGGTGTTCTATTCGATGTCGCGGGACGGACTGCTCCCGCCTTGGGTCGGCGACGTGCACCCTAGGTTCCGGACGCCGTGGCTCACGCAGATTCTCGTCGGCGTGTTCGCCGCCGGGTTCGCTGGATTCTTTCCGATCGACCTGCTCGTGCAGCTCGTGAACATCGGCACGCTGCTGGCGTTCGCGCTGGTGTGCGGCGGCATCCTCATCCTGCGCCGCACGCGACCCGATCTCGAGCGGCCGTTCAAGACGCCCTGGGTCCCCGTGGTGCCCGTGCTCGGCATCCTCTCCTGCCTCGGTCTGGCCGCGACGCTGCCGGCGGACACGTGGATCCGGCTGTTCGTGTGGATGGCGATCGGGCTCGCCGTTTATTTCGGATACGGGCGGAAGCACGCCGTTCTCCGAAGAGACCCCTCGAGCAGAAACGTCTAGCGAAGGCGTCACGCAAGACGCATCTTGCGGCATGACGGTTCCGGTTCCCGCCGATCGCGCCGCCGCCGCCAAGGAAGTCGCCGCCGTCTTCAAGGCCGGGTCCCGCGTCGCCCTGACGACTCACGTCAACGCCGACGGCGACGGCCTCGGCAGCGAGGTCGGTCTCTGGCACCTGCTCGCCGCCCGCGGCGTGCGGGCGAGCATCACCAATCCCACGCCCATCCCCGAGCGTTTTGCGTTCTTGATCCCCGACGGCGCCGATCAGTCGGATCGCGCCGCCAAAGAGATCGAGCGCGCCGACGCGGTCGTGGTGCTCGACATTTCGGACCTCGGCCGCATCGGGGATCTCGGAAGCGCGGTTCAGGCCCGGCGCGTGCCCGTGGCGTGCATCGATCACCACGTGAGTCCCGGCACGCTGCCGCCCGGCCCCCGGCTGGTCGCGCCGGAAGCCACGGCGACCGCCGAGCTGGTGTTCGATCTCGCGACTTGTACGTGGGGATTCTCACCGACACCGGCGGCTTCCGCTTCTCCAACACGTCGCCGCGCGCGTTGCAGGTGGCGGGCGCCCTGCTGGAGGGTGGCGTCGATCCCGAATCGATTTACGAGGCCGTGTATGCCAGCGCTCCCGAAGGCCGTATCCGGCTCACCGCGGAAGTGCTGCAGACGCTAGTGGTCGAGGGGGACGTCGGCCTCGCCTGGGTCACGGTGCCGCCCGGCGCGCTGGAGCGGTTCGAGGCCACGGCCGACGATCTCGACGGCATCGTCGAATTCCCGCGGTCGATCGCCGGTGTCCGGCTGGCGTTATTGTTTCGCCAGATCGCCAACGGCCGGATCAAGGTGTCGTTCCGGTCCATGGGCGCGGTGGACGTCGCGGCGCTGGCCCAGCAGTTCGGCGGCGGCGGGCACAAGAAGGCCGCCGGCGCGTCGCTCGACGTCTCGTTAGCCGAGGCGCAGCAGCGGGTGCTCGACGCGGCGCGCCGGGTGTTGCTCGGGTCCGCCGCCACGGTTTCCTGACACAAAGCAACCCTTTTAGCTCGAAACGTGTCGAATGACGTGACCGTATCTTGGGCACGCCATGATCCATAGCGCCACGATTGTTGCGGCCTTCGCGCTGCTGCAGGGTGCCCCCGGGCCCGCCGCCACCGGCTCTCGGGCCAGCGCGGGAACGGCGGCCACCACCGCCGTCGCCGTCCGCGCGGCGGTACCGGTCGTCCTAGACGGCCGCGACGACGACGCCGTCTGGGCCACCGCGCCCGCGATCACTGACTTCACTGAGTTCGTTCCAACAGAGGGCGCCGCGGCCCGGTATCGGACTGAGGCCAAGGTCGCCTACGACGACCACAATCTCTACGTGTTCATCCGGGCATACGACCCGGAGCCGCGCACCATCTCCAGCGTACTCGCCCGGCGTGACGTGCGCCCGCCCACCGATCAGCTCAAGATCATGATCGACGCCTACCACGATCGGCGCACCGGCTACGAGTTCGCCGTGAGCCCGGGGGGCGTGAAGCGCGATTACGCAGTCTATGACGACAACAACGAAGACCAATCCTGGGATGGTGTGTGGGACGTGGCCACACGGGTGGACTCAGTCGGCTGGACCGCCGAGTTTCGCGTGCCGCTGTCGCAGCTGCGTTTCGCGCCAGCCAAGACGCACACGTTCGGGTTCGCGATTTGGCGCGATATCGAGCGTTACAAGGAGCGCGTCGCGTGGCCGGCGTACCGCCCGTCGCAGATCGGCTTCATGTCGCAGTTGGGCGACCTCACCGGTATCGACGACATCCCGGCGCCGCGCCGCCTCGACGTCACACCGTACACCGTCGCCAAGAATGCGCCGCTGCAGACGGCCACGGGGTTCGATCGGCACCAGAGCTTCAGCGCCGGCGCGGACTTCAAGTACGGCGTCACGTCCAACTACACGCTCGACGGCACCGTCAATCCGGACTTCGGGCAGGTGGAGGCGGACCCCGCCGTCTTGAACCTGTCGGCGTTCGAGACGTTCTTCCAGGAGAAGCGGCCGTTCTTCCTCGAGGGCACCGGGGTCTACAAGTTTGCCGTCGACTGCAGTCAGGTAAACTGTGGCGGCGAAGGGTTGTTCTACTCGCGCCGCATCGGCCGCCAGCCGCAGCTCAGCCGGGTGTATGGGGACGCCAGTTCGCCCACGGCCTCGACGATTCTGGGTGCGGGCAAGCTGACCGGCCGCTCCGCGAGCGGCCTCACGGTCGGTCTGCTCGAAGCGGTGACCGCGCACGAGACGGGCGTCGCGGGCGCGACCATTGAGCCCGCGACGAACTACGGCGTGCTGCGCTTGCAGCAAGACCTCAACAACCACAATAGCGGCATCGGCGCGATCTTCACATCGGTCGATCGGGCGCTCGATTCCTGGACGCGCCCGGGCCTGCGCAGCGCCGCCTACGTCGGCGGGCTGGACTTCCGACATCAGTTCGGCCCTGGCCACAACTTCCTCTTGACCGGCGCTGTGACCGCTAGCCGCGTCAGCGGCAGCCGCCTCGCAATCGCCGCGACGCAGGCCGATCCGGTGCACTACTACCAGCGGCCCGACGCGCCGCTGGCGCTCGACACGGCGCGCACGGCGCTCACGGGTGATGCCGAAACGATCCACCTCGCCAAGTACGGCGGCGGCATCGTGATCTTCGAGACCAGCTATCAGCGCATCTCGCCGGGCTACGAGATCAACGATCTCGGCTTCCTGCGTCGCGCCGATTGGCAGGACCAGGCCACGTGGGTCGGCCTGCAATTCCTCCACCCCACGTCCTGGTACCAGCAGCTGCGGTGGAACTTCAACGAGTGGCACGACTGGACCAGCGCCGGCGGTTTGATGCTCGAGCAGGCGCTGAACACCAACCTGCACGTGCAGTTCCGCAACAACTGGTACCTGCACACCGGCGGCACTGTGGGCCAGCTCGGGGCGACATACTGCGACCGCTGCACCCGCGGCGGGCCGGCGGTGCGCCAGTCGCCGGTGGCCGCGCCGTGGGTGGAAGTGCAGGGCGACCAGCGGCAGGTCGTGTATCCGGACGTGTTTGCGCAGTACGTCGGCACCGACGGCGGGCGCACGCACCGCGTGTACCTGAACCCGACCGCCGCGGTGCGCATGTCCACGCGCGCCACCGCTTCCGTGGGCATGAGCTACAGCCGCAATCGAGAGAACACGCAGTGGTACGGCAACTTCGATACGCTCGGCACGCATTACACGTTTGCGCATCTCGAGCAGCGGACCAGCGCCATCACGTTCCGGGTCGACTACACGGCGTCGCCGGTGCTCACACTGCAAGTCTACGCCAGCCCGTTCGTCAGCAAGGGGACGTATTCGAACATCCGCGAGCTCGCCAACGCGCGCGCCGCCGCATATGCCGACCGCTACACCGCGTACTTCGACACGTCCGTCGCGAACCACCCGCGCCAGTTCAACTTCAAGCAGTTCAACTCAAATGTCGTGCTGCGCTGGGAGTACAAACCCGGTTCGGCGATCTACGCCGTCTGGGCCGAGGGGCGGCAGGAATTCGCGGGCGCGCAAGGCACGCAGTCGCTCAGCGGCGACATGAGCGACCTCTTCCACACACACCCGCTCAACACCTTCCTGATCAAGGTCTCGCACTGGTTCGACTGGTGAGTCGCCGCGGGCCCTAGAATCCGCGGAAACGGAACGGCACCAGCACCTTCACCCGCACTGGGTGGCCCAGGACGCTGCCTGGCTTGAAGACCATCTGTCGCAGCCAACTCTTGGCTGCGGCCGTGAACTGCGGCCCGTCGCTGAACACGATCTGCGCCGAGCGCATCTCCGGGTGGCCCATCGTGTCGACGATGAAGCTCACCCAGACTCGGCCGGACCCAACCCACGACGGGCCCCTCCCCTCGTTGCGGGGCAAGGAGATGACGGCCGGGCGTTGATCCAGGCGGGCGAATTCGATGCAGCGCTCGACCTCGGCGCACGCGAGGACCGTGTCGCCGGTGGTCCCGTGGATCGCCTGGTCGCCAGCGGACCCCTGCGTCCCGAATCGCGGACCCCGGCTCGCCACGCGGTCGAGAGCATCCAGTAATGACATGACCTCCGGCAGCGACCCACCCGCGCGCCAGCCCCGCGCCGCGGAATCCTTCGGGAACAGCCCCACGAACAGACGGTTACCCTTGTCGTCCGCTGGCCCATAGCCGATCAAGAGACTCTCGCGGCCAACGGTCGGCGGGAGGACCGGAAAGAGGACGCCGGTCGTGCTGTGCACCACGAGGTCCACCGAGTCCGCGACTCGCCGCATCAACGCGGTCCACTGTCGCACCGTGACAGGATCGAACACGAGACCGTGTGGGGCGATCGACACGCTCATCCCCTGGTGGGTCATGACGCTCGGCACCGCGAGCACCTCCACCCCCGACGCCGAGTCTCCTCGCAAGAGGAAATCGGCGAGTTTCCAACGAACGCTGAGAGCTTCCTGCGCCGCGACGGGGCGGACCACCGGGAGGGCGGCGAGGAGTGCAGCGCCGAGAGAAGCATATCGCGACATGGGGATAGACCCTCAAGTGGGAGGCGTCGCGTTCTAAGTTAGCGAATTGTTGCCTCACTGCTCGCGCCCCCACTACATTCCGCGCGTGCCCAGTGCTTCCACCCTCGCGCAGCGCGTTCACACCGCCCTCGCCGCTCTCCAGAACCCCCGCATCGGACAGGATGTCGTGACG
>WNFJ01685945.1_pt4 | contig 11852 bp, 11 predicted proteins | sample 5400461 | NCBI WGS metagenome assembly WNFJ01 (sample SAMN13153349, study PRJNA577476) | soil metagenome | isolation source: 115 cm saprolite on Douglas fir-dominated hillslope | place: USA:California | collected 2013-09-17
GCTGTCATCCGGCCGCGCACACACATCAACGCGCCGGCGGCGAGCGAAGTCAGCACTCCGTGACGGCCGCTACCGTGACGGCCGCTACCGTGACGGCCGCTACCGTGACGGCCGCTGCGGATGCAGCCCGGCACACCGACTGCCCGGTGCCGGCCGGCGAATTCCTGATGGGCGACGCGTTCGGCGAGGGCTACCGGTCCGACGGGGAGACGCCCGTCCACCGGGTCCGCCTCACCGGGTTCAGGATCGACCAGCACACGGTGACCAATGCCCAGTTCAGCCGGTTCGTCACCGCGACGGGGTACCGCACACAAGCCGAGTCGTTCGGCTCCTCCGCCGTCTTCCACCTGCTGGCCCGGGCACGCCCGAGCGACATCGTGGGCACTGCCGCCGGCGCGCCCTGGTGGCTCGCCGTCCGCGGTGCGAACTGGGCCCGCCCCCCTGGGGCCGGGGTCGGAGTGGACCGACGTCTCAGATCACCCGGTCGTGCACGTCTCGCACCACGATGCGCTGGCCTACTGTACCTGGGCCGGGCGCCCCCTGCCGACCGAGGCGGAGTGGGAGTACGCGGCCCGCGGCGGCCTGCCATCCGCACGGTACTGCTGGGGCGACGACATGCCCGGGCCCGGCAGCGGACACCTGATGAACATCTGGCAGGGCGTGTTCCCGGCGTCCAACACGCGGGAAGATGGTTATCTCGGGACATGCCCGGTGCGCTCGTTCCCGCCCAACGGCCTCGGCCTGCACGAGATGGCCGGGAACGTCTGGGAATGGTGCGCCGACTGGTTCTCCCCCCACTACTACCGCAACTCTCCTGTGACCGGCCCGGCCGGACCCGCCTTCGGCCTGGGCCGCGTCACCCGCGGCGGCTCCTACCTGTGCCACGCGTCGTACTGCCATCGGTACCGCGTCGCCGCACGTACCGGCAACACACCCGAATCGAGCAGCGGCAACTGCGGCTTCCGCACCGTCGCGCTCCCTTGAGATCAGCTGCGGCGGCGAACAGCGCCGAGGCTGCTGACCGGCACCCACCCCCGGAGGCGCGCACAGACCCTGGAGGCATCGTGGCCACACCCGGCACGCACACTGCTGACGGCACCGCCATTGGCAGCCCGGAAGCGACAACAGAACAGGGCCGAAGGGCCGCGGACCCCCGGCTGCACGCGCTTGTTGGCCGGCTCTCCCTGGAGGAGAAAGTGCGGCTGCTCACCGGGCGCGACTTCTGGAGCACCTGGCCGCTCGAGAGCATCGGGTTGCGGCCGATGCTGATGTCCGACGGGCCCAGCGGGGTGCGGGGCGAGGTGTGGGACGAGCGCTCGCCGTCCCTGAACCTCCCGTCGGCCACCGCCCTGTCGTCGTCGTGGGATACCGGGATCGCCCGGCGCTACGGCGCGTGCGCCGCAGCCGAGGCCCGCCGCAAGAACGTTCACATCGTGCTCGGCCCGACGATCAACCTGCACCGCACGCCGCTGGGCGGCCGGCACTTCGAGGCGTTCAGCGAGGATCCGCTGCTGACCGGGGAACTCGCCGCCGCGTACGTCCGCGGCATGCAGCGCAGCGGCGTCGCCGCGACGCCGAAGCATTACGTGGCCAACGACGTCGAGACCGACAGGTTCACCGCCGACGTCATCGTGAGCGACCGCGCGCTGCGCGAACTGTACCTTCTGCCGTTCGAGAAAGCGGTGACCGACGGCAAGGCGTGGCTGGTCATGAGCGCCTACAACAGCATCAACGGGGCCACCGCCACCGAGAACCAGCTCCTCGAGACGCCGTTGAACTCCGAATGGGGCTTCGACGGCGTCGTCGTCAGCGACTGGACCGCCGTGCGCAGCCTGCGCAGCGCCGAGGCCTGCCAGGACCTGGTGATGCCAGGCCCGGACGGGCCGTGGGGTGCGGCCCTGGCCGCCGCTGTCCGCGACGGGCGCATCGCAGAGTCGGTTGTCGACCGGAAGGTCCTTCGGATCCTCCGGCTCGCCGCCAGGGTCGGCGCGCTCAGCGGGTTCGAAACATCCGCCTCCCCCTGCGGCGAAAATCCGGAGGACGGACCGGGCTTTGCGCGGGAGGCGGCCGCCGAAGGCACCGTGCTGCTCCGTAACACGGGCGAACTGCCCTGGCGGCCGGAGCGGCTCTCGCGCATCGCCGTCATCGGCCACCACGCGACCCAGCCCCGCACCCAAGGCGGCGGCAGCGCCACCGTCGTCCCCGCCTCGACAGTCTCCCCGCTGCAAGGCATCCAGGCGGCGTTCCCCGGCGCGGAGATCGTCTACGAACCCGGTGCCCTGGTGCCGGACGGGATCGTCCCGTTCGCGCCGGAGACGATGACCAACCCGGTCACCGGGGAGCCCGGCGCCCACGTGCGCTTCCTGGATACTGACGGCGAAGAGATCTTCGCCGAGGAGCGCTTCGCCAGCGCGCTGGTCTACTTCGGCGGGGACGCTCCGATCGCGCCGATGCGGCGGCTGGAGTTCGCCACCCGGCTCACACCCGGGAAGTCCGGGCCGCTGCGCATCGGCTTCGCCTCCGCAGGCCGGGGGCGCATCTTCGCCGGCGGATCGCTCATCGGCGAACAGGCGGCGACGGCCGCCGGCACCGACCTCGGCGCCGCCTTCCTGGCGCCGCCCGCAGCCTCGTTTCCCGTCGACGTCACCGCCGGGCGCCCGCTGGATGTCCGCGTCGAACTCGAGCCCGTCAGGCTCGAAGGAGGCCTGAGCAACGCCCTGAGCGTGACGTTCGGCACGGAACTCCCGCCGGCCGACCCTGATGCGCTCATCGAAAGCGCCGCACGGGCCGCGGCCGGCGCCGACGTCGCCGTCGTCGTCGTCGGCTCCAGCACACACGGGGAGTCCGAGGGCTACGACCGCACCACGCTGGCCCTGCCCGGCAGACAGGACGACCTCGTGCGGGCCGTGGCAGCCGCCAACCCCCGCACGGTCGTCGTCGTCAACGCCGGCGCCCCGGTCATCATGCCGTGGCGGGACCAGGTCAGTGCCATCCTCCTCACCTACTTCGGCGGCCAGGAGCACGGACACGCCCTCGCCGACGTGCTCACCGGCACCCGGGAACCAGGCGGCCGGCTCCCGACCACCTGGCCAGCACAACAACGCGACGTGCCGGTGATCGGCACGCACCCCGCCGGCGGCGTCCTGCGTTACGACGAGGGCATCCACATCGGCTACCGGGCCTGGCTCCGCACCGGGACCGAGCCGGCCTATCCGTTCGGCTACGGGCTCGGCTACACCACATGGGACCTAGGACCCGCCGAAGTCAGCGGCGATAACAACGACGCCGCCGCGACCATCCGGGTCCGCGTGACCAACACCGGAGATCGCCCCGGCAAACACGTCGTGCAGGCCTACGCGGAGCGCGCCGGCTCGGCAGTGGACCGCCCCGTCCGGTGGCTCGCCGGTTTTGCCGCCGTCCACGCCGAGGCCGGCGCGACCACGACCGCCGAGATTCGCGTTCCGCATCGCACCCTGGCTTACTGGGACGCTGGATGGCATGCGGAACCTGGCACTTACACGCTGCGCGTCGGACACAACGTGCGGGAACTGCCGCTGGCACTGACCATCACGCTGTGAGCATTCATCCCTGAGGACGGGCCGGGACGGCCCCGAGCCGCCCGCCGCAGTCGAAGTGATAACGGTCAGTGGCGCCGACTTCTACACCCGGCGCGAATCACCCGCCCAGCGCCAGGCCAGGCTGCTACGCCAGCTGCAAAGCTCAAGCCAGGTGCACCATCACCATTACCCCTTCGGAGGCCGCCTGACCTCCGGGCATTTACCAGCACCCGCTATCTTTCCGCTCACTCCGGAGCCGCCGCCGTTTCCGGCGCCGCGCCCTTCCCGCCGGACGACCAACACCATCCCGAATCCCTCGTCACCGTTAAGGCCAGGGTCCGCTACTGCGCTTTCTACCAGGACCCAGGCGAATGCGGGGCGAAGTTCCGCAGCCAGCCACATATCCGCAGGCCAAGCCGTATATGGCAGCGGTCTGTAAAACCGTCGGCTCAGCCTACGTTGGTTCGAACCCAACACCTGCCACCACCTGCGAAGACGGCCCCTGGGCCGCGCACGTGCTGACCACGATCGGCGAGCCGCGCGATCGCGGCGTGACGGTCAGGTCGCTGACCGAGAACTTCGACCTGGCCACCAAGGAAGGCCGGTTCATCTTCGCCGTGCTGGCCGCCGCCGCCGAATACGAGCTCGAGCTGCGCGCCGGGCGCCAGGCCGAGGGCATCGCCGCCGCCCGCCGCCGCCAGGCCGACGGGACGATGCTGCCCGGCAAGAAGCGCATCGGACGGCCCCGCGCCGTCGGCCCGGCCGAGCTGCGCCAGCTGCAGCGGATGACCGGCGAGGGCGCCCCAGGCCGCCCGCATCCTGAAGATCTCCCGCTCCACCGCCTACGCCGCCCTCAGGCAGCAATCGCCGCACCCGGCCCGCAGCAGCTAAGCAGCAGCTAACCAGTCCGCCGCCGGCCTCATGTCTGCCGGGGAAAGGAGTGAATCAGCGATGAAGATCGCATTGCTGGGTACCGGTTTCGGCCAGGCTCACGCCGCTGTCTACGCCCAGCGGCCCGGAGTGGACCAGGTGGTCGTCTTCGGCCGCACCCCGCAGAAGCTGGCCAAGATCAGCGGCCAGTTCGGGTTCGCCACCACCACCGACCTCGACGCGGTCATTGCCGACCCGTCGGTGGACCTCGTCGACATCTGCCTGCCCACCCGGCGGTGCGCGTCATGCAGGCCGGCAAGGACGTGCTCATCGAGCTGCCGCTAGCCGCCACACTCGCCGACGCCCGCCGTGTCGTCGCCGCCCAGCAGGCCACCGGCCGCCAGGCGTTCGTGGACATGTTCTCCCGCTTGAGCCCCGCCAGCCAGCACCTGCGCCAGGCCGTCGCCAGCCAGCGGCACGGGTCGCTGAAGGTCCTGGAGATCGAGGGTCGCACCGCGCTGCTGTGGGAGGACTACGACCTCGGCCTGGACACCCTGGCGATGGACATGATGCACGCCGACTTCGACCTGGTCACCAGCCTGCTCGGCCAGCCCGCAACCGTCCAGGTGGCCGGCACCGGCGGCCCCGCCGGGCGCGGCTCGGCCGCCGAAGTCGTCCTCGGCTACCCCCACGCCATCGCCCGGTGCACCAGCTCCTCGCTGATGCCCCAGCCGTACGGGATCCGCGGCGGCTGGCGCGCCACCTTCACCGGCGCGGTGCTCGAGTACAACATGCGCGGCGGGTACACCGGCCAGGGCCTGGACGGCGCGGGAGGGGCTGGGGCGGCCCAGCCGGCGGGCCATCCACGCGCTGGTGGCAACCAGGGCGGCCAGATCGACGCCGGTGTCGATGCCGAGCCCGGACAGCTGCCAGACGAGGTCCTCCGTGGCGAGGTTGCCGGTGGCGCTCTTGGCGTAGGGGCAGCCGCCCAGCCCTCCGGCCGAGGAGTCCACCGTGGTCACCCCGCACCGCAGGGCGGTGAGGGTGTTGGCCAGGGCCTGGCCGTAGGTGTCGTGGAAGTGCACCGCGACGCGTTCGGCGCTGACGCCAGCCTCGGCCAGCGCGCCTAGCATCGCGGTGACGTGGCCGGGGGTGGCCACGCCGATGGTGTCGCCGAGGCTCAGCTCGGTGCAGCCCAGGCCCATCAAGCGTGCGGCCACGCCGACGACCTGGGCGATCGGCACGTGGCCCTCCCAGGGGTCGCCGAAGCACATCGACAGGTAGCCGCGCACGCTCAGCCCGGCCTCGCGGGCGCGGGCGACGACGGGGGCGAACATGGCGAACTGCCCGGCCACGCTGCGGTTGAGGTTGCGCCTGGCGAAGGTCTCGGTGGCGCTGCCGAAGATCGCGATGTCACGCACGCCGAGGGCCAGCGCCCGGTCCAGGCCGCGCTCGCTGGGCACCAGCACCGGGTAACGCACGCCCTCGGATCGTTCGAGCAGGCCCAGGAGCTGCTCGGCGTCGGCGAGCTGGGGCACCCATTTCGGGTGCACGAAGCTGGTGGCCTCGACGACGCGCAACCCCGCGGCGGTCAGCCGGGCGATGAACTCCGCCTTGACCTCGACCGGGAGGGTGGTCGACTCGTTCTGGAGGCCGTCGCGGGGGCCGACCTCGCAGATGGTGACCCGCTCTGGAAGCCCCGGCTCGGGGACGCGCAAGGGTGTGAGCATCACGGCGCCTCCTCATCGGTCGCGTCGCCCTCTGGGACGACGGTGAACATCTGCTGGCCTAGTGCCACCCGGTCCCCGACCGCGACGTCGACCTCACCGACCACGCCGTCGTGCGCGGCGGTGAGCGACAGTTCCATCTTCATGGCCTCCATGACGCCGAGGACCTCACCGGCCGTGACGGCGTGCCCCTTCTCGGCGCGGACGGCGAGTACGGTGCCAGGCATGGGCGCGGCGACGACCCCGTCGGAGACCGCCGCCGAGCCGCCCTGGGGACCGAACGCATCCGGCAGGGCGAAGACATAGGCCTGGCCGTGGTGGCCGACGGTGACTCCATGCGCGCCGATCTCGACCTGCGTCTCGGACACGGTCCCGTCGATCTCCAGGCGCAGCCGTCCGGGGTCGGTCCCGGCGGCGCTGGCGACGGGACGGATCAGCCAGCGCCGCTCACCCTCGGACACGACGCCCCCCGGGACGTCCACCCGCAGGACGTGGCCGGATCCGCCGTGAAGCAGTTCGACGACCACCGGCGCCGCAGGACCGGACAGCCGCCAGCCGTCGGCGGTGCCGAACGGGTCACATGCGTCGCCAGGCGCGGCCCGGGAGCCGACCGCCAGCGCCCAGGCCGCGGCAGGGAGTGCCACATCGGGCGTCTCGGCGGGGAAGCAGCCGGGGTTCCGGTCCAGCCAGGCCGTGTCGATCGCGGCGTCGCGGTAGTGCTGAGAATCGGCCAGGCGCCGCAGGAACCCGACGTTGGTGGTCGGACCGCGGACGAGGTCAGCTTCTCGCGCACTGCCGGCGAGATCGTGGGGGCCGGGGCCTCCTCCAGCACCTTCTGGTGGCGGCGCTGGACCGAGCAGTCGCGCTCGAACAGGTGCACGACGTTGCCATGAGCATCGGCGATGATCTGCACCTCGACGTGGCGGCCGTGCTCGACGTACCGCTCGATGAGCAGGGCGTCGTCGCCGAACGCCGAGCGTGCCTCGCGGCGCGCGCCGGTCAGCGCATCGGCCAGCGCGTGCTCCTCCGGGGTGACCTGCTCGAGCCAGGCGTCCGGCCGGGGAGGCAGGGTGGCGACGATCGAGCGCAGGATCACCAGCGCCCCGGCGTCGTCGTCGGCCAGATGATCCACGACCCGGACCGGCGGGCGTGCACGTCTCCGCCGGTCCGGGGTCCTCTGCGGTGACCACCTCGCCGGTGGCGGCCTTGACCAGGGGCGGGCCGCCGAGGAAGATCGTGCCCTGCCCGCGCACGATGACGGTTTCGTCGCTCATCGCGGGGACGTACGCGCCGCCGGCGGTGCAGGAGCCCATCACCGCGGCCAGCTGCGGGATGCCGGCGGCCGACATGGTGGCCTGATTGAAGAAGATGCGCCCGAAGTGCTCGCGGTCGGGGAAAATCTCGTCCTGCTTGGGCAGGAACGCCCCGCCCGAGTCGACGAGGTAGAGGCAGGGCAGGCGGTGGGCCGCGGCGACAGCCTGCGCCCGCAGGTGCTTCTTGACCGTGATCGGGTAGTAAGTGCCGCCTTTCACGGTGGCGTCGTTGGCGACCACCACGCAGTCGGCGCCCTCAATGCGCCCGATCCCCGCGACCAGGCCGCCGGCGGGGACCGGATCGTCGTATAGCTCCCAGCCGGCCAGCGGGGCCAGCTCCAGGAACGGCGAGCCGGGGTCGAGCAGGCGGTCGATCCGGTCTTGGACGAGCAGCTTGCCGCGCTTGACGTGCCGGGGCGCGGGAGGCCTCGTCCCCGCCGAGCCGGACCAGGGCGAGGTGCTCGCGCAGCTCGTCCACCAGTTCCTTCATGTGCGGCGCAGGCCGCTGGGATTCCGTCATGCCAGTCGTGTGCCCCTCGTCACGCGGTGATCGCACGTCCGTGCTCCGCGGTGAGCCAGCGGGCGAGGGCCGCGGCTGGCCTTTCCACCTGGACCTGTGCGTGGCCTGTCTAGAGCCACCGGCCCAGTGCCGGGGCTTCGGCGGTGCGCCCGGCGGCACTGTCTGGCGACGGCGTCGGCAATGAGCGCGGCGTTGAGGTCCTCGGGCAGGTCGGCGAAGCCGACGCCCGCCGCGAGGTCTACTGCGTGCACGGCGACCTCGCGCGCCCGCATCCACGGGATCTCCGTCGCGGCCACGGTCCGGCCCTGCGCTGTCACCACCAGGCGCGACCACGCGTCGGGCGACAACGCGTCGAGGTCCGCAGAGAGCGCGTCCGCCGATTGCGCGACCAGTGCGCGCACCCTCGCCGCGGGGAGCTGCGCACTCGCCTCGATCTCATCGGTGCGCTGCCGCTCGTCCTTATACATCCGGTGCTCCACGCCGGTCGCCGCCCATCGCACCAGCCGGCGCAGGGCCTCGGCGTTGTGGTGGACGTGGACCACCACGTGTTTGCGTGTCCACCCCGGGAGCAGGCTCGGGGCATCGAGTTCCGCGTCGGTGAGCCGCGCGAGGGCGTCGCGGAAGAGCTCTGTGCCGATGTCCATCCACCCGCGCCGCGTCATGACGCCCTCGCGACGTTCTCCATGCGGCCGATGCCGTCGATCTCGGTGACCACGACGTCGCCGTCGGCGAGGTAACGGGCAGGAGTGCGCGCGTGGCCGACCCCGCCCGGTGTGCCGGTGGCGATAACGTCACCGGGCCGCAGCGTGGTGATCACCGAGGCGTAGCGGACCAGCGCCACCGGGTCGAACACCAGGTCCGCGGTGCCGGCCTTCTGCATCGCCTCCCCGTTGACCGCGCACGTCATGGTGAGGCGGGGGCGCACCCCGCCGGGGAGCTCGTCCGGCGTGACCATCACCGGCCCGAGCGGCGTGGTCGCCTCGAACGTCTTGCCCTGCAGCCACTCCCTCGTGCGGAACTGCCAGTCGCGCATGGTCACGTCGTTGATGACCGTGAATCCGGCGATGGCTGCGACGGCGTCCTCCTCGGAGGCCCGGCGCACCGTCCGCCCGATCACCACGGCCAATTCGGCCTCCCAATCGACCGCGGACGATTCGGGCGCCAGCTCGATGGCGTCGCGGGCGCCGATCAGCGCGTCGGCGAACTTGGCGAACAGCGTGGGGTACTCCGGCAGGTCACGGCCCATCTCGAGGATGTGGTTGCGGTAGTTCAGCCCGACGCACCACACCTTGCCCGGGCGGGGCACTACCGGCGCCGCGTCGGCAGCGCGCAGCGGGAGGATGTCACTCGACGCGGCTGCGGCCTCGGCGGCCCAGCCGTCGCGGGCCAGCACCGCGCCGACGTCGGGCACGCCGAGATCGACGCAGCCGCTGTCGGTCACGCGGACGGCGCGGGTTCCGCCCGGGGTGCGAACGGTCGAGAGTTTCACGGTCGGTTCTCCTTGTCGTCGCGCTGCGTGCGGTGCAGATCGAGGCGTTCCAGGACCGGGGTGTCGCTGAAGCGGAAGAGGTCCAGGCCGCGGTCGGTGGCGACGGTTAGCGGCTGCCAGGACGGGACGACGAACAGGTCACCGCGCTCGACGGTCCAGCTCTGGTGGCCGACGGTGACCTCGCCAGTGCCGTCGAAGATCTGGTACACCGACGAGCCGGCCTCCCGTGTCGTGGCTGTGGCCGTATCGGGTGCGAGGCGGTGGAATTCGGTGCGCAACGTGGGAGCACGTCGCCGCCGGTGGTCGGGTTGGTGCAGCGCACCGCGGCGTGGCCAGGCTCGATCTGACGCGGTGCCCCTCGGCTTCGAGTTCGAGCTGGTCGCTCAGGGCGCGGTCGGTGTGCTCCCAGCGGTAGGCCAGTAGCGGTGTGGCCTGGGAGGGCTCGAGGCAGGTCAGCGGCCGCAGGCCGGGGTGGCCCCACAGCCGCTCCGACCGGGAGCGCTCCGGGGCTTGCTTGCTTTCCACCTCGCCCGGCCCGAATTCGAAGAAGGTCGACTCGGTGAAGTACTGGAATGGGATGTCCAGCCCGTCGATCCACGCCATGGGGCGGTCGGCGATGTTGTGGTGCCCGTGCCAGTGCCAGCCGGCCTGCGGGAGGAAGTCGCCCCGACGCATCGCGACCGGATCGCCGTTCACGACGGTCCACACCCCCTCGCCCTCGACGACGAAGCGGAACGCGTTCTGAGTGTGCCGGTGCACGGGTGCGTCCTCACGCGGGTTGAGGTACTGGATCGCTGCCCAGAGCGTCGGTGTTGCGAACGGCCGCCCGCCGAGGCCAGGGTTGGCCAGCGCGATCGCCCGGCGCTCGCCGCCGCGGCCGACCGGCACCAGCTCGCCCGCCTGCTCCGCCATCGGCAGCAAGTTCCGCCAGCGCCACAGATGCGGCAGCGCCTTGGAGCGCGGTTGCGGCGGCATCAGGTCGCCGATCTCTGTCCACAGGGGAACGAGCAACTCGGCCTCGAAGTCGCGGTACAGCGCTTCCAGCGCAGGAGTGCGGGCGGGCTGGTCGGCAGCGTCGACTGCGGTGCTGGTTACCGGTGACGTGGTGGGACTCATGTGCGGACAGCTCCTTGCGGTGGGGTTGCGGGGGTGGGGACGTCGTCACGGGACCGGCGTTGGCAGCCGGTGAGCGCCGTGGCGGCTATGCCCGCAGCGGCGGCGAAGACGTCGAAGACTGTCATGTGTAGAACTGCTTGATCAGGTCGCGGCGGATGATCTTGCCGGTCGGCGTCTTCGGCAGGTCGTCAACAAACCGGACCAGCCGCGGGCGCTTGTACGCGGCGAGATATTGGCTGGTGTAGGCGATCAGTTCCTGCTGTGTCGGGCTCGCCCCGGGGGCGGGTACGACGTAAGCGCAGGCCAGTTCGCCCTTTACCGGGTCCGGGACCGGCCCGACCGCCACCATCGAGACGGCCGGGTGGCCGGCCAGGACTCGCTCGACCTCCGCCGGGTAGACGTTGTACCCGCCGGTGATGATCATGTCCTTGCGGCGGTCGACGATAAAGGCGTGCCCCGTCCGGTCCATGGTGGCGATGTCGCCGGTGTGCAGCCAGCCGTCCGGCTCGGTGGTCTCGGCGGTCGCCTCGGGGTCGTTGTGGTAACCGAGCATGACTGTCGGCCCGCGCACCATCAGCTCGCCGGGCACATCTGGTGGTGCGTCGCGCCGGACGTCATCGCGCCGGCGGCTTCTGGTGCCTCGTCAAACGCGACCACCGTGGAAAGATCCGGCAGGTCCGGGGTCAGCCTGACCACCGTCGCGGCGTGAGCAGCACCGGTGAACACCGCCGCCGCGCCGCAGTTCCGCAGGACGAATGCCAGCTCCCCGGGGGTGAGCATCACGTTGACGGGGTTGACCACCGCACCGGTCTTCAGTGCGCCGTGGTAGCTGATCACCCACTCCCAGCGGTTCTGCGCGCAGAGCGATACCACCTGCCCCGGCCGCACGCCCCGCGCGGCAAGGCCTGCCGCCACCCGGTCGCTCATGGCGTCGAGCTCCGCGAAGCTCAGCGTGCGCGCGGCCGTCACCAGCGCCGGCTTGTCGCCGAACCGTGCAGCCGATGCCCGCAGGATTTCCCCTGGCCCCTTCACAGCTCACCTCCTCCTTGACGCCCGTTCAGGGCACCCCGCCCACCGGAGATGCGGCACGCCCAAACCAGCGGGCCGTTGGGCCACCGGCCCGGGCCGCCCCGGCCGCGCTCCGGGACCGGCCCGGCTTGACCGCCCCGGGCGCCGTCGCCGGAGGCGCTTTCCAGGGCGCGGTAGCCTGGCCGGGCCTTCCCGAAGGACCAGCCTTGGGGGGGCCTGTCTTCTGGCGGG
>WNFJ01239638.1_pt1 | contig 11851 bp, 11 predicted proteins | sample 5400461 | NCBI WGS metagenome assembly WNFJ01 (sample SAMN13153349, study PRJNA577476) | soil metagenome | isolation source: 115 cm saprolite on Douglas fir-dominated hillslope | place: USA:California | collected 2013-09-17
GCGCTGATGATCGACAGCGACATGCCGATCGACGAGGCCGCACTCGCGAAGGCGATGTATGTCGAATACGAGATGCCGAAAGCCAACGTGCCGAACGCACGCCCGATCGGACAGAATCCGTACTTCGATCATGACGGCAACGTGTGGACGACCGATCGCGGCCAGCCCAACGGGATCGTCCGGCTCGATCCGCGCACCGCGCAGTGGCAGCGCTACGCGCTGCCGGAGCGCGGCATCCCGCACGGCATCACGGTCGATTCGAAAGGCATCGTCTGGTGGGGCGAGACCGTCGGCTTCAAGTTCGGCCGGCTCGATCCCAAGACCGCCCAGATGGATCGTTATCCGATCGATCCGCGCGGCTATCTTAAGGGCCGCGGCCACGATCCGATCGTCGACGCCGCCGACAACGTCTGGCTGACGGTCATCAACGGCAACCGGCTCGCCAAATGGGATGCGAAGACGCAGAAGATTTCGCTCTACGAGCCGCCGACGCCGAATTCGTATCCGTACGGCGCCGACAAGGACCGGCAGGGCAACATCTGGATCTCGCAGTTCACGCAATGCCGGATGGCGAAGTTCGATCCAAAGGAGGAGGAATTCACCGAATTCCCGGCGCTCACCGCCTACGAGGATCCCTACTGCCTGATCCGGCGCGGCAGCGTCGATAAGAACGGCATGGTGTGGTACGGCGTGTTCAGCCACGGCCGGATCGGCAAGATCGACCCCGCAACGGGCAAGACCGTCGAGTACAAGATGCCGGTGGCCTTTGCCGAGCCCTATGACATCTGGCCCGACAACGACAACAACATGTGGATCGCGGACGGCGCCATGGGCGGCGCCATCATCAAGTTCGATCAGAAGACGGAGAAGTTCACTTTCTATCCGGGGGTACAGCGCGGCGATCTTCCCAAGATCGAGATCACCCGCGAGGGCGCGATCTGGTACAACCCGCGCTCCGCGCTCAAGGGCGCGGTCGGGGTGCTCTATCCCGACGTGTCGAAGATGACGACGTTCGAGGCGAAGTACTGAGATCGATGATCATGCGGCGCGGGCTCCGGCGATTTCGCCGGAGCCCGCATCCGTTTCGATGATCGGAATTGAACGGGAGGTTACGCCGCCGCCGCCTTGCCCTTCGGCTGCACCTCGGCGGTGTAGTCGTCCATCAGCGTCTTGGTGATGCCGCCCGGGTTGAAGTGCCACTGCGCGATCTCGGAGACCGGCGTCACCTCGGCGGCAGTGCCGGTGATGAAGCACTCGGAGAACTGGCTCAGCTCCTCCGGCATGATGCGCCGCTCGATCACCTCGTAGCCGCGCTTCTTGGCGAGCGAGATCACGGTCCGCCGCGTGATACCGTCGAGGAAGCAGTCGGCGATCGGGGTGTGGATCTTGCCGTCCTTGACGAAGAAGACGTTGGCGCCGGTGCACTCGGCGACGCGGCCCTGCCAGTCGAGCATCAGCGCGTCGGCGTAGCCTTTGCGCTCTGCCTGGTGCTTGGAGATCGTGCAGATCATGTAGAGGCCGGCTGCCTTGGCAAGGCAGGGCGCGGTCTTCGGGTCGGGCCGTCGATACTCGGCGAGATCGAGGCGGATGCCCTTGAGCCGCTGGGCGGGATCGAAATAGCTCGGCCACTCCCAGGTCGCGACCGCGAGGTGGATCTTGTTGGCCTGTGCCGAGACGCCGAGCTGCTCGGAGCCGCGCCAGGCGATCGCCCGCACATAGGCGTCCTTGATGCCGTTCTTCTCGACCACCAGGCGCTTCGCGGCGTCGATCTCGGCCACGCTGTAGGGGATCTCGAAGTCGAGGATTTTTGCCGAATTCTTCAGCCGCTCGGAGTGCTCGGTGCAGCGGAAAATTTGGCCGCCGTAGGCGCGCTCGCCTTCGAACACGCAGCTCGCGTAATGCAGTCCATGGGTGAGGACGTGGATATTGGCTGTTGGCTTGCGGTCCCGGCACGAGCTTGCCGTCGAGCCATATCATGCCGTCGAGTTGGTCGAAGGGCACCGCCATGGCATCCTCTCCTCAAGCCGCAAGGACTCCCGGTCCGAGCAGTCTTTGCTGTTTATCATGCCGGCGCTTTTGCGTCGGGTCGCAAGTCTCGTTATGTTGCCCCGGTCCATGGACCATGCCCATTCACCGGGCACTTAGCCGCCGCCGGCCGCTCGCGAGGCACGATCATTTCGCGAAAGCGAGGCAATGGGTAACAAACAAACCAAAATATGTCAACATGGCTGACATAAATGTAACCGCCGCCCGCCGGCCCGCGCCCGCCGGCAAGCCAGAACCGATCTGGGACCTGATCGAGCTTCTGTTTTTCGCCTATCGCGACTTCGTCGGCGATCCGGACGACGTCCTCATGACTTTCGGGTTCGGCCGCGCACATCACCGGGTCCTGCATTTCGTCAATCGCAACCCGGGCATGAAGGTTGCGGAGTTGTTGGACATTCTGAAGATCACCAAGCAGTCGTTGGGGCGCGTGCTCAAGCAACTCGTCGACATGGGCTACGTCGAGCAGAAGGAGGGCGAGCTCGACCGCCGCCAGCGCCTGCTCTACGTCACGCCGAAGGGCGCCGAGCTCGCCTTGCGGCTGGCCGGCCCGCATCGCCCGCGCGCTCGCCGAGATCGGTCCCGGCGCGCACGAGGCGGCGCGCAAGTTCCTCACCGCCATGATCGATGCGGAGGGACGCGACCGCGTGTTGCGGTTGATCGACCGCGCCGAGCGGGCGCGGCGCCCGCGCCGCTGACGGCAGAGGGGCCCGATGAACGTCCGCTCCGCAGCGCTCTCCGACGATGCCCCGCATCTGCTGATCGTCGACGACGACCGGCGCATTCGCGATCTGCTGTCGCGCTTCCTGCGCGGGGAAGGCTACCGCGTCACGACGGCCGACAACGCATCGGATGCCCGCGCCAAGCTCGACGGCCTGAAGTTCGACCTCCTCGTGCTCGACGTGATGATGCCCGGCGAGACCGGCTTCGATTTCGCCAAGGCGATCCGCCGCAACTCCGCCGTGCCGATTCTCATGCTCACCGCGCGCGACGAGAAGGAGAGCCGCATCGCCGGCCTCGAGATCGGCGCCGACGACTACGTGGCAAAACCGTTCGAGCCACGCGAGCTGTCGCTGCGCATCGCCAATATCCTCAAGCGCGCGAGCCCGCCGCCGACGCCGCCGGCCGAAACGGCGCGCTTCGGTCCGTTCGTGTTCCACATCGGGCGCGGCGAGCTGCGCCGCGGCGAGGAGGTCATTCACCTGACCGACCGCGAGCGCGACATGCTGCGCATGCTCGCGGCCGCGCCTGGCGAGACGGTCACGCGGCTCGCGCTTGCCGGCAACGGCGCCTCGCCGGGCGAGCGCGCCGTCGACGTGCAGATCAACCGCCTGCGCCGCAAGATCGAGATCGACCCCGCCAATCCGCTGATCGTGCAGACGGTGCGCGGCATCGGCTACCGCCTGGTGGTCGCGACATGACGACCATCGACCTCGGGCTCGCCCGGCTGCGCAGCGCGGCGCATCACGCCTATGACGGCTGGGATCGCTTCGGGCGCTGGTTCAAGAGCCTGATGCCGACCGGGCTCTATGCCCGCTCGCTCCTCATCATCATCGTGCCGATGGTGATCCTGCAGTCGGTCGTCGCCTTCGTGTTCATGGAGCGCCACTGGAACACGGTTACGCGGCGCCTCTCCGCCGCCGTGACGCAGGACATCGCGGCGCTGATCGAGGTCTACAAGGCCTATCCGCAGGATGCCGAAAGGGCGCAGATCCGCCGCATCGCAGCGGAGCGGCTCGGCCTGCAGGTCGATTTCATGCCGGTGAACGAGATGCCGCCGATCGGCCCGAAGCCGTTCTTCTCGCTGCTCGACCAGGCGCTGTCGCAGGAGATCCGCAAGCAGATCGGTCGGCCGTTCTGGATCGATACGGTCGGCAAGTCCGCGCTGGTCGAGGTGCGCATCCAGCTCGACGACACCATCATGCGCGTGTTCGCGCGCCGCAGCGCCGCCTATGCGTCTAACTCGGAAATCTTCCTCCTGTGGATGGTCGGCACCTCGCTGGTGCTGCTCACCGTCGCGATCCTTTTCCTGCGCAACCAGATCCGGCCGATCCTGCGGCTCTCCGAGGCGGTCGAGAGCTTCGGCAAGGGCCGCGAGGTGCCCAATTTCCGCCCGCGCGGCGCGCGCGAGGTGCGGCGCGCGGCCTCCGCCTTCATCGAGATGAAGGCGCGCGTCGAGCGCACCATCGAGCAGCGCACCACGATGCTCGCGGGCGTGTCGCACGACCTGCGCACCGTGCTGACGCGCTTCAAGCTCGAGCTTGCGCTCATCGATTCGGCGGAAGCCGAGGCGATGAAGCGCGACGTCGACGAGATGGAGCGCATGCTGGAGGCCTATCTCGCCTTCGCGCGCGGCGACACCGGCGAGCAGGCGGCGCCGACCGACATGGAAACCTTCCTCAACGAGCTCAAGGCCGACGCCGAACGGCACGGCCACGCCACCACCGTCGGGTTCCGCGGCCTTCCGATCGTGACCGTGCGGCCCGCCGCGTTCAAGCGCTGCCTCGCCAACCTCGTCTCCAACGCCGCCCGCCACGGCTCGGCGATCGCGATCACGGGCGACCGCGATCACCGCTGGCTCACCGTCACGGTCGACGACGACGGGCCCGGCATTCCGGGGCACCTGCGCGAGGACGTGTTCAAGCCGTTCCTGCGGCTCGACGACGCGCGCAACCAGGACGAGGGCGGCACCGGCCTCGGTCTCGCCATCGCGCGCGACATCGCGCGCTCGCATGGCGGCGACATCACGCTCGGCGACAGCCCGCTCGGCGGCCTGCGCGCCAGCGTGCGCGTGCCGGTGTAGCGGAAAATTTTCAGTCTCAAGTCTGCGTGAGCGGCGCTGCGGCGCGCCGCGATGCCTGCTAGATTCGCGGCATGACCGAATCTGGATATGCACTTTTCGACACCGCGATCGGCCGCTGCGGCATCGCATGGAACGAGCGCGGCATCGTCGCAACCACGCTGCCGGAGGCGGACGAACGACGCGCGCGGACTCGTTTGCTGCGGCGTTGCCCTGGCGCGCGCGAAGGCGCGCCGCCCCCCGACGTACAACGCGCCATCGACGGCATCGTGGCGCTACTCGCCGGGGAGGCGGTCGATCTCTCCGGGGTCGTGCTCGACATGGCGGGCGTGCCGGCGTTCAACGCACGGATCTACGCCGTCCTGCGCACCGTTCCTCCCGGCGAGACGCTGACCTATGGCGAGGTCGCGGCGCGGCTCGGCACGGGCGAGGACGCCCGCGACGTTGGGCAGGCGATGGGGCAGAATCCGTTTCCGCCCATCGTGCCGTGTCATCGCGTTGTTGCGGCTGGAGCAAAATCCGGCGGCTTTTCGGCCGACGGCGGGGTTGCGACCAAGCTGCGCATGCTCGCGATCGAAGGCGCGCAGGTCGAGGGTACGCTGCCGCTGTTCGACCGGCCCGCGGCCTCTGCTCAGACGGCGGCCGGTGCCTCGTCGCCGCGATCCTCGCCGGCGTGACCGGAAGGGCGGCACGAACCGGAACAGGTCGTCCAGGAATCCGGCCCAGCGGGCGCCGCGCGCCAACTCGCGGTCGAGCGCCGCCATGGTGCGGGCATGTCCCTCGTCGTCGTCATCGACGAACGTGCGCAGCACGCGCGCGAACAGAAGCGCCAGACCCTGCGCGCGCACCATGCCCTTGGGACCGGCGGCGTCGATGTCGGCGGCGGTCAGCATCCATTGCTGCGAGCGCACCGCAAGCTCGTTGATCGCGAGCGCCAGCGCCGGATTGCGGCAGGCCGACCGCATGATCGAGCGCACCGCCGTCTTGTGCGGCGTGAGCGCCTCGATGCGTCGCATCAGCACGTCGAACAGCCGTTCGCGCGGCGGCTCCTCGGCCATGTCGCCGTCGCCGCCGTCGAGCACCGCGCGGTCGATGCGCTTCACGTGCGCCGCATAGATCGCGAACGTCGAGGAAAAGAGATCGCGCAGCGCCCCGAGCGAGACGCCGGCGCGTGAGGCGATCTCGGCCATGCCGATGTCCTCGATCCGCTTGTCCGAGAGCAGCGCCATGAAGGCGTCAATGATGCGATCGCGCTCGCTGCCGGCCGGGCCGGCCTCTCGACTCGTGGGTGTCTCGGCCATCGGACCCTCCTTTAGGACGTCGGCTTGCGCCCTGAATTTAGGCCGCGAACCTCGGCCATTCCAGGGCGGCCATAGCCCTTACCCGGCGAGCTCGCGCGAACGCCTGGTCGCGGCGGCGATCGCCTTCTCCATCACCGGATCGAGGCCGTCCTTCGCCATGAGCACATCGAGCGCCGCCGCAGTGGTGCCCCCCGGCGAGGTGACGTTCTTGCGCAAAGTCGCCGGATCGAGCGGCGAGCGCGCCATCAACTCGCCGGAGCCCGCGACGGTCGCGCGCGCGAGCCGCGCGGCAAGATCGGCCGGCAGTCCGGCTGCCGTGCCGGCGCGCGCCAGGCTTTCGGCGAGCAGAAACACATAGGCCGGGCCGGAACCGGAGACGGCGGTCACGGCATCCATCAGCGTCTCGTCCGCGATCCATTCGACCGCGCCGGTCGCGCGCAACAGCTTGTCGGCAAGCGTGCGCTGCTCCGCGCCGATGCGCGCGTTCGGCACCGCGACCGTGATGCCGCGGCCGATCGCGGCCGGCGTGTTCGGCATGGCGCGCACCACCGCGGCGCCGGCCGGAAGCTGCTTTTCGAGAAAGGCGAGCGTGCGTCCGGCCATGATCGAGACGATCACCGTGTCCTGCGCGATCATCGGAGCGAGCGGGCGCAGCGCGTCGGGCGCGACCTGCGGCTTTACCGCAAGCACGATCGCGGTGGCCGAGATCGTGTCGAGCGACGGATTGATGCGCAGCCCGCGCGCGCCCAATGTGATGATCTCCGGGCTCGGCTCCGGCTCGAGCGCCACAACGTTGTCGAAGCTCAGTCCGAGCCGGTGCCAGCCCTCCAGCATGGCGCCGCCCATCTTGCCGGCGCCCACCAGCACCAGCGTGCCGTCGAAATCGCTGAGCGATGCGTCATCCATCGCGATGGCCTTTGTTGATGGCGCGTGAACGCCGATGCCCCGCGGCGGCAGGGCAGGAGACGGCCAATATATCGGGAATCGGCGGCTTACGCCTCGCCCGAGGTCTGGAAGAGGGTGGCCTCGAGCGCCTCGGTCGCGCTCTTGCCGGCCCAGATCACGAATTGGAACGCCTGAAAATACTGCTCGCAGGCATCGAGCGCGGCGCCGAGCACGGATTCCCCGCCGGTCAGCACCAGCGCGTGCCGGAACATGATGAGGCCGTCCTTGAACCAGAGATCGAAGTGGCCGATCCAGAGCTGCTCGTTCACCTTCGCGACCAGCTCCATCAGCTCATTGCGGCGCGCCGGCGGAACCTTGAGATCGAACGCGCAGGCGAGGTGCAGCGCCTCGATGTCGCCCATCCACGTGAATGAGACCTGGTAGTCGGTCCATCGTCCGCCGATGACGAGGGTGACTTCATCCTCGCTGGCGCGCGCGAACGACCAGTTGTTGGTCGACGCGAGGCCTTCGACGACGTCGACCGGATTGACGTGCTGACGTTCGGAAAGGTCGGTCAGTGACATGCCGTTTCCACCCTGCTGCCGCTTGATCGTGGATGCCCAACGCACCCAATCCTCACGCGACGCAACGGCACGGCCGGCTTGAATTGCGCTGCCTCGGCCGGGCTGCTTTTTTGCCGCGGGCTCCCCCGTCTGCCCGCCTTGACCCGCGAACGGCGAATCACTTAGCGAATCGACTATAACCGCTCCGGACTCCCGCCAAAGCGCTTGATGCGGGAGTGATTGAAGATTCTGTGGAATCCGGCGCCGGCGCGGCCTCGTCCATCCACAAGCACTGCCGACAAAACCTGCGACAAGTTGACTCGGGGGAGAGCCTGCGCGGGAGGCGGCATGCGCCTTTCGTCAGTCGAACAGGCTCGACACCGACTCTTCGGCGGCGGTCCGTCCGATCGCTTCGGCGATCAGGGTGGCGATCGAGAGCACGCGGATATTGCTGGCAACGCGGATCGCCTCGGTCGGCTGAATCGAATCCGTGATCACCAATTCCTTGAGCCGCGAGGCGGTGATGCGCGCGACCGCACCGCCCGACAACACGCCATGGGTGATGTAGGCCGAGACCTCGGTCGCGCCGTTCTCGAGCAGCGCGTCGGCGGCGTTGACGAGCGTGCCGCCGGAATCGACGATGTCGTCGACCAGGATGCAGGTGCGGCCGTCCACCTCGCCGATCACGTTCATCACTTCGGAGTCGCCGGCGCGCTCGCGCCGCTTGTCGATGATGGCGAGCGGGGCGTTGATGCGCTTGGCGAGGCCGCGCGCGCGCACCACGCCGCCGACGTCGGGCGACACCACCATCACCTTGGCGAGATCGACGCGCTCGCGGATGTCGCGCACCATCACCGGCGAGGCGAACAGGTTATCGGTCGGAATATCGAAGAAGCCCTGGATCTGCCCGGCATGCAGGTCGAGCGTGAGCACGCGATCGGCGCCCGCATTGGTGATCAGGTTGGCCACGAGCTTGGCCGAGATCGGCGTGCGCGGCCCGGGCTTACGGTCCTGGCGCGCATAGCCGAAATACGGCACCACCGCCGTGATGCGCCGCGCCGAAGCGCGCCGCAACGCGTCGATGATGATCAACAGCTCCATCAGGTGGTCGTTCGCGGGATACGACGTCGACTGGATCACGAACACGTCGGCGCCGCGCACGTTCTCGAGAATCTCGACGAAGATCTCCATGTCGGCGAACCGACGGACCACCGCCTTGGCGAGCGGAATCTTGAGATAGGCGGCGATCGCTTCGGCGAGGCGCGGATTGGAATTGCCGGCGACGAGCTTGATCGCTCCGTTCTTGGCCGACATTTCCGCCTCCCTGCGCGGCGCGGCGGCGGGCGCAGCCGCCGGGCGGGGTCGTGATATCAAGGAGCCCATAGGAGTCGCAATACGCGCGTTTTCGTTGTCCCGAAGCTTTTTCGGCTGAGGGCGGCCGACTTATCGATCATGGGCCATATAGGCGAGCGTGCCGGCGAATGCGGCGCCGGCCGGCTGCTGGCGGAGGTCGTCGTTCGACGCGACCGTCGGCCCGCGCTCCCCGGGTTCGGCCGGCGCGATGGGTTCGAAATTCGGCGCCGCGAGGGAAGCGGCGAGCCGGTCCATGCCGGCCCTGGCGATCCGGCGCAGCACCTGATCGTCCGCCGCCGCCCAGGTGCCACGCCCGGCGGCGCTTGCCGGTTCCTCACCGGTGATGCGCAGCGCCCGGCGCTGGTTCGCGTCGTAGACGTCCCAGACCCAGGCGATCACGGTCGAGCGCTTCTTTTCGACCATGGCGGCGAAATAGCCACGAATGCGGTACTGCGCCGGCCCGTCGCGGGAAACCACGGCGATCTGGCGGCTCGCCGCCTCGTCGGAGAGGTTCTGCACCAGCTTGCGGAAGATGCTTTCTGGCGGGCCGTCGATCGACTCGAAGGCAACGGTTGGACCGCGCAGGCCCAAGGCGGCCGGTTGCGGGCCGCTCGAGCAGCCCGCCGCAGTCAGACCGAACAGAATGGCAGCGACAATGCCGAACCGGCCCCGACGCCACGCACTATGCCGCGCGCCCACCGCGCGCGTGCCCCGTCCCACGCCCATCCACACCCCCGCGGCCGGCGAGTTGTGCTGAGAGGTCTTTTTTCGGGTCCGATGGTAACCCGCTGCACAGCCGACCTCGCCTGGGGTAGCCGCATTTCACGCCCAGGTCCAGCGCGTTAACCTTTGGTTAACCATTTGGCACAGCCGGATCAGCTGTGCGACGAGAGCGCGATCGCGTTGACGTGGCGGCCATAGTCGGGCTCGCCCCGATGGGTGGCGCGCCGGAAGCTGAAGAAACGCTGCGGTTCGGCGTAATTGCAGACGCCGAGATCTTCGATCGACCCAATGCCGGCGCGGGCGAGCCGCGCCGCGATATAGCCGGGAAGGTCGAACAGGGCATGGCCTGGCCGCGTCGACGACTGGAAAAATCGGTCATTGGCCGGATCGTCCGTCAGAAAATTGTTGATGAGGTCGGGCCCGACCTCGTAGTTCGGCTGACGGATCGTCGGTCCGATCGCGGCGGCGATGCGCACGCGGTCGGCGCCGAGGCGCTCCATCGCGGCAATCGTCGCGTCGGTGACGCCCGCGAGCGCGCCGCGCCAGCCGGCGTGCGCGGCGCCGACGATGCGGGCCTGCGCATCCGCGAGCAGCACCGGCCCGCAGTCCGCGGTCGAGACGCCGATGGCGAGACCGGGCATACGGGTGACGATCGCGTCGGCGCGCGGCCGCGCATCGGGCGACCACGGCGTTTCCGCGACCACCACATCGGCGGAGTGAATCTGGTAGGCGGTGACGAGCGCATCGGGCGCGACGTCGAGCGCGGCGGCCATGCGGGCGCGGTTCTCGGTCACGTTCGCGCGCGCGTCCTCAGACCCGACCCCGCCGTTGAGGCTCGCATAGAGGCCCTGCGACACACCGCCCTCGCGCGTGAAGAAGGCGTGGCGGACGCCGCGCAGCGCGGCAAGGCCGCGAGCCTGCAGCGCCGATTCAGCCATGCCCACCACTGGACGTCTGGGCGGCGGGCGCGGACTGCAGCAGCACCTCGTTGAGCGCCGCGACGTACTGCTGCTCGGACATTTGCATCGCGCGCGTCCTAACCGTCGAATCCCGGCAGCGTTGCGAGTTGCGGCGCGGAAAGGCCGATCGCCTTGAACATCGTGCCCATGCCGGTCGGCCCGCCCGCCATCAGGCGCACGAGCGCCGCATCGATCGCGGCCGCCTTGTCGGGCGGCGCGACCTTCTTGAGATTGGCGGCGCGTTGCTCGATGCCGAGCCGGCGCAGCAGCGCCGCCTGCTCGATCGGTCCATGGATGCGTGCGCCGATGCTCTCGGCGGCGAGGCCGAGCGCCTGGAAATCGACGTGCGCCGTGACGTCCGTGAGGCCGGGTGCGGCGAGGGGATCGCTCTTGCGATGGGCGCGCACCGCCTGCAGCGTGTCACCCACGTCGCTCGTGACGTGGCCGTAATCGATGATGAGGGCGGCGCCGCCGCCGCGTACCACCCGCCGTCCGACCTCGAGGGCCTGGGCGTCGCCGCGCCACTCGTAGATCGCGCCGATCGGCGCCGCGCGCACGTTTGCCGGCAGCGTCTGCTCGAAAAATTTCAACGCGTCGGCGCCGAGGCCGAAGGCGAGCGCTCCGGAGGCGTCGATCCCGACCACCCGTTCGCGCCACCCATCCTCCTGCTTGACCGCCTGGTGGATCGGCATGGCGTCGAAGAATTCGTTGGCGACGATGATGGCCGGCCCGTCCGGCACGTCGCTGAGCGCGTCGTGCCAGACGATCGAGACGTCGTGATTGGCGAGCGTCTGTTTCTGGCGCTGGATCAGCACCGGGCTCGTCTCGACGAGATGCACCGCGAGCGCATTGCGGAATTCCGGCATCACGTGCGCGGCGCGCAGCATGTCCTGGATCATGGTGGCGCGTCCGGGACCGAGCTCGACGAGCCGGACATTCGCCGGCGAACCCATGCGATGCCACACCGCCGCGGCCCACAGGCCGATCAGCTCGCCGAACATCTGGCTGATCTCCGGCGCCGTGATGCAATCGCCGGCGGCGCCGAGCGCCTCCTGCGTCGTGTAATAGCCGTGGTCGCGATCGCCGAGGCAGAGACCCATGAATTCGGCGACCGGCATCGGTCCGGCGAGCGCGATCAGGCGCCGGATCTTGGCCTCGAGCGGGCTCGGTTGGTCGGGCATCAGCTGCTGCCCAGGGGCTGGCGCCGCAGCGCGATGGCGATGA
>WNFJ01337434.1_pt1 | contig 11851 bp, 14 predicted proteins | sample 5400461 | NCBI WGS metagenome assembly WNFJ01 (sample SAMN13153349, study PRJNA577476) | soil metagenome | isolation source: 115 cm saprolite on Douglas fir-dominated hillslope | place: USA:California | collected 2013-09-17
ATCGAAATACGCGGCGCCACCCGGTAGCGCGCGGATCGGATCCCCGGTGGGTGGCTCGACCTTGGTGACATGTGCGCCCTGCGCCTGGAGCAGCTGCGTGCAGTAGGCGCCCGGCAGCAGCCGGGACAGATCGAGAATGCCAACGCCGTCGAGCAGCATCGCCTGCTAGGTTACTGACGTGCGGAATGCCGACGTCGCGGCGATGCTCAACCGGGTCGCCGACCTGCTCGAGATCCGGGGCGAGAACTTCTTCAAGATCCGGGCTTACCGCGAGGCGGTCCGCCAGCTGGACAACCTGACCACCGAGGTCGAGGACCTGATCAAGGACGGACGCCTGAAAGACGTCCCCGGCATCGGCGAGGCGATCGAGAAAAAGATCGTTGAGTACGTGACCACCGGAGAGTTGGAATTCCTGACCCGGCTGGAGGCCGAGGTGCCACCCGCGCTCCTTGAGCTCACCCGAGTCCCGGGGCTGGGTCCCCGCACGGCGAAAGACATCTACGACGCGCTCGGCATTCTCAGCCTCGACGATCTGGAGCAAGCGGCGCAGGACCACCGGCTGCTCACGGTGCGCGGCATCAAGGCGAAAACCGAAGAGAACATCCTCAAAGGCATTGCCATGCTCAAGCGGACCGAGGGCCGCATCTACTTCCCGGAGGCCTGGATCCTCGCCGATTCCTTTTTGACCACCCTGCGCTCGCTGAGCGGCGTGCTTCGCGCCGAGGTCGCCGGCAGCCTACGCCGCGCCCGCGAAACGGTCGGCGACCTCGACCTGCTGGTAGCGAGCAACGATCCCGACGCGATGTGCCGCGAATTCGCCCGCCTGCCACAGGTCAATGAGGTAATCGCCCAGGGCGGCACCAAGACCAGCATCCGGGTGCGCTCCGGTATGCAGGTCGACCTGCGGGCGGTGAAGCCGGACAGCTTCGGCGCCGCCTGGCAGTACTTCACCGGCTCGCAGGCCCACAACGTTCAGCTGCGCGCACGGGCCGAGCGGATGGGGAAGCTCAAGATCAACGAGTACGGCGTCTTCAGAGAGGATGGGACGCGCATCGCTGGCGAGACAGAGCAAGAGGTTTACGCCGCGGTCGGCTGTGCCTGGATCCCGCCCGAGCTGCGCGAGGGATGGGGCGAGATCGAGCTGGCGGCCAAAGGGCCGTTAGCCGAATTGGTCCTCGAGAAAGACCTGCGTGGGGACCTGCACACGCACAGCAACTGGAGCGACGGGCGCAACGAGATCGCCGTGATGGCTCGCGCGGCACGCGAGCGCGGCTATGCCTACATCGCGTTGACCGACCACACGCAATCATTGAGCATCGCCCAGGGACTCACGCCCGAGCGCTTTGTCGCCCGTGCCGCCGAGATCGCGTCCGTCAATTCGCAACCGGGAATGGCGCGGGTCCTTAACGGCGCCGAGGTCGACATCCTGCCCGACGGGAGTCTCGATCTTCCGGACGAATGCCTGGCCTCCCTCGACGTGGTAGTCGCCTCGGTCCATACGGCGCTGGACCAGCCCAAAGATGTCATCACCCGGCGGGTCCTGAACGCGCTACGATCGCCACACGTGGACATCTATGCGCATCCAACCTCCCGGCGTCTCGACCGCCGCGGGGAGACCAGCCTCGACGTGGAGGTGGTGATCGCGGAAGCCGTCAAGACCGGGACGGCGCTCGAAATCAACAGCAGCCCGTTCCGCCTCGATCTCAACGACAGCTGGGCTCGCAAGGCGCGGGAGGCGGGTGCATTGCTGGCCATCGACAACGACGCGCACTACCCCGCCGAGTACGACTATGTCCGCTACGGCGTCGCCATTGGGCGCCGGGCGGGGCTGACGCCCGATCGGGTCCTGAATGCCCGGGACGCGGAGGGCGTTCTGGCGCATTGCCGGGAAAAAGCAGCAAGAGGCGCGGCGAATTTCCGTTGAACGTGATAGCGACGATATAATCAAGAGCAGAAGGAGACTCGAGCCAATGCTTCAGGAGCTGGTGATCAAGGTGCCGAATCCCTTCCTGGGCCAGGCCGACGTCGGCTTCTCCACCCGCTATCCCGCCCAGCCCGCCCAGGCGCCACTCAGGGACGTTCCGTTTTTCATCGAAGGCCCCTCCGGCCCGATGCGCCGCCTGCAGTCGCGGCTGGAGCTCTTCCGGCAGAAGCGCAGCCTGATCCCTGATGCGCCGGGCGAGGCCTACAGCTGGACCGACCTGATTCCCCTCAACGACGAGCTGTTCATCCTCGCCTTCCGCGACGAAAGCCTGACCGATGCACCGGATGATGCCGAGTCAGAGTACGGCTATATCGTCAACCTGGTGCGGCCGCTGGTCTTCCCGTTTCTCAAGGACTGTGTCCGGATCGGCGAGCTCGCCCTCCGCGACAAGATCGTGCTGGCCGTCCTGGATAACAGCGGCTTCATTGCCGAGCTCGAACTACGCCGCGCGCAGATCGTCCCGCGCAACGGCTCGATCGTGCTCGGCGACCTCGATCGGAACAAGTAGGGCGCTCCAGCCTCAGGTCCCTGGCGCCGTCGACCTCGGCTGACCCAACCTCGTCGGTGGCAGCCTGAACACGGCCAGCATCACGAGGCTGGCGACTGCCGGGACGACGACCACGAGCAGTTGCGCCACCCCAACCGCGCTCTCCCCCGGATCGAGTCTTCCCACAAATCCGACAAAGCCCGTCAGGCTAAGGATGGCGAGCAGCGCGACGTTCACGAGGACGGGTAGCACCACGGTCCACGTCTCGCGCCGGTTGAGCCGCCACGCCGCCGCCAGAAGTGCAACGCCCGCAGGTGCCAAGAGAACGGACCACAGAGCGAACGCCAGGCCCTCGGAGCGGCCACCGTAAGCGTTGAACAGCCGGTCGCTCAGGCTCGGTGAGGCAAGGGCGGTGCCGGCGACCATTCCGAGCACCTGGACGACCAGCACGTTCCGCGTCAACTGGAGCAGCCGATCGGGCGAACCGTATGCGGCGTTCACGAGCCGTACCAGGAAAACGACACTCACCAGGTCCGACGTCAGCACCACCAGCGCCTGCAGCATCTGAACAGGCAGAGGCGGTGCGGAATCGTGTGTGGCCCAGTGTCCTGTGACCGCCACCAGGAGGCTGTAGGCGATCAGTCCAAGCACCACCAGATCTACGGCCAGCGCCAGCCAGGAAGGCCAGATCCGGCCGGGGCGGAGCGCCCAGGCCACAGCCAGCATTGCCAGTGCAGTAGGCGTGAAGAACCCAGCGAGGAGGATGAAGTCGAGGCCGCGGAAGTCCAAGCAGCGCGTACAAATGGTCGGCCTTAGCAGCCGATCGATGAAGTCGGGCGACGCGAGCACGATCGCGATCACGATGGCGGCCACCTGGACCGCCAGAGCGCGACGCGTGGCCCGGATCAGGCGCGAGCGGTCAGGACGGCGCTTCGCTGTAGCGATTCCAGGTACGACGGACGACCACCGCCGATCCTGCCGAACCGGGCTTCGGCCGCGGCTGTTCTGCTTAGGGTGAGGCCGAAGGTTTCGCGCTGCCGCTCGGCGACGGTGAGGGCGTGGCCGTGGCGGCCGGCGATGGGCAGGGAGTCGCTGAGCCGCTGGCGATCGCGGTCGCCGATGGGGATGGGGATGGCGAGGGCGTCGGGGTGGGAGACGGCGTCGGACTGGCCTTCGGCGACGCGGATCCCGAGGGCGTCGGGGTCGCCGCCGGCGCGCAGAAGGTGGGAGCGGGCGTCGGGGCCAACAGCGTCAGGTTTGCGGGCGAGGCCGCCTTGCCGCCGTTGAGCAGTAGCGCGGCCGGTACCACCAGCAGCCCAATGATGACCGTGACCACGAAGGCAAGCGCCCCCCATTCATGGAGCCAGAAGGCCCGCGACGAGTTACGGATCAGGGCTCTTCGTCCGGCTCCGGTTGCGGTTTGTTGCGCGTATTAAGGATGCGTACGAAGTCCTGCGCCCGCGCCAGCGCCTTCCACCGCTCCGGGAAAAAGTCCTGCGCCACGACCTGCTTCGAGGGCAGCTGAAAGACGGTGACGCACCACTTGTTCAGCGTGTGCGACACCTCGACCTCGAAGTCGCCCTCGGTATTCAAATACCGAACGACCCGGTCCTCGTCGGATCTCCGTCTTCCTGAAACTGCCATCACTGGACCCAAATCGGTAGCTATTCAACAGACCCCTCATTATAGGCGCGCTCCCACCCGTTCTCCTAATAATTTGGCCCCCGCCAAAGGCCCCGGAGCCCCCCACCCTGCCCTCCCCCCAGAGCGGGCGGGAAATTTCGGCTAGGAGGGCTTCGGCCCGTCCAGGCTCGCCAGGTAGCGCAGCAGTTCGTCCCGCAATCCGGGGCGCTCGAGGGCGAAGGCGATCGAGGTCTTCAGGAAGCCGCTGACCGTACCGACGTCATAGTAAGTACCCTCGAATTCGAGGCCCAGCATCTTCTCATGCTGCGCCATCGTGCGCAGCGCATCGGTGAGCTGGATCTCGCCGCCCACGCCCTCGTGGGTGGTCTCCAGGATGCCGAAGATCGACGGTTTGAGCAGGTAACGGCCCAGGATGGCGAGGTTCGAGGGGGCTTTGCCCGGGTCCGGCTTCTCCACCATGTCGACGACCTCGTGGACCCGGCCGTCGCTCCTGGCGACCTTGACCACCCCGTAGCGCGAGACCTGATCGTCCGCGACCCGCTGGAGCGCAAGCACCGACACCTGGTGCTGGGCGTAGACGTCCATCATCTGTTTGATCGCCGGGGTCTGCGCGCGGATGATGTCATCGGCGAGGAAGACCGCGAACGGCTCATTGCCGACGACGTCCTTCGCCATCAGCACGGCGTGGCCAAGTCCCAGCGGCTCTTTTTGGTGGATGTAGGTGATGTCGACCATATCCGAGATCTTCCGCACCACCTGCAGCTCACGAGTCTTGCCGCGATCCTTCAGGTAATGCTCGAGTTCGAAGGAGATATCGAAGTGGTCAACGATGGCGCGCTTGTCCCGACCGGTAACAACGATGATCTGATCGATGCCGGAAGCGACCGCTTCCTCGATGCCGTACTGGATGATCGGTTTGTCGACGATCGGCAGCATCTCTTTCGGCTGCGCTTTCGTCGCCGGCAAGAAGCGTGTGCCCAGTCCCGCAGCAGGAAAAACAGCTTTTCGAATGGGGGTCACGATCTCACTCTACTTCTTGGGCTTCTTCGTCTTCTTGCTGGCCGACCGATCGCGAAGCGCGAGCTGGATCCGCTTGACGCCCGCGTTGTCAACGACCATCTTCGGTGGCCGGGCCTTCCGTTCGCGCGCCCGAAGTCGGGCCGCCTCTTTCGGTGAGAGATCGTCATCGCCGCTCACAGCCAGAGCGACAGCGGCCGGTTCAGCGCCGATGCGGTGGGGGCTGGCGTTGGGGTCGGCCACGGAATGGGGGTCGGCGCCGGCCCTGGACTTGGGGTTGGGGTCGGTGGGCGCGGCGCGGGAGCACCGGTGCCATTGAAGTCTGCGGAGGTCGGCGGTGGTCCGCCCACCACGCTGGCGAAGTAGGTCAGCGGCAGGCCGCCGCCAATTCGCATTCGGGAGAGCTCGAAGAGCTGACCGGCAGAGTGGAGGGCCCCGTACAGTGTGGAGGCCGCGGTCTCGAAGCCAAGACTCTTCGCCTGGGCCATGTCATAGAAGTTGAAGCTCCCGTAGGGGTACGCGAAGTCCAGGACGGGATGCCCGAGCAGCCCTTCCAACGTGAGCTTGCTTTGCGCCATCTCCCAGGTGGCCCTCGCCGGCGTCTGCGCCGCCAGCATCACGTGATCAACCGTGTGCGCGCCGATGGTGAAGCCCATGCCGTCGGCATCCACCACCTGGCCCGGCGTCATGAAACCTCCCCATCCCATCCGGCCCGTAATCACAAAGCTCGTGGCCGTGAAGCCGTGGCTCCGCAGGATGGGGATCGCGGTCGTAAAGAAGTCGGCATAGCCGTCATCAAACGTCAGGACCATAGGCCGGGATGGAAGTCCGCTGTGATTCCTGATGGCGACCACGGCGTCGTGGAGCGAGATGACGTGGAACCCGTGGTTGGCGAGGTACTGCATCTGGGATCGGAACATCGCCGGCGGGGTCGAGAGGCTGAAGCCGACTCGGTCGCTCGGAATCGGATTGATCCGGATGTAGTGGTAGTAGAGGATCGGGACATAGGTCACCGGGCCGTAGGGGATCGGCGCTCTACTCGGCGCCACCTCCGCGAGGACGGGCGGCGGCTCGGTGGGCGTCGGCTTCGCCGGACGGTTGGCGATCAGGCCGTTCGCCTCGTCTAGGTCATCGGCGTCGACGACCGGCACGATCGTTGCGGCCGCCAGCGGCGCCGCCGAACGAAGGCCGGCGCCGGGCAGGGCGGCGGCGATCAGCAGGAGGAGCACAATGCTGCCTGATCGGCTGGCGCGAGTGATCCACCTGCCCATTGGCTGATCAATGTAACGCCGGAAGCCGCCCGGGAGTTTCGCGGCTATCGCAGCGAGGCGATCGACGGCTTCACCGAACCGCGCTGGCGCCAGACGGCGACACCGAGAACGCCGATGAGGACCAGCGCGGCGCCTCCCACGACGGGCGTCCACCTGGGATCGAGATTGCCTATCCGGCGGTTCATCTCCGCCTCCAGTCGAACCCAACCGGTCGGCGCCGAAGCGCTCGGAATGCCCAGCGCGCGCGTCAGCCGCCTCTGCACGCGGTCGCGGCGGCCGGAGGCGATGGTCACGCGCGGGAAGCTGTCGTTGAGGTAGGAGATGAGCGCCAGCGACGCGGGTTGGGCATCACCGCCAGCCGCGCCGCCGGGCTGCGCGAAGACCACCCGGTCGATCGCGCGGGTGAGGGCGTCGACGTCCTCCTGGCGCGGATTCATCGCCGCTTCTCCTGTTCGCGCAGCCGCCGGCGCAGGCCGTGGACGGCACGGAACAGCAGCAGCTTTACGGCGCCTTCGCTGCGGGTCAGGATCACACCGATCTCCTTGTTCTTGAGCCGGCCCTCGAACTTGAGGAGGATGGCCTCGCGCTGATCGAGCGGCAACTTCTGCACCGCCTTGTGGAGCTCATCGCCTTGCTCCCGGCGCAGCCAGAGCCGCTCGGGGTCGTTCTCGCCGCGGTCCGCGATCGGATCGGGCAGCTCGATCCAGGGCGGCCGGCGCCGCCGCTTCGACATCAGGTTCGACGCGACTTTGTACAACCATGCTGAGTACGGGATTCCTCGCCATTCAAAATCGTCGAGGCCCTCCAGCGCGCGCTGGAACGTCTCGCTCGCCAGGTCCTCCGCCTCCTCGCGCCGGCCGGAGTGGTAGTAGCAGTACGAGTAGATCTGATCGAAGTAGCGGTCGTAGAGCGCGGCAAACGCCGTGCGGTCCCGCTTGGCGGCTTCGATCAAGCGCGCCTCGTCTTGCAGCTCCGCCGCCGAACGCTCGGTCACGCGGCTGACCTACCCATATATGTATCTTGCGTGATGAAGGTTACGCGATAAGGCCAAGTTCCTTACCGCCCTTGGCGAAGGCTTCCAGGGCGCGGTCGAGCTGGGCGTCGGTGTGCACGCTGGTCACGATGGTGCGGATCCGCGCCCGCCCCTCGGGGACCGTTGGGAAGCCGATCCCCTGAGCGAAGACGCCGAGCTTGAAGAGACGGTCGGACAGCTCCATGGCCGCCGCGCCTTTGCCGACAATCACCGGCGTGATCGGGGTCTCGCTGGCCCCGGTGTCGAAGCCGAGCCGCTTGAGGCCCGCCTTGAAACGAGCCGTGTTCTTCCACAAGCGGTCGATCCTCTCCGGTTCGGCGAGCAGGACGTCGATGGCCGCGATGCACGCCGCCGCCACGCCTGGAGGATGCGAGGTGCTGAACAGGAACGGCCTGGCCCGGTGGATCAGGAAGTCGCGCACCGGCTGGGCGCCGGCAACGTAGCCGCCCAACACCCCGATCGCCTTCGAGAGCGTCCCCATCTGCAGGTCGACCCGCCCATCAAGGCCGAAGTGGTTGACCGAGCCGCGCCCGTTCTCGCCCAGCACGCCACTCGCGTGCGCGTCGTCGACCATGACCAGGGCGCCGAACCGCTCGGCGCGCTCGACGATCCCGGGAAGCGGGGCGATGTCGCCGTCCATACTGAAGACGCCGTCGGTGACCACCAGCTTGACCCGCTTGTCGCGGTGCTTCTCGAGATGGCGCTCGAGGTCATCCATGTCGCGATGCTTGAAGATCGAGCGCTCCGCCTTCGAGAGTCGGATGCCGTCGATGATCGACGCGTGGTTCAGCTCGTCGCTGATGATGACGTCGCCTTCCTTGACCAGCGACTGGAGGACGCCCAGGTTGGCGGTGAAGCCGGACTGGAAGACGAGCGAGGCTTGCGTGTGCTTGAACTCGGCGAGCCGGCGCTCGAGCTCCTCGTGAATCGTCATGGTGCCGGCGATGGTTCGTACCGCGCCCGAGCCAGCCCCCCACTGTTCGGTCGCCTCGATCATCGCGGTCTTCAAACGCGGGTGGGTCGTGAGACCGAGGTAGTTGTTGGAGGAGAGGTTGAGCACGTGCTTGCCGTCGACGACGACCTCGGTGTCCTGGGCCGAGCCCAAAACCCGCAGCGGGCGGAACAGCCCTTGCTGGCGGAGCTGCTCGAGCTCGTCGACCAGGAACTGGGTTTTCTTTTCTGTGATCATGTGATCCTCCTAGCCGCCGTTGGGCAGCAGCACGACTTTCCCCGATCGTCCGCTCTTCATCTTGGCCATCGCCTCCTGGAAGTCGTCGAGCGGAAAGCGGTGGGTGATCAGCGGCGAGACGTCGACCTTGCCGGTGCTGAGGTAGGACGAGGTGCGTTCCCAGGTCTCCCAGATGCGCCGGCCGAAGATGCCATAGATCGTGATCCCCTTGGTCACCACGAGGTCGTTGAGGTCGAGCGTCGCCGGGGCGTCACCCAGGCCGAGCAAACTTATCCATCCACCGCGGTGGAGGACCCGAAGCCCCTGCTCGATCGCCATCGGGTGGCCCGACATCTCGAGGACGACGTCGACGCCAACCCCACCGTTGAGCTTGCGCACGTCCTCGACGGTCGACGCCGAAGGGGCGAGCACGGCCGTGGCGCCCATCCGCTCCGCCAGCTCGCGCCGGTACGGGTTGGGCTCGATGCCGTAGACCGCCGCGGCACCCTCGGCCCGCGCGATACCGACGGCGCAGAGACCGATGGGGCCGAGCCCGAAAATCGCGACCGCGTTGTCCTTCAGCGGACCGGCGGTGGCGGCGTGCACGGCATTCCCGAACGGCTCCTGCAGGGCCGCGACTTCCGCGCTCAGCCCTGGGGCGTTGCGCCAGCAGTTCTCCGCGGGCAGCAGCACGTAGCGCGCGAAGGACCCGTCCCGATCGACGCCGAGCACCCGGGTGTTCTCGCACAGGTGGTATGGGTTTCGGCGGCCACGAACTCCCCAGCCTTGCGGTCTTTCACCTCGGGACCGATGGCCACGATAAGGCCGGACATCTCGTGACCGAAGACTCGCGGGGGGTGGATATGGCGTTGGGCCCACTCGTTCCAATCGAAGATGTGCACGTCGGTTCCGCAAATGGAGGAGGCGGCGACCTCGATCAAGACGTCCTTGCCTCTGGGCTCGGGAATGGCGACCTGGTCGATTTCGGCGCCCGGACCGGCGGTGGCTTTCACCACTGCCGTCATGGACGTCATGATTGACATCTTAACGGCGGCCAAACCCGTATTCTGAGATCCAAATTCGTCCAGGAGGGTGCCATGCGGGCGTATGTGCTCATCAACGCGTCGGCGGGAAAGGCGATCGAGGTGGCCAGGTCTCTTCAGGGCGTCAAAGGCATCGAGCTGGCAGACGCCATCACCGGGGAATATGACGTGATCGCGGCGGTCGAGGCCCCCGACGTGGCCGGCATCGGATCGGTCATCGTCGAAAAGATCCAGAAGATCGACGGGGTCTTCAAGACCGTCACCTGCCTGGCCGTCCGCTAGCTGAACGACAGCTAGCGAAGCGGCCCGTAGGCGCGCTCGACCGAGATCGCGATCAGCAGGCGCTGGTCGGCGACCATGGCCGCGTCGTATTCGGCCCAGTCGGGGTGTTCGCCACGGACCTTGCGGTAGTAGTGGCGGAGCGCCTCTAAGAGCCCGTCGCCCTCGATGAACTGCGCTGTCCCCTCCGCCACCAGGTACTCGTAGCGGTCGCGGCCCTGGACGTGCAGGCTGGCCCGCGGGTCGCGCCGCAGGTTGTGGGTCTTGGCGCGGGTCTGGGTGACCGAGATCTTCACGCGGCCGTCGTCATCGACGAAATAGAGGATGTTGGAGAGCTGGGGGCGGCCGTCGCGCTTGATGGTGGCCAGGATGCCGTCGTGGCGCACCTTGAGGAAGTGGCGGGCCCGCTCGAGATCGATCATGCCCCACAAAATGGTACAGCCGGCGCCCGAAGGCACCGGCTGTATTGAAAGTCAGCTTAAAAGGCTAACCTACTTCTTCTTCGACGACTTCTTTGCGGCTTTCTTCTTTCCGCCTGCTTTCTTCTTTGCGGCCATCCGGGCTCACCTCCTTCTTAGCAAGATTCCCCCGGTCGGCCGCTGTGACGCCGCCGCCAAACGCGCGTGAGCGCCACGGGTAACGTGGACGCGCGGGCGCCGGCGAGGCCGGGTACCGGAAGCAAAGTGGAGAGAGAAAAATGAGGGGAGCGACGGCGTGTCGCGATCAACCCTCGGGGTCCGCGAGACCACGCGTCGATGATCATCGATGTGGATCGCGGAGTTCTTTGACAGTTGCCCTTCTTCAGTTCCTCGCCCTGATCAACGCGACGATCAGAGCGCGGCTGCGCGCTCATTAAGAGCGACCATAGCATGAATGGAGCCGCTTTGCATACTGTCGGCCCAAATTTTTTCGCGAGCCGCGGTCTTAGCGGGTCGCGCGCGGGTCAGTCAACAGAATTTTTCAGAATTTTTCCGCGCTCATGGACAGCGACCGCCATCACAGCAGGTTTCGTAATAAAGACCGCATCCACGACAGCGAAATTTGCGTCCATCCCACGACGTTGGCCCTCCACACGGGCACTCAGGGCCTTCATGCGACCATTGCGAATGCTGTTGCGTGGTGCTGAAGGATCGAGAGGAAGAGACCGCGAGGGTCTCCTCCTCTTTATTGGCTAAGAACAGCCGCTCGTGCTGCCGCAGTTGAGACACTTGTAGCAGGTTCCGTTGCGAATCATGATCGAGCCGCAGTCGGAGCACGCCGGCGCGTCTTCCTGCCCCTGGAAACTGATCTTGATCGGGCTCGTATCGACGGGTGCAGGCTTGATCGGCGCCGGAGCCGGAGCCACGGAAGCCTCAACCTCGACGACTGGCTCCCGCCGCACGATACCGATCGCTTCCTGCTGCGTCCCGTCAAGGAACTTCGAGGCGAGCCAGCGGAAGATGTAGTCGGTGATCGACTTCGCGATCGGGATTTCGGGGTTCTTCGTGAAGCCCGAGGGCTCGAACCTGGTGTGTGCGAACTTCTTTACGAGCACCTCGAGCGGGACACCGTACTGGAGCGCCAGCGAGATGCTGGTCGCGAAGGCGTCCATCAGCCCGGAGATGGTGCTGCCCTCTTTGGACATCACCAGGAAGATTTCGCCGGGCGTGCCGTCCTCGTAAATGCCGACCGTGATGTAGCCTTCGTGGCCCTGGATGTCGAACTTGTGGGTGATCGCCCGGCGTTCGTCCAACAGCTTGCGGCGGACGGCGCGCCGCGGCTCGGTGGGAGCCTCGGTGGCAGCCACTGCGATGGCCGACCGAACCTTCTTCTTGTCGTCGAGCGCGGTGTTCAGCGGCTGGGAGCGCTTGGAGCCGTCGCGATAGATGGCGATCGCCTTGAGGCCCATCCGCCACCCCTCCATGTAGACCTCCATGATGTCCTCG
>WNFJ01365154.1_pt2 | contig 11851 bp, 12 predicted proteins | sample 5400461 | NCBI WGS metagenome assembly WNFJ01 (sample SAMN13153349, study PRJNA577476) | soil metagenome | isolation source: 115 cm saprolite on Douglas fir-dominated hillslope | place: USA:California | collected 2013-09-17
GCCCTGCGAAAGGCGGTGACGAAGGCTTTGAAGCTCTCCTTGCTCACTTCCCCGCTTCCAGGGAGAAAGATCGTCGCATCAGCAGTCATCAGCTCATCTGCTGCTGCTGTGTTCCCCTGATTCCAAAACTCCTCGACAAAACGGCTCACTAACGCCTTGTTCTCTTCATGTGACATGATAGGTTCTCCTTTGCTTTGCTTTTCCTCTTCACTGGTGGAAAAAACTCCACTGCACGAAGCATACCGGAAGTCGTGCAGTGAGACCATCCCAGATTTCTGGGATGATTCTTTGCACATGCAGCATGTATAATAGGTGGTGAAAGGGAAAAGCAGGCAAGAGAACAGAACAGGCAGGGGTATGACGATGCAACAACAAAGTGCAGAGCGGGTCAGACGTGAGATCATCCGGCTGTGTCATGCCGGTCTCGACTCCCGGACGCTGCGGATCGAACTTATCAAGCGGCTGCGCAAGGTGATTCCCATCGATGTGTTCTTTTTCACCACTGCTGATCCAGCGACGCTGCTCTTCACAGGGGTCATGGTTGACGAGGTCTTGGAGCGCGCTACTCCACAGTTCATCGAGAATGAGTTCCTGAAGGACGATGTCAACAAATTCTCTTGGCTCGCCAGAAGCACTACGCCGGTTGGAAGTCTGATCCAGGCCACAGGGCGTGAGTTGGAGCAGAGCCCACGCTACCAAGAGATCCTGGCTCCGCTGGCCTTAGGAGACGAACTGCGCGCGGCTTTGATGACCAGCGGTGTCTGCTGGGGTTTCCTATGCTTGCATCGTGACCGGTCCAGTCCGCATTTCACCGCCGCCGAGGCGGCTTTCATCGGTCGGCTCACGCCACACATTGCTCTTGGGTTGCGTAAAGCCCTACTGCTCGGGAGCACGACAGGACCACCGCTGCCGGATGAGCCCGGATTGCTGCTGTTGGCCGAGGATCTTTCGGTGGTGGCGATCACCCCGGCAGCCGAACGGTGGCTCACGGAGCTAAGAGAGGTGAACTGGTCGCGTAAGCTGGCCCTGCCGCCTGCCATCTATGCAGTAGCCGCCCATTTACAAGCGATGGAGCGGAGCAACTATGCTCAGCCTACTCAAATGCCCCGTGTTCGTCTACGAAGCATTTCTGGGCACTGGCTGGTGCTCCATGCGTCACATCTATCGGGTCCGAGCGCGCAAGGGCAGATTGCGGTGATCTTTGAGGTGGCCCGGCCGGTGGAGATTGCGCCACTGATCGTGCAGGCGTATGATCTCTCTAAGCGCGAAGGTGAGATCATGCAGAGCGTGTTGCGCGGGTTGTCGACCTCAGAGATGGCGGACACTTTCTACATCTCGTCCCATACCGTGCAGGACCACCTCAAGGCGATCTTCGAGAAAGTCGGCGTGCATAGCCGCAGAGAACTGGTCGGGCAGCTCTTTGCTCAGCAGTATCAACCACATCTCGTATTGGGTCGCGACGTAGACGCCAATGGGTGGTTCACCTAGCCGGCCAGGCCGGGAGAGAGGCGATGACCTGGTCTCCTTCTCCGAATTCCACAGATCGAGCAGAAGCAATACGGGTGCGGCGCTTTCGTCCCTCTTGCTTCTTGGACAAGGTCGGCTGCATCATGAAGACGCATCCCGCGTATTTGCGCCGTCGGCTTTGCAGGTCGGTGCAAATACGCAGAGTGCATTCCATTTTGCTCATGGTTTGGCAGCTTTTCGCATTGCGAGGTTATTCGGATAGGTTCTTAGTGGTAAGGACTCCTCTCTGTCGTCCCATTCTCCATCGGCACAAACGACGAGTGGCCTGACACCTTGATAAACAGAGCCAGTTTTTGGATGTTCACCGCACCTTTTAGCTGTGCTCTTCTCGTTGCAACGAGGATCCCACGAGTTGCGCAATGAGATGTACAGGCTCAGAAGACAGAAGTAGGGCTTGAGTGAATTTACCAACAGAGTTATTTCTGATCCTTTGCCAGTAAAAAAGCGCGAGCATTGGACAAGCCTGTGAGGCTACTTGAGCACAAAGGTACACCTCGTTGCGCAACCCGTGGGATCTCGGAGATCTGCTCTGGCCTTGGGATCTCTCGTGCTACGCTCTATCGATATGTCAAAGAGGTGCAATCAACAGAGTAATTACCAAAAAATCAACAGCTTAATCTCAAAATTTACAAATGTACGGCTCAACATGCGCATGGAATTACGTCAAACAATACTCTGTGTGGACGTGTTAGTTTTCGCTCTCGCGAGGCTTCGTTCAAGGTATCTGGCCTTGTCGTGATCTCGAAGGAAAGGAAAGCCATGCACACACCCAACGTTCCCAACCGGGAGCCTGATCCTCGCGTCCGTCTTCCCCGCTGGGTGGCTCTCATCTCTTGGCCAGTGCTGTTTCTCCTTGTACATGTCGCAGCGCCCTGGGCCATCTCATTGCTCTCGACCCGTCATGGATGGACTCAGGGGCGTCCAGGGAGACGCAATCGGCTCGCCCTGCTCTTGGTCGGGGCTGGCACCGTAGTCGTCAGTTGGTGTGTCGGTCTGCACTTTGGAGCAAACACTGGCCTCTTGGAGATGGAACGCACTCCAAGATCTCTGTTGGTGCGTGGCCCTTACTGGTTCACGCGCAATCCGCTGTTCCTCTCCGAACTCGCCATCTGGCTGGGCCCTCTTTTACGGCAGCGTCGCGGTCTTTGCTGGATGTCTGATCTTCTGGGTGTTCGTGACGAGAATGGCGGTCTCAGAGAGAAATTTTTCTCGAAAATCGTCTCAGCGTGCTTCTCAAGCCAATCATGGGCAAGATTTATGATACAAACGCGCCATTATATCGAAGAAATGACAATGTCCCCCGTTCAACTCAACCAATCGGGATCGCCTCCAACGGGAGAAAGCCTCTGGTTGCAGATGAGAGAAACAGGACAGCCGGGAAGTCGAACAACTCATTTCTACGATGCGCGTCCCATCAGACCCTTCCTCGGCCAAGGAACGGCCGGGATGGAGCTTGGGGTTATGAAGCGCATACTCCTTTTGAAGGATAAAATGCCGATCAAGCCGTGAAGCATATTCAAGTCGTTTTGGCCAGGTTATGGGTAAAATTTCACTATGAAAACTATCGTTATCGAACTCCGCGTCGATAATCAGATCCTATCCAGAGGACAAGGATGTGGTAACTGCCAGGAGCGTTCGAGCTATTTACAACTTTCTCTGATAATACCCTAGATATGGAGCGGTTTTTCCAGGCATCGAAGCGTCAAGTTCCACTCTTCAGTGTAAATTCCCACCCTTCAGTGCAAAATCGGTCAACCCTTCAGTTAATTTACCAGATGGTGCCTGGAGTGTGGGTGGCCACCAGACGCGTGCCGCATCTCGGGTCATGCTCTCTTGCCTGATTGCTTCGAGTGCGGTGGCGACTACGCGCACATTGGCGGGCCGATCGCTGGGATCAGGCGAGAGCATGCGCTGCACCAATGCGGTCAGCTCGGTTCCGAAGACCTCGGGGTCCAAGCGCAGGGATGCCAGGCCAAAGGGCTGCTCGGCTGGATCCTGACCCGAGAGCAAGGCGCACAGCAGCACGCCCAGGCTGTAGATAGCGGTTTGCGGCGTCGTCTGTGCGCGGCCATACTGCTCGGGGGCCGCGTAGCCAGGCGAGCCCAGTGCCTGGGTATCACGGGCCTGACCCGGACGGAAGTGGCGGGCGATGCCAAAGTCGATCAGGCAGAGGGTGCCGTCAGGGGAGCGGATGATATTGCCTGGCTTGAGGTCGCGGAAGATCACGGGCGGCTGGCGCAAGTGCAGGTACTCCAGCACCCTACAGAGCTGCAACCCCATGGCGAGTATCTCGTTGACCCTGATGGGTTTACCCTGGGCTGCGCGGGTCTCCAGGTATGTCTCTAGCGTAGTTCCCTGCAGATATTCCAAGACGAGATACCAGTGCTCGCGATCGCTGAAATGGTTAGAGATCTTTGGCACCTGGGGATGGCGCAGCGTGGAGAGCAGATTGACCTCGCGATTAAAGGTGTCAGTGGCCTCGATGGTCTCTTCGGCACTCAATCCTCGCAGCGTAACCTGTTTGATGGCCACATCGCACCCGGTCAGCAGATCGCGCGCGCGATAGACTGCGCTAAAGCCACCAGAGCCGAGGATTGCACCGAGCTGGTAGCGTTCATGCAATAGCGCCTCGTCCTGCACATGCTTGTCCTCCGCGCCGGTTGCTAGGAGTTGTCCGCAGGCGAAACAGCGTGTATGCCCTTGTTCGTTGGCTGCGCCGCATACCCAGCAGAACTGCATCGAAATCATGGTGATCGTCATCTTTCAGGAGAAAGGTGTCAAAATGCTGTGTTCCTCAGCAGTGTAGCGCAAGAAACGGTTGTTGTCTAGATGCGTGGTTGTGTAATACCGTGACTCCCTGGATTATGGTATTGATCAGCGGAGCAACCCCATTCTGGCAAGACATGATGAACGGGTTTTTTGCTACGAGTTATACCACCAAGTTAGGTCGCTAATGGACAAATATGCAGCCAAGAAACCGGGCTTGACCTCTTCAGTGCGCTTTCAAGGCGAGTTGAGAAAGAAGAGGATAGACGCGAGTACCGCAAAACTCTTTGGGGTGACAGTCTTGGATAACGAGTACATCCCCGACTTCTTGCTGCACTCACCGGGAGACTTCAATTATCAAAGTCTTATCATAGAGGTAAAGAGCGCACCGAACATTCCATTTGGGCCGATTCAAGAAGATCTCATGAAAATTCAACAGTTCATTTCGCGCTACAGATACCAGATGGGAGTTTTCCTTATCGTAAATAACTCAGCAAACCGGATGTACAGGCTCTTAGCAAGTCCAAGCAAGCAACAATGGATCAAGGAAAATCTACCGGACCGATCACGCATCTTGTTTATATCTAAGGAACATCGCGGGGTACATCCTTTTGAGTGCTATCTGGATAAAGTGCCTGTACTACTTGGCCTCTGAGGCCGTTCAGCTGCCGAAAGGCTGATGGTGTCAGTTCTTCGGTTGTGGATACTTATTACCCTGCTTACGTTCGCGTGAAAGACATACCGAATTCTATGTTGTTCCACACGCTGACCCCGGACATATACAAGATATTCCAGGTATGGAGATACAGCTTTGACCAATAGACCTGTCCATTCCCTCCTACCTGATGAAGCGTTATATCAGCAAGGATATGGGTCGGTAATGAGCCTTCTGGAGCCGACCATTCGCCCTGGTATGTCTCATTACGGCCCAGGTCCGTCAATGTGATAATGAGGACGGTATTGAACGAAAAAGCAGAGGTAATGGAGACAGAAGCATTTCGCCCATCATAACTTCCATGATAGGAGCCAACGAAATCGGTCGTGCTCTGAAACTGTGCTATTGTTCTCTCCCAGTGTATCTCATGAACCAATAGTTTATTACAAAGACGCTGCTGTCTTTTCTTTTTAGCTGATGGATGTTTGTTCGTTTCACTCTTGCTCAGAGGAGGAGCCGTAGACCGATGTTCGATGCCGTATTTTACACCGGGGTCGTGCCTACACTTGTCACCTGAGATTTACAGCTCCTGGTTTGCCATAACACTTCATCTTCATCCCCGCTATTTCTTTAAGCTTCTGTATTTACGAAGCAGGCAATAACATCTTAGCACGAAAGATGTGAATAAATCATTTCCTTTCTGTGACTATTATAAAGGAAATAGGACCATGAGATGGCTCTACAGAGAAATAGCTATCTATTTCATCAAGAGATGAGCATTTCCTTACACTGAGTGTTGCCAGATACCTATTAAGACTGGTGTTGTTTCAACTCCGTTCTCAATACAAGTGGATGGCTTTCATATCTCTGACATAACAACGCGAGCAATGCATATGGACGCTGACGTTCTGTATTCGGCCTTTCTCGTATTGCTGGTCAGGCATGCGGCTACGGCTCCAATAAACACAGGCCGTCTGGCCCATGCTTTATTCCTCAATCTGATCCGTCGCTCTCGGCGCGGCTACATGATGAGCCGGGCTATCGTCCTTTCACTGTCTCTCCAATTCACGGGTTGCCAATCACTGGCCAGCATATGTTACTGCAAAGTGGACAAACATGCTACCTGCGCATCACCTTAATTGATGGTGGTTCTCTCTGGCATAAATTGTGCCGTCATTTTTTAGAATCAGGGCCGGTGCTCGTTCAACTTGGGGACTCCGAGTTGCAACTCATCCGCATACTGTCGTCCCCAGATACAGATCCTACAGGATGGGTGAGTTCGGTGAATTGGCAAATGCTGTACACTCACCCGACGAAGCAGTCCATCACCATGAACTTTGCCACCCCTACTGCCTTCAGCTGGGGCAATAGGAGCTTTGTGCTCTTTCCTGAGCCGTTTCTTCTTTGGGAAAGTGTCTCACATGTATGGAACAGGTATGCGCCAGCATGTTACAGAATCGAGAGGCAAGGATTACGCAAGTCTCTGATGAGCAATGTGAGGGTAACGAAATGTTCACTTCATACCAGCACTTTATACTTTCCGGGGTTTAGCCAGAAGGGATTCGTGGGATCCTGCAACTACATCATTGAGGCACCTGACGATTTTGCTTCACTTCTTACCACCCTTGCTGCATTTGCCCAGTATGCAGGCGTTGGGTATAAAACGGCAATGGGCATGGGACAGGTGCGAGCCACCTTTGAGGAACAGTCTAGGGATGTTCTCGTCCTTTATGAGGAACAGATTGGTATAACAGGAAAAATCTGTACTACAAAGAATGAGGACAGATAAAGGAGATTACCCAATGCACGAGTCAACTTACGTCTACCAGTTCGACCATGAACATCTAGATGTTCTCGTACAGGATCTGCATCTTGCAGAGGATCAAAGCGCGAGGAACATCCATCGACCTCATCTCATAATATATTACGAGCCCGAGTCCAGGCGTGTGGTGGGTACAGTCAGATGAGCCAGAGCAAGCACTCGTGTTGCAAGCGCTCGATCTGGTGACCAAGGGCAGCAAGGTTAAAGGAAGGTGGAAAGCGCTGTCCTATCAGGTTCTCCAGACCCTGGCAAAGCAGCAAGCCATTTCCCGTTCGCGCGGCAGCCTGGACCTGTCCTGGTTCGGGCACCTGAACCACCACGCGGGAGAACACCTGCTTCAGTACTGGAAATGGCTGTTTCGTACGCCGCAAAAAGAGCGTCCCTACCAGCTGCATCACCTGGTCGAGGCGCTTGTAACCTCTCAACGCCAGGCGTGGGAGGCCCACCTGTTCGAGGTTGCTCAGGCAGAGCTTGCTCGAAGGCCGCTGGAAGAACAGGATGACCAGACCCGCCGGCTGCGTCTATACAGTCTTCATGAAATACAGGAGGTATCCACTGCCATGGAATCACCGCTGCCTACACCACTGAGTACCATTCTGGAACGCAAAGAAGGAACAATGCGCTTTGGTCATGCATTGCGCCAGCTCAAGGAACAGGCATTCTCAATGGTGCGTGAGATTCTGGAGGATCTGGAATCCGTCCGGACGCGCGTCCAGTTGATGGATGTCTTGACACGTGCAAGAGAAACCTGTGAGGTGATGGATGCCAAATCTCCGTTCCTGATCGTCCCATCTGATCGAGACCTACAATTGTTGCTGGAAGATGTGGAACGCTATGATGCACATACAATCGCAAGTTTGCTCAGGCTGTTATCAACCTTACACAATGCACCACGAAGAGAAGAGATCTTTCATGAGGAGGATGCCCAGACACGGGTTGAGTCCTCTGACGCTGGTGCATCAGATACACCGGCCAGTATAGTATGGGCCCGCACTTCAGTGCGCTTGTTGAAAGGGAAAAAGATATGCTTCAACCTCCGACGCTCCCCATGTATGAGCTCTCAGTCACCGTTCGTGTGAGTTGGCAGGCTCATAGTTTGAGTAATGCTGGCACAAACGGCTCGAACAAAGTCATGCCGCGGCGCCAGTTTCTGGCTGACGGTACCGAGACAGATGCCTGCAGTGGCAGTATCGCCAAGCGTCACCACGCGGTGCTCTTGGCTGAATACCTCGCAGCCTCTGGCATTCCGCTCTGCCCAGCATGCCAGGAACGTGATGGACGCCGCGCGGCGGCATTAATTGAGCGACCCGAATATAAGGGCCTCTCAGTGGAGCAGATCCTGCAAGGCTGCGGTCTGTGCGATGCGCACGGATTTCTGGTACCTGCAAAAAACGCGAACAGCAAGCAGGGAACAGAGGCCCGCCATAGGCGCACGAAACATAGCTTGGTGGAGTTCTCCTTTGCGCTCGGGCTGCCAGAACGTTCGAGAGAGACTATGCACCTCTTCACCCGCATCGGCGATTCAAAAGAGGAGGGGCAAATGCTCATGAAAATGCCCGCTCGTTCAGGCGACTATGCCCTCGTCGTACGCTATAGGAGTATGGGTATAGGCGTCGATATCGACAAGTGGCGGGTGGCCGTTGCCAATGAACAGCAACGGCGAGACCGTCATCGTGCCATCCTTTCCACCCTGCGAGATACGTTGCTCAGTCCCGATGGGGCGATGACGGCGACCATGCTTCCCCATTTGACCGGGCTTAAGGGAGTGATTGTGGTGCGAAAGGATGTGGGACGCGCTCCGATGTACTCTGCTCTGAAAGAAGACTTCATTGAGCGCCTCGTGGCCATGAAGCGCGATACCTGCCTGGTCTATTCATTTGAAACAGTAGACGCCTTTTATGCGATCATGGAGGACCTCATCGCCACATCCGCTCCTTGCCTGCCCGCATCTTATTGCCCGCAACTGCAGTTGGTGGAGGAAAAATGAGCGTTATACCCTTGGGCTGGCTCGCGGCCGAGTATCATTTCCCGGCTACCTATTCCTGCCGTCTTCCATTGAGCAGCATGAACAGTGCGCTCATCTCCCCGGCGCCTGGACCGGCTACGGTCCGCCTGGCGCTCCTTCGAGTCGGGCTTGAGTTCTTCAGCACAGAGGTTGTACGCGATTCCTTATTTCCGTGGATTCGATCGGCCTCCGTGTTCATACGCCCACCTGAGCGCGTGGCACTCTCCGGGCAGGTTCTACGCGCCTATAAGGCAGATGAGGATGAAGGACACGTTTCCCTTGTGGAGTCGGTGATCTATCGTGAGATGGCCCATGCTGAGGGAACCATGACAGTATATCTGGAACTTCCTTTGAAAGAACGAGAGACAGGGAAAACTCTCCTGAAGAATATCGGATACTGGGGACAAGCAAGTTCCTTTGCGACTTGCCTTGAGGTGTGTGAGCGGGCTCCTCTGAAGCGTGAATGTGCGCAGCCACTTCAGGTAGTAGATGAGCAGAGCTTACTTCGCCCTTTCTTTTCCTGTATCCTCTCGGAGTTTCGCGACTCCCGTGTCTCCTGGCAGGAGGTGGTCCTTTTCGATGAGTCACCTGCCCGTATGTCACGCAACCCTCTTAAACTGGAAGTCTATGTGTGGCCACTGCAGGTGGTGAGGCAAAGCGGTCGGAATACCCTGCTGATACGCTCTCCGTTTCTATAGGACACGCTGCTTCCTCCACCACTCATATCTAGAGACGAGAAGAGATGCTGGATAACATAGCAGATGCATTGGAAGAGTGAATACTATAGCCAATAAATCGTTTAACTCTACAATATTAGATGAAATAATACAACGCCCTTGTAGGATCTCAAACGCCTGGTCGCGATGAGAGCCTTTCCTACTGAGGAAGCGCTTGCGCAGGCGGATATGCTGTGGCGTGCTTCAAACGCCTGATCGCGATGAGAGCCTTTACCACTACCACGCGGCAGTTCTTACCGGCGGCGGGAGCGATGCTTCAAACGCCTGGTCGCGATGAGAGCCTTTACCACCCGTATAGGCATTCACGAGTCTCTTATGGCTAATCATGCTTCAAACGCCTGGTCGCGATGAGAGCCTTTACCACGCAAGTGGAACTCCTTTTCTGGTGCAGGCAAGCAATGGCTTCAAACGCCTGGTCGCGATGAGAGCCTTTGCCACCCCTCGCTGATCTGATCGGTGATGCAAACCTCGCGCTGCTTCAAACGCCTGGTCGCGATGAAAGCCTTTACCACTGTACCTTTTCCTACTCAATAGTATAAAAGCTTTCCATAATTATATATGCGAGAACCCGACTACAAGGGAGAATATACCATACAAGAAGTCAAGCGGTTCACGAGCAAGCTTCCCACTGTCTTCACAATGCCGAGAGGCTATGCTCTTCATTGCCTCCATTGCGCCTCTCAAGGGCAGGGTCTAGCCATAAGGATCGAAGATCTGTGCGATTCACTCTTTCATCATCCCTGAAGCGGATGCATTACGAGCTTGAAAGGTGCCTTTGCCTGTGTGGTGGTATTTTACAGCAGCTTACTTCGACGACATTTTTGTCATGCTGCACAGCAAAGCCTGCACTGCTGTAATGCAAAAGCTAAAGTGCTGCAATGCAAAGGCCACATTTTTCTCCTGCTGCTGCAATGCAAAGTCAAAAGTTACAAAAGTTACAGCTATTCTACTTCTCTTGCGCGAGCTCGTTCATGCTGCGTGAGGAAGCGCTTGCGCAGGCGGATATTCTGTGGCGTGACCTCGACCAGTTCATCGTTGTTGATGAAGTCTAGTGACTGCTCCAGGCTCATGAGAATGGGCGGCGTCAGGCGCACCGAGATTTCGGCGGTGGAGGCGCGTATATTTGTTTTTTGCTTTTCTTTGCAGACGTTAACAACCATATCGGCCGGGCGCGTGTTGAGTCCGACGATCATGCCTTGGTAGACGGGCGTACCTGGCTCGATGAAGGTATCACCGCGCTGTTGGGCGTTGCTGAGGCCATAAGTCATGGCTATGCCGATCTCAGAAGCAATCAGGACTCCCATGCGCGCCGTACCGATCTTGCCCATCCATGGCTCGTAGCCGACCAGCAAGCTGCTCATGGCTCCGTTACCTTTAGTCAATGTCAGGAAGACATTGCGGAAGCCGATCAGCCCACGTGTTGGGATATGGTACTCCAGGCGCACGTTGCTAGAGCCGTCATTGGTCATGTTAGTAAGCTGCGCCTTGCGCACGGCCAATACCTCGGTCAATGCACCGATGTAGGTATCTCTGGTGTCGATCACAAGTTGTTCGATCGGTTCAAGCAGTTGACCATCCTCTTCATGAGTAATCACTTCGGGCCGAGATACCTGGAACTCGTAACCTTCGCGGCGCATGTCTTCTATCAGCACCGAGAGATGCAGCTCTCCACGACCCGAGACGATGAACTCGTCGGCTGAACTGCCATCCTGCACGCGCAGGCTGACGTTTTTCTCCAACTCGCGGTAGAGACGCGCTCGCAGTTGCCTAGAAGTGGGGAACTTGCCCTCACGACCGGCGAATGGACTCGTATTGACGCTGAAGGTCATTTTCAGAGTGGGCTCGGTGATGGCGATGGTAGGCAATGCTTCGGGAGCATCCACATCTGCAATGGTCTCACCAATGTTGGCGTCGGCGATGCCGGTCAGGGCGACGATATCACCGGCCAGCGCCTCTGCGACTTCGATGCGCTGGAGTCCTTTATAAGTGAGCACAAGGTTTATTTTCTGGCGTGACACAACACCATCACGGTTGATGCGCGCCACAAAAGCATTTGTGACGACGCGGCCGCGCACAATGCGACCGATGGCATATTTCCCCTTATAGTCATCGTAGTCCAGGGCTGCTACCAGCATTTGTAGTGGGGCCTCTGTATCCACCACCGGGGCGGGGATGGTATTGACGATCGTTTCAAACAGGGGGCCCAGGTCACGTGGTTCGTCACCTGGGTGATACATTGCTACACCGTCGCGAGCGACGGCGTAAAGGATGGGGAAGTCGAGGTGCGCTTCGGTGGTTGCCAGTTCCAGGAACAGGTCTTGTGTCCATTCTACCACCTG
>WNFJ01501482.1_pt1 | contig 11846 bp, 13 predicted proteins | sample 5400461 | NCBI WGS metagenome assembly WNFJ01 (sample SAMN13153349, study PRJNA577476) | soil metagenome | isolation source: 115 cm saprolite on Douglas fir-dominated hillslope | place: USA:California | collected 2013-09-17
CACGAACAGAGCAGTTGAACACTGAGTTGTGCAACAAAAAATTTCTGGTCTGGCGGCATACTAGCATGAAGTCTGAGCGTGTGGATAAGCGCGCGGAAAAAATATTTTTGCGAATTTTATGAAACGAAAAATTGTATTGCGTACACGAAAAATGTTATGTGCCACATTGCCGGTGCAAAAATTTTCTTCGCGAGCCACTTGAAAACTCCGGCGAAAAGGTTTTCATGAATTCATCGCGAGATTGGAGATTGGTTGTGAAATCGCTTGCAATGTTGTCGCCATTGTGAGCGTCGCTGACCGCGCTCAGGTCAATCGAGCGCACCTCCACTCGCATCTGAGCACTCACGCTCCCGTCCAGTGGCATGAACCAACTGATTCCTTTATACTTATCGTTTGCCCGCAACACTCATTTCTTACAGGTAGGAGCAGCAACATCCCATGCCCAAACGTACTTTTCAGCCGAACCGTCGGCGCCGTTCCAAGACGCACGGTTTTCGCACGAGAATGAAAACCAAGAGCGGCCAGGCGGTCTTGTCGCGCCGCCGCGCCAAAGGGCGGAAGCGCGTCTCAGTAAAGCCCGGTTTCCGCGATTAAATTTGTCTGTGTAGAAGTGACCAGTCCCCGTGCGCCAGCCGTGAATCAGCAGAAAACCCAATCATGGAAGATCTCGAAGAGTTCACGATTGTTGAAACATGCAGATTTTCAGGCCGTGTACAAACAGGGAAAGCGGCACTTTTCCGGGAACGTGACGGTGTTCTACCGCGATCGCAACGATCAGGCGGGGCCGCGGGTGGGATTCACGGTAGGCAAGGTGCTGGGCGGGGCTGTAGAGCGCAATCGCATTCGTCGTCGTCTGCGGGCAGCCGTGCAGCGGCATGTCACGCAGTTAGCGCGACCGCTGGACATAGTGCTGCATCCACGGAAAGCGGTATTGATACTGGAATTCGCAAAGCTCGAATCTGAGGTCGAGCAACTCTTTGCCGCGTTGCAGCGCAGCAAAGGGAAATAACATGAACAAACTAGCCACAAGCCTGCTGAAAATTTATAAGGGCGTGATCTCGCCGCATCTGCCAGCCTCTTGCCGGTTCGTGCCCAGTTGTTCGGAGTACGCGGCCGAGGCGCTGGCCCGACACGGCTTCCTTGCAGGCACTGCGATGGCCGCGTGGCGCATCTTGCGCTGCAATCCATTCACGCGCGGCGGCTACGATCCCGTTTCCAAGACGAACTGAGATTTCATTTGACCGAATATCACAATCCGCAAGAAGACCCAGGCTCACAGAAGCGGCTGATCATTGCGTTCATGCTGATTTTTATCGGCATCGCGGCCATGCAGTACTTCATGCCCAAGCAGCAACAGCCGGCGCCGAAGCCACCAGCGCAAACCCAGCAACAAGCGCAGACCTCGCCACCCCCGCAGCCGGAAGCTCCCGTCACTCAGAAGGGAAAGCAGCCGGCCGCGGCCGAGACTCTTCCCGGCAAGAAAGCTGAGGCTGAGGCCGAAACCACCGTCGAGAACAATCTCTATCGCATCACCTTCACCAACCGCGGCGGACAGGTGAAGAGCTGGGTGCTGAAAAAGGACGATCGCTATGTGACCGACAGCGATGTTGAGCTGGTAAATCCGGCTGCCGCGCCGGTGATGGGATATCCGCTCTCGTTTTTCGCGTACGACAAAGATCTGCAGAAGCGTCTCAACGAAGCCTTGTATGTTGCCAGCGCAACCGGTCCGCAGAAAGCTCCATTCTCGCTGAACTACGAGTACTCTGAAGGCGATCTCCACGCGACCAAGACATTTACGTTCGATCCCAAAAAATACGAAATCACCGTCGACACGCAGGTTGAGCGCAACGGACAGAAAATAGCGGCGTATCCCCAGTGGCCCAGTGGTTTTGGTGACGCGAACAATGCCGCTGCCTATGCCAATGAGAAAATCCTGTGGCAGCAGAACAACGACATTGAGCGCAAAGCGGCGCAGTCGGGATTTTTCCTTACAGGCAAAAAATCAATCTCAAACGGCGACACCCTGCACGGTCCGTTCCAGTGGGCGGCCACGGCTGACCAGTATTTCGCTGCGGCGTTCATGCCGAGCTCGCCGCAAGACACAGATCTAGTCACACTGCATAACCAAGTTGAAATCCCGAGAGATCCGGCAAAACCGAACGGCGATAAAGACAAAGTCTCTATTCTCGGCGTCGCCGTGGGAAGCACGCGCGGCGCGAACCACCAGCGCCTTTTTGTCGGCCCGAAAGCCGTGGACCTGCTGGAGAGTATTCCCGCACAGCCGGGCGGACCGGATCTGCGTGGCATGCTGGACTTCGGCATGTTCGGCTTCATAGCGCGCCCACTGTTTGCCTGGCTGAAATGGACACATGATCACTGGGTCCCCAACTGGGGATGGTCCATCGCGATCCTTACCATCATCATCAACGGAGTGTTGTTGCCGCTACGGATCCAGAGCATCAAGTCGGCGCTGAAGATGTCCAAGCTCCAGCCGCAGATCAAGGCCATCAACGAGAAGTACAAGCGTTACAGCATTACCGATCCGCGTCGCGCGGAGATGCAAAAGGAAATGTCGGCGCTTTACAAGGCCGAGGGCGTGAATCCGCTGGGAGGTTGTTTCCCCATGCTTCTGCAGATGCCCTTCCTGTTCGCGTTCTACTCCATGCTGAGCAACGCGTTCGAACTGCGTCACGCACACTGGGTGTGGGTCTCAGATCTTTCCGGCGCTGACCCCTGGCATCTTCTGCCGATAGTCGTTGTCATCACCATGTTCCTCACGCAGCAGAGCACGCCGTCAACCGGGATGGACCCGGCGCAGCAGAAAATGATGAAGTACATGATGCCCCTGATGATCGGTGGCATGACGTGGTATCTGCCTTCTGGTCTGGGAGTCTATTGGGCCATCAGCAACGTGATTGCGTACGTGCAGCAGGTTGTGATCAACCGTTCACAGTTCGGACAGCAGGTCAGGAAGTCAGTGGAACGCAGGGCCAAGCGGAAGCGCTAGCCTCAACGGTTGTATAATCCGCTTTTCGGAAACTTCAGAATGCTCCAGGACAAAGTTGCGGCGGCCAAGAAAATCGATTCCTTCCTGAAGAACATCCTTACTTCAGGAGCGTTCAGGCTCAAGTACCGGATCACGGTAAATCCGCCTTCGGTGGTTGCGCATAACCCGGGTACAGCGGAAATTCTGGTCGAGCTGGCCGGCCCGGACAGCGATCTTCTTCTGGAACGCGGAGCGGAGTTGCTGCGGTCGTTTGAAATCCTCACGCACGAGATGCTCCACCTCCATGCGGAAGACCACGACAAAATCAGCTTTGATTGCCGTGGCTATCGCGCTGCCCGCCAGCAGGAGTTGAAGCTGGCCGCTCAGGTTGCGGCCGAGAAGGTGCTCAAGAGCGGCATGCCCTACTCGTTCGCGCCTATGTCTTCGCGTGAGCGCAGGTTGATTCATCTGGCGTTTCACGAGCATGAATCTTTGGTCACGCAGAGTGAAGGCGAGGGCGGCCGCAGGTATGTGGTGCTCTATCCCAAAAATTACAAGCCCGCGCGCCCTGTGCAGCGCTGATTTTTCCGTCCTCACTGGAACCTGCCGGTTGCAGTCAAAGTATCTGTCTCTATGAACCTGGATGACACTATCGTTGCCATAGCCACGCCCTCTGGACGCGGCGGTATTGGTGTGGTCCGGATCTCAGGGCCGGAATCCAAACAGATTGCCGGCGTCATGCTGCGCCATAAGCGCGAGTTGGAGCCAGGACGGGCCGTCTTTGCTGAATTGATTGATCCTGAGACTTCCGAGCGCATTGACGAAGTCGTGGTGACGCACTTTGCGCGCCCGCATTCCTATACCAATGACGATGTGGTTGAGATTTCCGCGCACGGCTCTCCCGTAGTGTTGCGGCATGTCGTGGAACTGGCCCTCGCTCGCGGTGCTCGCATGGCCCAGCCGGGAGAGTTCACTATGAGAGCGTTTCTTAACGGCCGCATAGATCTCACGCAGGCGGAAGCCGTGCGCGACCTCATCGAGTCGCAAACGCTGTATCAAGCCAAAGTTGCGGCGCAGCAGCTTGAGGGTGCGCTTTCCAAGCGCTTGCAGCCGATTAAGAAGAAGCTGGTCGAGCTGATCGCCATCATGGAAGCAGGAATCGACTTTGCTGAAGACGATGTCTCAGTGCTTCCGGCGAAAGACATTCTTGCCCGTCTGGAAGAGATACAGGCGCCGCTGCAGCAACTGCGCGCATCATTCGCCTATGGAAAGCTGGTCCATGAAGGCCTGACGCTTGCGATCGTAGGTCGGCCCAACGTCGGCAAATCCAGCCTGTTCAACCGTCTGGTAGAGCGCGAGCGCGCCATTGTGACGGCAACACCCGGGACCACACGCGACCTGGTCACGGAAACAGTTGCCCTGGGTGGGATTCCACTCAAGCTGATTGATACGGCCGGCATCCGCCACTCCACCGACGAAGCAGAAAGCATCGGCATTCGTAAATCTTACGAAGCTCTCAGCGAGGCCGATCTGGTCCTTGTTGTTGTCGACAGTTCGAGTGCTCTGACGAAAGACGATCACGATTTGATAGAGGCCAGCCGGGCCCGTCGCGCGCTGGTGATCGCGAACAAGAGTGATCTGGCCGCGAGCCATGCAGTGAGCACCGATAGCGTTGAAGTATTCAAGACCTCCGCGTTGACCGGAGAAGGCATTGACCAGCTGCGCGACGAGATACTCAACCAGGTCGCCGGCACTTCCGGCGCGGAGCATGAAGCGGGATTTCTAACCAATGTCCGGCAGCAGCGCCTGGTGGACGAAACCCTGAACAGTCTCGCAGCGGCCAGCGAAGCCACAAAACACAAAGTTCCGCACGAGATGATCATGCTCGATCTTTACGGCGCACTGCGTCCGCTGGACGCCATTACCGGGGAAACTACGACCGACGACATCCTGAACCTGATCTTCAGCAGTTTTTGTATTGGGAAATAACAGCTATTCGTAGGCCAGTGCTTCAATCGGGTCCTGCCGCGCTGCGATCATTCCAGGATAGAGCGCTCCCGCTACCGCAGCGCCAATCGCAATGCCAGCGGCAATGGGCCACCAGGACGGCACAATCGCCTGCGGCAATGACGCGGGCACTAGCTTGGCCAGCGACCACCGGCTAACAAAGCTCAGCAGAATGCCAAGAATACTCCCGCCCAATCCAAGGCAGAGCGCTTCCAGCAGAATGATCCTGACAATCCAGCCCTTCGACGCGCCGAGGGATTTCAGAATGCCGATCTCGCGTGTACGCTGCATGATGGCCATGTACATGGAAAGTGAGGCCACGGCAGCGCCGATCAGAACGGCCACGCCAATGATCACATTTAGGAACGGGCGGAGAAAAGGAACGTTATCCACTGAAGTCAGCGAGATCAACTCATCAACCGGGTAGACATGATAGTTGGGAATCAGCTTATCGAGTTCGCTTATCACCGGCTGCACGTTTTCCGGGTCGTCGACTTTCAAATAAATCTGCGCGACTTTGCCGTTGGTGCCGTCCAGGTCCTGGACCACGTTCAGTGGCAAGAAGATGTGGGCCAGCTTTCCCGGCTCCACTACGCCAGCTACGTGCCAATTGCGGTTGAAGAGCTTCAGCGTGCTCCCTGCATGCACCTTGGCCTGCTGCGCGAAGTAAGTATCGACCAGAATATCGTCGGGTCTCTCAAAGCCATGACCTTCGCGGAACGTAAACCCGCCGCTCATCTTTTCAAACTTCGGTACATCGATGCCAGATGCCGAGGTCCATCCCGAGACCAGGTGACTGGCCACTCCAGTCGCCAGAGTCACGTGCGGGATATGTTCCAGACGGTCGACAAGCTTCTCTGGCATGTTGGAGAGAGCGAGGGAGCCGATAGACGAATCCGGTGAGCGCACAATGATATCCGCTCCGATGCCACGGGTACGGCGCGATGTGTCCTCAACAAAGCCGCGGCTCAGTCCTACCAGTGTGAGCATGAGAGTGACTGGAACGCCGATCAGCAGAATGCTCAAGACGGTACGCGTTGGCCGGTGGGCAAGGTTGGTGGCGACAAGTGCAATCAAAAAGGAGGCTCCAGGGACAAAAGCAGAGTATTTGAGTGTCACTCTCAGGATAACAAAGAAAGGCTATTGCGGAGTGACGGTCACCGTGACCACACCATTGATCTCGTCAGCATTGTCGCGGCCTTTCTGGAACGTAGCCGCCGGTAATTTTTCAAAGGTGTCCGCCAGGCGCAGCTCTCTGACCTCAAACAGGCGCCAGCCGTTCGCGCCGATGCGCTCGTCATACGTCACGCCGGTCAGATAGTACGGGTGTCCATGCCACAGCAGCAGCGCGAGTTGCTGGCGTTTGATTCCGGCGATGATGGCGTCAATATCAGTGGGCGCGCCGGAAACAAGAGTGGCTTCCAGGTGGACATGGCGGCCATCGGACAAAACAACGTCCTGGCTGACAGCATGGGCAAAGTCTTCCGGCGACGGCAGTTCCTGATGGCATACCTCGGCGCCGCTCAGCCGCGTAACCCAATAGTTCTGGTCAAAAGCAACACCCTCGCGCTTGAACAATGTCTCCAGACCCGCGGCCAGCGCCCAATTTTCGCACTTTTGTTTTGCGGTGATTACTTTGGCCGGCTCCAGATCAGCCGTCTGCTCGGGCTTGAAGTAGAGCATGCGCTGCTTCTTTTTATCGTCCGCGCTGAGGAGAGCAGTCAGCAGCAGGATAAGCAACGTAATGGAACGGAGCCGGAACATAAACCAAAGTCTACTGCCATTTCATCTGTGCGCAAGAAGAGCTTGTTGCGGGTGCCTGGTTAACCAACGTTACTTGGAGAGTCCCGCCAGCGCGCGGCGGAACAGCACTTCAAACGACTCACCATCGGTCTTACCCAGCTTCGCCATCACCTTCTCCGCCAGCGGCCGCTGATAGCCAAGGTTGACCAGAGCCGAGACCACATCGTCCTCCACAGGAGAAGCGGCCATGGCAGCGGGCGGGACGCCAAAGCTTTCCAGCTTGTCGCGCAACTCCAGCACCATGCGCTCGGCCGTCTTTTTCCCGATCCCGGGAATGCGGGTCAGCGCGGCCACGTTGTTGCCCTGAATGGCGGCGACCATCGTGTCCGTGGCCATGCCGCTCAGGATCGTGATTGCCAACTTGGGCCCAATTCCGCTCACGCTAATCAGCTTTTCGAAGAGCTGTTTTTCGTTGAGCTTCAGGAAGCCGAACAACGCCAGAGCGTCTTCGCGCACGTGCGTGTGAATAAAGACCGCGACCTCGGCGCCAACAGCGGGCAGCGCGGAAAACGTGGGAATGGTTATGTTGATTTCGTATCCCACGCCAGCGGCTTCAACCACGGCCTGGCCGGGATGTTTGGAGAGCAATTTCCCTCGAAGATGCGCGATCACGGTGAGAGAGCTCCCTGGCCAGACGACGCAAAAGATGTAACCACAAAGGACACGAAGGAATACGAAGGCGCCAGCGCGAAGCTAGACGTCACTCTAAGCCCTCCTTTGTGCTCCTTCGTGGCCTTTGTGGTTAAAGGTTTAGCCTCCACGGCGCTAGGTCCGCCGCCGGTAAAAGATGTTGAACTGAAAACCGGGATTGGGAGGAAACAGTGCCGCAATCTTGTTCAACCGCTCGGCCAGCGCAGGTGGCGCGAGCAGCGGATATTCGCGCTCCCGCAGTTCGTAGTAATCCACGTCCAGGCAGAGAGCGAGCAGATAGATGGCAATCGCGTCGGAGAATGCGGCGGCAGCGTAGTCGGAGCGCGCCTTTTCGTCGGCGCGTCCGGAGCCGTCGCTCAGGGTTTGCTTACGGAACTCGAAGGCGTCCAGACTGGTTTCGCCGCGTACACCGTTGCTGCCCTGCGACCAGACCAGGTCGGCAAACTCGGGCGAAAGCCCGGCTATGTCCACAAACGCGTGTCCTACGTTGATGTAGAACTCAAACGCCACAGAGAACCGGTCTTCCAGCAGGCGCGTGGAGATAAATACATACTCAGCGTTCCCGGATTCGATATTGCGATGGCAGATGGCGCGGTCGGTCAGCGAGCTATCGTACTGTTCGGCAATGAGCGTCTTGTCGCCTTCGCTCAGCGTGAGCGGAACAAAGTAAAATGCTTTGCGGTCGAGGGCCGCGGCAATCGAGCGCGGCACAGCGTTAATCATGCGCTCCAGATCGGCCTGAGGCAGATTGAGATCACCGGCCGAGGCATAGCAGATGCCATTGGGCGCCTGAATCACAGCTACTTCGCGGATGATGTCCTGTGCGTCGCGCATCTCGAGATTTGCCGCCTGGGCCACGGTGTTATTCTAACGTACAGCAAGATGGCTGGGTCTTATGAGTAAATTCTTCGTAAGCGCGGGAGTCGGACTGGCCACGGGCGTGATCTGCTTCTTTATATCCGTGGCATTCCTGTGTTTTGTGTTGCTGGCTGCGCGCGCCTTCACGCATACCCATGTGGACATGACGCTGGCTTACAGAGCCGCCGCGCCGGTCGCGCTGCTAGCTGCCTTGTGCGGGTTTAGCGTTACGCTGGTACGGACGGGCAGAACGCGCACAACGCGCACAACGCGCTAGCCGTGAAGCGCATGATGCGCTTTTGATAACGACTACTTTCAATGTTGTCATCCCCGAACGCAGTGAGGGATCTGCTTTTCTCTAGCCCTTTAAAAAAAACAGATTCCTCACGCCAAAAACCGGCGTTCGGAATGACAATTCCCAAAAGCCTTACCCGATCTCCGGCAGCCTCCAGCGCTTCTTGAGCTTCTTGTATTCCGGAGCCGGCAACTGGACCAGCATTGGACTCTTCTTCGGATCGAGCCACGCCAGCACAGCTTCCAACTTTTCCTGCGGCATTGCCGTGCAGCCCACAGTCCCTTGTCCAGGCCCGCGCCATATGTGCATGAAGATGCATGATCCGCCGCCCGGCTTCGTGGGATTGGCGTTGTGGTCCACCACAATCCCCCAGCGATATAGTTCGTCATTGCGGCGCATCTGCTCCGAACTGTTCCAGTCAGGATTGACCGAGCTTCGGTCCACAATGCGGTTGTAAAATTTTGAGGCGGTGTCGTCAACGCACTCTACAGTCAACGTGAGCGACACGTAGGGCATGGTCCAGCCGGGTTGCTCCTGTGGTGCATAGCCAAATGCTGTGCTCAGACGAAAAATGCCGGCAGGCGCTTTGCCGTCGCCTTCTTTTTTGATGGGATCGCCGGGTTGTGGGTCCGGGATAACACCCGCGCCCCAACCCAACCCGTTCTTCCCGACGACCACCGTGACCGGTTCGCTCACGGCCTTCCACTTCTTATGCGCATCGACGCGCTCAAAGCGTTGCAACTTACCTTCTACCGCGCTCCAGTCAGAGGTGGTGACAACCAGCAACTGCGTTGACGAATTCAAGGGTTGCTGGGCATTCGCACTGATCAGCAAAAATGCGATTGGAAGAAGGCGAAAGAAAAACCTCATGGCTGTTTCACAGTAGCGCAAACCGAGTCCCAGTTCCAAGTGTCTATGTCAGCGCAGGAATCTTTACACTTCCTAATTTGACCTGCACTCATGCCCCGGTTAGACTTTTGTGCCCTACAGTCTTACTAGAACCAGGAGAAAACATGAAAACCTGCCGCCGGCCGTTTTCGGCCGTTTGTCTAATTCTCGTTCTCATCCTTACCAGCGTCGCCACTTCATTTGCCCAGGAAAAAGTTGATCTCGACATGATCAACAAGATCCGCTATGAGGGATTTCGAAATTCCAAGATCATGCAACTCGCCAACGGACTTTTTGAAGAGATTGGCGCGCGCCTGACCGGCTCGCCCAACATGAAGCGCGCCAATGAATGGACGCGCGACAAGCTCACGGAATTCGGACTGGTCAACGCGCACCTTGAGCCGTGGGGTCCGTTTGGACGCGGCTGGTCGAATGAGTATGTCAACGTCCGCATGACCTCACCTGATGTGGCGACTTTCATTGCGTATCCAAAAGCCTGGACGCCGGGAACGAACGACGCCCTACACGCTCAGGTGGTCCGCGTGATCGTACGGGTTACGCCCCAGGACTTTGCCAAAGACCTGGAGAAATACAAAGGAAAGCTGGCAGGCAAAATTGTTTTGTTTGGCGAGGATGCGGACCTGGCCATGTCGACCGATCCTCTCGCCCGGAGATATGACGAAAAAGCGCTGGAGGAAATCGAGCACTACCAGATTCCCGGCGGCCCGGTGAATCCCGCTTTCCGCGACTTTGCGGCGCGCGCACGGCTGGGACGCGAACTAAGCAAATTCTTTGACGACGAAAAACCACTGGTAGTAATCGACCGCAGCCGCGGCGGCATCGCTGGCGGAACTGTGTTTGTCCAGCAGGGCGGATCGTACAAGACCGGCCAGACCGTCACTACTCCATGGCTCACCATGGCGGCCGAGCACTGGGACCGCATCTCCCACATTCTTGCCGACAAGAAAGACGTGGAGTTGGAAGTCAACGTCAAGAACACGTTCTACGACGCTGACACGCAGTGGGACACAATCGCGGAAATCCCCGGTACCGATAAGAAAGACGAAGTGGTCATGGTCGGCGCGCATCTGGATTCCTGGCACGCTGGCACCGGCGCCACCGACAACGGCGCGGGGACCATCGTGATGATGGAGGCCATGCGCATTCTCAAAGCGCTTGACGTAAAGCCGCGGCGCACCATCCGCATTGGCCTGTGGAGCGGAGAAGAACAGGGACTGTTGGGATCATCGTGGTACGTGATCCATCACTACGGTAACCGTCCGGACTATAAAGACCCGCTGCGCAAGGGCGATCCTCCGGTCCGCTCGCGAGAGAATGGGCCTCTCACGATGACGCCGGAACAGGCCAAGGAACAATCGAAGGTTTCGGTTTACTTCAACGTGGACAACGGCTCAGGCAAGATTCGCGGCGTCTACATGCAGGAGAATACTGCTGTCCAGCCGATCTTTGAGGCCTGGATGAAGCCCTTCCACGACCTGGGCATGAACACGCTCTCCATGCGCAACACCGGAGGAACGGACCATCTTTCGTTCGATGCCGTCGGCATTCCCGGCTTCCAGTTCATACAGGATCCGCTGGAGTACGACACGCGCACACACCATTCCAACATGGACGTCTATGACCGCCTGCAGCCGGATGACTTGAAGCAGATGGCCGTGATTGTGGCGTCGTTTGTGTACCAGGCCGCCCAGCGCGATGAGAAGTTCCCGCGCAAGCCGATTGAGAAGGAACTGCCGCCACAGCCGCAGGCACAGTAAAAAATTAGCCGCGAATAGACGCGAATGGCGCGAATTTCATTGGGAAAGGCTTCTGGAAATTCGTGTTCATTCGCGTAATTCGCGGCTAAATCGCTGAATATCCGCCATCCACCGGAAATGCTGCGCCGGTGATCCAGGAAGATTCCTCACTCGCCAGAAAAACAGCCAGGCCCGAGATGTCCTCCGGCTGGCCGAAGCGGCCCAGCGGATGCATCGCCAGCCGCTGGTTTCGGGCGCTTTCGTCCACGATGAACTGGGCAATCATCTCCGTTTCCACCATGCCCGGACAGATGCAGTTCACGCGAATCTTCTCCAAAGCGTGGTCGAGCGCCATGGATCGCGACATCTGCAACACCGCCCCCTTTGACGCGGCATAGGCCACGCGGTTCCGCGCACCGGTAAGACTCAATACGGACGCAATGTTGATGATGGAGCCCGCACCTGCCGCGCGCATATGCGGCAGTACAGCGCGCGAAAGCAGCCACACTCCGCGAACGTTTACATTGAAGGTCTGGTCCCACTCAGCTTCGGTGAAAGACTCGGCCGTACCTGGCAATAGGATGCCGGCGTTGTTGACCAG
>WNFJ01479772.1_pt1 | contig 11845 bp, 8 predicted proteins | sample 5400461 | NCBI WGS metagenome assembly WNFJ01 (sample SAMN13153349, study PRJNA577476) | soil metagenome | isolation source: 115 cm saprolite on Douglas fir-dominated hillslope | place: USA:California | collected 2013-09-17
GCCAATTTTCTGCAGATAGGCGGTGTCTCGTACTCCCCCATCGATCACTGCGCCGGAAAAATCGCGCGATGCCATGGCCGTTCCCATCAGGCCGCCCATCCCTGCAATGTCGGCGCCGTCCTCGACCACCATGACGTAGACGGAATTCGCAGACCCTCCGTCGATCGCCGCAAGCATCCCCTTGAGCGCGTCCGGATCATGATTGCTTTCTTTCTTCAACATCACTGTCAGTGCAAATCCGGCGAATTTCGCCGGGAAAATCGGTCGCATGCGATGCGACATGTACATCTTGCGTCCGCTGATTTGTTCCAGTGCGTCCGAAACGGAAGCGGCTTCGACGTGCCGGAATCCTTCCAGCAAGGAAGCATCGTCATTCGATTTCGCAGCCGCTTGCCTTGGTTTCGCGGAAGGCGGCCAGGCCCATCCTGCAACTCCCACGAGGAAAAGAGCTACAGCGAGAATTGCTCCGCAGGCAAGGGCGCGGCGAAAAAAACGAACGAATCTGCTCATGGACTCCTCCAGGAAGTAAGTCTGAAGCGCGGACTCTACCACCGTTTGTACGCGCGCGGTAAAGGCTCGGAGACTCGAAACCGCCGGCGCGTACCGCGAACGTCAACTCCCAACCGCCCCATTCGAATTTCGCCGCGGAGGAACAAGTTGACACGCGCTACTCAATGAGATATCACGGCGTTCCATTGTGAGCGGGATTTTTTTATAATCCCAACGTTATTTTGAAACTGCTGAAAGTTCACAGGGAGCGCGACAAAGCCGGTATCTGCCGCCACGAGCCAAATGTTCGCCATCCTTTCGCACACCGGGGTCAGCAGGAGGGCAGTTTTCATCTTGCATTCCTCGCACCGCTTTTTCTGCGCAGCGATTGTTGCGGTACTCTTTGCTGCTTGCGCATTGCTCACGCCTGCCGGAGCGCAGAGGGGAAATCCTGCCGGGAGAAAAAATCAGCCTGGCCGTTCTGCCGCGGCGGATAGCCGCAAAATGTTCGAATCGGTTTGTGCCACCTGCCACGGCCTGGACGGGCGAGGCGGCGAGCGCGGGCCCAATATCGCCAAACGCGCCGAAGTTCAGCAGTTGTCCGACGAAGAGACTCTGCGCATCCTGCAGGCGGGAATCCCGGCGGCGGGGATGCCCGCGTTTGGAGCGCTGGGCGTGCCGAAGCTCCAGGCCGTGATGGCCTACTTGCGAATTCTCCAGGGAGGAAGCAAGGCTGCGTTTATTCCCGGCGATCCGCAAAGCGGCAAGTCGCTTTTCTTCGGAAAGGCAGGCTGCGCGAACTGCCACACGATCAACGGCTCGGGTGGATTTTTCGGAGCCGATCTGTCCTCCTACGGTTCGAATGTTTCGATAGAGGAAATTCGAAGCGCGATTGCCGATCCCGATAAGGACCTGGACCCGCGAGCCAGAACCGTGCTTGTGATCACCCGGGAAGGCCGCCAATTCACGGGTATCGCCCGCAACGAAGATAATTTTTCACTGCAATTGCAGTCGCTCGATGGAGCCTTCCATCTGTTCGCGAAAGCGGACCTCGAGCATCTCGAATATCAGCCAAAATCGCTGATGCCTTCGGATTACGGCTCCGTTCTGAGCGCCAGCGAGCTAGATGATTTGGTTAGCTATCTCATTCGAACCGCGCAGGCAACAAAACTAACTCAAGCCCCCGGAACAAATTCCAAGCCCGAAAAGGAAGACGACTGACCGCCGGCATGACATCTGATGTGCTTCTTTTCGCGTCGTCAGGAATTTCGAATGCAGAGGCACATTTTCAAAAACGGGGCCTCGAAAATGAAAGGAGCATCGTTCCTCTGTGGTGGCGCTAAGTTGAGGGGGTGGATTGCCCGGAAGTGAGAGAATCAAATCAAAGCTGCTCGCGACGCCTGTGACGCGCTAAACCAACTGCCGTTCCGATTCCAAGAATTGCATTTCCAGTCTAACTCAGGGCGCGTTTCAGGCGCTTCGCGGTTTTCTGCAATTGGCGCTTGAGAGCATCGACTTGCTTCGAAATGTCATCGAGCTCTCTTTTAGCCAGCGATCCTGCTTTCGCAACCTTTTGAACTCCGCGATCCGCTTTGCCCATCGCAGTCCCAATTCCCACGGCAACTCGCGTGAGCTTGCTTTTTCTAGCCATCGTGGTCCTCCGTTCGGGATGGAGCCATCCTATACCCGAACGATTCCAAGAGTCATTAACATAACCACGCCATACCACGCCATTTCCAACTCGTCCGGAATACTTGGTGATGAAAGACAGTTGCCCCGCAACGCGGAACTCGCCTCCGGAAGGCTGCTGAAACAGCCCTCGGCACGACGGGCATCCGAATTAACAATCCGAATTAACAATCGTTGACATTCAAATTTCACGTGGCTATACTCCCCGCCAATAATATAGTTAACCGATTTAGCTGAGGGAGCTAGGCCATTTCGCGAATTCTTTTGGGGTGAAGGAGCATGTCATGAGCCTATCCAAGCTTTCTTTGCGCGCGATTCTTTTGTTGGCCTGCGCAGCTTTTTTTGCGGTGGGAGCGCACGCACAGTTCCATGCAAGTATCCAGGGCACGGTCCTTGATCCAAACGGAGGCGCCGTCGTGGCAGCGAAAGTGACGGTGACGAACCAGGCCACCGGCGCTATGCGTGAGACAGTGACGTCCGCCGAGGGCTTTTATCGCATCAGCGAATTGCCACCGGGCAGCTACATGGTCACTGCCGAAGCAGCAGGCTTCAAGAAGTTCGGCTCGAAAGACGTTGGAGTGCAAGCAGAAGCAACCCGCGGATTGGATATCACGCTCCAGGTCGGTGCCGTTACCGAGCAGATAACAGTTAGCGGAGACACTCTCCCAACACTTCAGACGGAAGACGCGAGCCTCTCCTCGACCATTACTTCCCAGCAGTTCGAAAGGCTTCCCCAAACCGGTCGCGATCCTTACGAGTTATTGCGTTTGGCCCCCGGCGTCTTTGGTGATGGTGCTCCAACCTGCCCAACGCTGGCGGGCCGGGGGGATCCAACTCCTCAATCTTCTCAGTGGAAAATCAGGTGCAGGTTACAGCCAATGGCCAGCGAAACAGCGGCAATAATTTTACGATTGACGGCACGAGCGTCAACAGTCTTACCTGGGGCGGTGCGGCAATTCTAACGCCCAATCAAGAGTCGATCCAGGAACTGACCGTCGTCGCGAACAGTTATACCGCTGAAGACGGGCGGAATACAGGGGCGCAAGTCAAGGTGGTGTCGAAGAACGGCACGAACCAATACCACGGCAGCGGCTTTTTCAAAGACGACTCTCCCGGCTTGAATGCCTTCAACAAGTGGGGCGGCCCGGACGGTCAGTCGCCGCAAAAGGTCCGCCAAAATCTGCGTCAATTCGGAGGAAGTCTCGGCGGACCCATCAAAAAGGAAAGGCTGTTCTTTTTCTTCTCCTATGAAGGAAACCGCAGCACCGACCTTCAGTTTTCAGGAGGTCAGTATGTGGAGACGCCCGCCTTACAGCAATGGATGGCGGCGAACCGCAGCGGTACGGTCGTCGGCGATTTAGTTACGGCCAAAGGGTCGCAGCCAAGAATCGCGCAGGTGTTGGCCCCGAGTTGCAATGATTTCAACGCCGTAGGCTACGGTTCTGCCGCGCGCTGCCAAGTAGTTAGCGGGGGAGTAGACGTGGGTTCGGCCGCCAATGGCGGTTGCAACATGAGTTACGGCCAGTATGCGGACTTCTTCAATGGAAATACAACCGGCTGCGGTCTCGACGGCGTGGCGGATCTGCAGAAAGTCATCACGGAAGCTCCCACCAGGTCCAGCGGCAATCAGTACAATGCTCGAGTGGACTACGTTCGCGCCAAAGATCTGTTTGCGGTCAGCTTCTACATCACGCCTCTGAACAGCGTCGGCGGCGACCTCGGCGCCAATGGCCGTACGATGGCGGATCTTACTTTCGATCCTCGGAACAAGTACGTGGCGCTGATCTGGAACCACACCCTCTCCTCGACGATGATGAATGAGGCGCGTCTTAATTGGACGCGCTTCTTTGCTAACCAATTGGCCAGCAACCCGAATGTGGCGTGGAAGCTACCGCGCTGGGAGATTGAGCAGGTTCCCGGCGACCGCATCAAGTTCGGCGCAAACCAGGGGACGAACTCTCCCGGCATCTTCGCGCAGAATCAGTACGAATTTCGCGACACGTTCAGCAAACTGCGGGGACGCCATGGCTTCAAAGCCGGATTTATCGCCACCTTAAACCAGGATAGCAACGACTACGAATTTGGAGCCGCGCGTCCCGTGTACGTTGCCCATGCTCTTTGGAACTTTGTGGATGGCACGCCCATCTACGAAGGTATCAATGTTAATCCTCTGACGGGCGCTCCGACCGATGTACACAAATACTACCGTCAGCACGATTATTCCGGCTTCGGGCAGGACGACATCAAGCTGCGGCCAAATTTCACCCTCAATGTGGGGTTGCGCTACGAGTACTTCGCACCACTGAATGAGAAATTCGGCCGCCAAAGCAATCTCATCCTGGGCGCCGGTCCCAACCCGTTGCGGACCGCGACCTTGAAAGTGGGTGGACCTCTCTACCCCGCCGACAGGAATAACTTTGCTCCCCGTCTGGGCTTTGCCTGGACCCCATCGAGATTCATGAATAAGACCGTCATCCGGGGCGGTTTCGGGGTGGCGTACAACCGCATCACGGATACGATGACGGGCATTAGCCGTGTGAATCCTCCTTACTTGTTCCGGGAAGGTTTCTGCTGCGCCATGAGCGCTGCGGACTTTGCTGCGAACCCCTGGGGCCAAGGACCGTTTTATCCCACACCGAACGGCAACTTTATTGTTGTGACTGAAGGGAAAACCAACAATCCGCTGAGCTGGCCTGCCAATCCGGCCATCCCGCCCACTTTCGATCCGACCACGGGCCTGCCGCTCGGCGGCACCGTGGAGATCTGGGGCGCTCCTCAGAGCACCCGCACTCCCTATGTTTACTTGTACTCAACAGAAGTGCAGCACGAGTTGCCTGCAGGTTGGCTCTTGACCGTTGGCTACCAGGGAAGCCAGAGCCGTAAGATGCTGAGGATCGTTGGCCTTAACCGGGTGTATCCCCAAGTCAACCCGATTTTGTCCCCTGTCTATTTTCCGACTACGGACGTGAACGGCCACTTTAATGCGCTGAATATCAGTGCGACCAAGCGCTTTTCGCACGGATTCCAATTCTTTGGAAAATACCAACTGAGCCGCAGCATGGACGGCGGCTCCTGGGAGGGAGCGGGAGGCAACAGGGATCCCTTCTATCCGATCAACCAGACGTATGACTACGGTCCGTCCGACTTCGATGTGACCCACAATATGCTGTTCACCGCGCTCTATGACATCCCGCTTCTAAAGAACCGCCATGATTTTGTGGGGAGAGCTTTTGGCGGCTGGCATGTGGATGGAACTTTCCAATTCCACAGTGGGTTTCCCTGGTCTCCGATCGAAAACAATAACTGCCCCCCTATCCCCGCAGGAGGTACGCTCTGCCCGGCTCTGCCGGCCGCATACCTCGGCCACGCTCAAAGCAATTTCAGCACCGATCACTTTAAGCAAGTCAACGGCAACTTCCCCGGCATAGTCTCCGGTGGAAACTGCAACCCCGCAAATGGACCGATCGCAGGTACGCCATACTTCGATGTCTGCACGGTGGGCCCGCCGTTCATTCACCGCAATTCGTTCCGCGGTCCCCGGTTTCAAACGGTTGACATGAGTCTGGCCAAAACGACGTCGGTGCCCTTTTTCAAAGGCGAGAATGCGAAGCTAGATTTGCGCGCCAATTTCTTCAACCTCTTCAACAAGCTGAACCTAGCCCCGTTCGCTCGTAACGCCAGCAACGTGTCCATCAATGATCCGCACTTTGGACAGGCCAGCGGCGCTTTGGCAGGTCGCGTGATTGAGTTCCAAGCGCGGCTGAGTTTTTAACGGACAGTTTCGATAGAAAGTAGAAAAAGGCCGCTTTTTCTGGCATAACTGCGGGTAGAAGCGCAGTTGGTGTTCTGAAGGAGGCGGCCTTTTCCATGATGGGGTGTAGCGGCTTGCGTTTTCTCTTTCTAGGGTGTCCTACGCTTCCGGTGGCGGGACTGTTCGGCTCCGGGAGGCGGATATCTGCAGCATATCCACACTCATCGAGACGTGTTCTGGTTTGCTACCTCTCGCTCCTTCTGTTCTGCGCACAGGCAATCTCCCACTCGGAAACCGTACAAGGTACAGAAGCCACCCGGGCCGCTGCCGATAATCTCTCACAGCGCCTGGACGGGGCGATGGAGGCGCGCAAGTCGGGCGATCTTGCCGCCATCGGTCTCACCAGTCAGAGGGTGATCGCCCTTGCCTTAGTCGAAATGGCAAAGCTCCGGCTGGACGAGAAGGCTTACGATGAAGCCATAAAGCTGTGCGGGGAATCGCTTGAGTTCGAAGATACGGCGGAAACTCGTGTGGAGATAGCAATTGCCAGCCTTTACGCGAAGAAACCTTCGGACGCCGTAAAACAGGCTTCTACGGCGACAGAAATGGATCCGCAGAGCGCCCTTGCCTGGACGATCAAGGGAGAAGTCTTACTGCGAAGCCAGGACTTCAGCGAAGCTGCCACAGCTCTCAGTAAGGCACTCGAGATTAGGCGGGACACCGAATCCATGTACGCATTGGGCATGGCTCAAGTGGGGATGGGCGACAAAGAAGAAGCCAGCAAGAGTTTCTCAAGGTTCTTGGCCCTCGTCGGTGATTTCGGGTGGTCCCGCGTGCTTGTGGGAACGGCATATCAAGAGCAAGCCGTGGTGCAAGAAGCCGAAACCCAATATCAGAAGGCACTGCTTCTTGATCCCGCCACGCCAAATGCGCATTACTTTTGGGCGCTTAGTTTAATGCAAGGAAACGGGTGGAACCCGAACGCTGAAGTCTATTCACACCTGCGAGCTGAATTGCAACTAAATCCCCGCCACTTTGAAGCTAATTACATGCTCGGCTCTCTTGCTTCAACGGCAAGAAACTACAAGGAATCGGATCGATACCTGCATCTGGCATCCCGGGTGAACCCTTCGGTACCGGAGACATGGGTGCTTCTTGGCCTGAATGCAAAGAAGAACAAAGCCGACCAGAGTGCCGAAGCGTATTTCCGCAAAGCGATTGAACTGGCCAGGAATCTCGACCCTAAGGAGCATCTCGAAATTCGGAAAGCCTATATCGGCTTGGGCCGGCTTCTCTTGGCTTCTGGCAGGACGAGGCAAGGTGAAGAATTCTTGAATCGGGCGCAAGAGCTCCAGGCGCAGGTCTTGATCGAAAATCAGAAAAAGTTTGCCGCGATGAAGAGACCCGGCGAAGAAGGGATCATCGGAGCCGTCGCACCGTACGTTCCAGAGTCCGATTCCTATCACCGGCCTTATCTGTCTCCGCCATCGACAAAAGCAAAGGAAGACTTGTCATCGGGCCCGAGCGCGGCGACTAGTTCTTCCTTGGACCCTGAAAGGAAGATCGCAAGGCACCTCGAGGCCGTCCTCGGTTCATCGTTCAATGATCTTGCCACCGCGGAGGCTCTGCAGGAGAAGTATGACTTGGCCGCAAGGCACTATCGCGAGGCCGCGCGATGGGATTCGACAATTCCCGGCTTGCAGCGCAATCTCGGTCTCGTTGCGTATTTTGTCGGCGAACATGCGGAAGCGATTCGACTGCTCGCGAAAGTAGTCCGGGCAACTCCTGGCGACGCTCACGCGCGAGCAGTCCTCGGGCTGGCATATTTTGCGACAGGGGATTATGCGAAGGCAGCTCCAACAATTTCTCCCATCGCCGATCAGGCCTTCCAAGATCCCCAGCTCGGGTTCGCCTGGGCCAAGTCCCTCGCCGAGACCGGGAATAAGATCGGAGCAGTCCGCGCGCTGCAGAGCCTAGACAAGTCCAATGCGAATCTCAGCAGTGAAAACCTAATCCAACTTGGCAAGCTATGGAAGGAACTTGGGGATTCGGAGCGAGCCGCTCAGTTCTTTCGTCGCGCGCTCGTTATTGATCCAGAGAACGCCGATGCCAAGTGCGCGCTCCACCTGGCAAAGTGCCCTTGAGACCCTCAAGGGTTTCTATCCCGGGTGGCTGCTGAGGGTTTGCTCAATCGGCGTGGAATCCCACTTTTTGCATCGCCGATTGCGCTTCGGTGTTCTTCATGAAGGTGTTCCACACAAATCCCGTGCGGTGATTCTCCGCCATCAGCATGGTGATCCCCAGGTCGATGCCCAGCACATCCGGGTCATACCAACCCGTCAGTGGATTGAAGGCGTCCACAAAACTATATTTCACCCATGCCTTTTCCCGGCAGCGTCCGCGCAGATTCCGCAACACGCGCATGCAATCCTCAAAAAGAAAGGGAAGAGAACCGCCCGTCGCGCAGGGCACGATGCTTCCATCGATGGGCCCCTGCGGCGGCGGTCCGCCCCACGCGGTGTAGCCTTTCACGTAGTCCGACGCGCTGATCCCCCAGAGATTGTCGCTGTAGTCGGGAAATTTGTCGCGAAGCGACAAGCAAAAGAGTTTGTGAGCCTTCGTGGCCTTCAGGGAATTCTCGAAATAATCCGCGTAGGCGTCGCGTTTCTTCCTGAAATCGTACCAGGCCTGTGAATACTGATGCGTGAAAATCGGATCGTTTCCGGAAATATATTCGATTCCCTGGTATTGAATCTTGGGGCGCGTCCAGGCATCCCATGAGCTCGCCGGCAAAGGGTGCGTCGGCGAACCGATCGCCAGCAGATAAATCATCATCAATTCGCAGTAGTGTTCCCAGCGTGCGTTCAAAAATCCAGACTCCGGTGTCCACCCCATGGAGAGCGTCGAGCCGCCATTCAGCATCCACGGCCAGTCGACCCGCTCGTAGATTTTGGTCGCCAGATCTTTGATTTCCTGATCGTCAAAGTATTGCCGGGCCGTGAGGACGCCACAAAGCAGAAGGGAAGTATCAATGGAAGAGAGCTCACACTTCTCCCAGCGTTGCCCGGTTTCCATGTGAACGAAGTGAAAGAAGAATCCGTGCTCGTTCGGCAAATCGTTGGCCAGGAATCGCAGCGTCTTGCGCGCGCGTTCGAGAATCTCAGCAGACTTGCCATAGCCGCGCTGGTCGCCAATGCACAGGCCGGCCAAGCCAAATCCCGTGGCGGCGATGCTCGACATCATTCGCGAATCGTTGCCATTCGCCAGCGCGCGATCCTTCACCTGGCCGGTTTTTTGGCTTGCTTCGTCCCAGAAGAAATGGAAAGTCGCGCGCTCAATTTCGTCCAGGAGTTGCTCGTCCGTTCCTTCGTAGGGCGCGCCTGCCGGCTCCACGAAGGACCGTGGCGCTCGCTTCTCACAACTAGCCAGCGTTGCGAGCGGCGAGGCGAGCAAACCAATTCCGCAAATCCTCAGGACTTCTCTTCGGGAAAGGGAGCGCTCGCCAATCATTTGCCGATCCTTGCCTATTTAGTGATTTGGAGTGTCGCTTCGGAGCCGTGACTCGAGTCCGGACTCACCCACAGCGTGACACGCGCGGGCTCGGCCGCGAACTTGTTTTGATCGTTCCAGAAAGCGAAAGCCGCGGGTCCGAGCGGAAACGTCACTTTCTTGGATTCACCGGGAGCGAGCGCAATGCGCTGGAAACCACTCAGTGCTTTGACCGGCTGCGCGATGCTAGTTCCTTGAAACCGCACGTAAAGTTGGACGGTTTCCTCTCCGGCTCGTGTTCCCGTGTTCGTAATCTCGGCGTTGACGCTCACCACGGCGCCCGCGGATCGCTCGCTCTTTTGAAGTTGCTCATTAAGCGTCTTCGCACTCAGCTGCGTCCTCTCTAGCTTCAGATCCCCGTAGCGATAGCTGGTATAGGACAGCCCGTATCCGAACGGGAACTGCGGGCTGTTCTGCTCGTCGATGTAACGGGAGACGAATTTCTCGTCTCCATTCTTCGGGGGACGCGTTAAGTCGATTTGGCCTGCAGGGCGTCCCGTACTCAGCGCATCGTAATACAAAGGTTCCTGTCCGACGCCCCGCGGCCAGCTTATCACCAGCTTCCCGACTGGATTCGCCTCGCCAAACAGGGTGCGCACGAGGGCGGGCCCGGCTTGCACGCCCGGAAACCACGCGGCCAGAACCGCAGGCACCCGCTCAAACGCCCATGGAAGTGTCAGCGGCCGCCCACTGAACACCACCAGGACTACAGGCTTCCCGGTTGCGACGATTTGTTCCAGGAGTTGCTGTTGCCGTCCCGGCAGACCGAGGTGCGCACGCGACGCCGCTTCACCCGTCATCTCTGGAGCGCTTTCTCCTAGTGCAAGAATCACGACATCGGATTGCTCCGCAGCTTTGACAGCCTCAGCTATTTGCTCAGCCGATCCCCCGATGATCTCGGTCCCCTTTGCGTAACGAACGCGTTCCGCCCCAAGCTTTTGAGTGAGCGCGGAACGCAGAGTGATGACGTCAGCGGGCCGCCCTTGCCCGGACCAGCAACCCAGCATGTCTTGGGGATCGTCAGCCAGCGGGCCGATCAGCGCAATGGTTTGCACGTCGGCCGAGAGCGGCAAGACCGGTACTTCCCCAGGGAAGTTCGCATTTTTCAGCAGCACGAAGGATCTCTCGGCAGCTGTGCGCGCCAAGGCGAGACTCTCCGGCTGAACCATCGCGCCCGCTTCGCGCGCCTCGTCCGCATAAGGATGTTCGAACAGACCCAGCCCGAATTTCACGCGCAGCACGCGCCGGACGGCCTGGTCCACGGCGGCTTCCGGAACCTCCCCGGAGCGCACCAGTTGCGCCAGATTTTCGTGGTAAAGACTGCTGGCCATATCCATATCGACGCCGCCGAGGAAGGCTTTGCGCGCGGCTGTCGCGCCATCATTGGCGATTCCGTGTGCGATGAGTTCGGCGACAGAGGTCCAATCGCTATCAACCAGCCCCTGGAATCCCCACTCCTTGCGCAAAATCTGTTTCAGGGTGAAAGGATTCGCGGAGGCGGGTACTCCATTCAGCGAATTAAACGCGCTCATGAGCGTGGCAGCTCCCGCATCGACCGCGGCGCGAAATGGTGGCAAATAAAATTGTCGCAATGTGTATTCAGAAAGCTCCACCGTATTGTAATCACGGCCGCCTTCCGCAGCCCCGTAGCCAACATAGTGCTTCGGGCACGCCGCGATACTATCAGTCCCATCCAGCCGCTCGCCCTGATAACCGCGCACATAGGCACGGGCCAGGGCCGCCCCAAGATAGGGATCTTCACCGGATCCTTCGGCGATCCTACCCCAGCGCGCATCCCTTGCGATATCCACCATCGGGGAAAATGTCCAGCGGATTCCGCTCGCGGAAGTTTCACGCGCCGCTATCCGCGCCGTTTGTTCCACCAATTCTGGATCCCAGCTGGAGGCAAGGCCCAACGGGATCGGAAACTCCGTTCGAAAGCCGTGAATTACGTCGAGGCCAAACAAAAGAGGAATGTGCAATCGAGATTGCTCTACGGCGATGTGCTGGAAAACATTTACTGCGCGCGCCGTAGTAATGTTAAACAGCGCCCCGACTTCCCCCTTCCTGATCATGTCCTCATAATCCGTGCGCCCGGTGCCAGGACCTGTCGGCTGTCCGGCGGAGTATTGGACTAACTGCCCCACTTTTTCTTCGAGCGTCATTTTTCGAAGAAGCGCTTCCACTTTCTTTTCCGAACTTGTGTCGGATAGGCCGGTGCGGGCATGCGTCTCTCTCGCGACGAAAGGAGAAGATTTCGTTTGCGCCAGCGCCGGTTGGCTGAACATCAAGACGAGCGCCACAATTGAAGAACGATGCAACAGCGAAGTCACGTTGGAAACACTCCCGTGTTTCGACTGGATCCCG
>WNFJ01234774.1_pt1 | contig 11844 bp, 8 predicted proteins | sample 5400461 | NCBI WGS metagenome assembly WNFJ01 (sample SAMN13153349, study PRJNA577476) | soil metagenome | isolation source: 115 cm saprolite on Douglas fir-dominated hillslope | place: USA:California | collected 2013-09-17
CGCCCGCCCGACACCTGATCGAGCGTCGCCACCAGGCGGGCCAGGAGATAGGGGTGATAGGCGTAGGTTCCGAAAGTGGGCACGATGCCGATGCGCGATGTCACCTGCGTCATCAGCGCCGCCACCACCGACGGATCCTGCCGTGGCACAGCGATGCCGTTCTTGAGGTAGATCTCGGTCGAGCCGCCAAAACTCTCGCCGACATAGGATGAATCTTCGAGCAGAATGTAGTCGAAACATGCACGCTCGAGCGTGCGCGCCATGTTCAGGAACAGCTCAGGTTCCATCCACGTCTGACCGATGCGGCCGGTCCACGCCTCGCCCCAGGCTTGCGCGCTCGATCCCTGAAGGAACCAGGCCAGGTGAAACGGTTTGGCGGGCATCTAGGCTCCATGACCGCGATGAGGCTGGCGGGATCGCCTGAATGAACTAAGCAAATACTGTGCCGACCTCCTATGCATTGTAGTCCTGGAGGCAGGCAACAGCACTCCGGTCGGTGTCTGGGGAGGCGGTCCGGCCCAATCGCTTCGGGCAGGTTTGGAGCCCCGTGCGTACCGAAAACTTAGGCACGGGCATGGTGGCGATGAAGTCCACCCGGAATGGCGCGCGACCTGATCACACCGGATCGATGAACTGGGCGAGAAACGGGCGCCTCCTTATCCAAGGTCAAGTGCGTCCGCGTCTCATTATAATAAGATCTCAGAATCCGGCGCAGATGTGCCTGCCCAGGACAATGATGTGGTCCACACGTTCACGCCGGATCGATCCGATCAGCCGTTCCGATGCAATGGGCTTGTCCCGGATGCCCATGGCACGCAGTCGGCGTGTGACGACCGCGCCTAGATGCGGTCCCGGATCTCGTAGCGTGGAGCCTCGTTCGGGGTTCGGTTGCGTATGGAAGGACAAAGAAGCGTTCCCGATACTGCGACTACAAATGAAAGCGAAGCGGCTAATAGCAGGCCACCGTCAACCCGAGGCCTGTTGCACGGTAAAGGAATCGCGGCCGCTCGCCGACGGATCAACTTCGCCATGACGTCGGGCACCAGGCAATTTTCATCCGGGAACAACGAATTTTTTATGACGCAGCGTCACCTCATCCGCTAGGCGTCTTTCCATCACCAAGCCTTAAATTGCAAGGATCACGATCAAGGTCAGTAGCGTCGATGAAACCATGCCGCCAATCATCGGCACTGCAATCCGCTGCATGACATGCGGCGTTGCGCCTCACGTCGAGAAGAGATGGCACGCGACACGGCGACCGGGGCCTGACTCTCTCAGCGACGGCACTTCGACGCGGCAACGGTCCATCGCAAACGCGCAGCGCGGGTGGAAACAGCAGCCGGGCGGCGGGTCGAGCAGGCTCGGCACTTCACCGGCGACGACCGGATGTCGGACAAAATCCGGATCGGCGCGCGGTACGGCGTCGAGCAGCGCACGCGAATAAGGATGCTGCGGATCGGAATAGATCTGCGCTTTCGGCGCCGTCTCGACGATCGCGCCGGCATACATCACGGCGACGCGATTCGAGACCGCGCGCACCACCGCCAGGTCATGGGCGATGAACAGATAGCTCAGCCCGAGCCGGTCCTGCAAGTCGAGCAGCAGATTGACGATCTGCGCCTGCATCGAGACGTCCAGCGCCGACACCGGTTCGTCGCAGACGACAAAATCCGGATTGAGCGCGAGCGCCCGAGCGATCACGATACGCTGCCGCTGACCGCCGGAGAATTCGTGCGGGTAACGCTCGACGCTGTTTTTCGGCAGTCCGACTAGCTCGAGCAATTCCGCGACGCGGTCGTTGCGGTCCTTGCGCGAATGAGTCCCGGCAATGTCGAGCGGCTCCGCAATGGCCGTGCCAATCCGCATGCGCGGGTTGAGGGAGGCGTACGGATCTTGAAACACGAATTGCAGCCGCGACCGCACGGAAGCGAGTTGGGCCTTGCCGTCCGGGCCGATGATACTGTGCCCGAACAGGCTGACGTTACCGCTGGTCGCCGGGATCAGCCCGACCAAAATCCTTCCGGCCGTGGTCTTTCCCGAGCCGGATTCGCCGACCAGCCCCAGCGTTTCACCGCGCATGATGTCGAAATTGACGCCGCTCAAGGCATGTAGCGTCGAAACGCCGCCGACATGCTTGACGGCGAACGTCTTGCGCAGATCGCGCACCTCAACGATCGGCTGATCAACCATGGTGCTCGCCCAACGCAAGAATACGCGGCGGGCAGCGCGCCGACTGATGATCGCTGACCATTTGCATCGACGGCTGCTCGTGCAGGCAGCCGTCCTCCACCAAGGCGCAGCGCGGGCTGAAACGGCAACCGGGGATGACTTCCTGCGGCGCCGGAATGCGGCCGGGGATGGTGGTGAGGCGCGACGCATCGCTGTCGAGCTTGGGCACCGCGGCGATCAGCCCCATCGTGTAGGGATGTACCGGCCGTCGAAACAGCTGCGCCATCGGCGCGTCTTCGACGACACGCCCAGCATACATCACAATGACGCGCTGGGCGAATTCGGCGATTACGCCCAGATCGTGAGAGATCAGCATCACCGACATGCTCAATTCCTTGCGCAGGTCGCGCAGCAATTCCAGGATCTGCGCCTGGATGGTGACATCAAGCGCGGTAGTTGGCTCATCAGCAATCAGCAGCCGCGGCTTGCAGGCAATCGCCATGGCGATCATCACCCGCTGCCGCATCCCGCCGGAGAGACGATGCGGATAATCATCGGCGCGGCGCGCCGCGTCAGGAATTCGTACTAAGCCGAGCAGCTCGACCACGCGTTTTCGCGCCGCCACGCCGGTCAGGCCCTGGTGTTGTCGCAGCGTTTCGGAAACCTGGTCGGCGATGGTTAGCACCGGATTGAGCGACGACATCGGATCCTGGAAGATCATGGCGATCTCGCTGCCGCGAATGCGACGCATCGTCGACCCCGGCGCGCGGAGCAAATCCTGCCCCTGATAAAGGATCGATCCGCTTGGCATCCGCGTGGTAGCGCGCTCATGCAGTTGCAGGATCGAGAGCGCGGTGACGCTCTTGCCGCTGCCGGACTCGCCGACGATGCCCACGCAGTCTCCCGCGACCACATCCAGCGAGACGTCATCGACCGCCGTGACCCAGCCGGAATCGACGCGGAACTGGACCGTGAGATTGCGAATGGCGAGAAGCGGCGCGATCAAATCAATCGCCTCCCTTCAGGCGCGGGTCGAGCATATCGCCGAGCGCGTCGCCGAGCAGGTTGAGGCTCAATGCGGCGACGCTGATAGCGATACCGGGAAACAACATCACCCACCAGGCCTCCGTGGCATAGTCGCGACCCTCGGCGATGATGTTGCCCCAGCTGGCGATCGGCGGCTGGATACCGACGCCAAGAAAGCTGAGTGCCGCCTCCGCCAGCATCGCATAGGCAAATATGAAGGTCAGATGCACCAACAGCGGGCTGAGGCAGTTCGGCAGGATGTGCCGCATCACGATCCGCAGTGAAGAGGCGCCCGAGACCTGCGCGGCTTGCACGAAATCCATTTCGCGCACCGTCAGCGCCGCGGCACGGACGATGCGCACGCCCGCAGGTATGTAAGCGACGGTCAGTGCGATGATGACGCTCGACACGCGCGGGCCGAGCGCGGCGGCGATGCCCAGCGCCAGTAGAATGGCGGGAAACGACATCAGCGCGTCCATCAGCCGCATGATCGCGCCGTCTAGCCCGCGAAACTGCGCGGCGATCACGCCGATGATGGCGCTGCAGAGGCCGGAAACGACACAGACCGCGAAGCCGACGAACAGCGAGATCTGCGCTCCGTACAACACGCGGGTAAAGACATCGCGGCCGAACATGTCGGAGCCGAACCAGAACGTCGACGACGGCGGCCGGAATCGAAAGCGCACCCGCATCGCCGAAGGATCGACCGGCGAGAGCAGCGGCGCCAGCACGGCGGCCAGCATCAGCAGCAGGATGACGGAGAATCCGATCACGAAGGAGCGGTGGCGCAGCAGGCGTTGCCACGTGCCATGGCCCCGCGGCGCCACAATCGCCGCTGCCGTCGCCAGCGATCCCAGGCCGGTGTCAGTCATGACGCACCCGCGGATCGGCCAGGGTGTAGAGGATATCGACGATCAGATTGATCATCACGAAGGTGAAGCCGAGGATCAGCATGGTGCCCTGCACCAGCGGATAATCGCGGGCCAAGATCGCCTGCACCACCATGCGGCCGATGCCCGGCAGCGCGAACACCTGCTCGATGATGACGGAGCCGCCGATCGCGGCGCTGAGCAGGATGCCGGTGGCGGTGATGATCAGGATCAGCGCATTGCGCAGCGCGTGTTTGCCGACGGTCCGCCACTCGCTGAGGCCCTTGGCGCGGGCGGTGCGGACGTAGTCCTGGCCGAGCACGTCGAGCATCGCCGAGCGCGTCATGCGGGCAAGAAAGCCGATCTGGAACAGCGACAGGATCAGCGCCGGCAGCGCGAGCGAGGCGAACCAGGGCCCCACCCCCTGCGAGATCGGTGCGAAGCCGCTGGACGGCACCCAGCCAAGCCGCACGCTGAACAGGATCACGCCGAGGATGGCGATCCAGAATGCCGGGATCGACACGCCCAGCAATGCCACGGTCATCACCAGCGAATCGATCCAGCTGCGGCGAAAATATGCGGCGACCGATCCCAGCAGCACGCCGACGGGAATGGTGAAGGAGATCGACAGCGCGGCCAGCGACAGCGTGACCGGCAGCCGCTCCGCCACCGCAGAGAGCACACTCTGATTGAGGATCAGCGACGAGCCGAAATTGCCCTGCGCCAGATTGAACAGCCAGATGGCGAGCTGTTCGAAAAACGAACGGTCGAGCCCGAGCTGCTTTCGCACCTGTTCAATCGCCGCGGGCGACGCCTGCTCGCCGGCGATGATGATGGCGGGATCTCCGGGCAGCAGGCTGAGCAGCAGGAACGCCAGGATTGAGATGATCAGGATCACCGGCACGGCCTGCAGGAACTTGACGGCGATGATGCGTATCAGAGCGACCTCCTCCGACCTGCCATCGGGATCCGGCAAACCTCGCTGAGGCTATGCATCAATCGAGCCACAGGTCCCAGAGCTGCAGCACGCCGGCATAGTCGTTCTGGCCCTGCAGCTTCTTGGAATAGCCGCTGAGCCGGCCGGTGTCGGCGATCTTGATCAGATAGGCGCCGCCGAGCACTTCCTTCTGGATCGTCAACCAGCTGGCGCGCCGCGCCTCCAGCGTCGGCGCCGCGAAGAACTCGCTATAGGCCTTGTCGAGGGCGTCGTTGCCGACGATGTGCGGGAAGGTGTACAGCATCGCCCGCCATTGCTGCGGCCCGAGGATGTGATCGGGTCCGAAGGCGGTGGTGGACAGGTTCCAGTCGCCGGTGCCCTGCTGCATATGCGAGGCGTTGGTGGTCCAGTCGGTGACCTGGACGTCGACGGTCATGCCGGCGGCCTTGAGTTGCTCGGCGACGATCAGCATGGTGGAGCGCATCCACTGATAATTGCTGTTGGTCTCGATGACGATCTTCTCGTTCTTGTAGTCCGCCTGCTTCAGCAGTTCCTTGGCTTTCGCGGGATCCTTGATGTCATACCAAGGCGTCGGCGCGATATCGCCGAGATAATACGGGGTGCCGGGAAACGACATCCAAGGATTGCGCTTATTGAGACCGCCGGCGCCCTCGATGATGTCGTCGACGTCGATCGCCGCGGCGATGGCCTGGCGGATCAGCACATTGGCGGTGAGGCCCTTCTGCGAGTTGACGATCACGTAGCTGCCGAGCACGGGAAACACTTCGCGGATCGCCAGATCCTTGCGCTGGGCGACGCGGGCGGCGAGCTCGCTGGGAACGCTGGAGATCAGCTGGGCCTCGCCGTTCTGCAGCGCCGCGATGCGGGTGGTCGCCTCCGGCATGAAGCGATAGCGCACGGCATCGAGATAGACCGTCTTGCGGCCGCCATAGCCGTCGCGGCCCGGCGCGCTGGTGTCGGCGGTGTAGTCGTCGAAGCGGATGATGACGAGATGGCTGTCCTTGACCCATTCGCCGAGCTTGTAGGGACCGGTGCCGATCACCTCGATATCGCGCGCCGGCTTGTCCTTCTGTGACGCCGGCAGGATCATCAGCGGATAGATCGGCGACTTGAGAATGTCGAGCAGCACGACATTGGGCTCCTTGAGCACGATAACGAAGCTGTAGGGATCCGGCGCGTCGAAATGATCGACCGCTTCCAGGTTCTTGGCATTGGGGCTGACGCGTTTGTAGCGCTCGAACGACGCCTTGACGTCGACCGAGGTCATCTCCTGGCCGTTGTGAAACTTAACGCCCTTGCGCAGCTCGAAGCTGTAGATCTTGAAATCCGGCGACACGGTCGCCTTCGCCGCCAGCATTGGACGCGTGGCGTTGTTGGCATCGAGAGTCATCAGGCCTTCAAACAGATTGTTGATGACTTCGAGTTCGACGGCGCTCGATGCCATGTAGGGATCGAGCGTGCCGGGGCCGGAGACGCTGGCATAGACCAACGTACCGCCCTTCTTGGGCGTTTGCGCATGGGCGGCACCGGCTGCGCCGAATGAAACTCCGAGGACCAGGGCCAGCGCCACTGCGACGCTGCATCGCGCAACATTTCGCTTCATTCGCCTTGCTCCCAAGAGTTCGCCGCAAATTCCATTCACGCCTGCTGCAATCTAAAGCCTCGCAACGACCTTGAAGGCATCGTCCGTCACCGACAGCGCGAAATCGATATCCGCGGCGGTGTGGGCGAGGGAGAGAAACATGTTGTGCTTCGGATGCATGTAGACGCCGCGGCTCAATGCCTCCTGCACGAAGCGAGAGCCCCGTGCATAGTCGGCATCGTCCTCGAACAGGATCGCCGGCATCTGCGGCGGGCCGCTTTGCCGGACACCGAGGTTATGGCGCCGGGCCTGTTCGGCGATTCCGTCACGCAGCCGCTGGCCCATCTGCCGCATGTGCTCCGGTGCATTCTCGGCTTCAAGCACGTCGAGGGTCGCCAGCGCCGCCGCCATCGACGTGGCCCCGCACCAGAACGACCCGGTGGCGAAGAGCTGCGCCGCCGCGTCGCGAAACCGATCGTTGCCCATCACTGCGGACAGCGCATAACCATTCGCGATCGCCTTGCTCCAGGCGCTGAGGTCTGGCTGCACGCCGATCTGGTCCCAGCTGCCGTGGAGCGTCAGCCGGAAGCCGGCGCGGACGTCGTCGAGGATCAGCGCGGCGTCATTGGCGTCGCACAGGGCGCGTGCGCGCGCGGCGAACGCCGGATCGGGCAGCGCCTGATGATGACCGTAGTCATGTTTGAAAGCCGAGACCACGATGGCCGCCAGATCGTTGCCGGCCTGATCCACCGCGGCTTCGAGGCTGGCGATATCGTTGTAGTCGAAATACAGGATGTGCGCGCGGTCCTCGGATATCACGCCGTAGGGATGCGGCGAGCACCATGGAATGGCGCCGTGATAGGCGCCGTTGGCCAGCAGCACTTTGCGCTTGCCGGTGGCGCCGCGCGCCAAGGTCACGCAGGTGGTGGTGGCGTCAGTGCCGTTCTTGGAAAACAGCGCCCAGTCGGCGTGGGTGACCAGGCCGACCAGTCGCTCGGCCAGTTCGACCATGCGTTCGGACGGCCCGTTCAGACAGTCGCCTTGCTCCATCTGGCGGCGCGCCGCGGCGTCGACGACGGGATGGCGATGCCCGAGCACGACCGGGCCCCAGCTACACATGAAGTCGAGATATTTGCGGCCGTCGACATCCCAGACGTGACAGCCTTCGCCGCGCGAGAAGAATTGCGGATAGCCTGCGGGCAGTCCGTTCGCGCGCATGTGGCCGTACATGCCGCCGGGCACCACCTTCGTGGCGCGGTCGCGCAGACTTTGATCGATCGGGCCGAGGTCGGGTGTCATCAGCTCTCCTGTCGGCAACGCTCAGGCAGGATATATGATATATTTTTAGTGGCAAGCACCGCGCTGGCGCGGTTGGCGTCAGCCACGGCTGAAATGATGCTCAGGCTGCGGTTGTTTTGCGCGGCTGTCCCGCCGTCAGTCCAAACTGCAGTTCTACGACGCCATCGCCGTTTTCGACGATCGCCGCGCGCCCGTCGTCGATCTGCTCGAGCAGACCGATCATCGCCTTGCCGCCTTCGATGATGTCCGCAAGGATGGCATGACGCGCCAGCGCCGCATCCTTGCTTCGCAGCGCGTCGATCACGTTGAGATGCTGATGGCGCACCGGGTAGGCCGGCGGCGCATGCGGATAGAGCAGCTTCAGCATCGGACCATGCCTGAGCCAGATGCTCTCCAGAATCGACACCAGGTCCTCGACCCCGGACGCCCGGTAGACCAGGAAATGGAACTGGTAGTTGGTCAGCGTCGCCGCTTCATAATCGGCGGTGCGCTCGGCCTCGATCAGTTGCGCGTGCCGCAGTTCGAGTTCGTCGATCATGGCCGAGGTAGCTAGCGGCGCTGCTTTCTCGGTGGCCATGCCTTCCAGCAGAAAGCGGATCTCGCGCAGTTCGAGATAGCGCGCGCGCGACAGCTTCACCACGTTGATGGTCTGGCCCGAGCGCATTTCCAGCCCGCCTTCGCGGACCAGCTGCATCATGGCCTCGCGCACCGGCGTGTCGCTGACTTCCATGGCCGCGGCCACCTCGCGCACCCGTAGCCGCTGTCCCGGCCAGAAGCTGCCCGACATCAGCCCGATCCGCAGCTGGTCATAGACCCGCGAGGTCAGATTGTCCCGGCTACTGACTTTCAGTCCCTTAAGCATCGTGCCTCTGTCTGTCCAGCCCCGCGGCAACCGCGTGAGCCTCACCGATTCCCCGACATTACGACGGGCGCAACTGCTGATGCGACGTGGCGCAGGCTTCGATCTTGCTCCAGTCATACAGCATCGGCACCATCTTGCCGGCGGCCCAAGTCGCGTTCTGGTTATCGTAGCACAGGCTGGCGGTGTGGCCGGATGCACCATGGAAAACGATCCACTGGCAATTATCCCAGGCGCCGACGTCGAACACGTAGCGCGACAGCGCCGCATAGGTCGCCCGCATGCCAAGCCGCGCGATGTAGCCGGTGGCGAACGGCGTGTCATTGTCGCCGCCGAGCAGTCCGCAGGGCTTGTCGAGCACCGGCGCATGCTCCGGATAGATCGCCGACAGCGGATGGCGCAGGATCGGCCGGTGTACAGCGCCCCAGCTCTCCGGCGAGCAATCCTTCGCCGCGTCCACCAGGGCCTGCGCCAGCAGTTCGTCCCATGTCGCGCCGGCCAGCAGGCCGGTATCGTTGGCGCGTAGCAGCTGCGGCACCGTCCACCAGATCTGGCTTTCGCCGAAAATGCCGGGCGGAACCTTGGTGTAGGGACTCTCAGCCACAGCCCCCACGCCGCTCTTGACCGCGACCAGTTTGGTCAGCGCGGTGCGCAGCGCGACATAGGCAACGGCCGCGGAGGAATCCGCGTCCATGGCGCCGTTCCAGTCGACGACAAGATCGCGCAACGTCGCGGCCGCGCCATCGACGGCAACGTGGCGGATGCGGTCGCGAAATTCAATCGCCACCACGCTGATGGTGTCGCGATGGATCGCCGCCATATCTTCCACGGTCGCCTTCTCAAGCTCCGCAAGGCGCTGCCAGATTCGGCGGGCGCGATGCGGCGGCATGCTGTCGGTCGAGAAATAATGCGCGCCGTTTTCCATCACGCGGTTGTTGGCGGTGACGATGGCCTGTTCCACCGGATCGATGCTGCAGGGCATCTCTTCGAACGGAATCATGCCGTTCCATTCGTGCTCGCCGGTCCAGCCTGGCACCGGCAGCCAGCCATTGGCGCGCGGGCGTACCGGCACTTTTGCGCGGACACGATTGCCGATTTTTCCGGTGGTGTCGGCGGCGACGAGGTTGTGATCCATCAGGCCCCATTCGCGGCCGGCGGCGTACAATTCCTCGACCGTCCCCGATCGCAACACCGGAAGCGTGCAGTCGAACGACGTATCCGGCACAGCAAACTGCATCGAACGCAGAACCAGGCCGGTGCCGGCGGTGGGATCCCCAGCGATCACCGGCCCATGCATGGTTTCAACCACGTCGATCGTGACGTCATTCTCGCCGCGGACTGAAATGGTTTCGGCGCGGTGTTTCACCGGCTTCCAGCCGCCCTTGAAGCTGGTGTTCTCGACCGCCGCATCGAAGCGTTCGACATAGAGATCGTGGATATCGACGAAGGCATGGGTAACGCACCACGCCACCTTGCCGTTATGGCCGAAATTCGGGAATCCAGGTGCGCCGGGCACTGTGAGGCCGACGACATCGAAATCGTCGCAGGCGAGATGAGCCTGCGCATACATGCTCGGCATTTCCAGCACGCGATGCGGATCCCCCGCCAGCAATGGCCGACCGGTCGCGGTCCGCTGCGGTCCGAGCGCCCAGTTGTTGCTGCCTCCGGCGACTTCGGCTTCCTGCTGTTCATGGCCGGCCAGCAGCCCCTCGAGTCCCGGTTCCAGGTCGGCGAGCGCCGCGAGATAGCGCACGCCTTCGGCGCCGGGTGGAATGCACAGCATATCGTCGCCGCCGTCGTCGAACCGCAGTTTCGAGATCTCAGTCGCGCCAACGATCGGCAGCGCCGCCGCGCGCCACAGCTTCCACCACACCGAGCCCATCAAGAATCCGATTTGGCGCATCACCGCGATCGAATGCCACGGTTCCCATGCCGCGGGCCTGGCACCGAGGATGGCATATTCCACCGGCCATTTGCCCAGCGCGATGAAGGCGTTCACACCACGCGTATAGGATTCAAGCATCTGCCTGGTCTCATCGTTGAGCAGCGCGAAATGGCGGCGCGAAGCACCAACGGTGTCGAGCTGCCGAGCCAGCATATCGCCGGCCAGCGCGGATTTGCCGACCCATTGCGCGTACCGCCCGCTACCCCGGCGCAACAGCGCTTCCATCTGCCAGAGACGATCCTGCGCATGGGCGAAGCCAAGCCCGGCAAAGGCATCGAGATGCGAGGCCGCGCGAATATGTGGAATGCCCCATGTGTCGCGTCGTAGATCGACCTTCCCGGACAGGCCGGGCACGGCCGCCGCGTTGTCAAAATCCGGCAAACCGCCCTTTGAATTCGGATCAGTCGTGCCTGTTGTCATGGCGCCGTCCAGATTGAGGGGGTGACCAAATGGTGTCGGCGCATTCAAGCTTCTTCGGCGATGACACTTAAACTCCGCGACGAAAGCAGGAATTCCAACCAAGGAAATATATCATATATTTATATGGCTGTCATTGGCGTGATCTGCCCCTCTGAAGTAGTTCTCCCTGAAGTATGGTTTTGACCATTGTGTGTACCGAAAACCTTATCCGCGTTGATGACGTGATGGAATCGCCTAAGCTATTGGAATGATTTGGCTACTTTATTTTGTTCTGGCCGTTCCAGTCTCGCCGTTCAAAGTCGAAGGCCCGGCTTGAAGCAGAGGACGCGGCGCTACGACATCAATTGATCATTTTGCGGCGCAAGACGCTCGCAAGAGAATACTACGTTCGGGCATCGCGGCCATAAATGCGATCATCGCACCCACTTGGTCGATTTCTCGCTCAACAAACCCGAATGGGGCTTTGGGTGCACACAGCTCAACTGCTGTGCCCGTAACTACGATTTGCGGCCGCGGCACTCACATAGCCGAGCCGGACATCACGCTCGACGTGCTCTCGTGCCCGCAACCTGGCTTCGCCGAAGCCGCCGCCGGAGGTTTCGAGACGAATGATATCCCCTGTGCCTACCGCAAATTAAATCCGGGCGTATTGATGGTGCAAACCTCCAAGAATTGGGCGTGCAATGATGCGGCCAGCTTTCGCGACAGCGCGTGTGA
>WNFJ01276130.1_pt1 | contig 11844 bp, 9 predicted proteins | sample 5400461 | NCBI WGS metagenome assembly WNFJ01 (sample SAMN13153349, study PRJNA577476) | soil metagenome | isolation source: 115 cm saprolite on Douglas fir-dominated hillslope | place: USA:California | collected 2013-09-17
CGCTCAGCACGCTGAACGTGCCGCAATGCGAGCCGACGAGTGCAACTCCGGGGGGTGTTTCGACGACCTGGTTGAGCGCCAGCCGGCGCTCCTTAGCGTCCGGGGCGGTGGGCGGCCCGTCCACGTGGAACAGCCGGCGCCTGCCGTGATCCGCCACTAGGTGGGTAACGAGTGCCACTGAGCCCGAGCGGTTGTCCGCCGTTACTACGTCGACTGCCAGTTCCGCCGGATCGCCGGCGACGACGACGACCGGCAGGCGTTCGGCCAACCGGGCCAGCTCTCCAGACGGCACGATGCCCTCGCCGATCAGCAGGCCGTCGACCTTGCCCGACAAAGCCTGCAGCCGCGGCAGGTCGACGTGGTTCTCCTCGCGAAGGTAGGTAATCATCAGCGACCAGTTGTGGTCCCGGATGCGTGCCTCGACGCCGCGCAGGATCTCGTCGTAGAACAGCAGGCTCATGCTCTCGATGTCGTACTGCTGCGGTGCCAGCCGTTCTACGCACACCAGCCCGATGACGTTCTTATGGCGGCGTGACAGGCTCTGGGCCGCGCCGTGTCACGCACCCGGTCGAGGCCATGGACTACCCGGGATACCGTCGCGGTCGAGACGCCAGCCAGCCGTGCCACGTCATACAACGTGACCGGGCTCCCGTCGGCCGGGTCTCGTGCCATGGGCCGCCCCCAAAAGGCTGGGTCAAAGTTCCCTAGATCGGATGATCTAACCGCTTACATTGGACTATCTAAGCGCTTACACTAGGACTCGCCTCTAAGGGCGTCAAGAGCTCCAATTGATGTGTACGCAACGTTCCGGTAACAGAAGGAGAGCCAGATGACTTCAGCGGGGACCAGTTCCAACGGTGCCCATTCCTTCCCGCGTGGCTTCATCTGGGGAGCAGCGACGGCCGCCTACCAGATCGAGGGCGCGGCAACGGCCGATGGACGGGGAGCCTCCATCTGGGACACCTTCAGCCGCCAGCCCGGCAAGGTTCGCGGCGGCGACACAGGTGACGTTGCCTGCGACTCCTACCACCGTTACCGGGAGGACGTCGCGCTGATGGCGTCGCTCGGCCTGACCGATTACCGGTTCTCGATCTCCTGGCCGCGCGTGCAGCCCGGCGGCCGCGGTCCGGTGAACCAGATAGGCCTGGACTACTATCGGGCACTGCTCGACGAGCTTGGCGCGCCGTCACTCTGTACCACTGGGACCTGCCGCAGGAGCTTCAGGATGCGGGCGGCTGGGCCGTGCGCAGCACCGCTGAGCGGTTCGCCGAGTACGCCGCGATCATGGCCGAGCACCTTGGCGACCGCGTGTCACGCTGGATCACCCTCAACGAGCCGCAGGTCGTCGCCAGTCACGGCTATCGCGACGGCGTTCACGCGCCGGGATTGCAAGACGAGGCCGCCGCGACCGCCGCCACCCACCACCTGCTGCTGGCGCACGGCCTTGCCGTCCAGGCGCTGCGCAGCGCGCACCCGGCAGTTCCGGTCGGCATCACGCTCGACCTCCATCCGGTCCGCGTGCCCGCCGGAGTGCAGCCCGATGTGGTCGAACAGGCGCGCGTGATTACCGACGCCGAACTGAACGGGCTCTTCCTCGAGCCGGTCCTGCATGGCCGGTATCCGGCGCACGCTCGCTCCTCGCTGCTGCCGCAGGCAGCCGTGGTTGCCGACGGCGACATGGAGACCATCGGTCAGGCGATCGATTTCCTTGGCGTCAACTACTACGCCCCGGTCTACCTCCGGGCCGGCGATCCGGACGACCTTCGCCGAAACGAGGAACTCGCCACCAGCGGGTTGCCTGGCATCGTTGAGTACCGGCCGGCCGAGCTGGAGCGAACCGCCATGGGCTGGATCGTCGACCCGGACGGCCTCTATGACCTGCTCGTGGCGCTGTCGAAGGAAGCGCCGGGGATGCCGCTGTACATCACCGAGAACGGCTGCGCCGCGGAAGACTACGTGGATCCGCTGGGCACCGTGAACGACCTGGAGCGGGTCAGCTACCTGCACCAGCATCTCGACGCCGCCGCCCGCGCTATCCGGGCTGGCGTGAACCTAGCCGGGTATTACGTCTGGTCGCTGCTGGACAACTTCGAATGGGGCTGGGGTTACCAGAAGCGGTTCGGGATCGTGTACGTCGACTTCGAGACCCAGCGCCGGATCCCCAAGTCGAGCGCGCGCTTCTACTCCGAGGTGGTGCGGGCGAACGCCATCCCGACGCTGCCCGGCCACGGGTCGGCGACCCTTAACGGGTCAGCCAGGCCAACGGATGCGCCTGACTGAGCGCGCTACGCGACGTGAGTGCCGACGCCGGTGATGAGCGGGAGGCCGCGCCAGAGCCCGAGTCCGTGATCACCGCGTTCGGTCTGGCCGGCCAGGCGACGGCGTGGACCGCAGTGGGCGGCGCGTGGTCGAACAAGGTATTCCGGCTCGAGAGTGGTGGCCGAGCCTTCGCTGTCAAGGAAATGCGCAACCCTTGGCGGATCGAGCGCTGGCAGGCCTGGCTGGCACAATCCTGGTCCTTCGAACTGCTCGCGATCGAGGCCGGAGGGGCTGCGCCGCAGCCGGTCGCCAATCCCGCCACTGGCGGCTGCCTGGCCTGGGTCAGCACAACAGGTGATCAGTCGGCCCGGATGAACGCGACCGCCGGCTCCCGCCGCGACCCGAGCAGGCGCAGCCAGACCGCGTCGTCCGTACCGGTCCGGGTGCACCACTGGGTGCGCGGCCGGGCGTGTGCCCCTGCAGCGGTTAGCCCGGACGTGGCGCGGTGGGCAGGCAAGCTCCTGGCGACCTTGCACGGCCTTGCGATCAAGCCTGCGGACCGGACCACGTTTCCAGTCCTGACCACGGACAACGCGCTGCGCTGGCCCGGACTTACCGAGGCCGCCGGGCGAAGCGGCGCTGACTGGGCTGCGCTGATGCCGGCAGCTGCACCGTCAGTCTCAGTTGTCGCTGAGCTTGCCCGGTCGTCCGGCTACCGGCCAGACGAGGAGGTCATGTCGCACGGTGACATCGATCAGAAGAACCTGATCGTGACGTCGTCGGGTCCGGTGCTCTGCGATTGGGACCTAGCCATGCCGCTAGCTCCTCGCCGCGAGCTAGCGGTTGTCGCGATGTCGCTTGCTTGCTGGCGGGACGAGCGGATTGCCCGCGAAGTGGTCCGCGCCTACCGTGCTCACGGCGGCGACGACACCGAGATAGCGCCATCCGACCTCGGCTGGCCGCTGATGAGCGGGATTGACTGGACAGTTTTCAACATCGAGCGAGTGCTGGGGCAACGCCCGGCCACGCCCGCCGAAGTAGCACTGGCTGCGCACCTGGTTCCCGAGCTGCTGGGGCTTGTCAGACCGCAGGTCGACTGCGCGATGCGGATCGCTGACATCCTGCGAATCTAGCTACGGCGTGTTCGACACGCGGCGGCCCTCAGGCTCGGGGGATCTCCTCGGTACCAACACCACGTCGATTGCAGTGACTTTGCTGACCGGAATACCCGGTTTGCGTAACTGAAACCTACGTCCTCTTGCGGTCCCTTCCTTCTCGGCGGGTAACGGGGGCTAACGGCAATGGGAGAGGATCGCGTCCAGCACCAGCTGAGGCACTCGCACCGTGGGGTAGTGATCAACGCCCGGCATCCTGATCAGCTCACACCCGGGGATCCTGCTAGCGGCTGCCTCATTGCTCGCGATGAGCGCGGGAACGTCCTTATCACCGACCATGATCACCGTGGGCACGCTGATGTCGCCGAGCCGGTCGAGGACAGGCTCGCCTTCCTGCTGCCATTGCGCGTCGCTCTTCCAGCCGCCGACAGCTGAGCGCATCAAGTCGGAGACGAACGGATCGTCGCCGGCTGCAGCCCACATGCCCAGCGCCAGCCGCGCGATACCCGCGTCGTCGCCGGCCGCAGCAAGTGCGTCGAATTCTGCATCGAGTGCGGGCTCATCGGGGTAGGGATAGCCGCCGATGCCCGGGCAGAGCAACACCAGCGACTGAACGCGGCCAGGCTCGGTAGCAGCGAGCTCGAGTGCGGTGCCGCCGCCCATGCTGCACCCGGCGAAATTCGCGGCCCTGACGCCGAAGTGGTCCAGCACGGTGAGCAGGTCGCCGAGCAGCGTGTATGTCTGCGTCGCCGCGGCGGACCTGCCGTAGCCGCGGACGTCATAACGGATCGTCCGGTACGTTGCGGTCAGCTCTGGCCAGATCGGGTCCCACATCCGCGAGTCGCCAACGCCCTCGTGCAACAGCACCAGCACCGGCCCGGCCTCACCCGGCTCCGGACGGCCGGAGTCCTCCGCCCAGATTCTGTCGGCACCTACTGCCACCATGGTCTGCATGACGTCGACGGTAGTGGCGCGGCTCCGGGAGCTCACCTCATTTTCGCTGCTCGCAGAGCAACGGCGGGCCAACCCCGCAGGCGCTCGCACAGCCGCAGCCGCACTCACCGGGGCAGCGGTCCCAGCGGTAGCCGCTTGCACAGCCGCAGCTGCTGGCATCGCCGCAGCCCAACGGGTCCCAGTCCGGCGTCTCGCGGCGCGATCATGACGGACCCGCATGTCTGTCCCGGTATCGAACCGGGGGCGGCCGCGACGCTGATACCGCTGCTGCACGCGGAGCCGTGGCTGTCGCGGGCACTTGACGCGGTTGCGGCCAGCGGCCTGCCGGATGCCTGGATCGGCGCGGGCGTTCTCCGCGATGTGGTCTGGGGACAGCGGCACGGCGGGTTCAACCCTGTCGAGGTGAACGACATTGACGTGGCGTTCTTCGACCCAGCTTGCCTGCGCCAGACGCGCGACCGCCAGGCACAGCAAGCGCTTGCGGTCCTAGCGGACCTGCCCTGGGAGGCAACTAACCAGGCGGCGGTCCACACCTGGTACCACGAGTATTTCGGCGGCGCGCCAGTAGAACCGTTCGTCAGTGTGCACGAGGCGGTTGCAACCTGGCCGGAGACGGCGACCTGCGTCGCGGTCCGGCAACCGCCGGGTAACGGCGACCTTGAGGTGTGTGCGCCGCTTGGCCTGGCTGACCTGCTGGAGGGGATCTGGCGGGTTAACCCGGCGCGTGTTGAGCCGACGCTATCGATGGCCCGGCTTGCCAGGCAGCGGGTTCGCGCCAGGTGGCCGACCGTGACGATCGTGCCGCCGGGGTGACAGGGACCCCGTTCCCCGCGAAAACCGGGGGCAGCGCCGAGGGCAACGCTGGCATACTGCGCCAGTGCAGGCGGACGGCCAAGGCCAGATCGGCGAGCTGACCAGGCGTGGCCAGGCAGCCGCAGCTGCCCTCGCGAGCCGGCTGGGGCTTCCTGGGGAGCGCCCAGTTGTCCTGTCCAGTCGCGGGAACCTGCTGGTCCAGCTGGCACCGGCGCCAGTGGTCGCGCGGGTCGCCACGCTCACAGCATGGACACGCCGGGATCCGGCCGCGTGGCTGGCCAGAGAGGTAGCAGTCGCCGGGTATGCGGCCGCGCGCGGTGGGCCGGTCGTACCGCCTGCTTCGGTGGCCGATGCCGGTCCGCACTGGCAGGACGGGTTGGCTATCAGCCTCTGGGAGTACGTGCAGCCCGCAGCACGCCAGCCTGGTCCTGCGGAGGTCGGGACGGCGCTTGCCCGGCTGCACCGGGCGGTCCGAGGCTGCCCGGCCGAACTCGGCGGCTTGGTGCCGGCCAGGGACCAGATCAGCGACGGGCTCGCAGCGCTGGAGCGTGAGTTCGTACTCGACCGCGCCACGGTGTCGGGTCTGCGTACGGTGCACGCGGAGGTGCTCGCCGAGATAGCGGGCGCCGGCAGTGAGCCGGTTGTGCTGCACGGCGACGCGCATGGCGGCAATTTGCTGGCTACCGACGCGCGCGGCTGGCTGTGGATCGACATGGAGGAGACGAGCCGCGGTCCGGTGGAATGGGACCTCGCGACAATGGCGCTTCAGTCGGCCGACGGCGCGGCGGCGCTGCGGGCCTATGCCGATGAGGCCGGGACCGAGGTGGCGACTGGGGAAACGCTGGCGCCGTTCCGCCGGGCGCGCCTACTGAAAGGAGCGGTCTGGACACTGTGTATGGCGCACCTGTACCCGGCTCGGTATGCGGAGCCGGCGCGATCGTTGCTGACGGCCGTGCTGGGGGGTTAGCCGATTCTGGCGGTCGTCTAGCTAGGGTGAAGCGTTGTGCCGATCTTGCGCATCATGTGCAAGTAACCGGCCGGCTGGTCCGTCGCCATGCTGAGCTCGCAGATTCGGCTCTGATTGGTCAGTTCCGTTACCTGGATCTCGGTGAGTGTGTAGCCGCCCGAAGTCTGGGCTGTGAGTTCCGAGGTGATGATCACCTTTGTGCTGGTGACCGTGTTCTTCAGCCGGACCAGATGCGCACGGATCTTGACGTACACGGCCTTGATCGTCGAGTCGAGGGCAGCGGCCGCACCTGACCCTGGCTGGATCACCGTTGTGCTGCAGAAGACGTTCGCGTTGGTGGCGAACTGGTGCGGCGAGTTGACTGCCGATGCTGGGTCCGCGACGAACAATGCGTGCCGGCGCTTGAGATCCTGGAACTCCGCGACAAGCGCAGGGTTGCCCACGCCCTTGAGGCTTGCTTTCCGGATTGCTGCGGTGATGCTGATCTTGGAAAAGTCCAGCGCGACCCAGTCGCGCGGCACCGCGAGCCAGAACCGCTGAGTGGAGCTGCCGATCCACCGGTAGCCAGCCGGAGGGGGTTGCGCGGGTTGCTGGCTGCCTGGTGTCGAGGCGCTCGGTGACGGTGTTTGCGTGGGGGCCGTGCTGGTCGCGGTCGGTTGAGTGGAGCTGCCGGCCGCATGTGGTGAGCCGGTCCCGGCGCAGCCACCGAGCAAGATCAGCGACACCGCACCGCAGAGCGGGAGCAAAGTACGCCTGAAGGGTATGCGGGTGGTTCCGTACATATCGGCATCTCCCGTGTTTCGGTCTGAAAGCCCGCTAGGACAGTTTCCACATGATGTGACGTGTGCGCAAGAAGCAGAATGCAGGTTTGCGAGTCTCCAAGCAGGCGAACTTGTATTCGATCGCTACGCTGGATTGTCGTAGTCGATCGCTATGCTGATCGAGATGGCGAAGTGAGCTAGGGAAAGCAAACGCCGCCGGGCGGTGCACCTGGCGGACTACGGAGGATGCGCTCATGGGCTGGGATAACCCGCCTGTTCCGTGGCGGGAGTTCGAGCGGCGGCTGTCCTGGGGCACGCAGGGACTGCGGCCGGTTACCCGGCTGCCCGGCGCTGTGGACCAGCCCGAGAGGGACCAGCGCGAGCCGAGCCTGCCCTGGTCGGCGCCGCCTGGCTCGGACCGGCCCGGAACTGCGGCGACACTGCCCTGGGCCGAGCTGCACTGCCATTCCTCTTACAGTTTCCTGGACGGCGCATCGAGTCCGGCCGAGCTAGTCAATGAGGCCGCGAGACTGGGGCTGACCGCGCTGGCCATCACCGATCATGACGGCATGTATGGAGTGCCGCAGTTTGCCCAGGCCGCGGCGCGGTTGCGGGCCACTGGGGTAGAGCTTGGCACGGTTTTCGGGGCAGAGCTCAGCCTCGGTCTGTCCCGGCGGACCGGGGCGGCACGCGCAGGCGTGCCCGATCCAGCCGGGCAGCATCTGCTCGTGCTCGCCCGTGATCCGGAAGGCTACCGGCGGCTGTGCCGGGTCATCAGCACCGCGCAGCTGGCCGGCGGGGAGAAGGGCCTGCCGCTCTACGACGAGCCCGGGCTGGCCGATGCCCACGACGGCCACTGGGTGATCCTCACCGGCTGTCGCAAGGGCACGGTCCCGGCCGCGCTCGCTGCTGGCGGGCCCGAGGCGGCGGCTCGCGAGCTCAGCAAGCTGATTGACATGTTCGGTGCGGAGAACGTCAAGGTCGAGCTCACCGTGAGCGACCAGCCAGCCGACGACGAGCGCAACGACGCCCTCGCCGCGCTGGCAGCCGCGGCAGGCGTGGACATGATCGGGACCGGGAACGTGCACCACGCCGCGCCGCAGGACGCCCGGCTGGCCCAGGCGCTGGCGGCGATCAGGGCCCGGTTCAGCCTGGACGAGATGGATGGCTGGCTGGCTGCGGCTGGCAGCGCGTACCTGCGGTCCGGTGCCGAGATGGCCGCCCGGTTGCGCCGCTATCCCGGTGCGACCGAGCGGACGATCGAGCTTGCCGCCGAGTGCTCGTTCGACTTCCACGTCATCGCGCCGCGGCTGCCGGACTTCCCCGTTCCCTCTGGTTATTCAGAGGAGACCTGGCTGCGCGAGCTAGTCGCGCGCAGGGCGCCAGCCCGCTACGGGCCGCCCGGGGACGAGCGGATCCCCGGCGCCTACGCGCAGATCGGCCGCGAGCTCGCGGTTATCGGACAGCTCGGCTTTCCTGGTTACTTCCTGATCGTGCACGACATCGTGCATTTCTGCGAGGAGAAGCGCATCCTGTGCCAGGGCCGCGGCTCGGCGGCCAACTCCGCCGTCTGCTACGCGCTCGGCATCACCAGCGTGGACCCGGTGCGGCACGGATTGCTGTTCGAGCGCTTCCTGTCGGCCGGCCGGGACGGCCCGCCCGACATCGACTTGGACATCGAGCACCAGCGCCGCGAAGAAGTCATCCAGTACGTCTACGGCAAGTACGGCAGGGAGAACGCCGCCCAGGTCGCGAATGTGATCACTTACCGGCCGCGGATGGCACTGCGAGACGCTGGCCGCGCACTCGGCTACGAGCCGGAGCAGCAGAACGAGTGGTCGCGTCAGGTCGGCCCCCGGCAGTACGCGCCGGGCCAGCCCGTTCCGCCGGACGCGGGCGTTCCGGACGCGGTAGTCGAGCTAGCCGGGCGGATGCAGCGGCTGCCGCGGCACCTGGGCATTCATTCGGGCGGGATGGTGATCTGCGACCGGCCGGTCGGGGAAGTGTGCCCGGTGGAGTGGGCCCGGATGCCGAACCGCAGCGTGCTCCAGTGGGACAAGGACGACTGTGCTTACGCAGGCCTGGTCAAATTCGATCTGCTCGGCCTCGGCATGCTCACCGCGTTGCGGGACTGCTTCGACCTAGTCGAGCAATCGCATGGCGTCCGCTGGGACCTGCACGCGATCCCGCAGGAGGATCCTGGCGTCTACGCGATGTTGCATGTGGCAGACACGGTGGGCGTGTTTCAGGTCGAGTCACGGGCGCAGATGGCAACGCTGCCGAGGCTGCGCCCATCCAAGTTCTACGACCTGGTGGTCGAGGTGGCGCTGATCCGGCCGGGGCCGATCCAGGGCGGCTCGGTGCACCCGTACATGCGCCGGCGACATGGCGACGAAGAACCGGACCTGCCGCACCCGCTGATGGAGCATGCGCTCGGCAAGACGCTCGGCGTCCCGCTGTTCCAGGAGCAGATGATGCAGATCGCCATCGACTGCGCCGGCTTCAGCCCCACCGAGGCCGACCGGCTCCGCCAGGCGATGAGCTCCAAGCGCGCGCCGGAGCGGATCGAGGAGCTGCGTGAGCGGCTGCTCGCCGGAATGGCGGAGCGGGACATCCCGGCAGAGGTCGCAGAGGACATCTACGTCAAGATCCTGGCGTTCTCTAGCTACGGCTTCCCCGAGTCGCACGCGATCAGCTTCGCCTACCTGGTCTACGCCAGCGCCTGGCTGAAGTGCTACTACCCGGCCGCATTCACCGCAGCCCTGCTGCGCGCGCAGCCGATGGGCTTCTACGCGCCAGCCAGCCTGATCAGCGACGTGCGCAGGCACGGCGTCAAGGTGCGGGGCGTGGACGTGAACGCTAGCGGCGTGCTGGCGACTCTGGAAAAGCCCGAAGATGAGGGGAACGGGATCCTCTTCCCGACTCAGACTGTGCCCGCAGGGGGTGTGCCGGCCCCCGGCCAGCCCGTGATCAGGCTCGGCCTGTCGGAGGTGCGCAACCTCGGGACTGGAGTGGCTGAGCAGATCGTGGCTGGTCAGCCGTACGCGGACCTGGAGGATTTCGCCCGCCGCACGGCGGTGCCGCCGGCCGCCCTGGAAGCGCTGGCGATGGGCGGCGCGTTCGACTGCTTCGGCCTGAGCAGACGTGAGGCGCTCTGGGCGGCCGGGGCAGTCGCGACCATCAGGCCGGGCCAGCTGCCCGGGACGACGCTGGGCATGACGGCGCCGCCGCTGCCGCCGATGACGGCGGCCGAGGAGACATTCGCCGACCTGTGGGCGACAGGCACGTACGGCACTCATCCCATCGAGCACATTAGGGCGATGCTCGACGAGCGGGGCGCGCTGCCCGCGGCCAGCCTGACCTCAGCCAGGAACGGCCGGAACGTGATGGTCGGGGGGCTGGTCACGCACCGGCAGCAGCCGGGAACCGCGCGCGGAGTGGTGTTCCTCAGCCTGGAAGACGAGAGCGGGATGGCGAACATCATCTGCCCGCCGAACGTATGGCAGCGGTTTCGCAAGATCGGCGTGGACGCGAACGCGCTGCTCGTGCATGGCCGGGTGGAACGGCTGGACGGTGCGGTCAGCCTGCTGGCGACCCGGCTGGAACGGCTGCGCGTTGTCGCCGCCGCCCGCAGCCGCGACTTCCGCTAGGTCCAGCCCGCGCCATCAACTGTCTAGTTCATTAGACGAACTTGTGTCTAGTACACTAGACTTTGCATGTGGTTAAAGGAGCCAGAACAGCATCCCAGGCAGAGCGACTGCTGCGCAGAGCTGCACGCAAGCTAGGGAACGGCTGGACTGTCAAAGAGGTACCCGGCAAAGGCGGCCGAACACGGGGCAAGGGATCGCACAAGATGGTCGGGCTGTATAAGGATCAGGTCATGATTGCCTGGACGACGATTCCCCAGCATCCTGGTGATCTTTCCGCGCCGGTCGCAAGGGAGATAGAAGCCACCTTCGAGCCTTACCTGGGGAAACGATGGATGGATCAGTGAAGCCGACCTATCAGGTAAGAGTCTGGCAAGAAGACGATTGGTGGCTTGCCCGAGTTGTCGCTGCCAGCGAGGGTGCCGATCACGGGCCACTCAATGCGATCACGCAAGCTCGCAGCTTGGCCAGGATCGAATCGATGAGTCGCGATCTGATCGCTACGATCCTGGATACCGACGAGTCAGACTCCGACGTCGAGCTCGAATTCATGTTGCCCGGCGACATCGGCGAACTCATCGGGCAGGCCCAAGGCGCCCGGGCATGGCTAGACGCAGCACAGGATCTGTGGCACGAGCGATCGTCAGCAGCTGCACGAGCGTTGACGGCCGCAGGCTACTCGCTGCGCGAGGCCGCAATCCTTCTCGGGCTGTCTCATCAGCGCGTAGCTCAGCTTCTTGGAAGTCACCCCGATCACGACCCGGGCAACGTCTTGGTATTTGAGTACTCGGCTAAGCGGAGTCGCCAATGGCCGTCCCTGACGGAGACTGAGGATTCTGGTGATCTCGATGCCCTTCTGGTCGTGCGGCGGAATCAGGCAGCACACGGTGATCGGGCGGATCCTCCACTGGGAGCGATGGAGGCGCGGTTCAGGGACCGTCTCAGGGAACTCGTCATGGCAATGTCGCGCGATGCGTCGGCGTCAGCGAGGTGATCGGCGGAGAGGTCTAGTTCTACCGCTCGCAACCTGGTCACCCATCTATACATGTTCGCGAACGGAGCGAGCTCGTGGCCGCGATATTTGAGCATCCGGTTGATGTCAGGTGGCGGGACACCGACGCCCTAGGCCATGTCAACCACGCCGTATTCCTGACCTACCTCGAAGAAGGCCGAGACGCGTTTTACGCGCAAGTCCTCGGCAGCGAGCCACACTATGTCGTGGTGCGGATTGAGGTGGACCTGCGAGCGGAAGTTTTTCGCTATGACCGGCACCTGACAGTGCAGGTAGCGGTAGAACGCCTTGGCACGACGAGCCTGACAACCCGTGA